>NHCFJ05603__coassemble_710_pt1 | contig 28005 bp, 23 predicted proteins | sample NHCFJ05603__metabat2_low_PE_001 | metagenome-assembled genome bin NHCFJ05603 | reverse complement strand
CCCTCACCAAGTTCTACGAGTCGGTCCGCATCCGCGCCTCCGAGGTCTCCTCCGCTTCCGGCAAGCAGCAAGTGATCAAGGACCTCTACGAGCGATTCTTCCGCAAAGCCTTCAAGAAGCAATCAGAGGCCCTCGGCATCGTTTACACCCCGGTTGAGATCGTCGACTTCATCCTCCGCTCCGCCGATCAAATCTCCCGCTGGCACTTCGGCAAGGGCCTTACCGACGAAGGCGTCCACATCCTCGACCCCTTCACCGGCACCGGCACGTTCATGGTCAGACTCCTCCAGTCCGGTCTCATCGAACCCGACGACCTCGCCCGCAAGTACGCTGGCGAACTCCATGCCACCGAGATCATACTGCTCGCCTACTACGTCGCCGCGGTCAACATCGAAACCACCTACAACGCACTCCAGGCCGAACGCGCCCAACGCAACGGCGAACCCGAACCCGAGTACGTCCCCTTCGACGGCATCGCGCTTGCCGATACCTTCCAGATCCACGAAGAAGGCGACATCCTCGACCTCAAGGTATTCAAGGAAAACAACGCAGCCATCCAGCGGCAGATTGATGCGCCTATTAACATCATCATCGGCAACCCACCCTACTCGGCAAAACAAAATAACGCGAACGATAACAACGCGAACCTGAAGTACCCGACCCTCGACAAACGCATCGAGGAAACATTTGTCCGGAACTCCTCAGCCACGAACAAGAACTCCCTCTACGACTCCTATCTTCGTGCATTCCGCTGGTCCATCGACCGACTCGGTACCCACGGTGTCATGGCTTTTGTATCCAACGGCGGATGGATCGATGGCAACACCGCTGACGGAGTTCGGTTGTCTCTTGACGATGAACTCAGCGATATTTACGTGTACAACCTTCGCGGTAACCAACGTACAGCCGGCGAACAGTCCCGCAAGGAAGGAGGCAAAGTCTTCGGCTCCGGAAGTCGAAACACCGTAGCTGTAATCATCGCCGTTAAACGTGAAATCACCGACGATGTCTGTATCCACTACCGCGATATTGGCGACTACCTCAGTGCAGACGAAAAACTTGCGATTGTTGATCGCTCCACGCTCGATAATGTCGATTGGCAAATTATTGAGCCCAATATTTACGGGGATTGGCTCAATCAGCGCGATGAGGACTTCGAGACGTGGCCGGTGCTTGGTGAGAAGAAGGGAAGCTCAACTGAATTCTTCACGAGGTTCTCAGCTGGATTGAAAACCGGCCGTGATGCGTGGTCGTATTCTTCTTCAACCGCCCAACTCGTAGAAAACATCGGAACACACGTCGCGAACTACCGCCACGCGAAAGAGGTGTTGCGTAGCGAAGGGTTTGAAGAAAGCAAGCGGGGTGTCGACGCATTGTTCGCGCAGCACCCTGAGTTGGTCGATAGTACGCAAGGCTCATGGAACGTCAACCTGAAACAGGAGCTAGCCGACAGCACCGAGATCGCGGTTAATACGGACCGCGTGTATACATCGTTGTACCGCCCATTTTTCAAACAGCGCAATTATTTCGCGAAAGAATTGATCGATAGGCAATACCAGTTACCGTCGATGTTCCCGACACAGCACCATAGAAATATCGGTATCGAGACTTCAGGGGCTAGCAGTCCTTCTGGATGGTCCGTGCTTGCTTCGAATGCGATGCCGGATGTGCAGCTACTCGGAAATGGTCAGTTCTTCCCCCGTTTCACCTGGGCGCCGGTAGGGGCTTCAGATGGTGGGTTGTTTGGCGAGGGGGCGTCGATAAGCGAGGGCGAGTCCTCGATGTATGGGCAGGTCGGTGAGGTCGTTGCGGGGTATGTGCGCAAGGACAACATCACCGACGAGATCAAGGCGCTCTACCGTGACGCACTGGGTGCGGATGTGACCGCTGACGATATCTTCCACTTTGTCTATGGCAAGCTGCACGACCCGAACTATCGGGAGGCCTACGCGGCGGATTTGAAGAAGATGCTGCCGCATATCGAAACGCCGACGTCGCGGGCGCGGTTCGACCAGCTGGCTGCCGCCGGACAGGAACTGATGGACCTGCACGTGAACTACGAGGGCGTGGAGCCGTGGCCGGTCACGGTGGATGTGAAGGCATCGGCGGACGAGTCCGACCGCGAGACGTGGCGCGTGCAGAAGATGAAGTGGGCGAAGAAGAAGGATCCGTCTACTGGGAAGAACGTTAATGACGTGACGACGCTCGTCTACAACAAATCCGTGACCGTGCGCGACATTCCAGCCGAGGCGGACGAGTACATGCTCGGTTCGCGGTCCGCGCTGGCGTGGATTATTGACCGGTACCAGGTGAAGAAAGACAAGGCATCGGGAATCGTCAACGACCCCAACGATTGGGCTGACGAGGTGGGCAATCCGCGGTACATCGTGGATCTCATCGCGAAGGTCACGCGTGTGGCGGTGGAGACGGTGCGGATTGTTGAGGGGATTCGAGAGGAGGATTAAACAACGACCACCCCGCCTGGCCACGTTGGTGGTAAAGCCCGAGGGCTCTTGCTGGCGGGGTGGAACCTTTGCTCTGAATATACACACATAACCAAAGGCTGTGATGAAAACCGACCTCGGCTGCAGTAATACACATCCATGTTCTAAATTTAAGGCCCATATAACAACAAGCTGTTATCATTACCGCAGCACATAGCCCCAATTCCTAGGAAGTCAAAATGGTTGCTGCTGGTGAAACAACGCTCCGCGAGCTACTTGAAGGAAACAAACAATATCTCGTCCCTCTTTATCAGCGCCCCTACCAGTGGGGTGACAAACAACTCAAGCAACTCTGGTCTGATCTCCTTGAGCTCGCCGAAATTCGTAGCGATGGAACGCCGTCAACGCATTTCATCGGTTCCGTCGTCCTTGTTCCACCGCCACAGCAAGTTGCAGGAACGGTGACGCAATATCTTGTTGTTGACGGACAGCAGCGCCTCACGACGCTATCTCTACTTCTTGCTGCAATTCGAGATTCACTCGGCGAGGCCGGCGAAGAGGAAGCCTCACCAGAAGAGCTTCACAATTCTTACCTCGTCAATCAGTACAAAAAGGGCAAGGACCACATCAAGCTGGTCCCGACGCAGTCTGACCGGGATGCCTATAACGCCGTCATCGAACGCTTACCTCATGAACCTTCAGCGGGGCAGATCGAGTCGACGTACAAGTTCTTCCGAGGAAAGCTGAATCTAGTCGACAAGCATGAGCAGACTACATTGGGTGGCCTTCTCGACGCCGTCATTAATGGGTTGGCGCTAGTCTCGATTAGTACTGGACCAGACGATAACGTGCACCGAATATTCCAGTCGCTAAACAACACAGGGCTTAAGCTCACCCAGGGTGACCTACTTAGAAACTACATTTTCATGCGGCTGCCAAACAAGAGCGAATATGCGTACGAGCACTACTGGCGCCCGCTACAAAACATCCTAAGCAATGAAGAGATCGAGCAACTCTTTTGGATCGACACGGCTCGATCACACCCAGAAACTAAACTCACCGACACCTACCTCGTCCAGCAACGAGAGCTTTCGCAGCTACAGACCGAAGAGGACATCCTCAGCGAACTCAATCGTCTCGTAGCAAGTGCACGCCTTTATGACCTCATTTTGCGCCCTGAATCAGAACGGTCTGAGAAAGTGCGTAAACGCCTCCTGCGGCTCAATCAATGGGGAATGCGCGTCACTCACCCCATCATGCTGAGGCTCCTGGAAGTTCGTGACCAAAGAAAAGCCACGGACGACGAACTCGCCGATGCGCTTCATATCATCGAGTCCTACGTTGTCCGTCGCTTCCTCAGCGCGATCCCAACAACTGGTCTCAATCGCTCATTCCGTTCTTTAGTCGGGGCGGTAAAAGCCGAGGAACCGATAAATATTGAAGTACAACGATGGCTCTCGACAAACCGCAAATTCATCGATGATGACTCTCTCCGCACGGCAATCCTGCGCAGTGCCTACTACCAGGTCGGTCGTGCGGCTCAGCGTCGAACCTTTTTGGAATGGTTGGAAGAAACTTTCAACTCCCGTGAACCGATCGATACCTCAAGTCTCACGATCGAACATGTCATGCCGCAAACGCTATCTCCAGATTGGGAATCACAGCTCCGTGAGCAAGACGAAGACTACGCTGAGCGCTATACCGCTACTGTCCACACACTTGGAAATCTCACGCTCACTGGTTACAACACCCAACTCAGTAACAAATCCTTCAGCTGGAAGCGGGAGGAAATGTCACGTTCGGGATTACGCCTCAGCCAATCAATTACCCAACACGAGACTTGGGGGCCAAACGAGATCGAGGAACGAGGCAATATGCTCGCTGATGTCATCATCCGAGAGTGGCCGGGGCCAGATTCACAGGACGGAGATACCAACATTTCCCCTACGTGGCGGAGATTGCGCGCTGTATTATCCATTCTTCCCTATGGAAGTTGGACGTCCTACGGCGACCTCGCCGCTGCGATCGGCACGGCAGCACAGCCAACAGGCAACTTCCTTGCAGCGAACCCTGTTCCCAACGCCTACCGTGTGTTGCGATCGTCCGGGGAGGTCTCAAATAGCTTCCGCTGGCTCGACGAAGACACTACTCTTACCCCAGCTGAAGCCCTCGAACAGGATGGAATTCATTTCGACGTTCGAGGTCGTGCTGTACAGGAACAGCGGCTTAGAACTGATGACCTGATCAGCCTCCTCAAGCGACTTGAAAGCGACGATGAAGACGAAATCTCCTCGGGAGCTTGATTTCGAGTTCCGTGTTTAGTCTCAAGGAGAGTCAACGCTTATGACAACACGTAGACGCAACGAGCTCTGCATCATGTCTCATCGGCGTTTGGTTTATTCGCAACCGAGTCCCGGAGACTAAGGGCAGCGAACTCGAGGACATTGAACGCGATAACGTTCGCGCCTAGCTTTCCCGCCTTATCCTGTCGCTCATCCACCGCCGCCGCATCAACCGATGCGGCGGCGGTGTTGTCGTCGAGCCCTCAGCTCTGAACGTTCTTGCAACTTTGTGTCCCCGGAATGTCCATTTCAGCCCCCTTCCCCACCCGGGTCTTGACAGGTTTGAGTTTTCGCCAGTAGTTTCATCACCAGGTTGTGCAATCGATTGCACAACGGAGTTATCCCACCTGCTGGCGAAGGTAGCCGGGGTCATGGCTGGAGCAACGCTCAAGTCCGTCGCGCAACGCGCGGGCGTGTCCGTGTCCACGGCGTCGCGCGCACTTTCCGGGAATACGCCCGTTTCTACTGCGACGCGGGCAAACGTCGTCGCCGCAGCCAAGGAACTCGGCTACCGCCTCAACACGCAGGTCCGAGCGTTGCGCCGCAGCCGTACCGACGCTATCGGCCTCATCATCCCCACCCTGGTTAACCCATTCTTCGCGGAGATGGCCGCCGCCGTCGAAGAAGAGGCCCTGCGTCAAGGATTTGCCACGATCATTAGCTCCTCAGCCGAAGACGCGGACAAGATGGTCAACGCCGCACTCGCGCTGGCGGACCGGCAGGTCGACGGCATCATCGTCGTGCCCATGGAAGGAACCGACGCGACTCTTTCGACCATCGCGGCATCCCGCCCGTTGCTCCTGCTAGACCGCCAGCTCGGCGAGCTGCCGGCTATCGTCTCTTCCCCCACAGAAGGAATGAAGGGCGCCATCACGCGGCTGCGCACCCTGGGGCACACACGGATTGGCTACCTCGCAGGCCCGCAAGACACATCGACAGGACGCGAGCGCCTCGCCGTGTTTAACGCGGAAACGAATGACCTCAACACCGTTATCTACCAAGGCGGCTACCGGCACAAAGAAGGCTACGTGGGCACGCTGAGCCTGCTGAAGGAAGGCGCTACCGCGATCATCGCCGGCGACTCCATGATGACCTTCGGTGCACTCGAGGCCTGCCACAATGCGGGAATCACCATCGGCGAAGAGCTCGCACTGGTCGGCTTCGACGACTTTATCTTCCTGCGCTATCAGCCCACGCCGCTCAGCGTCATCGACCAGGACGTCGCCACCCTGGGCACCCTGGCGGCGCGCTCGCTCATCACAGCGATCAACTCCGCCTCAGCCCCCGTTGGCCTGCAGCACCCAACGAGATTTATTTCCCGGCTCTCGTCAGCGTATCCGCCGACGGTGCCTGGAGGGGGCATCAGAAAGCTACTGGCGCAAGGAGCCACCCCATGAGTCGCACCCGCCGTGGGTCCCCGTCCCCCACTGCCCCCACAAGCCTTCATCCTCAAGCCTCTAAGGAGCGAACATGACCGACTCTTCGGCACCACGAACACCGGAAACGGTGCTTCGACTCGAGGACGTCTCCAAGTCCTTCGGGCCGGTCAACGTCATCAAGCAAGTCACCCTCGATGTGCGCCGCGGCCAAGTCCAGGCACTCCTGGGCGAAAACGGCGCCGGCAAGTCCACGCTCATCAAGATGGTCGCCGGCGTCCATGCACCGGACTCGGGACGCATTCTGGTCGATGGCAAGGAAGTCACCATTCCAGATACCAAGACCTCGGAGGCGCTCGGTATCGCCACTATCCACCAGGAGCTTAACCTCGTGCCCACGATGTCCGTGGCCGAAAACATCATGCTGGGGCGCACTCCCCGCAAGTGGGGCTTGGTCAACCGCAAGCATCTCAACGCGCAGGCGCAGGCCGCGCTCAACCTCATCGGGCTGGACGTCCCGCTCAACCAGCCGGTGGGCGAGCTGGGCATCGCCAAGCAACAGCTCGTTGAGATCGCCAAAGCGCTGTCCATGAACGCCCACATCCTCATTCTCGACGAGCCGACGGCGGCGCTTACCGGCAAGGAAATTGACGCGCTCTTCGTCATCTTGGACCAGCTCAAGGCGAAGGGCGTGGCGATGGTCTTCATCAGCCACCACTTGGAGGAGCTCGCGCGGATCGCGGATACCATCAGCGTCCTGCGCGACGGTGAGTTCGTCGCTGAGGTTCCGGCGGATACCGAGGAAGACGAGCTCGTGCGCCTCATGGTGGGCCGCTCCATCGAAGACCAATACCCGCGCGAGATCCCGCCAGAGCACGGCGAGCCGCTCCTCGAGGTCGAGGGCCTGACCACGGCCGGGAAGTTCGAGGACGTCACTTTCAAGGTGCACGCGGGCGAGGTCGTCGGCCTGGCCGGTCTCGTGGGTGCCGGGCGCACCGAGGTCGTGCGCGCCATCGCCGGGGCTGACAAGTACGACTCCGGCTCCGTGTCCATCGCCGGCACACCGCTCAAACGCGGCGATATTGCGGCCGCCATTGCCGCGGGCGTGGGCCACATCCCGGAAGACCGCAAGGGCCAAGCGCTCGTCCTCGGCGCGACGGTCGGCGAAAACCTCGGGTTCGCCACGCTGCGCTCGAGCGCAAAGCTGGGCCTGGCCGACCGCGGTGGGCAGAAGAAGCGCGCCGTCGACGTCGCGGATAAGCTGCGCATCCGCATGGCAAGCGTCGATCAACCGATTAGCAATCTGTCCGGCGGCAACCAGCAAAAGGCCGTCTTCGGCCGCTGGGTGCTCGCAAACTCGAAGGTGCTGCTGCTCGACGAGCCGACACGTGGTGTGGACGTCGGCGCGAAGGTCGAAATCTACAACATCATCAACGAAATCACCGCCCAAGGTGGCGCTGTGCTCATGGTCTCTTCCGATCTCCCGGAGGTGCTCGGCATGTCCGACCGCATCCTGGTCATGTCGGGCGGCAAGATCGCTGGCCAGCTTCCCAAGGACTCTACCCAGGACGAGGTCATGGCATTCGCCGTCTCCAACGTCTCGTCCAGCGCAACGGCGGAAACCGCCGCGCGCAGCTCTGAATCTGACTTTGACACGCTCGAGGAGAACAACTGATGTCTACTACCACCGCCCGCCCCGCGACCCCCACGAAGTCAAAAGCCTCGCACTCCGTCATCAACTGGATGTTGAACAACGGCGCGCTCGTCGGCCTCATCGTCTTGTGCGTGGCACTGTTTATCGCAACCCCGCACTTCCTCACACCCAATAACATCATCAACGTCGGGATCCAGGCCGCCACCGTGGCCATCCTCGCCTTCGGCATGACCTTCGTCATCATCACCGCGGGCATCGACTTGTCGGTCGGCTCCGTCGCGGCATTGGGGGCCATGGTCTCCGCCTCGCTGTTTAGCAACGCCGGGCTGCCGGGCGGGCTGACCTTGATTATCGGCCTTATCATCGGTCTTCTCGCCGGCGCTATTTGCGGCATGGCGACGGCCTTCGGCAAGATTCCTTCCTTCATCGCGACGCTGGCCATGATGTCGATTGCCCGCGGCGCCACGCTGGTCATCTCCCAGGGCTCGCCCATCGGCACTCCGGATTCCGTGAACTGGTTCGGCAGCAGGGTCGGCGGCTTCCCCATCCCCATCGTCATCATGGTCGTCGCGGGCCTGGTGTGCTGGTTCATCCTGGAGCGCACCGTGCTGGGCCGGTCCATGTACGCCATCGGCGGCAACCTCGAGGCTGCTCGCCTGTCCGGTTTGCCCGTCGCCAAGATTCAGATCGCGGTCTTCGCCCTGTCCGGCCTCTTCGCCGCGCTCGCGGGTCTCGTCATGGCGGGACGCCTGTCCTCGGCCCAGCCGCAGGCTGGCGTGGGCTATGAGCTCGACGCCATCGCCGCGGTCGTCATTGGCGGCGCATCCCTGGCGGGCGGTTCGGGTAAAGCCACCGGCACCCTCGTCGGAGCGCTGCTGCTCGCGGTGATTCGCAACGGGCTGAACCTGCTCAACGTGTCGTCCTTCTGGCAGCAGATCGTCATCGGTTTCGTCATCGCGATCGCCGTCGGCTTCGACGTCATCCGCAACAAGGCCGCGAACTAGGCCTCTACTCAGACTTCACAACTGCATACTTTCCACTTTCCTCATCCTCTTTCAAGGAGAACCATGTCTATCTTCCGCAAGTCCCTCGCCGTCGTGTCCATCTCTGCCGTTGCCTTGGGCGCTGCTGCCTGCAACCGCGGTGAGTCCGGTTCCTCAGACTCCGTGACGCTGGCACTGTCCACCCAGACCAACCCGTTCTTCGTCGAGCTGCGCGACGGCGCACAGGCCAAGGCGGACGAGCTGGGCATCAAGCTGGATATCCAGGACGCCTCCGATGACGCCTCCAAGCAGGCCGACCAGCTCAAGAACGCCGAGACCTCCGGCGCAGGCGTCGTCATCGTCAACCCGACCGACTCCGATGCCGTTGGCTCCGCCGTCCAGGCCCTCAACTCCGCCAACATCCCGGTCATCGCTGTTGACCGTTCCTCGAACTCCGGCGAGGTCGCCTCCTACGTGGCCTCGGACAACGTGGCCGGCGGCAAGCAGGCCGCCGAAGCTCTCGCCAAGGCTATCGGCGACGAGGGCGAGATCCTCGTCCTCCAGGGCATCGCCGGTTCCTCCGCCTCCCGCGACCGCGGCGAGGGCTTCCGCGAGGGCATCAAGGCACACCCGAAGATCAAGATCGTCGCCGAGCAGACCGCCAAGTTCGACCGCACGGAGGGTCTCAACGTGACCACCAACCTCCTGCAGGCGCACCCGAACGTCAAGGCCATCTTCGCCGAGAACGATGAGATGGCCCTCGGTGCCATCGAGGCTCTAGGTGCCAAGGCCGGCAAGGACGTCAAGGTCTTCGGCTTCGACGGCACCGAAGACGGCATCGCCGCCATTGAAAAGGGCACCATGAACGGCACCATCGCGCAGCAGCCCGAGGAGCTCGGCGCCAAGGCCGTCGAGCAGGCGGCCGCTCTGCTCAAGGGCGAGTCCGCACAGGCTGAGGTCCCGGTGGAGGTTGTCACCGTCGACTCCTCCAACGTCGCCGACTTCAAGTAAACGCCGCACCATCGCTATCCGAAAGGCATCAAGACCATGAGTCCTGCACTCGTTGTCGTGGGGTCCATCAACGCGGATCTCATGCTCCACGTTGAACGACACCCACACCCAGGCGAAACCCTGCTTGGGTCCGGCGGAGAAATCCTGGCGGGAGGCAAAGGCGCAAACCAGGCCGTCGCGGCCGCGCAGCTGGGCGCCGATGTTGCCTTCGTCGGGGCCGTGGGCTCCGATGCCTATGCCGCTCCCGCGCTGGAGTACCTCACCTCATCCGGCGTGGATATGGCAGCCGTCGCGGAGCTTGACAACATCACCACTGGCTTGGCGGTGATTACGGTCTCCGCTGATGGCGAGAACACCATCGTGCTCAACGCGGGTGCTAACGGGCAGGTCGACGGCGAATTCGTGGCCGAGCGCGCGGAGACGGTCACGGGGGCGAAGATCGTATTGCTGCAGGGCGAGATTCCCGCCTCGGGGTTCGCTGCCGCGGTGCAGGCCGCGACCGGCCGCGTCATCGTCAACCTCGCCCCCGTCATCGAGGTTCCGCGCGATGCGCTGCTTGCTGCTGATCCGCTCATGGCCAACGAGCACGAGGCCGGGCTCATCCTCTCCCAGCTGGGACTCGCCGACTCGGGCACCCCGCGCGAGATGGCCCAGCGCCTCCTTGAGGCGGGTTTCGCATCCGTGGTGCTCACCCTGGGTTCTGCGGGTGCGTTGGTTGCGGATGGTGATGGTTTCACCGAAATTCCGACCCCGCGCATCACCCCGGTGGATACGACGGGTGCCGGCGATGCGTTCGCTGGAGCCTTCTGCGCGCGACTCCTCGAGGGCGACTCGCTTGCCGATGCCGCGCGTTTTGCCGCGCGCGTGGGTGCCTACGCCGCCACGGGCGCCGGCGCCCAGCCTTCCTACCCGCACCTCAACGACGAACTTCCGGAGGTTTAATCATGCGTAAGTCTGGATTGCTCAACCCCGCGCTCACCGCTGCGGTGGCACGCCTGGGCCACACCGACACCTTCGTCGTGGCGGACTGCGGGCTGCCGGTCCCCCACGATATTCCGGTGGTGGATCTCTCGCTCGTGTTCGGGATTCCTTCCTTCGAAGACACGCTTGCGGCGCTGCTCGACGAGGTCGTAGTCGAGGCCGCGACCATCGCGACGACCACGCCGGCGGAAATCCGCGCCGTCTTGCCGGAGGTTCCCGTCGAGGAAATCGACCACGAGGAGCTCAAGGCGCGCCTTGCCGATGCCTCCTTCGTGGTGCGCACCGGCTCGACCACCGCCTACGCGAACGTCATTCTGCGCAGCGGAGTGCCGTTCTAGCCCCGCTACCATTAGTGCAACGACGCGGCTTCACCGCCGCGTCGTTGGCGTTTTCAAACGCTTGGCCACAGCGTGGCAATGACAAGCACTGCCGCCACCACCACGAGGGGAATCTCCGCAAACCCCACTTTCCGCGCCGTCCATGCGCGCCCGTGCGCGGCGCTGTGCGGAATCCACCAGGCACGCAGCACCGCGAAGGCCAGCAGCAGCGCCATCAATACGGCGAACCACGGCATGCCGGCTAGTGCGCCCACTAAGAGGAATACGCCGAGCGCTGCAGCATGGAAACCGACGGACAGCCGGACGAAACCCGGGGTCTTGCGCTCGCGCACCATCGATTTGACCAGAGGTACCGTGCCGGAGAAATACAGCGCGAGAAACGCGAAGCACAACCACGCCCGGCCGCTGATATCAGCGAGCGAGGCCTCCCGCGCGGCCATCCAAAGTACAGGGACGAGCAGCGCCGAGGCGATGGTCGTCGAGATCCCGCTGGCTATCGAACGCGGCCGTCCGTGGAACGTCTCCCAGAGTGCGACCGCCATGAGCGGGCCAAAGAACAGCGCCCACACGACCAGTCGCGGCTGGGCAAGCAGCGCACCCACCATCGCCGCGCCGGTGACGGGGCCATAGACGGCGAGCGGGCGGGCGTAAGTGCGCCGGCGGGCTGGCGTGCGGGCCTTGGCCACGAGGCACAGCGCGAAGAACGTGAAATAGCCGAAGAACCACGCCAGCAGCACCACAAGCACCGTGGCTGGCCCGCGCCACGTCGACTCATGTGCGCTAAAGAACGCGCTGGCCGGCACCGTCACCGCCACCGCGGGAGCGATGAGCATCGCCCACGCCCCGTGCTGATTCGGGCACCACGGGCTGATTCCGTGCTTTCGCGCCATCCCCGGCAACCTCCCACATACTACAACTTTCGATTGATAGTTAAATCATACCAAAGAGTGGCGGGAAGGCAGACTACGGAAGACGCACGCACGCAAAAAGGCCGAGGAAAACTCGGCCTTTGACGAGGATGGAGCTAGACGAGCCGCCGCGCGCCGTCGCCCGGCGTCACGATGAAGAAGGTCGGCTCCGCAAAGCCCTTCTCCTCCGCGGCGCCTGCGATGGCAGCGACGGTGTCGTCGACGCAAGCCTTCGCGATGAGCGCGATGACGGCGCCGCCGAAGCCTCCGCCTGTCATGCGCGCGCCGAGGTGGTGGTGCTCTGCGTGAGCGCTGGCTATTTGCAACTGCCTCGCGCGCTGCCCCCTCGACCTTAAGAAAACTCCGCACGCATGAGATACTTCAGATACACACCAACGATGTGAAAGGAGGAATGAAGGAATGGCATACGACACGTACATGGCAAGCTATCTCTCTGGCGCGACCGTCGATCAGCTCCGCCACTGGGCCCGCAAGAAGATTCTTGTGCCCGAAGTCAATGACCACCGGCCCCTGCTCTATTCTTTCCGCGACATCGTGGCATTCCGAGCGGTCGCAAAACTTCGCGCTTTTACGTCGCTCCAACGTATTTCGAAAGCGCTTAAGCCCCTCAAAGATCAGGACTTCACCGGTCATCTTCCGGCATACCGCTTTGGGTTCGATGGCCGGTCCATAAAGCTCTGGACCGAGGACGAACTGCTCGACATCGACTAGCGTTCAGGACAGTTCGAGATGTACACGTTTGAAGACATCTACAAGCCCTTCGAGAATTTCAATCATCGTCTCGTTTCTGCGTTGCTCGAGCCGTCTCCCGGCATCACAGTCAACCCGTCGTTCATGGGTGGGCACCCCAACCGTCAACGGAACGCGCACAAGCTTCGACAACGCACTGACACCCGGGATATCGACACAGGTTTGGTATCCCGGCCCTTCTTTTCCCTCAACACGGGATTGACGCATATCAATCCTTCCAGAGTTTCAACTAACGCCTAAACGGCAGCTTAAATCCACGCCGCTTCGCTGGATTCTTCCCAGTGAGGACGGCGCGTAATTCGTCTACGGAGGTCACCGAGCCGAGCTGTTCACGCGAGTGCCCAAGCAGCTCGCCGAGTTCCTGGGTCACACTCAAGTGCGCGGTGTCATCGAGAGCGGCAAGCGCAACGACGAAGCGGACGGGGTCGTTGGCGTGGTGGCCAAACTCGACGGGTTCGTCGAGGCGTACCCACGCCATCGCGGTGCGTTTTACGGCGGGCGAGGTGCGCGAATGTGCGAATGCGAAGCCCGGCGTGAGCACGATGTACGGGCCGCTGTCTTCGACGCGCTTGACCATCGCTGCGGTGTACTCCGAAGTCGTAGCGCCGGTCTTCTCCAGCAGGCCACCGGCGAGTTCGAGAGCCTCCCGCCACGAATCCGCGTGGCCGTTCAGCTCAATTGCGTCATCTGCCAGCAAGTTATTGATGTGGGACATTCGAGGCCTTTTCGCAGAGGGGGCGTTGGCCCCACGCTAGATCATGTGCGGCGTTTTATACTTTTCACATGCACTGCCCCCTCACGCAGTCTATCGATGCCGCCGTCGCCCTCGCCGCCGTGCGCTCCCGCACGCCCCAGCACTCATCGACCAAGCGAAGGCGCGGCTGCAGTGTTTTGCACCGTGGCCTGCGGCGCACTTCCCTGACACGGATGTGGGACTCATCGAGTGCTCGTTGCAGGAGGCGGAAGGAACTGCGGCGCTGCGGGGCGGTGCGTTGGCTCTATGACGGAGACGCGGTGTTGGTGGAGCCGTCGGCGGCGGCGCGGGCCACAAACTAATTCACACTCCAAATATCGCCGAGGAGTATATCGAGGCCCAGTGCAAAGGGGTCGTCGGCGAAAGGATTGGATTGAGAATCGGGCGCCGTGAGATCGATGCCGAGATCCTCTGCCCAGGCGCGGCGCGCCCTGGTGAGCGCCGGGGCTGCAGACGCGAGTTCGGTGGGGACGGCGAAGATATTCTGCGGCGCGTGGACGTCGAAGACGGAGCCGTAGATGAAGGACTCCACCATAATGATGTGCGAGAGAATCCGCGCGTCTGGAACACCGGCGCGGGAGAAGAGCTTGGCGACCTTCTCGTACATCGCGACGGTGCCCGGGGCTCCCGAGATGGGCGTGCGGGCGATGACCTCGACGAGCGGGGTGTGCTCCGCGAAGACGTCGCGGTAGGAGCGCGCCCAGATGGTGAGGGCGGTAGCGGGATCGGTCTCCCCTGCCAAGGCGGCATCGAGAGCCGAGTCATCGACGCGAGTCATGAGGGCGTCCTCGATGAGGAGAAGTAAGTCCTCCTTGCCCGAGACATGGTTGTAAAGAGCGCTGGGCCCTACCCCCACACGGCGTGCAATCCGGGCCATCGTGAGCTTCTCGTAACCCACTTCCGAAATTATTTCGAGTGACGCATCAGCTATTTTTTCGCGCGTGACCAGCGCTGTTGGCGGCCGCCCCTTGGCACGTCCCATATTCACAGCTTTTACCCCTATCCGAAATCACATCTTTTGCTGTACAGTGACACGCAACACAAAATGAATGGCGTTCATTTTGCAGTTGTGTTTCCTCAAGTTTCCCACACGGAGACAGCAGTTGTACGGGAAATCCGTGCGACTGCTCGTATGTTTCAATGACAGGAGTTTAGACCACATGCCTTCCCTCAACCCCCAGGACAACCCGATTGTTGAGCGCGACGTCGTCGTCATCGGCGCCGGCCCCGCAGGTCTCATGGCCGCCCGCACCCTGAAGAAGAAGGGACTGTCCGTCGCGGTCCTCGAGGCCCGCGAGCGCGTTGGCGGCCGCACCTGGAACGGCAAGGTCAAGGATGCCGAGGGCGTCGAGCACTTCATCGAGCTGGGCGGCCAGTGGATCTCCCCGGACCAGACCCGCCTCACCGAGCTCGTGGACGAGCTGGGCCTGGAAACCTTCCAGCGCTACCGCGAAGGCAAGTCCATCTACGTCGCTCCGGACGGCACTCGCCACGAGTACGAGGGCACCACCTTCCCCGCCTCGGAGAAGACCATCGCCGAGATGGACCGTCTCATCGAGATCATGGACAAGCTCGCCGCAGAAATGGACCCGGCCCACCCGTGGGAGCACCCGCGTGCACAGGAGCTCGACTCCATTTCCTTCCGTCAGTGGCTCGAGGGCCTGTCCGATGACCAGGAGGCCATCGACAACGTTTCCATCTACGTGGCCTCTGGCATGCTCACCAAGCCGTCCTACGCATTCTCCACCCTGCAGGCCGTCCTCATGGCCTCCTCCGCAGGCTCGTTCAGCAACCTCGTCGACGAGGACTTCATCCTCGACCGCCGCGTCGTGGGTGGCATGCAGTCCGTCTCCCTCACCATGGCCCAGGAGCTGGGCGACGGCGTCTTCCTCGGCACCCCGGTGCGTGAGCTCGAGTGGACCGAAGTCGACCCCACCACCGCGGACGAGCTCAACAAGGTCGCCGCGGACGTGCGCAACGGCGTTCCCCACAACGGAGAGGCCGGCTCCGTCACCGCCTACTCGGACAAGGTGACGGTCAAGGCGCGCTACGCCGTCCTGGCGGTTCCGCCGAACCTCTACAATCGCATCTCCTTCGTCCCGCCGCTGCCGCGTGACCAGCAAATCGTCCACCAGCACATCTCCATGGGCCTCGTGATCAAGGTTCACGCCGTCTACGACACCCCGTTCTGGCGTGAAGAGGGCCTCTCCGGCACCGGTTTCGGCGGCGGCCGCCTGGTCCAGGAGATCTACGACAACACCAACTACGGCGCCAACTTCGCGACGGGCAAGGACGGCAAGGAAGAGCCGTACGGTACCCTCGTCGGCTTCGTCTCCGATATCTACGCCGAGCAGATGTGGCACCTGTCGGAAGAAGAGCGCAAGGAAAAGATCCTCGAGGCCATGTCCGCCTACCTCGGTCCGAAGACCAAGGAGCCCATTGCCTTCTACCTGTCCGACATGGCAGCCGAAGAGTGGACGCGTGGCGCCTACGCCACCTCCTACGACCTGGGGGGCCTGTCGCGTTGGGGTCATCTCCAGAACGAGCCGACCGGCCCCATCTACTACGCCTGCTCCGACATTGCAGCCGAGGGCTACCAGCACGTCGACGGCGCCGTGCGTCAGGGCGAGCTCGTCGCCGAGAAGATCGCAGAGCGGGGGTAGATAGATGTCGGCTTCAGACTTCGACCGCCGCTCAGTGGGCGGACATATCCTCGTCGCGTACGTAGCCACCGACTACGGCAAAGACGCGCTCCGTCTCGGCATTGCGCTCGCCCAAGACCGCAACGTCAGCCTAGAGATAGTCATGGTGGCCCCCGTCCACAATTCCTTTTCCGGAGTCTATCCGCACGACCGCGGCTACGGTTCCATCGTGGAAGAACAAATTGCCGGGTGGCTCCAGGAGGCGCTCGACGAGGTCCCGTCCCACATTCCCGCCATCGCGCGGATTGTGCCTGGCGCGTCCGAAGCTGAGGCCCTCAACCAGGCCGCCGAGGATCTTCACTGCGACGTCATCGTCGTCGGCGCCCGCAAGGGCGGACTCCTCGGCCGCTATCACATGGGTGCGGCCGTCAACTCCCTGCTTCACTCGAGCACCGTGCCCATCGCGCTGGCCCCCCGTGGCTACGCACATCCGGGACCGCTCACCCGCGTGACCACCATGTTTGGTCCGCGTCCGGGCACGTCGGACGTCATTGCCATCGGCCTCGACCGCGCACGTCGCCGCGAGATTCCGCTGCGACTTGTCTCCCTCGTCATTCCTGGCGAGTCCGAGCTCGTGGCCCTGGGCAACGACGTGCCCGCCGCCGTGGCGGCCTACGCGGACCGCGTCCTCGCTGACATAGCGGAGGAAATGGTCACCTCGGGCCACGCCACGACGGAGGTCGCCGCCGGCCGCAACGTCGAAGACGCCATGGAGAAGCTCTCCTGGAAAGACGGGGAAATCGCCATCGTCGGCTCGTCTCGCCTCGCCGCGCCCGGCCGCCTCTTCCTGGGTGGTACGGCCGCCCGCATGCTGCGCTCCATTCCTATTCCCATGCTCGTCGTCCCCGCAGGCTATATGCGTGTGGGCGAAGGCACTGCACCCATCAAGGACGGTGAAAACTGATGACCGCTCTCCACAACACTCCTGTCGTCGAGCCCGTGCCCGGCCAGGGCGATAACATCGTGTCGACGAAGGGCCTTGCCGCTGGCAAGGTTGGCCTCCTCGGCGCCGTCGTCATCGGCATTAGCTGTATCGCGCCGACGTACACGCTCACCTCGGGTCTGGGTCCCACCATCTCCGCGGTCGGCCAGTACGTCCCCGCCGTCCTGCTACTGGGCTTTATCCCCATGCTGCTCGTCGCCTTTGCCTACCGCGAGCTCAACAATGCGGTTCCGGATTCTGGCACCTCGTTTACGTGGGCGACCAAAGCCTTCGGCCCCTGGGTCGGCTGGATGGGCGGCTGGGGCCTCATCACGGCCACCATCCTCGTCCTGTCCAACCTCGCCGCCGTCGCCGTAGACTTCTTCTACTTGCTCCTCGCACAGGTCACGGGCAACGAGGCTATCGCCGACTGGACGCGCAATCTGTGGATCAATATCCCCACGACGATGGTCTTCATCGCGATTGCCGCGTACGTGTCCTACCGCGGACTCGACTCCACCCAGAAACTGCAGTACATCCTCGTGGCCGTGCAGATCCTCGCCATCGTCATTTTCGACATCGTGGCTATCGTGCACGCGTATAACAACGGCGGCTTCGACTTCACGCCCATCTCCTTGTCCTGGTTCAACCCAGCTGAGATTGGCAGCTTCTCGCTCGTCGCCGCGGGCATCTCGCTGTCCATCTTCATGTTCTGGGGCTGGGACGTCACGCTTACCATGAACGAGGAGACGAAAGATCCGGAGAAGACTCCGGGCCGCGCGGCAACCATCACGGTGCTCATCATCATTGTCCTCTACATCCTCACCGCGCTCGCCGTCATCACCTGGGCGGGCACCGGCGAGGAAGGTCTCGGCGCCGGTAACCCGGACAACCAGGAGTCCATCTTCGCGGCACTGTCCTACCCGGTCCTCGGCCCTGCGGCACTCCTTATCTATGTCGCGGTTCTGTCGAGTTCCTTCGCCTCGCTCCAGTCCACGATGGTGGGCCCGGCGCGCACGCTGCTCGCGATGGGCTACTACAAGGCTCTGCCGCCGATGTTCTCCGCGATTAGCCGCCGCTTCCGCACGCCGTCCACCGCGACGATTGCCTCGGCCATCGCCGCTGGCGGGTTCTACACCGTCACGCGCATCCTCTCGGAGAACGCCCTGTGGGATACCATCGCCGCGCTCGGTCTCATGATCTGCTTCTACTACGGGATTACGGCCGTCGCCTGCATCTGGTACTTCCGCCACGAGCTCTTCAATACCGCGCATAACATCATCTTCCGCTTCCTCTTCCCGCTGGTAGGAGGAGGATTCCTGCTCATCATGTTCTTCGTGACGGCCTATGATTCGCTCACCCCGGACTACGGCTCCGGTTCCTCCATCCTGGGCGTGGGCACCGTCTTCGTCCTCGGCATGGGCATCCTGCTCCTGGGCGCCGTGCTCATGTTCTTCACTCGCGTTCGCCACCCTGACTTCTTCAAGGGACGCACGCTCGAGCGCATCACATCCAACCACGATGATCAGATTCCCATGACGGAACCAGCAGACGCTGTGTAGTATCGCGCTCCACACGCTGCCTACAGACTTATAACTCCATATCCCGCACACCCAACGATTACTAAGGAGTCCCCAGTGTCCCCCCAGTACCGCGTCCAGAACCCCGTGACCGATGAGGTCGTGGAGACCTTCCCCACGGCCACCGATGACGAGGTCGCTACCGCGCTCGATAACTCCGCGCAGGCTTATGCGGAATGGAGCGAGCGCCCCATCGCCGAACGCGCGGAATTCGTCGCCAAGGCGGGCGAGCTCTTCATCGAGCGCAAGGACGAGCTCGCCGCCATCGCCGCAGAGGAGATGGGCAAACCGCTATCCGAGGGCGCGGACGAGGCCGAGCTCGCAGGCAACATCGTCAAGTACTACGCCGAGCACGGCGCGGAGTTCACCAAGGACCAGCCCATCCCCACCGACAGCACGGGCACCGCAGCTATCCGCCGCATGCCCATCGGCCCGCTGCTCGGCATCATGCCGTGGAACTTTCCCTACTACCAGATCGCCCGCTTCGTGGGCCCCAACCTCGTCCTCGGCAACACTATCCTCCTCAAGGACGCAGAAATCTGCCCGCGCTCCGCGCTCGCCGTCCAGAAGATCATGGACGACGCGGGCATCCCGGCGGGCGTCTACACCAATATCTTCGCCTCCCACGACCAAGTCTCCACCATCATCGCGGATCCGCGCGTCCAGGGCGTCTCGCTCACCGGCTCCGAGCGCGCCGGTTCCATCGTCGGCGCGCAGGCCGGCGAGCACCTCAAGAAGGCCGTCCTCGAGCTCGGCGGCTCGGATCCCTACGTCCTCCTCGACACCGACGACGTCAAGGCCGCCGCGGAACTGGCCTGGGGCACCCGCATGTACAACACCGGCCAGGCGTGCAACTCCAACAAGCGCATGATCGTCATGGCCGACATCTACAACGACTTCGTCGCCGCGCTTACCGAGCTTGCCGATGCCGCCCGCGCGACAACGCCAGACAACGAGGGCGAGAACACCTACTCGGCCATGTCCTCCCGCGACGCCGCAGAGAAGCTCCACGACCAGCTGCAACGCGCCGTGGCTGCGGGTGCGCAGCTGCGCGCCGGCGGCGAGCTCGCCGAAAAAGGTGCGTACCTCTCCCCCGCCGTCATCACCGATATCCCGGTGGGCTCCGACATCTACTACGAGGAGTTCTTCGGCCCCGTCGCCACCGTCTACAAGGTCGAATCTGATGAGGAAGCCCTCGAGCTCGCCAATAACACGCAGTTCGGCCTGGGCGGCACCGTCTTCTCCCAGGACCCAGAACGCGCTAAGGCTGTCTCCCGTCGCCTCCAGGTGGGCATGGCCAACGTCAACACCCCGGCCGGCGAGGGCCCCGAACTGCCCTTCGGTGGCGTGAAGCGTTCTGGCTTCGGCCGCGAGCTGGGCCCGCTGGGCATGGACGAGTTCGTCAACAAGCAGCTCTACTACGTAGAGGACTAACCGAAAACTAGCCGAGCACTCCACCCCCTGGCTCCCACCCCAAACGACCCCGTTCAGGTGCCCACACCTACACTCGAAACCCCGGACTGCAGGCAAAACTGCAGGAAGGGGAGCTTTTATGCGCTTTTGCGGGTGAAATATCGCTCGAAACAAAGAAGAGTCCCGACAGCGATTTATTTAAATCGTACGACAGGTTTATAGTAGTGGCATAATGGCGCAGGCGACAGTTCTTTTTGCTCTATCGTCTGGCTCATACTGATTGGTTCACGATGAACGAGGAGCTCTCATGAGTACGAACGTCCGATCCGCGGATAGCAGCGTTACCACGCCGGAAATACTCACTACGGCGCACGACACCCCCACACCGGGCGGCAAACCTGCCTTATCTTTCGCACAGGGCATTGCCCTCATTTTCGGCACCAACATCGGTGCGGGCATCCTGTCTATTCCTTACGCCGCACGCAACGGCGGCTTCCTCGCGCTCCTTGTCGCCCTCCTCATCGCAGGTACGCTTACGACCATTTCTATGCTCTACGTCGCCGAGGCCGCCATGCGCACGCGCAAGCCGCTGCAGGTCTCCGGCCTCGCTGAGCACTACCTCGGCCAGTGGGGTCGTTGGCTCGTCTTCATCGCCATCATCGTCAACGGCATCGGCGCACTCATCGCTTATGCCTCCGGCTCCGGCGACCTCATTTCCAACATCTTTGGTATCTCCCCCACCCTGGGCACCCTCATCTTCTTCGCCTTCGGCTCGTGGGTCATGTACCGCGGCCTCCACGCGACCGGCGCCGCCGAGGGAGCTATCACCATCGGCATGGCGCTCATCATCGCCATTCTCTGCGGTTGGACCATCTTCGGCCCGGGCATCGAGGCCTCCAACCTCATCGTTTTCCACCCCTACTTCATCGTCCCGATCCTCAACCTCGCGGTCTTCTCCTTCCTCGCGCAGTACGTCGTTCCGGAGCTCGTCCAGGGCATGGATCCGACCAAGCCGCAGATGACCGCCCGCGCCCTCGTCGTCGGCATGGTCGTCACAGGCTTCACGTTGGCGCTCGTCCCCTTCGCCGCGCTCGGCCTGCTCGGCATGGATGTCACTGAGGTTGTCACCATCGCCTGGGGCGAAGCCCTCGGCACCTCCGCGTACTACCTCGCGAATATCTTTGCACTCGCCGCGATGCTCACGTCGTTCCTCGCCATCGGCTTCACCACGATGCGCAATATTCTCGACATCTTCCACTGGGAAGGCACCAACGGCCAGCGTGGCATCGCCGTGGCGCTCACCACCGTCCCGCCGCTCGTCATCTCGCTGCTCGGCCTGGGTGGCTTCGTCGCCGCTCTGTCCTACGCCGGCGGCTTTGCAGGTGCCATCATGTCGATTATCCCTGTGATGCTGCTCCACGCGTCCCGTAAGAAGGGCGACCGCGAGCCAGGCTGGAACGTGGGCTGGCTCGCCAACCCGCTTATCGAAGGCACCATCATCGTCGTGTATTTCGCCGCGTTTATCTACTCCATCGTGTCCATTCTGGGCATTGTGCCGAGTGGCTGGGCTTAATCCCACACGCTCTTCCGCCGCCGCCCTGCTGGTCCATCCAGCGGGGCGGCTTCCGTATATATAGGGCTCGCCACGAGCCGCCGTACGGAAACGTCAGCCTTCTCAACAATCGCTCTTGTCCAGCCGTGAGGATTCGTTCGTTCGCACGCGGAGTCTCCGCTACTTCATTGACCGGACACAAGCTCACAAAAGCCAGAAACCTCAAGGCGACTACGTTCTAGGAACCGTAGCTTTGGTTTTGTGGCGTTTCAAAGCCTCCACAAGGCACCAAAGTGCTACAAAACCAAAGCTAGAAATCCACGGCCGACTACGCGATGTGCGCATCGACACGGCAGCCGTAGTCCCACAGTGACGGCAAACTCGCACGCGTCCCGCCCCACTGAATGGTCGCCTCTAACTCCTCCATGCATAGCGAAAGGCGCCCGCTCCCATCGGAGCAGGCGCCTTATCCGTGGACCACTGAACAGTTACGGCTTCGCAATATAGCGCATGGAGATGTACTCCATGATGCCCTCGGCGCCGCCTTCGCGGCCGAAGCCGGATTCCTTGATGCCGCCGAAGGGGGCGGCAGCGTCGGAGATGGCGCCGCGGTTAATGCCCACCATTCCAGCCTCGAGCGCGTGCGCAAGGTAGTCGGCAGTGTGGACGTTTTCGGTAAAGCCGTAAGCGGCGAGACCGAACTCGGTGTCGTTGGCCTTGTCCACGCCCTCTTCGAGGGTCGAGAAGGTCGTCACCGTCGCGACGGGGCCGAAGATCTCCGTACGGAGGATCTCAGCATCGTCCGGGATGTTGGTGAGCACCGTGGCCGGATAGAAGAAGCCAGAGTCCTCCGGAGCTGTGCCACCGGTGGTGACGGTGGCGCCGGCGGCGACCGCACCGTCGACGAGCGCGGAGATGGTATCGCGCTGCTTGGCGGTGATGATCGGGCCCAGCGTCGTAGACTCGTCAAGGCCGTGGCCCATGGTCACAGCAGACATCTTCTCCGTGAGGCGCTGCGTGAACTCCTCAGCGATGGCCTCGTGGACGATGAAGCGGTTGGCGGCGATGCACGCCTCGCCGCCGTTACGCATCTTGGCGGCCATGGCGCAGTCGAGCACCAGGTCGAGGTCGGCGTCATCATTGATGAGGAACGGGGCGTTGCCGCCCAGCTCCATCGAGGTGCGCTGGAGATTATCCGCGGACTGGCGGACGAGGATCTTGCCCACACCAGTCGAACCGGTAAAGGTCACCTTCCGCAGGCGGGCATCCGCCATGAGCTCGCTGGAGAGATCCGCGGACTTCGTCGTCGTGATCATGGAGAACACGCCGGCGGGAACGTCGTGACGTTCGAAGACCTCCGCAATGACCTGGCCGAAGAGCAGCATGGTAAGCGGGGTCTCCGCGGCCGGCTTGACGATGACCGGGCAGCCAGCAGCCAGAGCCGGGGCGATCTTGCGAGTGGCCATCGCCAGCGGGAAGTTCCACGGGGTAATCGCCAGCACCGGGCCCACCGGGGTGTGGGAGACGGTGATGGTTCCATTACCCGCGGGCGCCTGCGAGTAGCGGCCCGGAATACGGACGGCTTCCTCAGCAAACCAGCGGATGTACTCGGCACCGTAGGCCACCTCGCCCAGAGACTCGCGGTAGGGCTTGCCCATCTCCAGCGTCATGACGCGCGCAAAATCCTCCTTGCGGCGCGTGACCTCGTTGAAAATCTCGGTAAGGATGACGGAGCGCTCGCGGGGAGCGAAGGCTGCCCAGTCGCCCTTGGCGGCATCGGCAAGCTCCAGCGCGCGCATCCAGTCTGCGGAAGTGCCGTCGGCGACCTGGGCGAGGACTTCCTCCGTAGCCGGATCCTGCACCGGGAAGGTCGCGCCATCGCTGGCGGCGACATTAGCCTCGTCGAGCCACAGGCCCGTGGGCAGGCTGTCGATCAGGTCCTTGACCTGCGAGTAATCAAAGTCAGCCATCGAGTGTCCTTACTTGTACTCGTTGAACTTCTTGACGACGACCTGGAGGGCCTCGCGCCACAGGTGCTCGGGGATGGCCAGGGACGGCAGGAAGCGGATGACGTTGTGGTCCAGACCGCAGGTGAGCAGCAGGACGCCCTCGTCCTTGGCACCGTCCGCAATCTTGTGGACGAGCTCGGAATCCGGCTGGCCATCGGCGGTAACGAACTCGAGGGCGAGCATGGCGCCACGGCCACGGAACTCAGCGACTCGCTCGTCGCCCAGGATGGGCTCAAGCTCCTCGCGGGCCACGGCCTCAAGGTTCTTTGCGCGAGCGCCGAAGTCCTTCTCCTCGTACTCCTTGAAGGTGGCGAGAGCCGCAGCACAGGAGACCGGGTTGCCGCCGTAGGTGCCGCCCAGGCCGCCCGGCTGCGGGGCGTCCATGATCTCTGCGCGGCCGGTGACGGCAGACAGGGGCATACCGCCAGCAACGCCCTTGGCGATGGTGACGAGGTCCGGGACAACGCCCTCGTAGTCGCAGGCGAACCAATCGCCGGTACGCATCATGCCAGCCTGGATCTCGTCAGCGATGAAGACGACGTCGTTGTCGTTGCACCACTTAACGACGGCCGGAAGGAAGCCGTCGGCCGGGACGACAAAGCCGCCCTCACCCTGGATGGGTTCGACGATGACACAGGCCAGGTTGTGGGCGCCGATCTCCTGCTCGAGCATGGTGATGGTGCGCTTCGCAGCTTCCTCACCGGTGAGACCGTCACGCAGCGGGTAGGACATCGGCGCGCGGTAAATTTCCGGAGCGAACGGGCCGAAACCGGACTTGTACGGGGCCTGCTTAGCGGTCATGCCCATGGTGAGGTTGGTGCGGCCGTGGAAGGCGCGGTCCATGACAACCACGCCGGTCTTTCCTGTGTAGTTGCGGGCGATCTTCACGGCATTCTCCACGGCCTCAGCGCCGGAGTTGAGCAGCACGGTGCGCTTCTCGTGGTCACCCGGAGTAAGCTCGTTGAGCTTCTCGGCGACGGCCACGTAGCTCTCGTACGGGGAGACGGAGAAGGAGGTGTGGGTGAAGTGAGCAACGGCGTCCTGAACAGCCTTGACGACGGCCGGGTTGGAGGCGCCGACGGAGGTCACGGCGATACCGGAAGCTAGGTCGATGAACTGGTTGCCATCGGCATCGGCGAGGATGCCGCCGTCAGCGTCAACGACGTAGCCCGGCAGGGACGGCACCATGCCGGCCGGCAGAGCAGCCTTGCGGCGCGCGTCCAGCTCGGTGCTCACGGGGCCGGGGACCTGCTGGCCAAGCTTGCGGGTCTGCTCGAGGCGGTAATCAAGTTCCTGCATTGGAAATCCTTCCACAATGGAGATCTGAATAATGGGATGGTCATAGTGTGAAGCCGAGCACCCCATCTCCACGATGGCCCAATGGGCGAATTTCTCGCTGAAAATTGTTTAGAGTGGATAGTGCATTTTCTCCGCAAAGGCGTTCCACGCCGCGTCTTCCAAGGTCGTTTCCATGAGCGATATCACGTTTACCTGGCTGTATAACCAACACAAATTGCATCTGCGACCTATCGTCGAAGGGCCAGCGAGCTTTTCCACCATCCAGGCAACGGAGCTCAAAGACCCCACGGAATTCACGGCGCGCGGTGCCATAGTCCTCACTTTGGGGTTAGCCTTCGAGTCCACCCCCTCTGAGTTCTTTCTGTACACGCAGGCGCTGGCCCACGCTGGCGTCCAGGGCATCGGCTTTGGCACCGGCCTCACCTTTAGCGAGGTACCCCCGGAGCTCATCACCGCGGTGCAGGCCCACGGGCTCGCGCTCTTCGAAGTTCCCCGCGCCACGGCGTTTACCTCCATCATCAACGCCGTGACCACGGAGCTCACCCGCATCGAGCACAACCAGCAGTTCGCGCTCCACCGCCAGCAGGAAAGGCTCAACCAGGCCGCGGCACAAGGGCTCGATGCGCTCATCGCCCAGGCGGGCAAGGAGCTCGGCGCCGCCGTCGCGATCGCGGATTCCCACGGCGCCGCCGTGTCGACGTACCGCCCCCGGCGCGGCGGACTGGACGCGCTGCCCGCCGCCGTGGACGTGGCCACCGCCACCGTCGCCACGACCTCCGGTGCGCGCACCGTCAAGCGCAAAGACGGCACGTCCGTCGCCACCATCACCAACCAGCTCGTCACGCCCCATCAGCAGCGCTTCGCCCTCGCCGTGAACAGCGAGACCAAGTTCAACTCCTATTCCCGCTCGCTCATCCGCCACCTCGCGGGCCTCACCGGCGTGCTCCTCCACCACACGGATGCGCGCACGCACCGCACGTTGGGTGCACTAGCGCTCGCCACCGCGCTCGATTCCTCCCCCGCCGCACCACTCGCCGAGGCCTTCGGCGCCCTCTCCCCCGACCGCTCCGTCCAGCTCCTCTGCCTCACGAGTGACTCGGCCGACCGCCTGCACAAGGCGCTCGAGCACGCCGAGCGCACCGGCACGGAGTACTTCGCGCTCGCCCTTCCCGGCGCCGCCGTCCTGGCTTTTGCTTCCGATGCCCCCATCGAGCCCCGTCAGCTCTTCGGCCGCGCCACCAGCCACCTGCACTTCGCGCTGTCTGAGCCGCTACCCTGGCAAGACCTCAGCGCGGACCTGCTCACGCGGCTTATCACGTACGCCAACGCGCAGCCACGCGGCCAATGGAGCGTCCTCAATGAGGAAGGTCCCCAGTGGCTGCACTCCACCGCGGTCCAGGACGCGCTCACGCAGCGCCGCACCGAGCTGCTCGGCGCACTCCACGACTACGACGACATCCACCACGCGGACCTCGCTCGGACGTTGCGCGTCTACGCGCTTGCCGATGCCCACCTCGGCAGCGCCGCGACCGAGCTCGGCGTCCATCGCCACACCATCCGTGCGCGCGTCGCCAAAATCGAGGAGCTCTGCCACATCGATCTCAGCGACCCAGTCACGCGCGCCGAGGTGGTGGTGCTCTGCGTGAGCGCTGGCTAATTGCAACTGCCTCGCGCGCTGCCCCTCGACCTTACGAAAACTCCGCACACATGAGATACTTCAGATACGCACCAACGATGTGAAAGGAGGAATGAAGGAATGGCATACGACACGTACATGGCAAGCTATCTCTCTGGCGCGACCGTCGATCAGCTCCGCCACTGGGCCCGCAAGAAGATTCTTGTGCCCGAAGTCAATGACCACCGGCCCCTGCTCTATTCTTTCCGCGACATCGTGGCATTCCGAGCGGTCGCAAAACTTCGCGCTTTTACGTCGCTCCAACGTATTTCGAAAGCGCTTAAGCCCCTCAAAGATCAGGACTTCACCGGTCATCTTCCGGCATACCGCTTTGGGTTCGATGGCCGGTCCATAAAGCTCTGGACCGAGGACGAACTGCTCGACATCGACTAGCGTTCAGGACAGTTCGAGATGTACACGTTTGAAGACATCTACAAGCCCTTCGAGAATTTCAATCATCGTCTCGTTCCTGCGTTGCTCGAGCCGTCTCCCGGCATCACAGTCAATCCGTCGATCATGGGTGGCACCCCAACCGTCAACGGAACGCGCACAAGCTTCGATACCCTGCTCAATTTCACCGAGGACATCGAATCCGACGAGGAGTTAGAGGACGTTTTTCCGTTCCTTACGATGGAAGACGTCAAGAATGCACGCTCATTTAAGACGTCACTGGATGAACTTGTGGCATGATTTTCCTCTTCGATGCCAACGTGCCCAAGCGCGTCCAGACGTCCGTGAACAAGATCTTTACAAAGCATAAGTTTTTCGCCACGTGGGATCCACCATTCAACCCCTCGATGGACGATCTCTCCTTGTTTCACACCGCACACGAGACGGGTATCGAAGCACTCATTACCCTCGATACAGTGCAAATGACTGGAGCAGATCGTCAACACGAGCGGCGGGCCTGCCGCGACGCCCGCCTGCACTGGCTCGGCATCGCGCAGCCCTTCCGCGCTCGCGGCGCACTAGCGCGTCAGGCAGCAACGGCCGGCCAGCTCATCACGAACCTCCCCTACGCTCTCGACGTATTCGACAAAGCCACTCAGCCCACGGCTATTCTCCTCAGACCTGCGCCGCTGCGTCTCCACTCCGAAAAGGGTTTTCCCCAAGCCATCTAATTTTCGTGTTTCCAGCCACGCATCATTGAGCGGCCCCGCGCCCGGACGAATCCGCACGCGGGGCCGCAACTGTCTCTGGAGAACGAATTACAGAACCATCGCCGCAACCCACCCGGCGATGAGCAGCGGAATATTAAAGTGCAGGAACGTCGGGATGACCGAATCCCGAA
>NHCFJ05603__coassemble_705_pt1 | contig 28835 bp, 22 predicted proteins | sample NHCFJ05603__metabat2_low_PE_001 | metagenome-assembled genome bin NHCFJ05603 | reverse complement strand
AGCATCAGCGGATTGCTTCTCTGCATTGTCACCTTCCTTGGGCGCGTCCTCGGCCGTGGTCGTCTCAGAGGCCTTAGCAAGGTTGATGGGGGTATCGGAAGGCTCGGCACCTGGCTCAAAGTTCGGCGTGAACTCGGGACCGTCCATCGGCTCACCGTCGAGCTCCACCTTGAACGAGTAGCCCTGGTCTATGCCCGCCGTACGACTGATCTTGTAATTATTCACGCTCTTTGCGAAGACGAGATAATACGTGCCGGGGAGCGCCAGAGGTCCATCGACGTACTCGGTACGGTTGGCCCATTGCACGGCGGAATCGCCGGCGCTGCGCTCCACCTTTTCTTCGTCGTACACGTGAATATCTCCTCCGGCGAGCACGCTGCCACGCGTGGGGTTATAAAAATCCCACTGCAAGCCGTAGCTATCGTGCTCCGCGACCGACTTGCGCCCCTGCACAGTCACGACCGGACGCTTGCCGTAGGGCACATCAAACTTATAGAAGCGATATTCGCCATCGACGATGGCATCGTTATAGGTCTCCCCCGGCGTCACGGCTGCCGCGGAGTCAAAGGTAGCGCCACCGGCCACAGGTGCGCCCTCCTCAATCTGCATGACCTCAGGGAGCTCACGAGACGCATACGGCTTCTTTTCGTCGCCAGCGAACGCGCCAGCCTTTGCGTACTGCACGTTGACCTCAACGTCGAGCTCAACATCCTGGTTGACCTGGTCGGAGCTGATCGTGTCAGAGAAGTACAGCGTTGTCACGATGTCCCAATCGTCCATCTTGATACAACGATCTTCCTCGTCCTCGGGCTGCTTTTCGTTTTGCACCAGCACGCTGGCGGATTTGGGCGGCGCGTAACGGCCGCCGTACGTCGGGCGTGAGCCCGACTGTACCGTGGTCGCGTAGTCCTCACAGTTGGGCGCAGGGTTTTCAGCCTCGACCGTGGAGAAGATGTCCGAGGTTCCCTTACCCTCCGCGTTCTGCTCTGGGATAGCGAAGACCGTGACATACGCGTTGTAGCCCTCAGGCACGGAAAGCTTGGTGTAGAACGGGCGATCCTCGCCCTCATTCCTACCCATACGTGGCAGGACCTTCGTGTGGTAGGTACCCTCCCCGAGATACTTGGCACTGTCAGGATCATCGGCGAACTCGAACGGGGTGCCCTTTGCCTCGTACATGTTGACAGAACGCAGCGTGAGGAACTCCATGTTCTGCGCAAGCTCAGCAGCATTCGCCGCAGCGAGCGACTGGCCGCCCGTTGCCTCAGCGACGCAATCCAGCTCAGACTGCGCCTTCTCGTCGACCTGGAATCCGATGGTGTGAACCGTGAGCCCCACGCCGTCAGCAGCAAGCTCCTTGGCCACGTCGCACACCGGCGGCGGCGCGCAGGTGTCGATGCCGTCTGAGACGAGCACGATGGAGCTGTCGCCCCCGCAGCCGGCAGCCTTGAGCTACTCCGCGGCCTTCTTCAGCGAGTTTCCGATGGGAGTGTAACCCTTGGGCTCCAAAGCACTAAAGCTGTCTTTCAGCCCGGCCTTGTCGATCCGCCCGACCGGCGACAGCACGGAAATATCCTGGCAACCGCGCTCTTTATTATCCGGCGCATTCGACTCCGTGGAGCCATACGCGACGGCGCCGACAAGGGCACTGTCCGAAAGCTTATCGACGAGCTGGTCGTCGCGTCCTTCGCCACCTGCATCTTCGATGGGCCGCCCTCGCTTTCTGGATCCGCCATGGAGAACGAGGCGTCCATAACAAGCGCCACCTTGGACTGTTTATCGCTCGTCGGTCCCGCGTCTGAGTTCGGCGCTGTAGACGACGCTGCCGTGGACGATTCCTCGGACTGCGCGGCTGGGAACGGGACCACCAGCACACTGGGGAAAATTATTGAAAGAACTGCGCCCCACGTGCGAGGCGAGAAATGTGATGTAGCCATATAACCTAGCCTTTGCATAGAGAAGAGTGATTCACTACACAAAATTGCCGGAGATGGCTAAAGGTCGCATCTGGAGCAGAAAAGAAAAACACTCGGTCCTTACTTGAAACCAAGCAAGGACCGAGTGCGTCGCAAAAAATGCGACCCTGACGGGACTTGAACCCGCGACCTCCGCCGTGACAGGGCGGCGCGCTAACCAACTGCGCCACAGGGCCATATTCGATTTTTTCTGTACGAAGAAAGAATCTTCGTACCCCCAACGGGATTCGAACCCGTGCCGCCGCCGTGAAAGGGCGGTGTCCTAGGCCGCTAGACGATGGGGGCCCGGTACATGTTTGCTCACAGCAGTGTGCATCATGCGACCTCCTAGAAATATACTGGAGTGATCCCCATGCAACAAAATCGCCCGTAGGAGGAGTTGAAAAACCATGGCTGAACAGGCAGAAACCTGCGGCTGCCACGCCCCCGGCACGCATGGCTACAACCAGTCGGAGATTTCAAAGAAGAAATATTTGGCTCGACTCAAGCGAATTGAGGGCCAAACGCGTGGCATTCACCGGATGATCGACGAGGACCAGTACTGCATCGACATCATTACGCAGATCTCCGCGGTAACCTCCGCCCTAGAGAACGTCTCGCTAGCGCTGCTCCAGGACCACATCGCGCACTGTGTCGCTGGCGCCGCCGCCGAGGATGGTCAAATGGCCCAGGAAAAGCTCGAGGAAGCCATGACGGCGATTAAGAAGCTCGTGAAGAACTAACATCGCTGCCCCCACGCGAAAGGCGCCTCACCGGCTATCGGTGAGGCGCCTTGTTTCGGTTGCGGGTTACGTGGTGAAGAACTCCGCAGCGGACTCGAAGAGCTTCATGTCATACTCGCCTGGCACGTTCTTGTACGTGGTGGCGGAGATGCGCTCGGAGTGGCCCATCTTGCCCAGCACGCGGCCGTCGGCGGACATGATGCCTTCGAGGGCGAACAGCGAGCCGTTCGGGTTGACATCGATATCCATCGCCGGGTTGCCTGCGGCATCGACGTACTGGGTCGCGGCAGCCTCCTTGAGGCGCGCCCACTCGGACTCGCCAGCGGTGATGCGGCCCTCGCCGTGGGAGATCGGCACGGTAAAGACGTCGCCGACGTTGACTTTGCTGAGCCACGGCGAGTCGTTGCTGACGACCTTGACACGCGAGATGCGCGACTGGTGACGGCCAATGGTGTTGAACGTCAGCGTCGGGGACTCGGTACCCGGCTCGGCGATGGCGCCCCCCGGAACAAGGCCCAGCTTGATGAGCGCCTGGAAGCCGTTGCAGATACCCAGGATGAGGCCGCCGCGCTCATCGAGCAGTGTGTGGACGCCAGCGGTGAGCGCCGGGTTGCGCAGGAAGGACGTCATGAACTTCGCGGAGCCGTCCGGTTCGTCACCGCCGGAGAAACCGCCCGGCAGGTACAGCATCTGCGAGCGGTCCAGGGCGGCTGCCATGCCCTCGACGGACTCGGCAATGTCTTCAGGCGTGCGGTTGCGCACAACGAGGATTTCTGGCTCGATACCGGCGCGCTGCAGCGCCTTCGCGGAGTCGTATTCGGTGTTGGTGCCCGGGAAGACCGGAATGAGTGCGCGCGGGGCAGAGCTGCCCGCGACGCGAGTGGGCGCAGCAGCAGCCGACGCGGCGGCAGGGGTGGCATCGGAAAGCTCAGTGGAGCCAGACTGCGGTGCCTCGGACGGGTAGATGGGCTCGAGGGTGGCGCGGTAGGCGGCCTCGGCGTCAGCGGAGGAGACGGTCTCGCCGCCGAAGGTGAAGCCGTCTGCGGTGGTCTCGCCTAGCGCGATGCCGGCGGACGGGGTGGCGTCCTCGGCCCACTCGAGGACGAACGCACCGTAGTTGTAGTCATAGAGTGGGGCGTCGTCTGCGAAGGCGAAGCCCAGGCCCTCGCCCAGCGACATCTTGAGCACGGCCTCGGCCACGCCGCCGAAGCCCGGGGTGTAGGCCGCGGTGACCTGGCCGGAGCGCAGAAGCTCCGTGACGGTCGCGAAGTTGGCGAGGAGGGACTCGGGAGTGGGCAGGCCAGCGAGCGCGGTGTCGGCGGCATCGGCGAGCTCCGGGGAGAGCAGCGTGACGGCGTGGCCGGCCCCGGTGAAGTGGTTGGACGCTATGTGGTCAGTGGTCTCGTGGCTCACGGCGACAGAGATGACCGTGGGCGGGACGTGCAGTTCCTCGAAGGTGCCGGACATGGAGTCCTTGCCGCCGATGGCGCCCACGCCCAAGCCGAGCTGAGCCTTGATGGTGCCCAACAGGGCCGCAGCAGGCTTGCCCCATGCGGTGGCGGAGTCCATGCGCTGGAAGTACTCCTGCAGGGACAGGTAGGTCTCGTCGATGGAGGAACCGGTGGCGATGAGCTTGGCCACGGACTCGACGACGGCAAGGTAGGCGCCGTGGTACGGGCTAGCCTCGGTGACGTACGGGTTGTAGCCCCAGGACATCACGGAACAGTCCGTGGTCTCCCCCATGACCGGGAAGGTGTGGGCCATGGCCTGAATCGGGGAGGCCTGGCGGGAGCCGCCGAAAGGCATGAGGACGGTGCCGGCGCCGACGGTGGAGTCGAAGCGCTCGGACAGGCCCTGCTTGGAGGCGACGTTGAGGTCGCCCGCCATGGCGAGGAAGGACTCACGGAAAGAGCCGTTGCGGTGAGCCCAGTCGCGGCCGGCCAGACGCCAGTCGGTGGAGGGCTCGATACGCACGTCCACATGCTTGTCCGCACCATTGGTAGCGAGGAAGGCACGGGAGAGGTCGACGATGGTGTCACCGCGCCAGGTCATGCGCACACGTCCCGAGTCGGTGACGTTGGCGACGATGGTGGCGGTGAGGTTTTCCTCGTTCGCGAGATCGATGAGGCGCTCAGCGTCCTTGGCTTCGACGACGACGGCCATGCGTTCCTGGGACTCGGAGAGAGCCAGGTCGGTGCCGTCGAGGCCCTCGTACTTCTTAGGCACGGTGTCCAGGTCGATGTCGATGGAATCGGCGAGCTCACCCACGGCGACGGAGACGCCGCCAGCGCCAAAGTCGTTGCAGCGCTTGATGAGCTTGGAGAACTCCGGGTTGCGGAAGAGGCGCTGGAGCTTGCGCTCCTCGGGCGCGTTGCCCTTCTGGACCTCGGAGCCTGCAGTAGTCAGGGACTCCACGTTGTGCGACTTGGAGGAACCCGTGGCGCCGCCGATGCCGTCGCGGCCAGTGGCGCCGCCGACGAGGACGACGACGTCGCCCGCGTCCGGGACCTCACGGCGGACGTTCTCGGCTGGGGCGCCGGCGACGACGGCCCCCATCTCGAGGTGCTTGGCGACGTAGCCCGGGTGGTAGACCTCGTCGACGAGGCCGGTGGCCAGGCCGATCTGGTTACCGTAGGAGGAGTTACCTGCGGCGGCGGTACGCGCGATGGTCTTCTGCGGCAGCTTGCCGGCACGCGTGGTGGTCTCGAGCGGGTTTCCGGAGCCGGAGATGCGCATCGCGCCGTAGACGTAACCGCGGCCGGACAGCGGGTCACGGATGGCGCCGCCGATGCAGGTCGCCGCGCCACCGAAGGGCTCGATCTCCGTCGGGTGATTATGAGTCTCGTTCTTGAACAGGAAGAGCCACGGCTCATCCTTGCCGTCGACCGTGATGGTGACGTGGACGGTGCAGGCGTTGATCTCCTCGGAGACGTCGAGCGCGTCGAGCTTGCCCGTGGCGCGCAGGACCTTCGCGGCGATGGTACCCATGTCCATGAGCGTCACCGGCTTGGTGCGGCCAATGGAGTCGCGCGCAGCAAGGTAGTCGTTGTACGCGGCCTCCACGGCGGGGTCGTGGAACTCGATGTTGTCGAGGACCGTCTCGAAGGTAGTGTGACGGCAGTGGTCCGACCAGTAGGTGTCAATGACCTTGAGCTCAGTAATGGTCGGGTCGCGCTTCTCCGACTGGAAGTAATCGCGCACAAGCATGGCGTCGTCGACGTCCATGGCCAGGCCATGGGAGGCGACGACCTCGGGAAGGGCGGCATCGGAAAGCTCGGTAAAGCCGGTGAGCCGTGCGACGTCTGCGGGGCGTGGGGCCTCGACAACGAGAGCCTTGGGGAGTTCGAGGGAGGCCTCGCGGGCCTCGACTGGGTTGATGAGCCCGGCGCGCATGGCCTCCGGAATCTCTCCGTCCACGGCGTAGAGGACGGCCGTACGGACGGTGGGGCGCTCCTTTTCGAAGAGGAACTGGATGCACTGTGCCGCGGAGTCCGCGCGCTGGTCGAACTGGCCGGGCAGCGGCTCGACGGCGAGGATGGCCTTGCCGTCCAGGCCGGCCTCCTCGAGCGTGACGTACGTGTTGTCGACCTGCGGCTCTGCGAGCACGAGGTGCACGGCGGTAGCGAACTCGGCGTCGGTCGTGCCCTCCACGTCGTAGCGATTGAGCATGCGCACCGCTACTCCGTACTCCGCCGAGAGTGCAGCTGCGTGGCCGCCTTCCCGATTTTCCACGTACACACGCTGAACCATCGCGCCTCCCAGATAGCTTGTAATAGTCGAAGTTTTACGGTTCTGCCTGCAAGTATATGGACTTGCGGCACCGCGTACTAATCCCCCGCTATCCTAGCGTGCAGGGCACCCCCGTGACTCAATTCTGCGGAGGCTGACGGTACACAACGGTGTCACAGGGATACATGGGCTATCCGATGCCTCTTTCTGCAGTCTCAGCCGAGGATGGAGTGCCAACCGGTTTTCTCGCGATTGAAGTTTGCTCCACCAGAGTTTCCATAAGCACTTGGTGGCTGGTAACAAATAAGCGCCTGGCCGGACGTACCGACAAAGCAACCTAGCGTATAAGTTTGCTCGGTCACTGGACTTGTCACTTTGAAATCGTTGACAGTCGCAAGCACCGTATTGCCGCTTGCGCCTGTCCGAGATTCGTATGCCTGCGCAATGGCGGCATCATAAATCGCCATGGCAAATGCGCATGATGCATCATCATGGGCGTCGACCTCAGCCCCGTCTGATGTCATTCCGCAATAACCGCCAATTTGCTCAGGATTCGCGGCGACGTTGTTGCTGTGCGGTTGCGCCGCAGGCGCTGCAGGTGCGGCGGTCCTCGTGACTTCGGCAGGGGTCTTCTCCGCGGTGCGAAGAGCGGGCTGGTGCGACTCTGCGCTCGGATCAGCCGGCGCCGGAACCGTCGTAGTTAGCGTGCGCGGACCGGCCTCACCTCCGCCGGAACACCCTGCTAGAGCAAGAGGGGCAAGGAGAACAGCCGCGGCAGTGGCACGAAAGATGGAGGACATGGGACACCTTAGAGACGAGGAAACAGACGCCCATCGAGAGGCGAGGACACATAAATCATAAGACACGGCTACGCCTGTACACGTGGAATTGTCGTACCGTTGCAGCGCTTCTCGCCGCTAACTCTCCGCAAGCATAAATCCCCCGGCCGCTGTGCAGCCGAGGGATTATCGGTGGGCCCTCCGGGGCTCGAACCCGGGACCTGCGGATTAAAAGTCCGTAGCTCTACCAACTGAGCTAAAGGCCCAACGGATAGATAGTGTACCGGCAGCACGCGCTGGGTTGAAATTCGCCCCCATGTCTTCGGCCCCGCTACATACAGCCGGAAGTAGTGCCGTAAAAAATGGCACAAACGACTTCAATCTCAAGGCCGCCTCGTCCTAAAAGAAACTAATCGGAACGTGGGTATTTTCTCCGAGTTACACACCAACGTGACGCAACACGTCGCCGATACTGTGCTTTTATTCACGGCTCGGAACTAACCGCGCTGCCGGAGCGACTGTATCAAGTAGCCGCGGATTTTTCACCACGGGTTGATACTAATGCGCACGTCCCCGCGCAATGCGGGGCGCGCATTCGGAATTGAAGGACGTGTGCGTTTTGGATCTAGTTGATATCTCGAGGTGGCAGTTCGGCATTACGACTGTCTACCACTACATTTTTGTGCCACTGACCCTAGGGCTGGGGCCGATGGTGGCCATCATGCAGACCGTGTGGTACCGCACCGGCAACCCTAAATGGTTCCGGGCCACGAAGTTCTTCGGAAACCTCTTCCTCATCAACTTCGCCATGGGCGTAGTCACCGGCATTGTGCAGGAATTCCAATTCGGCATGAACTGGTCCGAATACTCACGCTTCGTGGGCGATGTTTTCGGCGCCCCGCTCGCATTTGAGGGACTCGCGGCCTTCTTCTTCGAATCCGTCTTCCTGGGCGTGTGGATCTTCGGTTGGGACCGCGTGCCCAAATGGGCTCACCTCGCCGCCATCTGGACGGTCGCTATCGCGGTGAATGTCTCTGCATACTTCATCATCGTCGCCAACTCTTTCATGCAGCACCCCGTGGGCGCTGCCTTTGACGAAGTCAAGGGCCGTGCAACACTCACGGATTTCTGGGCACTGCTTACCAACCCCACCGCGCTACAGGCCTTCCCACATGCGGTCGCCGGCGGCTGGATCCTGGGCGGCACGCTTGTTGCCGGCGTTGCCGGATGGTGGATGCTGCGCGAGGCCCGCGCAGGCGATGTCCATGGGCACGCAGCAGGAATCTGGCGCAGCCTCACCCGCTTCGGTTCCTGGGTCATCCTGGTCGGTACGGCAGCCGTTGCGCTCACGGGTGACTTCCTTGGCAAGCTCATGTTCGTCCAACAGCCGATGAAGATGGCCTCCGCCGAAGCACTGTGCGAGACCGAAATGGACCCGGCATTTTCCATCTTGTCGTTTTCCTCGATGAACAACTGTGAGACCGCCGTGCATATGCTCGACGTGCCCTACGTTCTGTCTTTCCTGGCGAAGGGAACCTTCAGCGGCGTCGAGCTGCGCGGCGTCAACGAGTTGCAGCAAACGTATGAAGCGCTCTACGGGCCAGGCAATTACACTCCCAATCTCTTCGTGACGTACTGGTCCTTCCGCCTCATGATCGGCTTCCTCGCGGTGCCGGTCATCATGGCTCTCGTCGCACTGTGGACAACGCGGAGCCACCGCGTGCCGCAGGCGAAGTGGATGTCCAGCGCGGCACTGCTGGCGCTGCCCGCACCGTGGCTGTCGAACTTCTCGGGCTGGATCTTCACCGAGATGGGCCGCCAGCCATGGATCGTCGCTCCCAATCCGGAAGCCGCCGGTTCAGCAGAAAAGATTCACCTCACCGTGGACTTTGGCGTCTCCGATCATCCGGAGTGGGTGGTGTGGACGAGTCTCATTGTCTTCACGTTGCTCTACGGCATCTTGGCCGTCATCTGGTTCTGGCTCATGCGCCGCTACGCAGTGATGGGACTCAACCAGCCGGGCCTGCGCGACGGGGATGAAAAAGACCTGGCCGCGGCTCTCTATGGGCCGGGTGAAGATACTGAGCTACGGCCGCTGAGCTTTAGCGATTCTGCTGCAGGCTCGGCTGCGGCCGGTGCCACGAACAAGAAGGGGAAGTAGTCATGGATCTCAACACCGTGTGGTTTATCATCATCGCCTTTTTCTTCACGGGCTACTTCGTGCTTGAAGGATTCGACTTCGGCGTGGGCATGCTCTTGCCTTTCTTGCGCGGTGATTCCGCCGCGGGCAGCGATGCGCGCCGTACCACCGCGGTACGCGCCATCGGTCCTGTCTGGGACGGTAACGAGGTCTGGCTCATCGTCGCTGGTGCCTCCATCTTCGCGGCCTTCCCGGAGTGGTACGCGACGCTCTTCTCGGGCTTTTATTTGCCGCTGTTACTCATCGTTACTGCACTCATTATCCGCGGCGTCAGCCTTGAGTGGCGCGTTAAGGTCGACACCCTCGCTTGGCGCAAACGTTGCGATATCGGCATCGCGCTCGGCTCCTATCTCCCCGCTCTACTGTGGGGCGTAGCCATGACCAACATCGTGGCGGGAGTTGCTTTCTCGTCCCCCGGTCATGTCGACTCGGTGATAGATGGTTTCCTGGGGCTGCTTAACCCGCGCGGTCTGCTGGGCGGCGCGGCCTTTCTGCTTCTCTTCGCCTTCCATGGCGCTCTCTTCTTGGGGCTCAAGACCCACGCACCGGTTCGCACGCAAGTCCACGCCATCGCGCGGGGCTGGCTGGCCATCGCCACACTTGCGGTCGGTGCGATCTACCTCGTGTGGATGCAGCTAAACTTCGGCAAATCCTGGACCTGGATTGCCCTTGCGGCCGTCGCGCTCGCGCTCGTCGCCGCCATCGCGGGCCTGTGGAGCGGTCGCGATCGCACGGCGTTCTTCGGCACCGCCGCGGCGATCATCGCGGTGGGATTGGCGCTCTTCGGAGCGCTCTTCCCCAACGTCCTGCCTTCCGTCACGGACGTGGCAGGCCTGGATATTTACACTGCGTCCGCGAGCCCGTACACCCTGAAGATCATGACGTGGGCTGCGGTGGTGCTCGCGCCAGCCGTCCTCATCGGCCAAGGCTGGACCTACTGGCAGTTCCGCGCGCGCATCGGCGTCGACGCTTAAGGCGAGCCCAGCCATGGCTGCTCCCCTCGATCCGCGGCTTATGCGCCTCGTGCCGCCAGTGCGCGGCCTCATTCTGCGTACCGGCAGCTTTCAGGCGCTCGATACTGTGCTCGTCATCGCGCGCGGCGTGCTTATCGGCACAGTGGCCGCGCGAGCCATCACGTCCGACGCTCGCCTTCGTGAACTGTGGCCGCTGCTGTTGGCATTACTCGCGGTGGTACTGCTCCATGCGGCCGCTGCCTGGGCGAGTTCCCGCGCGCAGGCACACGCGGTGGGCAAGACCGTCGACGCTCTGCGCAGGCGTAGCCTGCGCGCCCTAGCTACTCGCGACCCACGCGTCGTGCAGGAAGAGTCCGGACAGTGGCGCCACGTGCTCACCCGCGGCATGGAGGACTTCCGGCCGTATCTGTCGCAGTTTCTGCCCGCGCTCGTGGCGGTCTGCATCGCGACCCCTGCGGCGCTTGTTACCATCGCCTATTTCGATTGGGTCTCTGCTGTCTTCGCCCTAGTGACGCTGCCCCTCATTCCGGCGTTTATGGTGCTCATCGGCGCGCTCACCGCGCAACACACGCAGCGACGCCTAGCCGTCACCGCCGGGCTAGGCGGCCAGCTCGCGGATCTCGTGCGAGGTGCGCCCACGCTGCGGGCGCTGCACGCGACCAAGCAGCCAACGCGATCCGTGGGAAGTCTGGGCGAGCGCCATTCCAAGGCCACGATGGGCGTGCTGCGTCTGGCCTTCCTATCATCCTTTGCGCTCGAGTTTCTGGCTACGCTCTCCGTGGCACTCGTTGCCGTCAATATCGGCCTGCGCCTCGTCACTGGCTCCATCGAGCTACTCCCCGCGCTGGTCGTGCTCATCATCGTGCCTGAGGTCTTCAACCCGGTGCGCACGGTGGGTTCCAGCTTCCATGCCGCGGCCGATGGCTTAGAAGCCGCCCAGATGCTCCTCGGGGTCATCGACAGCGCCGCCGCAAAGCCAGAAGTCACGGGTGGGTATCGCACGCTGGTTGGTTCGGAAGTCTCGGTCTCTCACGTGAGTATCTCTGGCCGTGATGGCATGCGGCCTCAGGATCTGACTTTTAAGGCACGGCCTGGCGCGCTCACGGTGCTCAGCGGCGCCAACGGCTCTGGAAAATCCACCGTTTTGCTTGCTCTTCTGGGCGCACTTCCAGACGCCGCCGTTACCGGCACCGTCCGCCTGCCTCCAGGCTCCGCGTATCTTGCCGCCAGCCCGGCGCTGGTTACTGGCACGGTCGCTGAGAACCTAGCGCTCACCGATGCCACCGATTCCGCGCTCGCCGCCGCGCAGGATGCTGTCCCGCTCGGGGTGGGGCACGCGCATGCCGTGACCACCGGCGGCACAGGTATTTCCGCGGGCCAGCGCGAACGCGTGGGCATCGTACGCACCCTCGCGGTGGACGCACCATGCTATCTCCTCGACGAGCCCACCGCCCACCTCTCCCCCGAGCGCGTCGCCAACGTCATCACGGCCCTCCAGGCGCGGGCACACGCGGGCGCCGTTGTGCTCGTGGCCAGCCATGATCCGCGCCTTATCGCGAAAGCCGACGAGGTGATTGAGCTTTGATTTCTTCTTTCGTCTCCGATCTCCGCCTCATCCTGCGCGCAGCTGGCGTGCGCAGGCGCGAACTCATCGCCGCCATCGCGCTCAGCACGGTAACGCTCACTGCGGCGCTAGCGCTCACGCTCACCTCTGGCTGGCTCATCACCCGCGCTTGGCAGATGCCGCCCGTGCTGGTGCTCTCTGTCGCCGTGACGAGTGTGCGCGCGCTCGGCATCTCCCGTGCTCTCTTCCGCTACGTCGACCGTCTCTACGCGCACCACATGGCGCTTCGCGCCCTCACGCGTCTGCGCAGCGCCATCTTCACCGCGCTCGTCGAACGCGAGTCCCAGTACGTCAGCCGCGGACGCGCCCACGTCCGGCTTGTTCGCGACGCTGACGCCATCACCGATTTCCTCGTGCGGGGGCTCCTCCCCTCCGGTACCGCCGCCGCCATGAGCGTGCTCGCGGTCATCACCACGGCGCTGCTGAGTCTGCCTGCGGCGGCGATCATGCTTGCGGCCTTCCTCCTCACCGGCATTGCCGTGCCGGGGCTCGTCGCCCGCGCTGCCACCCGCAACCGTGCTGCCCGCGAGCGCGCCCGCTTCATCGAGCGCCTCGATCTCGTACTCGACCACCGGGTCGAATTCACGGCCTTGGGGCGCGCGGAAGAGCTGCTGGACCACGCCGCGGCGGCATCGGAAAACGATAGCTCCGCACGCGTTGCTGCCGATGCCCCCTTGGCCCGCGCCACCAGCCTCTTCACCCTCGCCACGGGGCTCGCGGCATGGGGCGTGCTGGTCTGCGCTGTGCATTTCTATGCTGGCAACCCAATGTGGTTGGGCGTGCTCGTACTCCTGCCACTCGCGGCCTTCGAGGCCCACGGCCAGCTCGCGGCAGCAACTCTCGCCGGTGTAGAGGCCGCGCCCTCCCTCCGCTGCGTATCCACGCTACTCACGACCCCGTGCCACACAGAGATCCCGCGCGAGCGCACCGCAGCAGTCACAGTATCGGGGTTGCGCACCGAATTTGGTGAGGCCTCCTGGGACTTTCACGCCCCTGAAAATTCCCGCGTCATCGTGCGTGGCCCCTCTGGGGTGGGCAAGACACAGCTCCTCGAGACCATTGCAGGACTGCATACCCCGCGGGCGGGCACCGTTACCGTGCCGAACTCGTGTCATTATTGCGCGGAGGACGCATGGATCTTCGCTACGTCGGTGCGCGAGAACCTGCGCGTTGCCGCTCCCACGGCCAGCGAGAAGCTTATGCGCTGCGTGCTCGCCGCCCTCGACTTGGAGCTCGACTTAGATCTTGTGCTCGCGGATGGTCCCGGCTCGCTCTCCGCCGGCCAACGTCGCCGTCTGTTGCTCGCCCGCGCGCTGTGCAGCGATGCACAAGTCCTGCTTCTCGACGAGCCCACCGAGCACATTGCTGCTGCCGATGCCACATCCCTGCTGCGCATGCTCGCCTGCGGACCGCTGCCCGGCGCACGCGAGGAGCGCACCGTCATTCTCGCCACCCATTCCCCCGTGCCCGGCGCCTCGGCGGTGCTTGCCACTCCCAGCGTGACGGTACTTCCTCCCCCCTGAGCTCACTAGCCCTGCGGCACGCAATTGCCTACTGACACGCAAACGCCCGCCCCGAAGGTTCCGAGACGGGCATCAGCATGAGCAACGAGGGCACATTAGCCGCGCATGTCGCCCTTCTCCGCGAAGTTGATCTGGAAGTCGAAGGCCGTCTTCAGATCGTGCGGGGTGTGCTGGAACTTGTTCTGCTTTGCACGCTCGTAGTACTCCTCGAGCAGCGGGCGGTAGTCCGGGTGAGCAACGGAGATGACCTTCTCCACGCGTTCCTTCGGAGCCAGGCCGCGCAGATCAGCAACACCGTACTCGGTGATGATGATCATCGTGTCGTGCTCCGTGTGGTCGATGTGGGACGCGAACGGAACGATAGCGGAGATGGCGCCATCCTTGGCCACGGACGGGGAGACGAACGTGGAGATGTAGGCGTTGCGGGTGAAGTCGCCGGAGCCACCGGTGCCGTTCATGATGCGGGTGCCGCCCACGTTGGTGGAGTTGATGTTGCCGTAGATGTCGGCCTCAATCATGCCGTTGGAGGCAATGAGGCCTACGCGGCGGATGACCTCCGGATGGTTGGAGATCTGCTGCGGACGCAGGATGATGTGCTCCTTGTACTTCTCCGCCTTTTCGTTCATGCGGTCCGCGTACTCCGGAGACAGCGCGAAGGAGGTCGCGGATGCCATGGTCATCTTGCCGGCGTCGATAAGGTCAATCATGCCGTCCTGGATGACCTCGGTGTAGGCCTGGATATTCTCAAACTTGGAGTCGAGCAGGCCCGCCATGACGGCGTTCGGGACGTTACCCACGCCGGACTGCATGATGAACTGGTCATAGGCCAAGCGACCGGCAGCCACCTCGCCCTCGAGGAAGTTAATAAAGTTCGCAGCGATCTTCTCCGAGACCTCATCCGGCGCCTTGAACGGGGCGTTGCGGTCCGGAGCGTCGGTCTTCACAACGGCGACGACCTTCTCCTGCGGAATCTCGATGTAGGTGGTGCCCACGCGGTCGCCCGGCTTGGTGATCGGGATGGGCTGGCGGTTGGGCAGCTTTTCAATCTTGTAGATGTCGTGCATGCCCTCGAGGTGCTCAGACTGCCACTCGTTCACCTCGATGATGATGCGCTCTGCGGCCTCGATGTACTCGAGATTGTTGCCCACGGCCGACGACGGCACGATGTTGCCGTTGTCGAGGATGCGGACGGCCTCAATGATGGCGACCTGGAAGTCACCGTAGAAGCCCTCCTCCACCTGCTGGCCAGAGTGGGACAGATGAATGTCCTGGTAGAGGGCGGAACCATCATTGAACTTGCCGCGCAGAACCGGATCGGAGTTGTATGGGGAGCGGAAGCGAATGGCGTCTGCCTCCGCGAGAACGCCGTCGCAGTCCGGGGCGGTGGATGCGCCGGAGAAGATGTCGATCTGGAATTCTTCACCAGCAGCGTGAGCGGCCTTCGCCTTCTCTGCGATCGCAATGGGCAGGGCCTTCGGGTAGCCAGCACCGGTGAAGCCGGAAATGCCGACGCGGTCGCCGTGGTTGACGAACTTAGCCGCTTCCTCAGCGGAAACAACGAGGTCCTGATAGAAACCGATACGCTCGGACAAGGCGATTCCTCCTGTGGTGTAAAACCGAATGTTAGTTACCTGGAACACAATAGCGAAGATCTGTTAAGGGTGTAGGATTATTTCTCCATTTGCCTATAACCTGCGAAAAAAGGCACAATTAGGGGGTGAATTTGCGCATCGGCCCCCTCGAATTAGCCTCTCCCGTCATCCTCGCGCCCATGGCGGGTGTAACAAACATGGCTTTTCGCACCCTCTGCCGTGAGCAGGAACTCGCGCGCACGGGAACAGTCTCCGGCCTCTATGTCTGCGAGATGATTACCGCCCGCGCCCTCGTGGAGCGCAACGAGAAGACCATGCACATGATCGAGTTCGCACCGCAGGAAACCCCACGCTCGCTCCAGCTCTACACCGTGGATCCGGAGTACACCTACCGCGCCGCGAAGATGATCGTCGACGACAACCTCGCTGACCACATCGATATGAACTTCGGTTGTCCCGTCCCCAAGGTCACCCGCCGTGGCGGCGGTTCAGCCCTGCCCTATAAGCGCCAGCTCTTTGGCAATATTGTCGCCGCGGCCGTCAAGGCCACCGAAGGCACGGACGTACCGGTCACGGTAAAGATGCGCGTGGGCATCGACGATGAGCACCACACACACCTCGACGCCGGCCGGATTGCCGTCGACAATGGCGCAGCAGCCGTCACCCTCCACGGGCGGACGGCCGCACAGCGCTATTCCGGCGACGCCCGTTGGGACGAGATCGCACGCCTCAAGGAGCACCTGGGCGACGAGGTCCCCGTCCTCGGCAACGGCGATATCTTCCGCGCTGACGACGCACAGCGCATGATGGATGCCACGGGCTGCGACGGCGTGCAGGTCGGCCGCGGCTGCCTGGGCCGCCCCTGGCTCTTCGCAGAGCTTTCCGCCCAGCTGCGCGGCGAGCCCATCCCGGACGAGCCCACACTCGGCGAGGTCACCCGCATTATCGTCCGCCATGCCGAGCTCCTAGCCGACCACGACGGCGAAGACCACGCCACGCGCGATATCCGCAAGCACATCGGCTGGTACATGCGAGGCTTCCCCGTGGGCGGCCAGGTGCGGGCCAAGCTCGCCCAGGTCACCTCGCTCGACGCCCTGCGCGAGATCCTCTCACCCTGGGCCGACTCAGAGGCCAAGGCTGCCGATGCCTCCGGTGCGCGCGGGCGCCAAGGCTCCCCCGCCAAGGTCGCGCTGCCCGACGGCTGGCTTGACGATCCGGAGGACATCACTGTTCCCCACGCCGCGGACATTATGAATTCTGGCGGTTAAGGTCCCCGCCTTACCGTGCGAGCACGCTCTCACGTAACGGTTATCACCCCGTGCGCACGAGGTAATTCTCCTTACCACGTGCACAATCGTGCCGCTTCGGGCTATTTAAATGATCATTGAGTAAACGACAGGTAAACGCCAGCACCCCTAGTAGACCACATGGGCGATAGCCCTCCTTACGCCTACCTCTTTGGACATAAATTTCTTGGGGGTAGACCCACCTTCCCGTGCAATCCTTTCTGTGGCGTAATAGGATAACAGTCATGCGTACGGCATACCGCGAACATCTCGACAACTTCTCCCACGACCTCATTGGCATGTGTGACGGCGTCGAGCAAATGATGAAACTGGCCTCATCTGGCCTGCTCACCGCTGATCTCCAAAAGGCGGAAGAAGCCCTGTCCCTCAAGGACGATCTTGAGGAGACCCGCGCTCGGTGCGAGGAGCGCGCCGTCAGCCTGCTCGCGCTCGAAAATCCCATGGGCAAGGATCTGCGCCAGGTCGTGTCATCGATCTACATCGTGGAAGACCTTTACCGCATGGGCAACCTCGCCAAGCACATCGCGACCGCCGCCCGCCGCCGCCATCCCGAACCTGCCATTCCGGACGCCTACCGTGGCTTCTTCGAGGAATACACGCGCTTGTGCATACACCTCCTGGAGCAAACGCGTGACAATCTCATCGCCCCAGACCCTGACCTCGCCATCCAGGCCGCCAAGGATGATGACGCGGTCGATGACATCAATGGCCACCTCATGTCCGTGCTCACCCAACGCGAGTGGACCGAGTCCACGCGCGCTGCGGTCGACATGGCGCTGCTCTCCCGCTTCTTCGAGCGTTTCGCGGACCACGCCGTGAGCGTCAACTCGCGCATCGTCTTCCTCGTCACCGGACTCGCCCCCGAGCGCTACCTCGCGAAGAAGGATGAGGAAGCCCGCGCCGAGGACTTCGAGGAACGCTTCGCCGACATCACGAAGCAGTTCCGTAACTAGTCGGCGGCACGCAGCCGCCCCATCGGCGCGCCTTAGCGAGCGCGCAACACAACCGGCGTGCGGGCCCAGCCGCCGGCTGGGTCACGCTCGCCGTCGCCGGAAGGCACGAGGTCGAAACGCGGCAGCAGCTCCGCGAAGAACGCGTGAAGCTCGTACATAGATAGCGGCTTCCCCGGGCAATAATGCGCGCCCACGCCCCACACCAGGTTTTCTGCGGCGTGTCCTTCTGGGTCAAAGCCCCTAAACGCGTGGGGGTCGCGGTTGGCCGCAGTCCAATGCAGGCGCACACGCGTGCCGGCGTCCAGCTCCTCCCCCGCCACATGCACCGGGCAGGTGGTTACGCGGCGATTGGAGACGAAGGGATCGTCGAGACGCAGCAGCTCGTCCGCGATGGCAACGAACTCCCTATATCTCACCCCACCGCGCAGGCGCCCCTGGAGCGGCGCGTTATCCGCGAGAGCACGCGCAATGACGCCAATGCATTTGGCCATGGAGCCCAGGTCCCCTGCCGTCCAGTTGCGCAAGATGGAGACGAGCTCAGCGTGCTCGAGGCCGTGGTCGTGCGCGAGATGCCACGTGACGGAGCCCTCAGGAGTGGCCTCGAGGGCGGCCGTGATGATCTCGTCGTATTCCGCCGCGACGCGTGCCGTCCAGGCGCGGTCGCCCGAGCGCGCGGCGCGCGCGTTCTCCGCGACCCAGTCCAGCAGACGGTCCTCCAGCGACTCGGGCCAGCTCAGCCAGTGCCGCATGGCGCGCACGCTGAAGAGCGCTGCCAGGCGATCTGCGTCGAGACTGTCCGCAGCGCGGTCAAGCACGTCACGCGCGACAGAGCGGAAATCCACCTCGGCCACGACCTCAGCATTGAGATAGATATCAAGCAGTGCGCGGAAGCGTGCGTGTTCCTCGCCATCGAGACCGTTGGGCAGCTGGAGGTGCGCAGACACCCTGGAAGAATAGGAGGCTGGGTCGAGCGCGATCTCGCGTGCGGCGGCGTGGCCCACGACGATCACCTCCGCGTCGGTGTGCACGAGCTGGGTGCCAAGGGAATGCTGGTGGTCGCCGAAAGCGCGGGGATCAGTCATGCCGACCAGTCTATAAAAGATACGCCCCAGGACGGCAGTTCCATGCAACTGAATCAGCACAATGGAACCGCTGCCTGGGGCGCAGAACGGTTGCGAGGGAGGATTAGCCGAAGCGGCCGGAGATGTAGTCCTCGGTCTCCTTCTTCGACGGGTTCTCGAAGATATTCTTCGTGTCATCGAACTCAACGAGGTGGCCCGGCTTACCGGTGGCCTCGAGGGAGAAGAAGCCGGTCTTATCGGACACACGGGCTGCCTGCTGCATGTTGTGCGTCACGATAACAATCGTGAAATTCTCCTTGAGCTCGTGGATGAGGTCCTCCACAGCGAGGGTGGAAATCGGGTCCAGAGCCGAGCACGGCTCGTCCATGAGGAGCACCTCGGGCTCGACCGCGATGGCACGGGCGATGCACAGACGCTGCTGCTGACCACCGGAGAGGCCGCCGCCCGGCTTGTCCAGACGGTCCTTAACCTCATCCCAGAGGTTGGCGCCGCGCAGGGAACGCTCGGCGACTTCCTTGAGCTTCTTCTTGTTCTTCTCGCCGGACAGCTTGAGGCCAGCGACAACGTTTTCCTCGATGGACATCGTGGGGAACGGGTTCGGCTTCTGAAAGACCATGCCGATGGTGTTGCGCACGGACACCGGGTCGACCTTGGAGCCGTAGATGTTCTCGCCGTCAAGGAGGATCTCGCCCTTGACGGAGGCGCCCGGGATAACCTCGTGCATGCGGTTGAGGGTGCGCAGGACGGTGGACTTGCCGCAGCCGGACGGGCCGATGAAAGCGGTCACGGCCTGGGCCGGAATCTGCATGTTGACGTTCTGCACGGCATGAAAATCGCCGTAGTAGATGTTCACGTCGTTGAGCGAAAGCTTGGACATGTGGGTCTTTACTCCTGTGAGTGGATAAGTCTGGGGGCGGGTTTACTTCTTAACGGAGAACTTCGCAGACACCCAGCGGGCCGCGACGTTGAGGACGGCGATGAGGATAACCAGCGTGAGCGCGGCGCCCCAGAGCTTGTCGAGCACGGCAGGCTGCGCGCCGGCCTTGTACATATCAAGCATCATGAGCGGCAGCGAGGACTGCGGGCCCTTGAAGGAGTCCCAGTTGATAGACGACGAGGAGCCAACCAACACGAGGACCGGAGCGGACTCGCCCATGACGCGAGCGACGGCGAGCATGATGCCGGTGACGATGCCGGACAGTGCCGTGGGCAGGACGATGCGTGCAATGGTCTTCCATTTCGGGACGCCAAGGGCGTAGGACGCCTCGCGCAGGTCCATGGGCACGACGCGGAGCATTTCTTCCGTGTTGCGGACCACGAGCGGAATCATGAGGAGCACGAGGGAGAGCGCCACGGCGAAGCCGGAGCGGTCGAAGCCGAAGAGCGTAATCCACATAGCGAAGACGAACAGCGCTGCGACGATGGACGGGACACCGGAGAGGATGTCAACCATGAACATCGTCATGCGGCCGAGGAAGCCGCCCTTGGAGTACTCCACCAAGTAGATGGCGGTAAAGATGCCGATGGGCACCGAGATGAGCGTCGCGAAGAGGGTCTGAACGAAGGTACCGATGATCGCGTGCAGTGCACCGCCGCCCGCCTCGGTGTTCATGATGCCGCGCTGGGACGTCGTCCACCACTCGGGGCTCAAGATGACGCCAGAGCCACGGGCAATGAGCTCCCACAGCACCCATACGAGCGGGATCATCGCGATGATCATCGCGCCCCACACGACGGCGGTCGCAATGCTATTCGCGATCTTACGGGAGCCGGAGATGTGCTGGAACGCAGAGCCGTTTTTTACCGGAATTGCAGTAGTTGTAGTCATGCTGGGCTCCTCCTTACTTCTTATTCACGATGGAACGGGCAATGGCGTTGACCAGGAAGGTCAGGAGGAAGAGCATGAGGCCGGCGGCGATATAGGCGCCAGCGCGCATCTCGTTACCGAACTCGGCGGCGGCCAGGGCGATGGCCGTCGCGAACGTCGTACCGCCGTCAAAGAGCGTGAAGCGGAAGTCGATAAGCGGCGAGACGACCATGTAAAGCGCCATCGTCTCACCGAGCGCGCGGCCGAGGCCGAGCATGGAGCCCGCGATGTAGCCGGAGGTACCGAACGGCAGGACGGTCATACGGATGACTTCCCAGCGGGTCGCGCCGAGTGCGAGAGCGGACTCGATCTGGCCCGAAGGGGTCTGCACGAAGACCTCGCGGGCGGTCGCCGCGATAATCGGGAGAATCATGACGGCGAGCACGATGCCACCCGTGAATATATTGCGGCCGGTCTCAAACGACGGTGAATTGTCGTAGACCTTGAACAGGAAGAAGCCGCCGGCCCAGGACTCGAGCGAGGTGTAGAACCCGGAGAGCTTGGGGCCGAGGACCTGCCAGCCCCACAGACCGTAGACGATGGACGGCACGGCCGCGAGCATATCAACGAGGAAGCCGAGCGGTTTTACGGCGCGGGCCGGAGCGTAGTTCGACAGGAAGATGGCAATACCCAGTGCGATGGGCATGGCGATGAGGAGCGCGAGGACCGAGATGAGAACGGTCGACGCGAACATCGTGGGGATACCGAACTGCATAGCATCCGTATCGCTCGTATTCCAACGCTCACCGTAGGTGAAGAATCCAATGATTCCACCCTCGTTGACATTGAGGGCCGGGATGGCGCGCCACAGGAGGAACAGCGCGATGGCTGCAATCATCACCGTGATGAGCGTCGCGGACGCGGTGGACAGGAATTCAAAGACACGGTCGCCAGGGCGGCGGACGCCCTTGCCCGGGTCTACAGTAGCCACGTCATTCGTCGGCTTCGCAACGGTCGCCTGAGCGAGAGTCGTTGGTTCCGCCTCGGGTGTGGACGCTGTGGTGAGATTGTTGTCTGCCATGAGACTACGAAATCCTTTAGTTAGCGGGTGCGAGGGGTGTTACGCCCGCGCAGCGGGCCATAACGGCAAAGTTTTGGGAAACATGCCACAACCCCCAAACGTTTGTGCAACGGTTTGGGGGCCAGCATGCGCGGCGCCTATCACGGCGCGACACGGCGAAGGTCACCCGAAGCGAGCGGCCTTCACGGGCGAAACTCTTAAGCGAGAGCCTCGACAGCAGCCTTCAGGCGGTCCAGGTGAGCGCCAGAGACCGGGATGAAGCCAGCGTCCTCGAGCTCGGTGGACTGGTTGTCCAGGACGGTCTCGAAGAAGGCCTTGACCAGGGCGGCCTCGGACTCGTCGTAACCAGCGGAGCAGACGATGTTGTAAGTGGTGAGGATGAGCGGGTAAGCACCCTCAGCATCAGAGGAGAAAAGAGCGTCCGCGTCGACGACCATGTCGTGCTCGGAGTTGGTCTCCTTGAAGGCCAGGTTGTCCAGAGCCTTGGCGACGGAGTCGTTGGACAGCTCGACCGGGCCGTGGCCGAAGTCGATAGCAGCGGTGGAGACGTTCTCCTTCTGCTTAGCGAAGCCAGCCTCGACGTAGGTGATAGCACCGTCGATGGAAGCAACCTGGTCAGCAACGCCGGAGGAGCCGTTAGCGCCCTCACCGACGGCATCCGGGAACTGCTTGCCCTCGAAGTCCCACTCGCCGGTAGCGACCTTGAGGAACTTCTGGAAGTTGTCCGAGGTACCAGACTCGTCAGAACGGAAGACGACGGTGATGTCCTTGTCCGGAAGCTCAACACCCTCATTGGCGTCAGCGATAGCCGGGTCGTTCCACTTCTTGATCTCGCCCTTGAAGATCTTGGCGATGGACTCGGTGGTGAGGTTGACCGTCTGGTCGACACCCTCGAGGTGGTACGCGATAGCAACCGGGCCGATAGTGGACGGCAGGTGCCATGCGTCGTTGCCGCCGCAACGCTCGTTAGCGGAGGTGACCTCGCCGTCCTCCTCGTCGAGCGGGGAGTCAGAACCAGCGAAGGTGGCGGTGCCATTGATGAAGGCCTCAACGCCGGCGCCGGAACCGGAAGCGGTGTAGGACAGATCAGCGTCCGGGTACTTCTCGATGAAGGCCTTCTGGAACACGGACATGGCGTTCTGTTGGGAGGAAGCGCCCTCGCCGACCAGGGTGCCGGAGACGGAGGAGTCACCCTGAGCAGAGTCGGAGGAACCGGAGCCAGAAGACTCGGAGCAAGCCACCAGAGCGGTGGAGGAAGCAGCGATCAGGCCGAATATAGCTGCGGTGCGCTTGAAGTTGCGAATCACGGGAAACCTTCCAGTTATGTTGAGCAGATTCGAAAGAGGTCATTGGGGAGCCTGGATGACCACCCTTTTTCATTCTTTGGCGGGGGCCACGAACTCACAGCGACATAACCTAACGAGCCTGGGTTAACCGAAAAGGTCACTTTCAGTGAACACAAGGTAAACAGTTATCACCGTTGATTAATGAAAATCATTGCCGCTGATACACGGCATGTTCCTCAGCTACCCCGAAACCCAAATTTTCGTAGGCCCGCACCGCCGGTTCATTATCGGACTCGACATACAAAATCACACGTCGCACACCCTTTTCCACCATTCGATGTAGCCCCGCATGGAGCAGCGGTGCCCCCAACCCACGTCCTCGATAGGCATTCGCCAACCCCACGACATAGACCTCACCAAAGGCCTCGCCGCCGTCCTCAACGTCTTCCGTATGCCACTTGGTCCAGTGAAATCCCGCCAGGCTGGGGGTATTATCACTGCCCCCATTCGTAACGCCAGTCACATTTGTAGACGTGTCCCAGAATAGAATTACGTCCTTCTCATCGAACCATTCGGCCTCCATGCCGCGGCGCAAGCGCGCGACATCCCAGCCGCCTTGTTCGGGGTGCCACGAGAAGGCCTCGTTGTTCGCCGTTACCCAGGCCGCGTCCACCGCGTCCGCGCCCCAGCGCGCCACCGACTCCTCATAGTTGAGGACCTCAAAGCCTTCGGCAGAAGGAACCGTTGCGGCCGCGCGCAACGCTTCGCCCTCGACGGCCATGACGAGCAAGCGCCGCACGACGCTGAGCCCCTGGGCCTGCGCGAAGGCTTGTGCCGCCGGGAGATTACCGTGCGCCCACACCTGGAGAGAGGAGCCAGCGGCGAGCGAGCGGGCGGCATCGGCAAGCAAGGCCTCGCCAATACCGCGCCGCCGGACATTCGGCGCGACAACGAGCTCCGCCGACGCTCCGTCGAGCGCAATGATCGCGCACACCTGGCCATCCTCGCTGTGCACGAAGTGCTGGTGGCCCAAGCGCTCGTCGCTGAGTCCCAACAGATACTGCTCGGAGAAGGCCGCTACGCCATCGGTGGCGCGGGCTGCCTCGAGCACGGCATGGATCTGGTCACGGGTGTCCTGGTTCAAGCTCATGCCCCCACCTTAGTGACGGACAGAGGCGTACGGTACAAATAAAGACATGAAGGCACTGAAAGCCGCGGGCATAGCGGTGGGCTGCGTGGGCGCGCTCTGGTTGGCGGATTCCGCCGTGGCCATGCACGCTGAGCACGCCGTGTCCGACCGCGTGGAGGAACTCACGCGGCTCGAGACTCCGCCGGACGTCTATATTGGCGGGCTTCCCTATGTCACGGCCGCGATCACGGGCACTGTGCCGCTGCTCGAGGTGCGCTCCTCCGACGTCGAAGTGCCACAGCTAGGCATGGTCAACGCGCAAACTACCCTGCGCGACGTGCACATCACCCCGCAACAGGTGTGGACCGGGGACTATGACGGCGCGGTGGCCTCCACGCTCTCGCGCAGCCTGAGCCTCGACGGCGTGGCGCTCGGCCGCCTGCTGGGCATGACGGATCTCAATATCAACAACCCGAATAATATCTCGCCCTCCGGCGGCAATTCCGCAGAAGCCGAGCTCACGGGCACCATCCCCGGCGACGAGAAGCCCACGACGGTTCAGGTAGAGCTGCGTCTCGAAGGCCCCATGTTCTATATGCGGCCCATCGACGCGCCAGAAGGCCACGTCCACGACGCGTTCTATCTGGAACTCGACACGCGTCGGTTGCCGCTGCCGGCCCAGGCGACGAAGGTCTCGCTGCGTGGCGGCACCATCAACGTGGAGGTCCAGCGCCGCAACGTCGAGCTCCACCTCGATCTCCTCTCTCCGCTGGAAATCGACGGAGACTATGACAAGGACGGCAAACAGATCACGAGCTAAGGCGAATAGACCTCGAGCGCGTCAGGGATAGAACGCAGCCGCACGTGCTCGAGCTTGCCTTCTGACTCGCCGTCCGCTTGAAAACGGTGGAGCTCCGGCACGCGCAGCTCGACCCATTCCGCGTCGTCGAATTGGATCACGCGCCCCCGCGCGAGCCGGTACGCGCCAAAGAGGTGCAGGAGGCCCGCGAAGCCGCCGATGCCCCCAATATCCGTCAGCCCGAAGACCCCCAGGCCCTTATCGAAGGAATTGCGGGGGTTCGTCACCACGGGGAGCGGACCGAGGAAGGTCCACGGGTTGGTATTCGACGCAAAGATGAGCTGCGCCCCGTGGAGCTCGAGCGTGCGCTCCCCCGATCGCGCGTGGACATCGATGCGTGGCGGCTGGACACGGGCGCGCGCCCAACCACGCAGCGTCGCGCGCAGGTAGCGCAGCGGCGTCGCCGCATGTCCTTTCGCACGTGCCTTGTCCACGGCGTGAAGAACGTCCGCGTCGAGTCCAAAGCCAGCGTTGACGGCGAACCATCGCGCCTCGTCTGGCTCGGCCTCATCGTCTGCTCCGAGTGACTCCCACGTGCCCAGGCGAATGGTGCGGCGCAGGTCGTAGAGTATGCACTCGGCGAGGGTTTGGGCGGCATCGGCAGGCTCTGCGGGAAAGCCCAAAGCCCGGGCGAAGACGTTGGCCGAGCCCGCGGGGATGACAGCCAACAGGGGAACCTCGTCACTCGCGCGCGGGTGCTCAGGGGATCCGAGGAGCCCGCCCACGATTTCATTGACGGTGCCGTCTCCGCCGACAGCGATCACCACGTCGCACTCCGCGCGCGTGAGGGTGGACACCATCTCCGCCGCGTGTCCCGGATAATGACTTTGCCGCACCAGAAGATGCAGGTCAGGGACCTCACGCAGGCGGGCGTAGACCTGCCGAAGCATGAGTTCGCTCTGACTGGTCGAATTCGGGTTGGTGATGAGCAAGGCTCGCATGGGTTTCTAGCCTAGCGCTAAACGGTAGGCTGATGGGCATGTCTGAACGAAACGCATCCCACCCTGAAAACGATCCCAACAAGCTGGACGGCAACGAGGCCGTCAACCGCGCCGCGGAGGATTGGAAAGACGCCGCCTCCCGCAATATTCCGGCCGTCGGCCTCGACGAAGTCCCGGTTCCCGATGACACGGCGAACCTGCGCCAGGGCCCGTCCCTCCACGACGCGCTGCTGGGCCTTCTTCCCTTGGTCGGCGTGTGGCAGGGCGAGGGCCAGGCGCACGATTCGAACGGCGACCAGTACACGTTCGGCCAGCAGCTCGTTATCGCCCACGACGGCGAGCACTACCTGACCTACACCTCCCGCACGTGGAAGATCGACTCCGAGGGCACGCCGATAGGCCCCGACGTACGCGAGTCCGGCTTCTGGCGGATCTCCCCCAAGGACGAGATCGAAATGACCTACACCTCGAATAACGGCATCGTGGAAATCTTCTACGGCGAGCCCTTTAACGAGCGTGCCTGGTCCCTCCAGTCCGCGTCCACCATGGTCACGGAGACCGGCCCGAAGAACCTCGGCCCCGGCAAGCGCATGTACGGCCTCATGCCGAATAACAACCTGGGCTGGGTCGACGAGCGCATGGTCGACGGCGAGATGCGCCCCTACATGTCGGCGGAGCTCAAGCGCATCGCGGGCTAAAGCTTTAGAGCACGGACCGCATCAGCTCCCGAATCTCCTCCTCATTGGCGGGCTTCGGGAGCTTTTGTCCGTTCAGGTGCGTCACGCGCACCGGCCCGCGCGTCGAGGAGACGAGCCACACCGAATCCGCCCCCAGCAGGTAGTCAACGTTCATTTCTTTGCGCTTACAGCGCCAGCCTTCTGCCTCCGCGCGGGCGAAGATGGCAGCTTGCGTCGTGCCCGGCAAAATTCCCGGCGCCGCGGGCGTGCGCAGCTTGCGTCCCTTGGTCGTCACGACCGACGAGCGGGAGCCCTCCAGCACGAGTCCTGTGCCGTCGAGGTAAATGACATCCTGCGCGCCCTGCTTTTTGGCGTAGCGCAGCGCCGCCATCGTCGCGGCGTAGTTCACCGTCTTCGCCGGGAACTCCGTGGGCAGCTGCCACGTGCGCTCCATGGTGATGGCCTTCACACCCTTCTCACGCTCGCGCAGCGTCTCCGCGTCAATGCCCTCGACCGCGACCCAACCAGTGGGAATGCTCGTCGACGCACGCCCGCGCGTGAGCGTCCACGTACATTTGCCCTCGGCCTCGCCCCACTCTTCGAGTGCGACCTCCGTGGCCTCCTGCCACTTCTCGGGCGTGGGCAGCGGCAGGTCGAGCGCCTCGGCCGAGCGCCGGAACCGCTCGAGGTGGCGTTCGATGTTGTGGGCCTGTCCACCCTCAACCCGCATGACCTCAAAAATGCCGTCACCACGCGTGACACCCAGATCGTCAGCAAAGAGCAGCGGGAGGTTCGCGTTATGGCGGCGAATAGACCCGCCAAAAGGCTCGACGACGTAGAGGACAGGCGCAATACTCATGACTTCAATTATGCCCTACGATGGGGAGCCATGACCTACGTTTCGCCGTTGCTTGACCGTCCCCGCGCTGCTGCTTTTCAGGGGGACAGCCTCCTCGATAAAGAGGGCGTGGCCTGGCATTATGGCGATCCCCTCGTGGAGCAACGTTACGTCGAAAACGGCACCGTCGTCATCGACCGCTCGCAGCGCCGCGTGCTCGCCGTCACTGGCCCTGAAGCCGCGGTATACCTTAATAATCTGCTCTCCCAAAAGCTTGACGATGCCCCCTCGGGCTACGCCGCGTCCGCCCTCGACTTCGACATCCAAGGGCATATCCTCCACGCCGCAGACGTGGCCGTCGTCTCCCCTACCGAGATCTACCTCGACGTGCCCGACGCACAGTTCGAGTCGCTGCGCGATTACCTCACGAAGATGATCTTCTGGTCCCAGGTCGAGGTGGCCGAGGCGGATCTTGCGATCCTCACACTGCTCGGCAAGCCGGTCGACGGCTTCGACGCGGCCGCTGGGGGCATCGTCTTTGATCGCACCGTGGACTGGCTCGGCGCCCCGCGCCGCGATCTCGCCGTCTTGCGAGCCGAACTGGTCACAACGGTCGAGGCCCTCGAAGCCGCTGGCGCCCACCTGGCTGGACTCATGGCGTTTACCGCCGAGCGCGTTCGCGCCCGCGAGCCGGAACTGGCCGCTGACCTCGACGATAAGGCGATCGCCCACGAGGTTCCCCAGTGGATCGGCCGCGGCGAACACTCCGGCGCCGTCCACCTCAACAAAGGCTGCTACCGCGGCCAGGAGACCGTCGCCCGCGTGGAGAACCTCGGTCGCTCGCCGCGCTTGCTCGTCCTTTTGTACCTCGATGGCTCCGCGCCGAACCGCCCCGAGCCGGGCGCCGATATCCTGTCCGGCCCCGGCGGACGCCGCGTGGGCCGCCTGGGCACCGTCGTCGACGACTGCGACTTCGGCCCCATCGCCCTCGGCTTGGTCAAGCGTTCCGCACTCACGGGCGCCGATCTCGTCACCGGCCCGCTGGGCGGCGAGGCCAACGTCGCCGCGAGCGTCGAGCCGGAGTCCATCCCTACGGATGAAGGACCTAAGGCCGGGCGCGCCGCGGTGGAGAAATTGCGCGGCCGTTAGCCTTCTTCGCCCTGTAACAGGGGGCGGTGCGGAATTTTTTCGACACACAGGCTATTGTGTCTAACAGGAACATACTGTTATTGAAATTCGATGGGGCATCCGAACTTCCCTGGAATGCCTACACACACCTCAAGGGGGTCATGCACATGGGACGCGGACGCGCGAAGGCGAAGCAGACCAAGGTTGCACGCCAGCTGAAGTACAACTCACCTGAGATGGATCTGGACTCGCTCCAGCGCGAGCTTGCCGCTCAGAAGCCGCACAACGACTGGGATGACGAAGACGAGGTGGACTACGAAGACAAATACGCCGACTACATCGACGAGTATGACGATGAAGACGACGTTGAGGATGACACCGACTCTTCGGACAAGCGCTAAGTCCTAAGACTCTTACTCCGCCGCCGGCCCGCCCGGCGGCGGATTTTTGCATGTCCTCATCTTGACCGTATCCGTCACGACGCTGGCAGCGCTTCTTCCGTTCGGCGCGAGGCTCGCGGCGGGCTTCAGAACAACGAAGGCCCCACAACCCGCGGAAATCTGAGCCTTCGTTGTCGTGAAATCCGCGACACCGTTTCCACGCGACACACAGGCGCGTTCCGCCGCCT
>NHCFJ05603__coassemble_703_pt1 | contig 28921 bp, 27 predicted proteins | sample NHCFJ05603__metabat2_low_PE_001 | metagenome-assembled genome bin NHCFJ05603 | reverse complement strand
TCTATTTCGGCCGCGCGCTCGCCTGGAACCCCGGCGCCCTGTGGGCGTGGTACATCCTCGTCGCCGCCGTAACTCTACGCATCGGCGTTGGTGCCTACCAGCTGTTTTATAAGTCCCCTGCGTCACGCTCAAGCATGCCCGCGACCTCAGCCGCGAAGCGGTAGTCGCGCGCGGCGTCCCGGACGGGCCACGGGTTGATATCGACGTGCGTGACGAGCAGCTCGCGACTATGTCCCAGGCGGTCGACGTGCTGGGCCACGGCGATCGCGGCGGCGCGGGCATCGGTGAAGGCGCGCGGATCGAGTGCCAGGCCCACACGGCGGCCGACCTCGAGGTGCTCGCCCAAGCCGTCGAGGTTCGCTGGCGTATCGAGTCCCACGAAGTCGACGAGCAGTGTGCCCGCCGAGGCCAGTGACCAGAGATTCCCGGCGCGCAGGTAGTCCGCGCCACACTCCTCCAGCCTCGCGATCGCGACCTCCTCGGGGACGGCCCGGACCGGGTCAAAGTCAGTGGTGCCCGGGATGGTGCCGGAGAGGGCATCGGCAAGCTGAGGCTCGTCGAGCTGGAGGACAACCTCGGAGTTAAAGCGGCGGGCGACCCGCGCGGCGTGGGCCTGGATGCCCTCGCGGAACGCGGCGTGGAGATCCTCGCGCGCACCGCGGTCGGTGATGACGCGGTGGCCATCTGCAAGCTCCACCGCGGCGGCGAGCGTCCACGGTCCCACAGCCTGGATCTTCACGCGCGGGACGTGCTCGCCCCACACCTCCGCGATGGCGTCGAAGTCGCGCTCCATGCGGTCCCACACGCGGCGGGTCTCGCGCTGCGGGCGCGCGGTCATCTGCCACGCACGCGGGCCGCGATCAACCGTGAGCGTCTCGAGCAAACCCGCGGTGCGGCCGATGGCATCGGAGCCCAAGCCTCGGTCCGGCAGCTGCGGCAGGTGCGGAAGGGTGCCGGTCTCCCCTATCACGATGTCGGCGGCTTCGGACATGGAGGTGCCGGGCATGGGGCCTAATCCGAAACCGGTCATGGGTGCGCATCCTTTTGTTAGGTTGGTGGCTATGGCTTACGACAATATCGCAACATGGTGGTTCAACGACGAAACCGACATTCCAGCGGACGTGCCGCTCGTGCCCGGCGAAGAAGCTATCGCCGCGTATACGACGCTGCGTGACATCGCTGTCTTCACCACGAAGCGGCTCATCGTGCGCGACGCGCAAGGCCTGACGGGCAAGAAGAAGGAAATCTACTCGCTGCCGTACTCCTCCATCACGATGTGGTCATCTGAGAATGCAGGCAAGATCGACCTCGACGCGGAACTCGAGTTGTGGACCCGTGCCGGGCGCATCAAGGTCAGCGTAGGCAAACAGGTCGATGTCCGCGCCTTGGACCAGCTGATCAGCCGCTGCGTGCTGGGAGCTTAGTTCGTCCCGTTGATGGTGCCAGACCCGATAACGATGTCGCCGAGCTCGTCCGGGCTGGGCAGGTAGAGCACGGCGGCCTGACCGCGGGCCACGCCGTCGAGCGGCTCGTCGAGTTCGAGCGTCATCGTGTCGTTCGCGCGGTCGACGACGGCGTGGCAGCGCACGACGGAGCCGTGGGCGCGGACCTGGACGTCGCAGTCGAACTCGCCGTCCATGGCCGGGTGCAGGTACTTAAGACGGTCCGCGGTGATGCGCGTGACCTTAAGATCCTCGCGGGAACCGACCGTGACGGTGCCGGTGGCGGCATCGATGTCCGTGACGTAGCGCGGGCGACCATCGGCAGCGGGGGCCTTGATATCGAGGCCCTTGCGCTGGCCGATAGTGAAGTTCCACGCACCGTCGTGTTCCTTGAGCTCGTGCCCTTCCTTGTCGATGATCATGCCCGGGCGCAGACCGATCTTGGAGCCCAGGAACGCCTGAGTGTTGCCGTCCGGGATGAAGCAAATGTCGTAGGAATCCGGCTTCGTCGCGGTGGAGAAGCCGTGGCGCTTAGCCTCCTCGCGAATCTGCGGCTTGGGTGTGTCCCCAATCGGGAAGAAACAGTGGTCGAGCTCGTCCTTCGTGATGACACCCAGGACATAGGACTGGTCCTTGTTTTCGTCGAGGGAGCGGCGCATGTAGCCGTCCGAGTCGATGGTGGCGTAGTGGCCGGTCGCGACGGCATCGAAGCCCAGCGCCATGCCCTTGCGCAGGAGGGCTGCGAACTTGATCTTCTCGTTGCAGCGCAGGCACGGGTTAGGGGTCTCGCCGCGGGCGTAAGAGTCCACGAAATCGCCAATGACGGCTTCCTTAAACTCCTCCGAGAAATCCCACACGTAGAAGGGAATGCCCAGCTTGTCGCAGATGCGGCGGGCATCCGCGGAGTCCTCAAGCGAGCAGCAGCCGCGGGCCTTCTCACGGGTTTGCTGTGCGTCCTTGTGCAACGCGAGGTGCACGCCCACGACCTCGTGGCCGGCCTCCACGGCGCGTGCGGCCGCCACAGAAGAATCGACGCCGCCGGACATTGCTACTAGAACTCGCATGGAGGTCAGTTTATCCCTTAAGGCAAATTATCCCACTACCCCGCCGAATACTGCACCGATGCCGTATGTCACTGCCAAGCCCAGCGCTCCGCCGACGACGAGGCGAACTGTAGCGCGGATGGGAGCGGTATCGGCAAGCTTGGCTGAGACGAAACCAGTAATGGCCAGCGCAACGATGGTGGTCACCGCCACCACTGCGGCCTGGGCGGCGGAGGGGGCAAGGACCATGGCGAGCATCGGCAGCGCAGCGCCCGCGAGGAAGGACACAGCGGACCAGCCAGCAGCGGCCCAGGGATTAGTGAGGTCCTCGCCATCGATGCCGAGCTCGAGGCGCAGGTGCGCGGCCAACAGATCCCCCGACTCGATCTCCCGCGTGGCCTGGTGTGCGGTCGCGCGAGTCATGCCATAGCCAGTAAGAATCTCCACGAGCTCCTCGTGCTCCTCCTCCGGAATCTCCTTGAGCTCCTGTTTCTCCTTCGCGATGAGCATCTTCTCGCTATCGCGCTGCGCGGAGACCGACACATATTCTCCAAGCGCCATCGACACCGCACCCGCGATGGTCGCCGCTATACCGCCGGTGAGAATGGCCGGGTCGCTCGCGTGCGAGCCCGCCATGCCCAGCAACAGGGCCGCAACGCTGACGATGCCATCGTTCGCACCCAGCACGCCCGCGCGCAGGGAATTCAGAGCGGAGCCGTGGTTGGCACCGTGGGGTTCTTGTGCGTGAGTCATGAGGTGGCCTTCCTGACTAGTTCGTCCACGTCTGCACCGCGCCGGCGTGACCTGTCATGACAGTAGTAACGATGACAGCAAGGGCACACACGACAAGCAGGACACGTCCAATAACAGAGACACTATTGATGGTATTCGCTGGGAGCTTCACCCACGTGGTATTCCGCAGTATATAAAGCACAATCACGACACCCGTCAACGCGGCAACCGACACGGTCATGAAATTAGCGTAGAGAGCGTGGGTGGCTAGTGGTCCTGCGTTTTCTTCGGTGAACCCTTGGGCTTTAAGAAGAGCTTCGCCGGTGGAACGCGTAAGCACAGTCCCCGCCGCACCGGCAAGGCTGACTGCGACGGTTATCGTCGCGAGTGCGCGGTGTTGCGTTTTCCAGGCCCACCACAACACCAGAAGCGCAGCAACGGGGGCCGCAATGACGGCGAGGTGGACGAAAAGTGGATGAGCAGGAATCCCTGCGATGGTGTTGAGCATGAAGAGACGATATGCTCCGAGACTAAGAGTAGTCTAGGCAAGGAAACCTACCCTCACCAGCTAATTTACGCAGGTCGCCCACGTGACCTTGAAACCTACAGGATGCTAGCAGCTACACTACGGGGAATGGGTAGACAACGCACACACTCCTCCGACCCACGGATTGGCACCTACGAGATCTCCACGGGCACAGCTTCCGTCGAGGCTGACCCATTCCGGGAGGGCGCGTATATCCTCAACGTCAATGGCGTGCCGTCTTCCCACATCGTGCTGGACGAACCGGAGGAGCTTGAGTTCGAATACATGCGCTGGATCGCTGCGGCCGTCGAGTCGCTGGCTCCTGGTCGCCGATTCGTCCACTTGGGCGGCGCGGGGTGCTCGCTGGCGCGCTATTTCGCCTCCGTCTGGCCTTCGTCTCACAACACCGTGGTAGAGCTTGATGCCAAGCTCGGACAGTTGGTGCGCGAGCTTTTCGATATCCCGTCTGCTCCCACCGTCAAGATCCGCGCCGGCGAGGCGCGCGCGGTGACCTTCGGCTTCCCGCCGGGGCGTTGCGATGTCATCATCCGCGACGTCTTCGCGGGTTCCACAACCCCGCGCCCTCTCACCACGGTCGAGTTCTTCGAGGCGGCTCACTCTGCACTGAGCGCGGACGGCCTGTATGTCGCGAACTGCGGCGACCACTCCTCGCTGCGGGTGGCGAAGGCGGAGCTGGCCGGCCTGGCGCAGGTCTTCTCTCATGTGGCTGTCATCGCGGACCCGCCGATGCTCAAGGGCCGCCGCTACGGAAACATCATTCTCATCGCCTCCGATAGTGAATTGCCTACCGAAGGTTCCCCAGAGTGTGCGGCGCTTACAAAACCACTGCTCGCCGGCGCCGTGCCCGCGCGTTACGAGGACGAACGCTGGACCCGGAAATTCTTCAAAGGTGCGGACGCACTGCGCGATCCCGCCGAGTAGGTTAAGCTCCGTGACGGGGACCACACCTTCAAGGGGGATTATCATGGATGACCTCGTCCTTCCGGAGCTCAGCCGCTCGAAGCTGCGCACGCTTGTCAAGAACGGCAAGGCCGTGCCCATCTGCAGAGGCTTGTACCTGAGCCGCACGCCCACAGCGGCGGAGTTAGCTGTCATCCTTCAAGACCGGACGCCGGCTCTCGTCCTCACTGGAATCACCGCAGGACAGATAGCTCATGGAAAGCCGCTGACGCTGCCGCTCCACGTCGAGTATTCAGAAACTCTTCCCCACTCGCAGTTCTTCGTTGCGCACCGCACAACGCAGCTAGCGAACGACGTCCACAGCAAGGCACGCATTCACTACCCAATTCTCGCGGTCGCATGCATAGATGAAGACGAGCTGGGCCTGAAATACCTCGAGCACGCATATGCCGGTCAGCCCGGAAAAATCCGGCTCGAAGAGCATATGGAGTCGATTGCTCGCCTACCCAAACGCTCGCGGACGCTCCTCGATCGCGCGGCACTCGGGACCGACTCGGGCGCGGAAAGAAGTATCGTTCGCGGATTGCGCGAGCTCGGCCTGCACACTGAATCCAGTGTTTTCATCGGACCCTATCTCTGGGACATCGTTCTGCCCAACTTGGGATTTGCCGTAGAAATCGACGGCTTCGAGTACCACTCCCAGAAACCCGAGACCATTCGCGACGCGTGGAAGACAAACGACGCAGTGCTGCGCGGCTGGCGTCCGCTGCGCTATACGGGAAGCTGCGTGACGTATCACCGCGACGATATCCTCCGGCAAATCTCGACGGCGCTGAATCCCGACTTGAAGGCGCAAGTCCACACACCGGTCCGGCAGCGGCACCGGTGGTTTAGTACGCGCGACGATCCGTGGGACGTCCCTCATTAGACCGAAATAGCCACAACGTCCGAATAGGGAGTCGAAATGTGAAAAATCGAGACCTTATTCGGACGTTGTGGCTATTTTCAGCGCTGAGGGCTAAGCCCCGGCGAGCATCCGGTTCACGGCCGCCGCGACGGCGCCGGAGTCCATTTGCGGCAGCTGAACGCCGACCTCGCGGGCGGCCTTCTGCGCGTGGTCGACCTCGACGGCGTCGACCTCGGTGTTGGACAGGTGCGCCGAGTTGTCGAGCAGCAGCGCGAGGTCGGAGAGGGTGGCACCGTTCTTCAGCATCTCTTCGAGCTGAGCCTTCGGCAGCGCGTCGTTGGCGATGAGAGCCTTGGCCATATCGGTGAACTGGTCCCCTCCGGCCGCCTCGGTGAGGGCAGGAGCGACGGCGGCGCCGACGGACAAAGCAAGGATGGCAGCAATGACGGCACGTGCGTCGCCGGACAGGTCAACGCCCGGGATGACGAGGTTCTCGAGGATGCCGCCAAAGTCGATGTAGTTACCGGCAGAGAACGTCTCGAGCTGCATCTGGGTGCCATTGAAGATGTTCATATCCACCGGGCCAGTGATGCCGCCCACGCGGCCGGAGTCAGAGCGCTGCCAGAAGGCGATGCGGTCCCAGCCGCCCACCGGCTCCGGGGCCTGATCCTGGTACGCGGCGAGCCACAGCGGGAACTCGGAGAACTCCGTCGTGTTGCCCATCTCGTGGAGCCAGAAGTACTTGTACGTGTAGATCATCGGGGTGCGGCCGGTCAGGCGCTGCAGCTCCGAGGTGAAGGTGCGCGTCCAGGCCACGAGCTCGGCCGGGGACTTGCCCTCAGAGACCTCGAGGTCGAGGACCGGCGGCAGGGTCTGGCCCGGGACGAGGGCGAGCTGTGCAGCGAACTCCGCGGCCTGGCGAGCGGGATCCGCTGCTGGGCGGGCGTAGTGGTACGCGCCGACCTTGAGACCGGCCATCTTCGCGGCGTTCACGTCGCCGAGGTAGTGGCTGTTAACCCAGCCTTCGCCCTCGGTGGCCTTGACGAACGCGAAGGACTGGCCATCCGACTTCACGGCATTCCAGTCAATGCCGGCGAGCGTGGTGTGCTGGTGTCCAGAGACATCGATGCCGCTGGGTGCAACGAGGCTGCCCAGGTCTTGGGCCTGAGCGACGGTGCTGGACACGGTGGCTGTGGACAGAGCAAGTGCGGCAGCCGTAAGGGCCGCGACGATACGGCGTGCAGAGATCATGTCTGCGACACTACACATCAACCACACGAGTCACACACGCAACACGCGTTACTGCTTTAACTTTTCGGATCGCGCGGCGAGCCACGCGCGCACGGCACGCGTCGCATCCGCAGCCGAGAGCGACGGCACATAGGCGTGGACGACCGCGGCGGCGATAGCAGGCAGCGCCAACTCATCGTCGTACGCGAGGTACCACGCGTGCTCCGTCGGCTGGAACTTGCGCTTGCTCGCCGCCAAAGTCCGAAAACCGTAGAGCGGCTCCATTTCCTCGCCCACGCGCGAGAGCAGCGCGTCGAGCAGTCCCGGCTCGGACGGGCTGCCGGACAGCGGCGCGCCCGAGAGCGAAATCCACGCGCACCCCTCGGCAGCGGCTTGCAGGAGCGCTTCGGAGATAAGCAGCTCAATGACGCCCTTAAACCCATGCTCGGCTCGGCGCATGACATCGAGGGTGTAGCCAACGACCTCACCCGCTGAGCGCACTGGCATCCACGAGGTCACGCCGTGCAAGGAACCATCAGAACCGACGGCGAGCAGCAGCCGCGTGCCCGGTACGCGCAGCTCCGGTAGCGAGCCCAGAGTAAAGCCCATCTCCGGCAGCGCCTTGTCGGCAACCCACTCCTCGGACAGCGCCACCACGGCAGCCTGGAGTTCCAAGGAAAGTTCAGCCCAGGTAGTCCACAGCGTCGTCACACCCTCCTTGCCCGCCTTGTTGCGGGCAGTGCGCACGTTCTGGAACTTCTTGCCTTTAAATTCCACGTTGTCGGTCGACAGCACTGCTTCCTCGGCAACTTCGAGACGGCGGAACCCGGGGCGCTCGAAGGCTTCGGACACGGAGTACCACGCCGGACGCAGGGAGTTCTCACGGGCAAAGCCCTCGAACTCGGCGGCGCAGCCCTCGGGGTCACGTCCCACGGGCTGGCCCAAGGACAACGCCACCCCTCGGGAGGCGCGATAGGCCACATACGTATCCCCCGCTGCGTTAAAGAAGTAGCGGTTCCCCTCCCACAGCGTCATAAAAGACAGGTGGTCACCGCTGCCGGACTCGAGAATGGCGCGCGCGTGAGTGGCATCACCGGAAGGGTCAGCAGGACGGGCGAACATGCGCCAGCCGGCCCACGCGGCATAGAGCCAAAAGGCCGTGCCCACCCACTCGTAGAGCGCCCACGCCGCCGAGGTGCCCGGCACGAGCGCGTACGGCAGGAGCAGCGCAACGACGGGCGGGAGGAAGCGCAACGGCCATTCAAACGCGATAGCGGCGAAGGACGCGTCGTCAAAGGAAGTCCTCAGAAGCCAGGCACCCACGAGCCACACGGCGCTCACTACAACGAAAGCGAGCAGGAGGCGCAGCAGTACGCGGCGGACAGAGGCGGAATTCTCGCGCACGCTGAACACGCGGTGGTTCGAGACTAGGACGAAGACGCACCCCAGCCATGGGACGAGCACTGCGGCCAGGTTGATGCCGTACAGCGCCACGCCGTCGGCATCGAGGTCGAAGAGCTGCGTGACGAGCACGGCCATGGCGGCGAATTGGACGAAAAGCGAGCCCCACCACGCGGCGCGGCGACCCTTCCACAGCCCGTAACAGAGCACGAGTTGAATGAGCAGCGGGATGAGGTCCGCGACGGCCGGGCCCAGGCCATAGACGCGCGACCAGCTGAGGGCATCCTGGCACTCCTGCGAGCCGGGCTGGGAGTGGCATAGGCCGGCGGTGAGGGCATCGGAAGCACCGCCGGACCACATGAGCTGGGTGACGGGGCTAAACGGGCCCTCGGCGCCAGGATTGAGCGCGACAAAGAGCGGCCCGAGCGCGACGATACCCACCACCAGCGCAGTGAGCACCCGCTTCTCGCTTGCCGATGCCCCCGCGCCGCGGGTTTCCTTCGCCCACCAGGCTCCCGCGGCGATGGACAGCACGGCAGCGGTGACCCCAATGACGTCGGGAAGAGTGCCGGAGTACAGCGCCATCGTCGCGGGCAGAGCGACGATAATGAGGCGCACGCGCCGGCGCCACAAGCGCGGCAGCCGAGCCGAGGCCACGCCGGCCGCGCCGATGATAAAGCCGATGAGTGTCAGCCGCGTCGAGCGCAGGAGATCATCGCCCCAGCGGTTGAGGCCGACGACCTCGATACCGCGGGCGACGACAAGCGAGAGAGGCACAACAAGTACCTGGCTGGCCAGGCCCACGGCGAGGAACCGCCGCGAGCCTAAGACGCGCTCAGCGGGGACATCGACGACAAGTGCAAGCAGCGTGAGCATGAACGCCCCGCCGGCGGTGTGGACGGATAGGTCGTCGAGCAGGCCGCCGCGGGCAAAAGCCCATAGCGCCCAGACCGTGGCGATAACGAGGAGCGTCACCGGGTTCCGGCGCGCGAAGTTCTTACAGGCTGACATCGGTATCCTTCACTCCATCAAAAGGGTCGGTGGTCTGTGTCAGGCCGCCGCGGCGGGCAGCCCAGGCAAAGGACTCGCGCAGACCAGTGCGCCATACCTCAAAAGAATGGCCACCGGGCAGTGTGCCATAGTAGGCGGGGATCCCGGCGGCGCGGGCATGGGCGGACAGATCGGTCAGCGCGCTTTGCGCATGCACGTCTTGAGTGCCGGCGATAAACACGCCGCGGAGGCCGTCATAGCGCCGCGTGGTGAGAACGTGGGCGGGGTTTTGGGCCTGATACGCGGCCTCATTTCCGCCGAAGAACGTCTCCACTGTGGCGGTGTGCGAGCCGATGGTGGGTTCGGCCTCACCGGAAAGATCGATAAACGAACCGTAGGCTTCCGGATGCGTCGTGGCGATTTGCAGCGAGCATGTGCCGCCGTAGCTCAAGCCAGCGACGGTCCAATGCGATTGGTCCTCGTCAACGCGGAGGTCAGCCTTGATGGTATTCGGGACGTCCGTGGTCAGATACGTCATCACCTTCGCAACCGAAGAATCGGCGCAGATGGGGTTGGCGTTCTCGGAGCCGGTGGCGTCGACGGCGATGACGATCGGGCTGACTCCCCCGTTGGCTGCTTGGAAGCGGTCTGCGGTCTGGCTCGCCTCGCCAGAGCCGAACCATTGGTCGGGACCGCCCGGATTGCCGTGCAGCAGCACGATGACGGGCAGGCGCACCTGGGAGTTAAAGTACGCCGGCGGCACATAGGCCGTGGCCGAGCGCGCGGTGAAGCCGGAGGCCGTCGAGTGAATGGGCACGTCGACGAGCGCGCCGTTCTCGCTGCCGCCGGTGGCCTTGAACTGCTCGAGGCTCATTTCAGGTGCCACGGGCCGGGGGTCAAGCGAAGCAACCGTGGGATATGTCTGATACTCGAGGTTGGCAAGCCCAGTTGTGGACAGGGCGGCCACCGCGGTGACGACGGCGAGCAGGATTCGCCGCCCAGGAATCACTATGATGCCCACGAGCGCGAGGACTGCGACGAGGCCAGCCCCGAACAGATACAGCGGGATGTCCCAGTGCTTGAGGCTGAACCAGCACGCCGCGACTATGCCGAGTGCGACTGCGAGCGATGCACCGGAGCGATGCCAGCGCCTCCACCCAGCCCAGATGACCACCGCAGCGGCGAGTATAAGCAGCGCACAATAAATAGCGCCGTTGACGGGGTCCGTGAGCGGAATGCCCCGCACAAAGTTGAGAACTGATTGCACGAATTAACAGTAGTTCCCGCCTGCTGGAAGGTTGCGGGCGAAAGCCCACGAATTTCTCACTTATACGCTGCGAGCTCGCTCGATGATGCTGGGAATTTCCTGGCAGGCAGCATCCACGTCCGCCTGCGTGGTGCCGGGGCCGAGGGTAAAGCGCAAGCTACCTGCGTTTTCTTGGTCGATCCCCATGGCCGCGAGCACGTGCGAGGGCCGGTAGACGCCCGCATGGCACGCCGAGCCTGCCGATGCCTCTATCCCCGCGGCGTCGGCCAGCATAAGCAAGCTATCCGAGTCCGTGCCGGGGAAGGTCAGATGAAGGTGGCTGGGCAGCGCGGGCTCGTGCGTGTTGCAGATGGCGTCGGGCACGGCGGCGAGGAGTCGATCACACAGCTCGTCGCGTAATACGCGCACGCGGGCGGCCTCGGACTCAAGCTCGGCGAGCGACTCGTGGAGTGCGGCCGCCGTCGCAGAGGCGGCTGCGACGTCGACGGTGCCGGGGCGAATGCCGCGCTCCTGTCCCCCGCCGTAGGCGATGGGCTGCGGTGCCGGCGAGCGGCGCGCGAGAAGGAGCCCGGCGCCGCGGGGCCCTCCGAACTTGTGGGCGCTGGCGGCCAGCGTCGCCGCACCGAGCGCGTGGAAGTCGATGAGGAGCTTGCCCATGACCTGGACGGCGTCGATGTGGACGGGGGTCTCGCCCGCCCGGTCGATGACTTCTTTGACGGGTTGGATGGCGCCGGTCTCGTTGTTGGCCCACATGCACGTCGCGACGGCGGCGGGTTCGTCGAGCGCCACGAGGTCGCTCAGGTGGCCGTCGCGGCCGACGGGCAGCAGGTCAACGGTCGCACCTCCCTTAGCGAGGGCGGCGACGGTCTCGAGGACGCCGGGGTGCTCGATGGGCGTGGACACGACGCGGGCGGGCGCACCTGCGGCCACGCGGGCGCGGTAAAGGCCATGGATGCCGATGTTGTCCGCCTCGGTGCCAGACGAGGTGAAGATGACCTCGATGGGCTCGCAGCCGAGGTCGGCGGCGATGGACTCGCGGGCATCGTCAAGCACGCTGCGCGCGCGGCGGCCCGAAGCGTAGGTCGCGCCAGCGTTGAGAGCGCCCGACGCGGCGACCCAGGCGTCCACGGCCGCTTGGCGCATGGGCTGGGTCGCCGCGTAGTCGAAATAGTGTGACATTAGCCGCGACGCGAGTTGATCTCGGCGGTCAGCGCCGGGGCGATCTCGTGGAGGTCACCCACGACGCCGAGGTCAGCGATCTCAAAGAAGGGCTCGTCCTGGTCCTGGTTGACCACGACGATGGTGCCCGAGGTACGCATGCCGGTGAGGTGCTGGATGGCGCCGGAGATGCCGAGTGCAATATAGAGATCCGGCGAGACGGTGACGCCGGTCTGGCCGACCTGGTGCGCGGGGTCGTAGGCGCCGTTGTCCACGGCGTCGCGGGTGGCGCCGACGGCGCCCCCGAGGGCATCGGCAAGCGGCTCGACAATTTCGGCGAACTTGTCGCCGACGCCACGGCCGCCGGAGACGACGACCCTGGCGGCGGTGAGCTCAGGGCGCTCGGACTGCTCGGCAGGCTTAAAACCGGTGACGGTGACGTCGCGCTCGGTGGCACCCGGCAGCGGCATGGGGGCGAGCTCGCCCGCGGCCGGCTGCGGTGCGGCCTTGACGGCGCCGGGGCGCACGGTAAAGACCGGGCAGGCGCCCGCGGCGGTGGAGGTCGCCTGGAAGGTGCCACCGAAGATGACGTGGGTGGCGGAGCGATCCGGGTTGATGGCCGTGACGTCCGCGAGGACGCCGGAGGCCAGGCGTGCGGCGACGCGGCCGGCAATCTCGTTGCCGGTGGGCGTCGCGGCGATGACGATGGGCGCGGGGTTCGCGGCGCCGAGGGCGTGGAGAGCGTCGACCTCGGGGGTGATGAGGCGTTGCCCGTAGCCGGCCGTGGTGGCCTCGACGACCTGGGCGGCGCCGAGCTCGGCGAGCTCCTTCTCAAAGCCTGCAGGCGAGGCGGAGACGACGACGGCAGAGACGACGCCCAGCGGGCGGGCGGCGGTGATGAGCTCGGCGGTGACCGGAGAGAGCTGGCCCGCCTCGTGCTCGACAAGAACGTAAACGTGCGACATGGTGGGTGCTCCTTAAATGAGGTTGCGGGCGGCGAGGAAGTCGGCGATCTGGCGGGCGGCCTCTTCGGCGGAGACGCCGGAGATGACCTCGCCGGCGGTACGCGGCGGCAGTTCCTGAGAGTCGGTGACCTGAGTGGCCGGCGCAATGGCGTCGATGCCAAGGTCCGCGACGGACCATTCGGTAACCTCGGCCTTCTTCGCGGCCATGAGTCCCTTGAAGTTGGGGAAACGCGGCTTGTCCGACTTATCCGTGACGGTGACGAGTGCCGGCAGGGCAGTCTCGATTTCCCACACGCCGCGGGCGTCCTCGCGGGTGCCCGTGAGTTTGTCGCCGGTGAAGTTCAGGGTCTTCACGCCGGTGAGCGCGGGCAGCTGGCGGTACTCGGCGAGCAGGCCCGCGAGCAGACCGGTCTGGGAGTCCGAGGCCTGGGCGCCTGCGACAACGATGTGGACGGGGTCGGTCTCGGCGAGCTTGGTGAGCGCGGCGTTCAAGGTCCACGCGGTGGAGAGTGCGTCGGCGCCAGCAAGCTGATCGTCTACGACGTGCACAGCGGCGTCTGCACCCATGGCGAGCGCCTTGCGCAGAGCTTCGTCGGCCTGGGCCGGGCCCATGGTGAGAGCCACGACGCGGAGGCCGGCGTCCGGATTGTTTTCGCGCAGACGAAGGGCCTGCTCGACGGAGAATTCGTTGATCTCGTCGATGACGTTGTCCACGTCGCGGTTAATCCGGTGGTCCTCCCCCAGCGTCTTCGTCGACCAGGTATCTGGTACGTGTTTGACCAGCGCCACGATGGTTGGCATGTGTCGTGTCCCTTTCCGTCATGCGTGTGTTACGAAAATTAGCTAAACCTCGCTCGATGATACTCGGGGGCCGCAGATAAATGCGACCTGCCGCGAACTTCCGGCGGCCGAGCCTGCGAGGCCGCCGTCGACGCGCGCCACCACCACAGTGAGCGCCGCGGGGCCACGCAGCTTGAGCTTCTTGCGGAGCTGGTCTGGGTCGACGTTCACGCCACGCACGAGGATTTCCGCGCGGCCACAGTCGTGCGCAGCGAGCGCGGCCTTGAGCTTCTTGAGGGGGACCTGCTCGATGAATTCAAATCCCGAGGTGCCCGCGGGCAGCCGGTCGCCGGTGAGGTAGGCCAGGTGCTCGTCGAGCTGCCAGAGGCCCTCGCGGGCGGCGTAATGCTGGACGAGCCCGGCGCGGATGATGGCGCCGTCGGGCTCGAGGATGAAGCGGCCGGGCTCGCCGGGCGCGGGTGGATCGACGGGCGCGTCCGTGACGATATCCGTGTGGCCGTCGCGGAGGACGACCGCGCGGCGGCGGGCGGCAGCGAGGTCCGGCGTGTAGAGGCACGCCTCCTTGACGCCGCCGTCGACGGAGACGATGTCCACGCCGCCGTCCCACTCGGAGAAGTCGAGGCCCGGCGCGCACTTGATGGCCAGCGGACGACCGGAGTACGCGGCGACGAGGTCTGGCAGCGGAGGAAGGAGCTTGGCGGGGTCGGTAATGCGGCGCCCACCCGCGCGACGGGCGGGGTCGGCGACGATAACGCCGGAGTTGCTCACGGGTACCAGGGCGTCCGCGCGGACGAACCAGCCGTCGGGCACGTTGTGGCGGGCCATGGCCAAGCGCGGGGCGTCGAGGTCGGAGCCGGCATAGTCAATTCGTGCGTTGCGAAGCAATGCCCCCTCAGTGCCGATGGAACAGGTGACGTCGTGGACGAACTCGACGCCGAGCGCAGCCAAGTGCTGGGCGCGGAAGGACGCGACAGCGGGTGGGGTAGCTTGTTGGACCGAGGTGGCATCGGCAAGCCAGTGAGCAGGAAGCTTGCCGGAGCGGCGGGCTTGGAGGAGCTCGGCGACGGCGCGGGCGTGCTCGCCGTAGAGCCCGCGGAGGAACTCCACGTCCTTGAGCTGGGTCTTGGCAGTGAGTTCAAGTTCGTGGTCGAAGGTGTGGGCCGCGAGGAAGGCGACCTCGTCGAGGGTGAAACTCATATGCGGTCCACCGGGCGGGTCGCGAAGTAGTCGCTGTAATGTGGGTCGTCGACTGGGTCGCCGATGACGGGGCGCAGGTCAGCGTTGGCTGCGGCCTTGATCACGTCGGAGACGCTGTCGTGCTCCTCGAGGCGGGCAAACTGGCGCCACGTGGGCAGGGCAAGGCGCACGAGCCCGGCGCGCCATCCGTCGAGGATGAGCTGGGGCGGGAACCAGTTGGCGTCAGCGGCTTCAAAGGTCGTGGCGTCCGGCTCCTGGCCCGGAGGCAGCGTCGCGATAAAGAAGAACGTGTCGAACCACTGGCCCTTATCGACGCCCGCCCAGCGCGCCCAGGGGCGCAACATGTCTGCGTCGAGTTTGAAGCGGCGGCGCGAGAGGAACTCTGTAAAGGAGATGGTGTGGTTTTCGAGCTCAAGGCGCTCATCGTGATAGCGGCGCGCGTCATCGAGGACCTCGCCGGACAGGCCGCGCACCAGCAGCGTGCCGGCCTCCTCAAAGAGCTCGCGGGCAGCGGCGAAGACAAGAGCGTGCGTCTTGTAGCGGGTCACGCCCATCTTGCGGGCCATGGAAATGGTGGACGCGCCGGACCACAGCTCGCCGGAATCCCACGTGCGCGGCGGGAAGTCGCGGGGGTCGACGCCGCCGCCGGGGAAGACGACGTGCCCCGGATAATTGCGCATGGTGGACACGCGTTCTTGTACCCAGACCTCGAGTCCGTCCTCGCCATCGCGAACAATAAGGACGGTGGCGGCCAGCTTGCCGCCGTTAAAACCGGTCTGGTCCGCGTGGTCGATGGCGTCGTGCTCACCGACGCCATCACGGAAATAAGTCCGGTTAGGGTCCCGATAGGTTGGCATAGTGAAGCCAGATTACCGCAACCTAGCGCACGCGGCGCGCGAAATAGCGCTCTCCAATGCGGTCAACCTGAATGGGCTGATGGAACGCCGTGGAGAGGTTCTCGGAAGTCAGCACGCTATTGATAAGGCCCATGGCCACGACCTTGCCTTCGTCGAGGACCATCGCGTGGGTAAAGCCGTACGGGATCTCCTCGACGTGGTGGGTAATCATCACGATCGCCGGGGCGTCCGGATCGAGCGCCAAATCCCCCAGGTAACCCACGAGGTCCTCGCGGCCGCCCAAGTCCATGCCCGCGGAGGGCTCGTCGAGAATGAGCAGCTCCGGGTTGACCATGAGGGCGCGGGCCAAGATGACGCGCTTCTTCTCCCCCTCGGACAGGGTGCCCCACGTGCGCTTGGCCAAGTGGGTCGCCCCCACCTGGGCGAGGATTTCCTCGGCGCGGCCGAAGTCCATATCCTGGTATTCCTCACGCCAGCGGCCGAGCACCGCGTAGCCGGCGGAGATGACCAGATCGTCGACCCTCTCATTGTCCGGGATGCGATGCTGCACGGCGGCCGAGGAAATGCCGATGAGCGCGCGCAAGTCGCGCATGTCCGTCTTACCGATGCGCTCGCCCATCAGGAACGCCGTGCCCTTGGACGGGAATTCCTCCGCCGCGGCCATGCGGATAAGGGAGGTCTTGCCCGCGCCATTAGGTCCGATGATGACCCAGCGTTCGTCGAGCTCTACTTGCCAATCGATGGGGCCTACGAGGGTGCGTCCACCGCGGCGCAGCTCCACGCCGTGGAAGTCGATCAGAAGGTCGGGGTCAGCCACGTATTCAGGTTCGGCGATCTCTTGCGCAGTCATGCCCTCTATAGTGCCTTACGTTCCACTTCCCCGGTGAAAGTGACACAGCTAGGTTAGGCTGAAAGCCATGACTTCTCCCACCTCCTCCCCACGCATGTACGGCCACGCTTTCGGCCGCCTGGGCATTGACGATGTCCGCCCCGTCATCTCCGGCGGGAAGCTGCCCTCCAAGGGCACCGTTGGGGAGGTCATCCCCGTCACGGCTTTGGTCTGGCGCGAAGGCCACGACGCCATCGCCGCCACCCTGTCTGTGTGGAACGCGGAGGCCTCCACAGTCTCCTCGACGACCATGGACTTCGACCCCGTCAACCCGGATCGCGTCCACGCTGTCTTTACCCCCGCCACCCCGGGCCGCTGGTTCTTCCGCGTCGACGCGTGGAGCGATGTCATGGCCACGTGGCGCAACGCCGTGACGAAGAAGATGGACGCCGGCCAATCCGAACAGGAGCTCGCCAACGATCTCTCCCACGGCGCCGACCTTTTTACCCGCGCTGCACTCCAGACCCCCACGGACCAGGCGGGCTCGCTCTTCGCTGCGGCCAAGGCACTTGCTTCCGATGCCCCCGTCACCGAGCGCGTCGCTCCCGCCTTCTCCCCGGAGGTCGCCGAAATTCTCGAGCACCACCCGCTGCGCGAGCTCATCACCGAAGGCGAGATTTACGAAGTCGACGTCGAGCGGGCCAAGGCCCGCTACAGCTCCTGGTACGAGCTTTTCCCCCGCTCCACCGGCGGTTGGGACGCAGATGGCACCCCCGTTCACGGCACTTTTGAGACCACGAAGCGCGCGCTGCCCCGCGTCGCGGAGATGAGTTTTGACACCGTCTACTTCCCGCCCATTCATCCCATCGGCGAGGTGCACCGCAAGGGCCGCAACAATGCGGTGACGGCACAGCCGGGCGACGTGGGTTCCCCGTGGGCCATTCAGGACCACACGACCACGCACCCGGAGCTGGGCACGATGGAGGACTTTAAGGACCTCCTCTCCTACGCCGAGTCGCTCGGACTCGAGGTCGCCATCGACCTGGCCCTCCAGTGCGCACCGGACCACCCCTGGGCGCAGTCCAACCCGGAGTTCTTCACGGTGCTCGACGACGGCACCATCGCGTATGCGGAAAACCCGCCCAAGAAGTACCAGGACATCTACCCGCTCAACTTCGACAACGACCCAGACGGCATCTACGAGACCATCTACGACATGGTCATGATCTGGGTGAACGCCGGCGTAAAGACCTTCCGCGTGGACAACCCGCATACCAAGCCCGCCAACTTCTGGGCGTGGCTCATCGTCAAGGTGCATGCCACGCACCCGGACATCATCTTCCTCGCCGAGGCCTTCACGCGCGCCCCGCGCCTGCTGGGCCTGGCCAAGGCGGGCTTTACGCAGTCCTACTCCTACTTCACGTGGCAGACCTCCAAGTACGACCTCACGGAGTTTGTCCAGCACCACCTGGAGCAGGCCGATATCTGCCGCCCCAATATGTTTGTCAACACCCCAGACATCCTGCACGAGTCCTTGCAGACCGGCGGACGCGCCATGTTCGCCATCCGCGCCACGCTCGCCGCGACGCTCTCTCCGCTGTGGGGCGTGTACTCCGGCTTCGAGCTCTACGAGCACGAGGCCGTCAAGCCCGGCAGTGAGGAATACCTCGACTCCGAGAAGTACGAGCTGCGCCCGCGCGACTTCCAGGCGGCACTCAACTCAGGCGACTCGCTCGAGCCCTACATCGGGATGCTCAACCGCATCCGCCGCGATAACCCGGCCTTGCAGCAGCTGCGCGCGCTCACCTTCCACGAGGTGGACAATGAGAACGTCATGGCCTACTCCAAGGCGGACGCCGCCACGGGCAACGTCGTGCTCACCGTGGTCAACCTCGACCCACGCAATACCCAGGAAGCCACCGTCCACATCAATTACGCGGCCATCGGCCAGGACGAAGGCGCGAACTTTGAGGTCCACGACGAAATCTCGGGCAATACATTCACGTGGGGGCCGCACAACTTCGTACGCCTCGCCCCGCAGGGCGACGTCGCCCACGTCCTCGTGCTGCCCACCGTCGCTCAAGACCGCCGCGCGCAGCTGGCCTGGCGTCCGCAGGACACCTACCGCGCCTAGCGCCGGCCGGACCCTGCACGCCCGTTCGAGTTAGCAGGGCCCGCGGCACAATACCAACCGCTCGGTTCCAATCAAGAGAAAACTCACATCGCCTGCACGCACCCCTCTTTAAAGGTACTTTTGACTCCATGAGCATCCCGCAGTCTGACCTCGATCTCCTCAACTCCTGCCGCCACTGGGCGCCGCACGATTTCTATGGCTGGCACGACGGCGTCGTGCGCACCCGCAAGCCGGGCGCCGAGTCCGTCGAGCTCGTCACGGCCGAGAAGACCATTGCCATGACGAACGTGGGCAATGACATCTGGGAAGCCTGCTTGGTTGTCGAGGCCGATTACCGCCTGCGCGTGACCTATCCGGGCCAGCCCGCCCGCGAGGTGGCCGACGGCTACCACTTCCTCCCCACGCTCGGCACCTTTGACCTGCATCTTATCGGTGAGGGCCGCCACGAGCGCCTGTGGGAAGTGCTCGGCGCGAACCTCAAGTCCTATGAGACGGACCTCGGCGTCGTCGAGGGCGTCGCCTTCGCCGTGTGGGCCCCCAACGCCGTGGGCGTCGCCGTCGTCGGCGACTTCTGCGGATGGAACCCCACCCAGTACCCCATGCGCTCGCTGGGCTCCACGGGCATCTGGGAAGTCTTCGTCCCTGGCATCGGCGTGGGCGAGCGCTACAAGTTTGCCATCCAGACCAAGCACTCCGGCCGCATCGACAAGGCCGACCCGCTCGCCAAGGCCACCGTTGCCCCGCCGGCCACGGACTCCGTCGTCGCCCGCTCCACCTACAAGTGGAATGACCGCAAGTGGATCGACGCACGCACCGGCGATATCAACGTGCCGGTCAATATCTATGAGGTCCACGTCGGTTCCTGGAAGATCGGCTCGAACTACAACGTGCTGCGTGAGGAGCTCATCCCCTACCTCCTGGAGCACAACTACACGCATGTTGAGCTCATGCCCGTCGCCGAGCACCCCTTCGGCGGCTCCTGGGGGTACCAGGTCTCCGGCTACTACGCGCCCTCCGCGCGCTGGGGCTCGCCGGAGGATCTCAAGGCGCTTATCGACGCCCTCCACCAGGCGGGCATCGGCGTCATCATCGACTGGGTCCCCGCGCACTTCCCCAAAGACGAGTTCGCGCTCGGCCGCTTCGACGGCCAAGCCCTCTACGAGCACCCGGACCCCCGCCGTGGCGAGCAGGCCGACTGGGGCACCTACGTCTTCGACTTCGGTCGCAACGAGGTTCGCAACTTCCTGGTCGCCAACGCTCTGTACTGGGCAGAGGAATTCCACGTCGACGGCCTGCGCGTCGACGCCGTGGCCTCCATGCTTTACCTCGACTACTCCCGCGAGGAGTGGCTGCCCAACCAGTACGGCGGCCGCGAGAACCTCGAGGCCGTCCAGTTCCTCCAGGAAACCAACGGCACCCTCCACCGCGCCCACCCGGGCGTGTGGACCATCGCTGAGGAGTCCACCTCCTGGGATGGTGTTACCCGCCCCACCTCCGACGGCGGCCTGGGCTTCGACTTTAAGTGGAACATGGGCTGGATGAACGACACGCTCGAGTACTTCAAGCACGAGCCGATCCACCGCTCCTACCACCACGGTGAGCTCACCTTCTCCATGGTCTACGCCTACTCCGAGCACTACATCCTGCCGTTTAGCCACGACGAAGTCGTCCACGGCAAGGGCACCATCTGGGGCCGCCAGCCTGGCGATGACTGGAACAAGGCGGCCGGCGTGCGCGCGTTGTACGCCTACATGTACTCCCACCCCGGCAAGAACCTGCTTTTCATGGGCCAGGAATTCGGCCAGACCACCGAGTGGAACGAGTCTTCTTCCGTCGATTGGTCCAACCTGGAGGGCTGGGGCCACGAGTGGCACCAGGGCATCAAGAAGCTCTCGCGCGACCTCGGTGCTGTGTACAAGAACACCCCGGCGCTCTACACGCGCGACTTCGATCCCTCTGGCTTCCACTGGGTCGTGGGCGATGATGCCAACGGCAACGTGCTTGCCTACGAGCGCTACGGCGAGGACGGCTCCGCGCTACTCGCGGTCATCAACCTCTCCGGGTCCTCCCACACTAATTACCAGCTCCACCCCACCCGCCCGGGCCGCTGGGAGCTCGTCCTCAATACGGATGACTCCAGCTACGAGGGCGCGGGCAACAACCTGCCCTCCGAGTTCACCGCTGGCGACGACGGTGCCTGGCTGCACCTGCCCGCCAACTCGGCGCAGTGGTACGTCTACCGCGGCTAGTTCTTCCAGTCTCGCCCTAAGGCACAATGACCACAACGCCCGAATAAGGTCCCGAAAATCAAAATTTTTCAGGCTTATTCGGGCTTTGTAGTCATTTTCAGATCTCCGGATTACTTCCCCACAAGCCCGCGCACATGCTCGTCAATCTCGTCGCGGATAATCCGCATGCGTTCCATGCCGTGGATGTCCTGCTCGACGGGTTCGGATACTTCCCAGCGCTCCAGCTTTCCAGTCGCGTCCTCCGGCCAGTCCAGCTCCGCGCCACCCACGATGACCACGTGGTCGACGCTGCGCAGCAACTGTGGGTCCACGGGCTCGGCCTGGCCGTGGGTCATGTCCGCGCCGACCTCAGCGAGCGCCTCGACGGACTCCTGGTTAACCTCACCCTCGGCACCCGGCTCCGTGACCTTCACGCCCGCGGAGTACGTCTCCCACTCCGGAGCGTGCTTACGCGCCACCGCCTCGGCCATCTGGGACTTGCCACGGTTGCTATTGCACAGGAAGAGAACGGAGGGCATGGTGGTCGCCTTTCAGTACAGGAAACGGTTGATGTGGGTCATTGTAGACATGACAACGCCCGCACGGCCGGTTGAATGGCAGCGCGGGCGTGTGGGGTTGAGCTCTTACTTGTAGATGCCCGAACCCTTCTCGTAGTTGTCCAGGTCAATCTGCTGCGTAGGCTGCAGCGTCTCGTTGGCGGGGTTGACGACGTCCGGCAGCTTGAGGTCGACGTCGCTGTCAAGGTCGGTCTCCTTATAAGGTAGCTGGCCGTCGAGCACCTGGTGAACGCGGTTCATGTCGACGGAGTGCGTCCAGCGGCCGATCAGGACGGTGGCCAGGGCGTTGCCCGCGAAGTTGGTCAGCGCGCGGGCCTCGGACATGAAGCGGTCGATACCGACGATGATGTCCACGCCGTGAAGGAGCTCCGGGCGGTGCGACTGCAAGCCCGCGGCCAACGTCGCGATGCCGGCGCCGGAGACACCGGCCGCGCCCTTGGAGGCGATGATCATGAAGACCAACAGGCCGATCTGCTCGCTCAGCTTCATGGGCATGTGCATGGCTTCCGAGATGAAGATGGAAGACAGCGTGAGGTAGATGGCGGTGCCGTCGAGGTTGAAGGAGTAACCAGTCGGGACCACGATGCCGACGGTGGGCTTTTCCACGCCGAGGTGCTCCATCTTGCGCATGAGGTTCGGCAGCGCGGACTCGGACGACGAGGTCGCGAGGATGAGGAGGAACTCGCGGGCCAGGTACTTGCACAGCCTCCACATGGAGATGCCGCCGAAGACGCGGGCGATGGTACCGAGTACGAGGAAGACGAAGAGGAAACACGTGATGTAGAACGCCAGCATGAGGATAGCGAGCGACTTCACGGCATCGAAGCCGGTGGCGCCAACCACGCCGGCCATGGCGCCGAACGCGCCGATGGGTGCGACCCAGAGGATCATCGACAGCAGCTTGAACACGAGGCGCTGGAGGTGCGCAATGAATGCGAGGATGGGCTCACCCGACGGTCCCATGGACTGCACGGCGAAGCCGCAGAGCAGCGCGACAAAGAGAACCTGGAGCACCGAGCCCGACGTAAAGGACAAGAACAGCGTGTCCGGGATGATGGACGCAATGAAGCCCGTGAGGCCCTCGTCGCTCTCTTCTGCCTGAGCAATAGAGGAATCCGCAGCGCCTTGCGAGGCAGAGATGTCCAAACCGGTGCCTGGCTCGATGTAGTTACCCACGAGGAGGCCCACGGCGAGCGCGAAGGTCGACATAATGATGAAGTACGCCAGGGCGATGCCGCCGGCCTTGCCCACCGAGGCTGCGGCACGCACGGAGCCGATGCCGAGCACGATGGTGCAGAAGATGACCGGGGCAATGATCATCTTGATGAGGCTCACGAACATCGTGCCGAGGATCTTAAACGGCGCGGCGGCCTCCGGCGCGACGAGGCCGAAAACCACGCCACCGACGACCGCGACGATGACAGCAATGTAGAGCCAGTGCGTGCGGTCCTTCTTCGGACCCTTCGCCTGAGCAATTTTTGGGGTGATGGTAGCTGGCGAAACCATAGCCGTCACTTTCTTGAGAGTGTGAGCCACTCGATAGCGCACAGAGTTATGTATCGTCTTCTGCACCAAACGTGAAGCGGCTCACGTACGGGTGATACAGGGATCGTAGACCCGCTCTTTTCTGTCGCGAAAACCTAGGAAGTACAGGGTTAATGTGGTTTTAACCCTGGGGCTAGGCAAGGGGTGTCCGCGAAATTCGCCAAGCGAACACAAAGCCCCCGCACGGGTGAGCAGTTCATTTCTCTCACCCGTGCGGGGGCTAACCCGACAGTCAGGTCATTATCGTGGCTGTTGGACGCGCCGAAGCGTGCAGCTGGTCACACTCACCTAGTACAGGGCGCTCGCCAGCTTGGTACGTGCCGCGAGGACACGCGGGTCGCCCGCGTCGAAGAGTCCGAAGAGCTCGAGCAGGCGGTCGCGCAGCGCAGCCTTCTCGTCACCCGCCGTGACCTTCATCGTGTTAATAAGGCGGTCGAAGGCCCTTTCCGGCACGCCGGCGACGACCTCGGCGTCCGCAGCATGCATCTGCGCGGCGGGCGAGGGATCGGTTTCTGCCTCGGCGATGGGGTCTTCGACGCCGGAGATACGCTTGAGCAGCTTCGTGGTGTCGCGCGCCTGCTTGATGTCCGTCGCCTTCGGGTCGTCTTCGAGGATCGCGTCGTAGACCGCGATGGCTGCGTCGAAGTCGCCCGCGTTGAGCGCGTCCTCGGCCTGCGTCACGCGCGGGTCGAGCTCCGGTTCCTGGGGCTGTTCCCCCGCGTCCGGGATGCCTGACAGTTGGGCGCCGACCTGCTGGACGAGGGCGGCGACCCACTGCTCGAGGCTCTCGCGCGGCTGGCCACCCTCGAAGTGGGTAATGGGCTTGCCTGCGGCGAGTGCAATGACGGTAGGCAGGTTTTGTACGCCGAAGACCTGCGCGACCTGCGGGGTGGCATCCGCGTCGACGTAGCCGACCACAAACTTGAGACCGCCAGCCGCGGCGAGGTCCGAGAAGTCGGCCTTCAGTTGCTCCGACTGCGGCGAGCGCGCCGTGCCCACGAGGACGACAACGGGCACCTGGGCGCTGCGGCGCGCGACGTCTTCTTCGAATTTGTCCTCGGTCACCTGGAAGAAGGGCTGGACGCCGCCAGACAAGCCACCGGGCTGCTGAGCAGATGCAGCCTTGGCGCGCGCGTCATTGCGTGCTTTAAGCTCGCCCAGATCCAGGGCGCCGCCGACGAAACGATTCGGAATAGTCATGGCTTAAACCTCCCCATTCTTCAGGTGGCGCTCGACGGCCTCGACCTTGCTGGTGAGCTGGCCCGTCACGCCCTCGCGAATATCGGCCTTAATCACAAGACCCGTGCGCGGGGAGACCGCGCGCACGGCGTCCGTGGCTTTCTTAATGACGGCGAAGACCTCGTCCCACTCCCCTTCCAGGAGCGTGAACATGGCGTTCGTCTCGTTGGGAAGGCCGGATTCGCGCACGACCTTCACGGCGGCGGCGACGGCCTCGGACATCTCTGCGGTGGGCGACTCCACAATCGTGGGCGCGACAGAAAAAGCGACTATCATGCGTGCGATTCTACGCGCGTGAGCCACCCCACCGCCGGGTGGATCGCACTCAACGATCAGCCCTGGGATCACCCCCGAGTCGCGAGTGCGAAGGGCAGGACTTCTGCCCCCATCGTTGCGAAAATGCCGCTGCCCGCGACGGTGACAGACCACGCCGTGTCCACGAGATCGGTAACGAGCAGCACAGGTCCGCCCGCCGCGGCGATGACGTTCTGACTGATGCTCGCGAAGTCATAGTGCTGTAGCAGCCCCATGACGCGGTAGGCGGAGTTCTGCGCGGTGACCTCCGTGGTGCCGGGCGTGGTGCGCAGGGTGCCGGCGAACTGCATGCGGCCCAGTCCTGCGACCGCCCGGGCGAGGCGCTCGACGAACGCCGTGGTCTCCGAGTCCACGTTGCCCAGTGCGACGACGGAGGTGGGACGCGTCTGCCAGTCCCAGCCGGCGAGGACCTCGACGACCTGCGGCAGCCACGGGTCCTGCTGCCACGGCTGGCTGGGCGCCCAGGCACGCTCCGTGACGAGCGTGGTAAGCGCCGGGCCGCGCCCAATGTCATTGAGACGTCCGAGCGCCTTGCCTTCACCCACGCCCTTGATACGGCCCTTGACCGCGACAGGACGCGTGATGCCGGTGGGCCACATCTTGCGGTGCGGCAGCGCCACGCCGGGCGCGGTGAGCTGGGCCTTGACGGACTGGCCGACGGCGGCGTCGACACTCGGATCCCAGCGTCTGCCCGTACAGTTGTCGCAGCGGCCGCAGGGGGCGGTCGCGGTGGCGTCATCGAGCTGGTGGCGCAGGAAGAGCATGCGGCATTCCGTCGTCGCCTCGTAGTCAAGCATGGCCTGCTGCTCCGCTTTGCGCGCGGCGGCGAGGCCTTCGTAGCGGGCCGAGTCATACAACCACGGCTGCCCGGTGGACTGCCAGCCGCCCTGCACGCGCTGGACGGCGCCGTCGACGTCGAGGACCTTGAGCGCCTGTTCCAGACGCGAACGGTTAAGATCCACGTGCGGCTCAATCTTCGCCGTGGACAACGGGCCGTCCGCGTTCGCGAGGACCTCGAGGAGCTGGCGCACGACCGGCTCGGGCGGGAAGGTGAGCGACGCGAAGTAGCCCCAGATGTCCTGGTCCTCGACGCCGGGCAAAAGGAGGACTTCCGCGTGATCGGTGCCGCGGCCCGCACGGCCGATCTGCTGGTAATAGGACACGGGCGAGCCGGGTGCGCCAACGTGAACGACGAAGCCCAGGTCCGGCTTGTCGAAGCCCATGCCCAGCGCGGAAGTTGCCACGAGCGCCTTGAGCCCATTGTGGATGAGTGCCTGTTCGAGGCGCTCGCGTTCCTCGGCCTCCGTGCGGCCGGTGTAGGCGGCGACCTCAAAGCCAGCACCGCGCAGCACCTCTGCGAGATCCTCTGCCGCGGCGACGGTAAGGCAGTAGATAATGCCCGAGCCAGGCAACTCATTGAGGTGCGTCGCGAGCCAGGCCGGGCGCTGCGTCGTATCCTCGAGGCGCAGCACCGCCGGGTAGAGCGACTCACGGTCGAGCCCGCCGCGCAGCACGCCGGTGTTCTCCCCCAGCTGTGCCTGAACATCCGCGACGACACGGTCATTCGCCGTCGCTGTCGTGGCAAGCACCGGCGTATCTGGGCGCAGGCCAGCCAGCAGGTCCTTGATGCGCCGGTAGTCCGGGCGGAAGTCGTGGCCCCAATCGGAGATACAGTGCGCCTCGTCGACGACGAGCATGCCGGCAGCATGTCCAAGCTGGGGCAACACCGCGGTGCGGAAGGACGGATTATTAAGGCGCTCTGGAGAGATAAGCACGAGGTCTGCCTCACCCGCAGCAATCGCGGCGTGGAGATCGTCCCACTGCGTCATGTTCGCGCTGTTAATGGTCACCGCGCGGATGCCCGCGCGGGCGGCGGCCTCCACCTGGTTGCGCATGAGCGCCAACAGCGGCGAAATGATAACCGAAGCCCCAAAGCCACGGGCCCGCAGCAGCTTGGCCGCGATGAAATACACGGCTGACTTGCCCCAACCTGTGCGCTGCACCACGAGCATGCGGCGGCGCTGATTGACGAGTGAATCGATGGCGGTCCACTGGTCGTCGCGCAGATGGGCCTCGGATCCGGCGATGCCTTGGAGGAGGACGTTGGCTTCTTCACGGGTTGCGGGGTTCATGCCTTCCAAGTCTATCGGCGTGCGCGAAGCGTCACGCCCTAGCGGCGTTCCCAGCAATGCCGGTGCCAGTGGCGGCGGTCATCCCCGCGGCCGCCGGTATCGCGCGGCCACGCCACGATGTGCGCGACGCCGGGCGGAATGTTCTGGTTGCAGCCGGGGCAGATGTAGAACTTCTTCGCAGCGGCCGAGCCGATGTGTCGCATAATGTAGGGCTCGCCGTGAGTCCAGCTGGGCCCCTCGACTGTCTGGGAACCGAAGAAGGAGGAGCCGTCGGCGGGCAGGTAGCGTGGTTCGGTCTTGATTCTTCTATTGCGGCGTGGCATTAGAACAGGCGCAGCTCGTTGCTCTCAATGCCGCGCAGATCCTGGTAGTCAAGCACGACGCAGCGGATGCCACGGTCTTCGGCGAGGGTGCGGGCCTGTGGCTTAATCTCTTGGGCGGCGAAGACGCCCTGGACCTTACCCAGCAGCGCGTCGCGGTTGAGCAGGTCGAGGTAGCGCGTGAGCTGTTCCACGCCATCGATGCCGCCGCGGCGCTTGATCTCCACGGCCACGTGGTGGCCCTCAGCGTCGCGCGCCATGATGTCCACGGGTCCGATGGCCGTGGGGTACTCGCGACGCACGAGGGTGTAGCCCTCACCGAGGGTCGTGATGTGCTCGGCGAGCAGCTCCTGGAGGTGGGACTCGACGCCGTCCTTCACCAGGCCTGGGTCCTCGCCGAGGTCATAGGCGAACTCGTGGAGGATTTCCTGGATGGTGATGCGCAGCTGCTCCCCCTTGGGATTTTCTACGAGCCACAGAATCTCGCCCGTGTCCTCGCCGTCGAGGTCCGTAATGGGCGACTCCTCGAGCGTGCACGGCGGCTGCATCCAGTTGAGCGGCTTATAAGCGCGATCGTCCGCGTGGACGGACACGGAGCCGTCCTTCTTCACGATGAGCAGGCGGTCTGCGAGCGGCAGGCGTGCATCGAGACGGCCAACATAATCCACGGAGCAACGGGCGATGACTAAACGCATGCTCACTACCCTAGCGTGGACGGCACGCGGCCTTGCAATCGGCTTTCCGATGCCCCCTTGTGCCGGGCCATGCAGGCTGGCTTAGCGTCCCTGCTGGCGCTTATCACGCTGCACGCGCTCACGCAGCTTCTTGATGTCCACGCGCTCAAGCCGCTTGGACGGCGCCGACTCAACCCAGGCGTTGAGCGCCATCGCCCCATGGAGATCCGTGGCGAGTTCGTACTCCTGGCCGCCGGCCTGGAAATAGACGGCCTCAGTGGCCTCCGGCATGAAAGAAGCCTCGTCATCGTCGAGGGTGCGAGAACCCAACAATTCGATGTCGAGGCGATTGAGCGTAAGATCGGCGGCCGGCCATACAGAACGCAGCTTGTAGAACTCCATGAGCTCACCGCGATAGCGCAGCAGGCCGTGGCGCCAATTGTGCGTATCCTTGGCCGGCACGGTGCGCAGAAGTATCTGGGTGCCGTTGGAACGCAGAGCAAAGAAGCGCACGGCAGCGAGCAGCACCACAACGACGACGGTGAGCAGAACAAGCCAGCCCAGAATGGTCATCACGGTCTCCACGACGGTGCCACCTCCATGCAACAGATAAGTCTAAATTTGGGGTTAGAGGTAACTCTAGCGCGTTCGCATTCCCTCGCGCTAAAAAATGACCGGAGGCGGGTCAAGGATCACACGCGTACTGACCCCTTTGTGGTGGGTACGGGACACTTCGCTGCGCCGAGAGCCGCACCCGCTCCGACTGCACGAAAACGACGAATCCCGCCTCTTCTTCCCGAAGGAAGGACAGGCGGGATGTGACTCAAGCGAGAGCAGGAAGGGCCTTGCTGCCCTTGTCATCTCTCCAGCCGCAGAGTCTTAAGACTCCTGGGCACGACGGACGGCGCGCTCACCGGCGGTCTTCCGAGCGTTCTCCAGCCATTCGCTGGTGTACTCGGAGCCCACGGTGGTGTCCTTGCCGTATTCGTCGGACCACACGGCCCAATCGGCAAGGACGGTCACCTTGTCTGCGTTGATGGAGAGGAAGCCACCCGACACGGCAGCGACGCGACGGTCGCCGTCGACCGGACGGATGGTCACGACGCCGTTGTCGACCAGCTGGCCGATCATGGGCTCGTGGCCAGGAAGCACGCCGATCTCACCCTCGGTGGTCTCAGCCGTGACGATGGTGGCCTTGCCGGACCACAGCATGCGTTCGACGGAAACCAGTTCCACGGTGATGTCAGCCATGTGCGTCTCCCTACTTCTTCTCGGTCAGCTTCTTGTACGCAGCCTCGACGTCGTCCAAGCCACCCAGGCCGTTGAAAGCCTGCTCCGGGTAAGCGTCGAACTCGCCATTGCAGATGCGCTCGAAAGCGTCGATCGTCTCGGACAGCGGGACGTAAGAGCCCGGCAGGCCGGTGAACTTCTCTGCGACGAAGAAGTTCTGGCCCAGGAAGCGCTCGATACGACGTGCACGCTGAACGGTG
>NHCFJ05603__coassemble_702_pt1 | contig 28963 bp, 27 predicted proteins | sample NHCFJ05603__metabat2_low_PE_001 | metagenome-assembled genome bin NHCFJ05603 | reverse complement strand
GCGCGTCGCGGAGGCTCTGGCCGCGAAATAGCTAAGCCAGTGCAGTCACTCCACGCACGACCAGCACCGCGCCGGCCACCAGGAAGAAAATGCCGGCGCCCAGGTCGATAAAGGGTGTTGCCGCAAGCATCGTGCGGCGCACCGCCCGCGTGGACACCACGAAGCTCAGCACCAAGAAGAGTGCGAGCGAGCTCCACGCCAGCCCCAGGATCAGGGCGACGGATGTGCCCATGCCCGGATACGCCGGCAACAGCGGTGCGACCAGCGCGGCGAGGAACAACACGATCTTCGGATTCGACAGATTCGTGGTGAGCCCCTGCACGAACGAGTGGCGCACTGTGCCCAGCGCGGCGGCGGCCTCCGCCAGCCCCACCGGCGGCGAGGTGCGGTTCGCCCAACCCGAGCGGACCATGCCCTGGCCCATCCAGATGAGCCAGCCGCCGCCCAAGATCTGCACGGCGTCGAGAATCTCCGGGAACGCCGTGAGCAGCGCCGCCGCACCCAGCACCGTGAGCGAGACCCACATGAGTACGCCCACCTGGATGCCGAAGGCCGCGGCCACCGCGTGGCGGCGCGAGCGCGTCGCCGTGCGCAGAATGAGGATGATGTCCGGACCCGGCGACAGCGCGCCGAGCAGGTTGGCGACGATAACGGTGAGGTACGCGCTCAGGCTCACTGGGCGAAGCGCTCCACGAGGTCGTCTCGACCGAACATGCGCGCTGTATCCACTGCCGTTGGCTGGCCCGCCAACGGGTCCGCGCCGTGCTCAACGAGCAGGTCAATGAGCGCGTCTTCCTTCTTAAAGATGACGCCCGCCAGCGGCGACTGCCCGCGGTCGTTAAGCAGATTCGGGTTCGCCCCCGCCTCGAGTAGTGCGCGGGTGAGCTCCAGCTGTCCGTTGTAGGACGCGAGCATGAGGAAGGACTGGCCGTCCTGATTGGCCAAGTCGACGTTGACGCCCTGCTTCACGTACTCGATGAGCGTGGGGTCGCCATGGCGCGCCATATCAAAAAGCTTGGAGGCGAATTCTTCCACTGATTCTTCTGTGTTGTTTTCCACAGAGAATCAGTCTAGCCCGCCAGCTCCGCAATCCTGCGGACGGCCGCCTCCACCTCGTAGGCGGGATCGCCGCCCTGGCCCACTGTCGTCGCGGCGAGTTCTTCCACGATGATGACGGCCTTTGAGATGTTATCCCCGCTCCAGCCGCGCGCGACACGCATGCTGTTCTTCACCACGAAGGGATTGAGCCCCGTCTGCTTCGCCAACGTGAACTGGTCGCCGCGCTGGTCATAGAGCCGCGCAAGCGCCGTCACTTTGGAGGAGAGCGCAAATGCAATGAGAATCGGCTCCGCGCCCAGCTGCAGCGCGCGGCGGCACGTCGCCACCGCCGTGCCCACCTGGCCGGCGACCGCCGCGTCCGCAATGTCCCAGTTCGCGACCTCCGCGATGCCCGAATAGTAATCGCGCACCGCCTCCAGCGTCACGTTGCCGTCCGTATCCGCGACGAGCTGCGAGGCCGCCGAGGCCAGCTTGCGCAGGTCCGAGCCCACGCCGTCGAGCACCGCTTTGATGACGTCCGGGGTAGGACGCACGCCCAGCGACTGGAATTCCCGCGTAAGCCACGGCGCCAGGTCGCTCGTGTAAAGCTCATAGGCCTCGTGGACCTCCGCGACCTTGGAGAGCTTCTTCGCGAACTCGGGGATCTTCTTCTTCGCCGACTTCTTGGCGAGGTGGTACATGACGATGATGGTCATGCCCGGCGCGAGCTGCGTGCATTCGTTGAGGATGATCTTCTGCAGTTCCGCGCCGATCTTCTCCACGTCCGTGATGATGATGGTCCGCTCGTCCGCGAACAGCGAGGGGCTCGTAGCCTCGAGCAATTCGCTCACGGTAATCTCACTCGCCTTGAAGGTCTTCTTTTCTCCATGCTGGATGGACAGGCGGGCGCGCTCGGCAAGGAATTCATCGTCGCCGATGACGAGGTGAACGGGAGATGGCATACCGGCCATTCTAGCGGCGGTGAGGGTACTCGACGGCAATCCCGTCCTTCGTCACGGACGGATAGTCGTGCGCCGGCCCCTCCTCGAGCACGACGATCTTCTCCGCCGCAGGGTGCGCGGGGATATCCTCGTCCGTCGGCACCGTGAGCACGGTGCGCGAATCTACCGATGCTGCCACCAACAACAGTACTGTTACCCCCACCGTTGCACGAGGCCGCCAAGCAAGCCCGGCCACGATCCAGCCGTAGACGAGCACTACGGTCACTGGCGCCGCGGCGACCGTGGTGAGCGGCAGCCCATCAAGGGTGACGGCCACCGTATGAATCCACCATGCGAACGGCTCCACCAGGTTGAGAACAGGCCCCGGCAGCGCGACGCTCGCCAGTCCCAGGACCGTAAGCGGCGGCGTCGCCGGCGCGACGAGCACGTTGGCCAGCACCGAGACAAGCGAGACGCGCCCCGTCATCGCCGCAACCAACGGCAGCGTCGCGATATCCGCCGCCACGGCGACGGCCAGCGCCCGCGTCACGACGTCCGGCAGCCGCAGCGGGGCGAGCATTCGGTAGAGCGCCGGGAACAGCGCGATGAGCCCAGCGGTCGCGGCCATAGACAGTGCGAATCCAAAGTTCGTCGCGAGGTCTGGCCGGTAGAGCAACAAGAAGATCCCGCCCAAACACAGCGCGTGCGCCGGCTGCATGCGCGCCGAGTTCGCCACGGCGGCCAAGCCTACAAGACCGGTCACGCTCGCACGGAGCACGGAGGGCTCGGGGCCGACCAGCCCCACGAAGAACGCCATCGCCGAGAGCGCGAGCCCCACCTGCATCTTAGGACCGGCGCCGAGCAGCCGCGCCGCGACAAAAACCGTCGTCGTCACAATCGAGATATTGGAACCGCTCACCGCGCTCAGATGTGACAACCCGGTGTCCGCATAGAGCTCGCTGTGCGACTGCAGCGCGGTGTCCCCCAAGACCATCGCCGGAATGAGATTCTGCCCCGCCTCCCCCGTATGTGCCGCGACCTTGGCGCGGAAATGTTCTTTCACCGTCCCCGCAAACGCCCACCAGCCCTCGGGCGGCGCATGCGCCGTGATAACGCCGTGCTCAACGACGACGCGCGTGCCATCCGGAAATCGCTCGTCGGTAAAGAGGGTCTGTACGGCACCAGGCGTGGCCACTTCGAGAACCGCCCCAGAGGACACCACTGTGCCCACATACGACTCGGACGCAGGCACGTCGCGCAGCACCGCCGCGAGGCTAGCCGTCGCCATGAGGACGACCTGGCCGCGGCTCCAGCGCCACGCAAGCGGCGCCGCGAGCAGAACCCACGGGCCCCAGAGGAGGACTGCCCACACCATCGCGAAGGCGGGGAGCAGCCGCAGCTCTCTCACAGCGACACCTGCTTCGAGATCTGCGCGAACTTCGCGGGGCCGATGCCGCTGACCTCTTCGAGCTGCGCAATATCGCTAAATCCTCCAATGGACTCCCGATAATCCACGATGGCCTGCGCCGTCACCTCGCCGACGCCTTGCAATGTCATGAGCTGCTCCACCGTCGCGGAATTCACATGAATGGTGCCGTCGTCTGCCTGCGCGACCGGCTCGCCCACCGGCCGCACGTGGATCTGCTGGCCGTCCTCGAGGCGCTGCGCGTGGTTCAAATCCGTGAGGTTCGCACCCTCCCGCGGCCGTGCATGCTCCAGCGCATCGGCCACTCGCGCGCCGGGCGAGAGCGTCACCAGCCCTGGATTGTCGACCTCTCCGACCACAGAGACCACGAAATCCCCCGCCGCCTCAGACGGATGTGGCGCCACAAGTGGTACCGCCTGGGGCTCCCGCTGGTTCCACAGCAGCACCCCCGCGATGAGCACGAGGCCCGCCACGGCGGCGGGGACGAGAGGCACGCGAAGGCGCGGGCGCGGATACTCGACGTTGAGCAGCTCTTCTTCCCCCGTCGGCGCCAGCAAGTCTGCCAGCCTCCCCGCGCCCGAACGCTGCGACGCATTCTGGCCCATGCGGCCTAGGATAAACTACTTCTGCGGAGGCTTCCACCCGAACGTCGTCTTATGCGCAGGCTTCGGGTCCGGCTCCTGCTCAGCGCTAAAGACCACGGACACGCCCAGCGCGCCGGGGCCCGTGTGAACCGCCATGACGTCGCCCAGCGGCATGACCATAAATGTCGAGTCCGCCGGCAGCATCTGCTCAAGCAGCCCGCGCAGCGTCTCCGCCGCGGCCTCCGCCTCGTTGTGCTGGATGGCCACGAAGCACGGCTCACCCTGCGCGCGTTCCTGGATGAGCTCCGTGAGCTTGGTAAAGGCCTTGGTCTGCGTGCGCGTTTTGCCCACGAGCTCCAGCTTGCCGTGCTGAATCGCGAGAATGGGCTTCGTGGCCAGCAGCGCCGTGGACAGCACCATCGTGGCCGTGGAGATGCGCCCAGACTTGCGCAGCTCCTCCGTGGAGTGGACGTAGACCCACGTGCGACCGCGGTCGAGCGTGTTCTGGGCTGCGTCGTAGCAGTCGTCAAGGCTCGCGCCGTCTTGGGCCAGGCGCGCCGCGGCCATCGCCGCAGCTCCCAGCACCATGCCTGCGGTCCCCGAGTCGATGACGCGCACGGTATCTGGGAAGACGCCCGAGGCCGTCACGGCCGCGGACCACGTCGAGGACAGCTCGCGCGACAGGTGCAAAGCTACTATCCCATCGTCGTGGGCGCGCTCCATCTGGCGGCCAAACGCCGCAGAGAGCTCCAACGCCGAGAGCCCCGAGGTCGAGGTCTCCGTTTGTCCGTCCTTGGCCTCGGACTCCATGACGTGGAGGTCGAGCACCGTGATATCGAGTTCGTCGCAGATATCTGCCGGCAGACCCGCGGAGGAGTCAGTGATTACGCGTACGGCCACTAGATATCCGCCCCACCGTCGCCGGATACGCGCGCGCCCATGTTCCAGCCGTCGAAGTACCACGTCGCCTCAGCGACGTTGGTCTCCGTAAAGCGGGCTGGTGCCAGCGGCGTCTCCGGATCAAACCGCGGCCGCGCGGTGAGCTGCGACCAGTGCGTATTCTTCAGGCCCGAGAGCATGCCAAACTGCGCGACCTCAAGCCCCAGCAGCTGGCAAGTGAGCGCCGAGATCGCGCCGCCGTGCGCCACGATGAGCACGGCATGGTCGTTCCACTCGGGATAGGACTCCATGAGCTCGTCGATGACGGGACGTGCGCGGCGCGCAACGTCGACACGGGACTCGCCGCCCGGCGGTGCCCACGTGGGATCGTGGCGCCATAGGGCGCGCGCACCGGGAAACTCCTCATCGATGTCCACAGAACGCCGGCCTTGCCAGTCGCCTAAGTTGGTCTCGCGCAAGCGGGCATCGGAAAGCACCGGCACTCCCAAGGCCTCGCCGATGACGCGCGCGGTCTCTGCGGCCCGGCGCAAGTCCGAAGCCAGGATGCGGGTGATGCCCTTGTCTGCGAGCAGACGTGCCGCCGCCTCGGCCTGCGTGTAGCCCATCTCGGACAGTTCGGTGTCCAAGTGGCCTTGCATGCGCCCAGTGGCGTTATAGGTGGTCTGACCGTGGCGGATCAGAATGAGGCGGCGGGACATGGTGGTTTAGTACTCTTCCTCGTCTTCCGGCGCGGGGCCGGCAAGCGGGATGTCCTCGATATCGGAGACTTCGCGGGTGTTAACCTCGTTGTTCCACTCGCCGGGACGCTCGGGCGTTTCAATGCCCTCGATGTCGATGAGCGGGCAGTCGTGGTAGAGACGGTCCAAGCCATAGTAGTCGCGCTCGCCCTCGCGCTGGACGTGGACCACGATGTGGCCGTAGTCGAGCAGCACCCAGCGGTTTTCGCGGTTACCCTCGCGGCGCTTGGGCTCAAAGCCTGCGGCAGTGAGTTCGTCTTCGACTTCCTCGACGATGGCGGCGACCTGGCGCTCCGTCTCCGCAGACGCGATGACAAAGACCTCGGTGATGGCAAGAACGTCAGAGACGTCAATAGCGGCGATGTTTTCGCCGAGCTTTTCATCCGCGGCCTTCGCAGCGATCTCCGCCATGCGGCGGGCGGTGTCCGTAATAGACAATTGTGTTCCTCTAATGGTCGTGAATTGGTTATTTCTAGTTTCCCACGGCCCGGCCATTTTTCCTAGTTCAGCACTAGTTAAGGCCCAGCACGCGGTTCTGGTTGGGAAGGTAGAGATGGTTCTTGGCCATATACTGCACTACCCCGTCCGGCACGAGGTACCACACCGGCTGGCCGGCCTTCGCCCTTGTGCGGCAATCCGTGGAGGAAATCGCCATGGCGGGGATATCAATGAGCGTAATCTTGGCGTCCGCCGGCAGCATGTCTTTCGTGAGCTCATAGCCCGGACGGGTCACGCCCACAAAGTGCGCGAGCTCAAGCATGAGCTCCCAGTCATGCCACGAGGTAATGGAGGCCAAGGCGTCCGCGCCCGTGATGAAGTAGAGGTCGGCACCCGGGAAGAGCTTGCCGATGTCCCGAAGCGTATCGAGCGTGTACGTCTCGCCCTCCCTATCGATGTCCACGCGGGAGACGCGGAAGCGCGGGTTGGACGCCGTCGCAATGGTCGTCATGATGTAGCGGTGCTCCGCGTCCGTGACGCCGGACTTTTGCCACGGCTGGCCGGTGGGCACGAAGATGACCTGATCGAGATCGAAACGGTGAGCGACCTCGCTGGCCGCGACGAGGTGGCCATTGTGAATGGGATCAAAAGTGCCCCCCATGATGCCAATACGCTGTGCAGTCATGGATGGCATTGTAACCGCTGGGGGTAGCCGCTTAACGCGCCTGGTCGATCCACCGGCCGACGGCGTCTACCACCTGGTTATCCCACTGGGACCACCACTGGAAGTAGCGACCGTGGTTGCCGCCGTTGCCGCGCGAGGCCATGAGCGTGCCCACGGAGGTATCACACACACCGTCCTGCGGCAGGCAGTAGTTGATGCGGTTCGGCGTACCGGCCGCGGTCACCGTGTTGAGCGGGCTCCACCCCAGCGGGCCGCCCTCAGAGGCGGCGTTGCCCACCGTGGTGGGGTCGCCCTTGCGCGTCATGGGGTTGCCCATGTAGACCGCGCCGGCGAGCTGGCCACGAGCGGCGAGCTCCTTCTCGTGCTCGGCGAGAACCATCGCGCCCTGGGAGAAGCCCGCGAGGATGTACTTCGGGCGGCAGCCGGAGGCGCGCTCGTAGCCGTTGATGGCGTTCATAACACCCTTGCGGCCGGTCTGCATAGAGTAGTTGAACTGGTTGGCCGCGGAAATCGCCGTGTTAAACACCGGGGAGGCGTACTGCGCGAGGATGGCGATGACGTCGCCAATGCCCTGCGGCAGGCCCACATCCGGCACCGTGTAGGCCGGGTACGTCGCCGGGTAGTCCTGCGGCGTAAGCCCCAGGACGTAGACCGAGTTCATGACAGACGCGCCGCCGTGCGTGGCCTGGTAGCGCGACTCCACCGTGCGCAACATGGCGCGGATGGTCTCGCCCTCCCAGCCGTTGGAGGCGTATGGCGCGCCAGCAGAGTACCACGTGGGATAAATCTGGCTATTTTGTCCGGAACCGCGGGCCGCAACCACAACGACCGCCGGGCATACGTCTGCCTTCGCTTCCGGTGCGTTGAGCGTCGCCGGAGCGGCAATGAGGGCGAGAGCAGCGGCTGCCGATGCCGCCAGAGAGACAAGCTTGGCCGAAATGTGTGTAAACACGGCGTGAAAACCTTCCCAGTATTTTCTTATTCGGTAGGACACCCTACTGGTTTCGACCTCCATGTGCACGTTGGACTTCCTGTGAATTTTTCACCCATCCGGCCAGCCTGTCAGCAAAGTACGCATCTGTGGCCCGTGGGGTTTCAAAGTAACTAGCGTGCACTTTCATTTTGGTCTGCAGCGCGTCCACCGCGTTCGGCACCGTCGGCCGGCAGATAACGTCCCCGCTCAGGCAATAGTTCACCGATTTCGGCGAATGCCACGGCCCCGGATTGCCCATGTACATCGCCCCCTTGACGCGGTCTCCCAGCTTCTGCTCCAGCGCCGTGCCGATGACGGCGCCCTGCGAGAAGCCGACCACGATATAGTCAGGATGGCAACCCGTCACGGCCTCCCGGGCATGCAGGAAGTCCGGCGCGTTGCGCGCACCCCGCACCACCGAGTCAATCGCACCCACCGTCGTGCCATACGCAAGCTCCGGCAGCGGATGCTCCTCGAGCACGCTGCTCAGCCGCTCCGTGGTCTGGCTCGACGTAAGTCGCTCGCCGTCCTTGGCGAGCGGCGGCAGGTTCATCGCCGCCGGGTACGTGTGCTCGTCGAGCCCCAGCACCTCCGCGTCGTCGAAGACTCCCGGGTGGCGCTCCTCCGCCAAGTGCAGCAGGCCCGCGATATTCGGCCCCTCGTAGCCATTGGACATCCGCGCGCCATAGCGCGCAGGTCCCAGGAAATCGCCGTGCTCCGGGTTCTGGTCCGAGCCGCGCGCCGCGACAATGGCCACCTCAGGGCACATCTCGCTTGCCGATGCCCCCGGCACCGCCGCCGCTGCCGCGGCGGCGGAGAGCACGGATGCTACCACCGCACAGAGCACGCGTTTCATCTACGGCCTCGTCTGTCCGGATCCCTGCAGGATCCACTTTGTCGAGGTGAGCTCCGGCAGCGCCATGGGCCCACGGGCGTGAAGCTTCTGCGTGGAAATACCAATCTCCGCGCCCATGCCGTAGACCTCGCCGTCCGTGAACGCCGTCGACGCGTTGAGCATGACCGCTGCCGCGTCGACCTCGTTGGCAAACTTCATGAGGACATCGGCGTCCTGCGCGGCGACGGCCTCCGTATGTCCCGTCGTGTACCGAGCGATATGGGCAATCGCGCCGTCGACGCCCTCGACGACCGCGGCGCAGATATCCAGCGACAGCGCCTCGTTCGCCCACTCTTCTTCGGTCGCCTCGAGCGCATTGTTCACTCCGAAGCCCTCGAGCTCCGCCACGCGCCCGTGAATGGTCACGCCCGCGACCTGCAGCGCCGCGATGATGCGCAGCTTCTCCTCGTCCGGCAGCGCCGCGTCGAGGAGCACCGTCTCCGTGGAGTTACACACGGACGGCCGACGCGTCTTGCCATTGATCACCATCGCAATCGCCTTGTCCACATCCGCGCTCTTATCGACGTAGAAGTGGCAGTTACCCGTGCCCGTCTCGATGGCCGGGACCGTCGCGTTCTCCACCACCGCGTTGATCAGCCGCGCCGAACCGCGCGGGATGACCACGTCGACGAGCCCACGCGCCGTGATGAGGTCGTGGACCGAGTCATGCGATTCGCACGGCAGCAGCTGCACGGCCTCGCGCGGCAGATCATGCTCCGCGAGCACGTCCTGGAGCAGCGCCACGAGAATCTCATTCGAGTTGAACGCCGTCTTCGAGCCGCGCAGCAGCGCCACGTTGCCCGACTTGAGCGCGAGCCCAAAAGCGTCGACCGTGACGTTGGGGCGCGCCTCGTAGACCATGCCCATAACACCGAGCGGCACGCGCACCTGCTTCATCTGGATTCCGTTATCGAGCGTGTGGCCGCGCAGGACCTCTCCTACCGGATCGTTGAGGCTCGCGACCTGGCGCAGGCCGCCCGCAATCCCCTCGATGCGCCCCGCATCGAGCGCCAACCGGTCGACGAACGCCGGCGTGAGCCCCGCGAGCTTTCCTGCCTCGATGTCCTTCGCGTTCGCCGCGAGGATATCCGCCGTATGCGCGACCAAATGATCCGCCGCCGCACGCAGCAGCGCGTTCTTCGCTGGCGTGGTCAGCTGCGCAATGGTCGGGGCAACGGCCTTCGCGGCGCGCGCCTTATCCAGGACCGCCGCGCACTGTGCTTCACGTGTCATGCTCATGAAGACAGAGTCTAATACAGCGGCACCACCCGCTCGCCCGAATCATTCAGCCCGAAATATCCATCCGAAGCCGAAATATCCTCAATATCCAACGTTGGACTTTGAACCCATGACGTCCCCTGCTCGCACTCCCTTCTATCCCACGTGTGGCCGTTTCCCTGCGGTCTTCGCTGGACGCGACGCAGAGCTCTCGGCGTTCGAGTTGGCTCTCGCCCAAGGGCCCGGCAACCCGTGGCGCACCGCGCTCCTCTTCAGCGCCCGCCGTAGTGGCAAGACCGTGCTTTTCAACAGGCCTGCCCACCGGCGTCGAGGACCTCCTTCAGATAGTGTCGACCACGTTCCTCCGGCGCGCTGAGTGCGTGCCGCTCACACCGCTCAGCGACGAGACCCCGGCAAGGTCGGCTCTCATTTGCCATACCTGGCGACTATCTCCTCGCCCTGCCGCGTTAGTAGCCAGCCTCCGGGTCCACCTCCGTGGGCAGCGGCTCCCCTGCCGCGTATGCCTCGGCCACGCGGACGGTGTGCTCGCCAATCCGGCGGCGTACCGAGTACGGCGGATTCGCCAGGTGCGGCGTGATGACCACATGAGGCATGTCCCACAGCGGGCTGTCCGTCGGCAGCGGTTCCGGGTCTGTGACGTCCAAGGCCGCACCGGCGATCTCGCCCGCGTTCAACGCCTCGATCAACTCTGCTGTATCGATGAGCGGCCCGCGTCCCACGTTGACCACAACCGCGTGCGAGGGCATCGCCTTGAACGCCGCCGCGTTACCCATGTGTTTCGTCTCGTCCGTGAGCGGCGCGAGGAACACAAAGTAATCCGCGCGCGGCCACACCGACTCGAGCTCGCTAAACGGTACCGTCTCCGCGCCGTCCACCGGGCGACCCGAGCGATTGACCGCAATAATCTTCACACCAAACCCGGAAAGCATCTCGATGAGTCTCTTGCCAATCCCGCCCGCGCCGAGGATCGCCACCGTCTTGTCCTCAAAGAGGAAGGACGTGTGCGCTTCCACCTCGTCGCGGTTTTCCCACGTGTCGACCCGCTTGTGCGCATGCAGCTGCGCCAAGAGCAGTGCAATCGTGGACTCGGCCACCGTCGAGTCATAGAGCCCCGCCGCATTCGACCAGCGCACGTCCGTCGAGCGAATGAGGTCCAGGATATGGTCCACGCCTGCAAAGGGCACCTGCACGAATCCGATGGACTCCGGCAACTCCGGGAAGTCATCCGGCTGGCCGTTGAAGACAAGGAACTCTGCGTCCTTAAGCTCGACGCGCTCGTGGCCCGCGGCGTCCAGCGCCTCGATGGTCTCTTCCCACGGCTCCGGGATAATGGCGTATTTCATTTAGTATCCTTCTTTCACGTTGACGCGGGTGGGCATCGCTTCGCCAGCCTCCCACGCCGCGGCGTTGGCATTAAAAATCTGTCCCACGTGGAACGTCGCCACCTGTTTCGACGCCGCCATGTGCGGAGTCATCACGCAATTGGGCAACTGGTAGAGCGGATGGCCGTCCGGCAGCGGCTCTGGGTCCACGACCTCGAGCCCCGCCGCAGCGATCTGACCCTCGTGTAGTGCCGCCACCAGGTGCTCGGTGACAACGGTCGCGCCGCGCCCCACGTTGACGAACACCGCCGAATCCTTCATCGCCGCGAAGATTTCCTCATTGAAGAATCCCTCCGTCGCCGGTGTGAGTGGCAGAATCGACACAACGAAATCGAACTGGTCCCACTGCACGTCGTTCAGCGTCACCGGGCCCGTTCGCGTCACCTCCGTGAGGTTGACATCAAACGGTCGCAGAAGCTCCGCCAACCGCTTGCCGATGCCCCCAGCGCCCACGATCGCCACCTCCCGCGGCCGCCCCTGGGCGTAGAGCCACGCTTGGGACTTATCGAGCTCACGCGCAACGTCCCACGTCGCAGCCTGGGCAAAGGCCTTGTGGTGATGCGCCGCGGAGAGCATGAGCCCCAATGCGGATTCGGCGACGGGCTCGGCGAACGCACCGGCCGCATTGCACCACGGCAGGCCGTCCGCGGTGATGATGCCGGCGTCGATGAGCTGGTTGACTCCGGTATAACAATGCTGCACCCACTGGATGTTCGCGGGCATCGCCGGGATGCGGTCCGGACGCGGATCCGTATTGATGTAGACCTCGGCCTCCTCGAGACCGACATGCTCGTGGCCAACACGCTCGATGTCCGCAATCATCTCGTCCCAGGGGCGCGGCATATAGAACTTCATGGCCCCACCCTAGGGGAATCGGGCGGTGCGTGGGGTCACATTGATTCGATAATCTAGGCACCGAGCGCGCAAGCGCTCCTCTTCTGACGGTGCTGGGAGCCGAGTATTCCCGGGGTCTCCACCGCCATACGGGGGTGCGGCCGAATTCACGCAGCGCTGCTCGAGAGTTCGGGTTCCGCTTTCCTGACGAAGGGAGGTGAGATGACAATGTCCGCAATTGCAACACAGGCCCTCGGGACGCTGGCGGCCATGACCGTGCGCGATGCAATCGCAGCGGGCTGGAACTGGTTCACTGTCTCCGCACTAGATGCGTGACGCGAAGTTAGAGAGGTAGTCCGCGTGGACGACGGGACGGCGGTATTCCTCAGGGAGCTCGACGGTATGGAGGCCTTGGAGGCCGCGAAGGACGCCGGCATCCATGCCGACCTCACCGCGTCCGATGATTTCGCCGTCGGGGCCAAGGATGTCGATGATCTCGCCCGCGTGGAACTCACCAATGACCTCAGTGATGCCGACGGCGAGCAACGAGTTGCCGCCGGCGGTGACGGCCTCGACTGCGCCGGCGTCCAGGCGCACGGCGCCGCCGGTGTCGGCGCAGTAGAGGGCCCAGAATTTCCATGCCGAGAGCCTGCGCTCCTCGCGGGTATGGAAGACGGTGCCCACGGAGGCATCGGAAAGCGCGGCGTCAATGTTGTCTGCGGAGGTAAGCAGGACGGGAATGCCGCCGCGGGTGGCCAGGCGCGCAGCGGAGACCTTGGTGGCCATGCCACCGGTGCCCACGCGGCCGCCGTCGCCAGCGGTCACGCCGTTGAGGTCTTTGCCCGTGCGGACCTCCTCGATAAAGCGGGCGCCGGGCTCGGACGGGTTCTTGTCGTAGAGGCCATCGACGTCGGAGAAGAGAAAGAGCGCATCCGCGCCCAGGAGGTTGGCGACGAGCGCGGAGAGGCGATCGTTGTCGCCGAAGTGCATCTCGGAGGTGGCGACGGTGTCATTCTCGTTGACGATGGGCACCGTGCGCAGCTGGCGCAGCCGATCGAGGGTGCGCTGGGCGTTGCGGGCGCGGTCGCGGGCGCCAATATCGGAGGCAGTGAGCAGGACCTGCGCGACGGAACGGTTGTAGCGGGCGAAAGACACTCCCCACTCATAAGCAAGGTGGATCTGGCCGACGGCAGCCGCGGCCTGCTTAGTCGCGAGATCGCTCGGGCGCTTGCTCAGGCCGAGTGGCCCCATGCCCGCGGCGACGGCGCCGGAGGAAACCAGAATAATGTCCGACGTGCCCATGCGCGTCACGATGGCGTCGACGATGTAGTTGATCTTCTCCGTCGAGGTGATGAAACTGTCATCCTTGGTGAGTGAAGAGCTGCCGATCTTCACCACGATTCGCTTCGCCCGGCTCAGTTCCTCACGCAGCGGCGACTGCAACGGCCCGCGCGGGGCATGGTGCTCCGGCACGATGGGTTCGCCGTCGAAGGGACTTAAGGGAAGCGGATAGCTCATGAAGCGAAACTATACCTCTTCCGCTCAGGCGCCCCTGTTCTCGGCGAGCACGCGGGCGCGTTATCCTTGCCAGCGATCCTTGTTGGCGCCTTCACGCGTGACTTCTTCGTCGGTACCGAAGTCATATTCGTCGATAAGACCACGGCGTGCCTGAGAGGCGCGCTTACGCTCTGCGGCGGAGACACGGTCGGTACCGAGGAGACGGCCGTCGAAGCCGCGGCCGGCGTTGGTCGCCTTGCCGCCAGTCATCGGCTCCCACTCGAAGGTAATGCCGCCGATGGTCACCGGGCAGCCTTCCACCGCACCCTGGTCGCGCAACTCGTCCTCCACGCCGGCCTTGGCGAGGCGGTCGGCGAGGTAGCCCACGGCCTCGTCGTTTTCGAAGTCGGTCTGGGTAATCCAGCGGTCGATCTTCTCGCCGTCGACAATGAAGCCTCCCTCGATCTCCGGATCTTTGCGCACCGTGAAGTCCGCAAAGCGGGCCTTCTTCGCCGACTTCGGACGAATGATGGTGTGTTCCTTGTCCACCTTGACCTTGGGCTGAGACTTGCGGTGTTGCTGCACCATCTCCAGCAGCTTGTACTTGAGGGGATCCAGACCAGTGTGTGCCACGGCCGAGATGATGAAGACAGGCCAGCCGAATTGCTTCTCAATGTCTTCCTTGAGGAACTCGGCAAGCTCCAGAGCCTCCGGGATATCCGCCTTGTTGAGGATGACAATGCGCGGGCGCTCGCGCAGGTCGCCCAGGCCGGTGTCCTGCTCCAGCAGATCCTGGTAGTTGGACAGTTCCTTCTCCAAGGCCTCGATATCGGAGATAGGGTCGCGACCCGGCTCCATCGTCGCGACGTCGACGACGTGCGCGAGAACCGCGGTGCGCTCAATGTGGCGCAGGAAGTCGAGGCCCAGGCCCTTGCCCTCGGCGGCGCCCGGGATAAGGCCCGGAACGTCGGCGATGGTGAAGGACTCGTAGCCCATATCCACCACGCCGAGGTTTGGCTGCAGCGTCGTAAACGGGTAGTCGCCGATCTTCGGCTTCGCGGCAGAGAGCACGGAAATCAGCGAGGACTTGCCCGCAGACGGGAAGCCCACGAGGCCCACATCCGCCATGGACTTGAGCTCAAGCACCAAGTCATGTGCCTCGCCCGGCTCGCCTTGGAGGGCGAAGCCCGGCGCCTTGCGCTGCGCGGAGGCCAGCGCCGCGTTGCCCAGGCCACCAAAGCCGCCCTCAGCCGCGATGAACCGGGTGCCCGGGACGGTCAGGTCCGCGAGCATCTCCCCCTTCTCGTTGTAGACCACGGTGCCGGCTGGAATTTCCAGGATGAGGTCCTCGCCGCGCGCACCATTGCGCCAGTCGCCCGCGCCATTCGCGCCACGGCCGGCCTTGATGTGAGGACGGTAGTGGAAGTCCATGAGCGTGTGGATCTGCGAAGAGACCTCGAGCACGATATCGCCGCCGTGTCCACCATTGCCGCCGTCGGGGCCGCCCAGAGGCTTGAACTTCTCGCGGTGGACGGACGAACAGCCGTGTCCGCCGTCGCCCGCCTGCAGGTGGAGCACCACGCGGTCAATAAAGCGTGCCATGGAAATCCTTCCGGAATTAAAAATCAAAGAAAACTAGACGCCAGTCTAGTGGAGATAAACAAAGACCCGAGCCTCCCACTTAAGCGGGAGCCCCGGGCCTTGAAAGCGTGAACGCTTAGGCAGAAGCCTCAGCAGCGGCCTGCTCGGCCGGCACGATGTTCACAATGCGACGGTTGCGCTTGATGCCGAACTGGACGGAGCCAGCCTCGAGAGCGAACAGCGTGTCGTCGCCACCGCGGCCGACGTTCTCGCCCGGGTGGAATTTGGTGCCGCGCTGGCGAACGAGGATCTCGCCGGCCTTGACCTGCTGACCACCGAAGCGCTTAACGCCGAGGTACTGCGGGTTGGAATCGCGACCGTTGCTGGAGCTGGAAGCACCCTTCTTGTGTGCCATGTGGTTTCCCTCCTTTAAGGGTGTAAAAGCCGGTTGAGGCTTACTTAATACCGGTGATCTTCAGGGTGGTTACCGGCTGGCGGTGGCCCTGACGCTTCTTGTATCCGGTCTTGTTCTTGTACTTGAGGATGTCGATCTTCGGGCCCTTGCCCTGCTCGACGATCTCTGCAGAGACGGAGACCTTCTCCAGGTCAGCGGCCTTTGCCTTGACGGTTGCGCCATCGACGAGCAGAACCGGGGTGAGAGCCACGGACGAACCCGGCTCACCCTCGATCTTCTCGACCTTGACGAGGTCACCTTCAGCAACCTTGTACTGCTTGCCGCCGGTCTTGACGATCGCGTACATAGAGGGCTACCCCTTATCTAAACTCGGCTCAGGACCCGGTCGGATCCTGAATGGACATTAAAATTACATTGCGTTTGAGGCTCTCGCGCGCACGGTGATGCAGCGCTTGACTCAAGCCTAAACAGCGACTGTCAAAGACTACCCCGTACACCGCCTAAATTACAAACCGCGGTTGCGACGCGCCGCACGCCTCCGGCCACGCGAGCCTTCGACAGCCTGAGGTTCGCGCGTCTTCACGGAGCGCTTCACAGCGCGCCGGCGGCCGCGCGAGCTTGCCGATGCCCTCTCCTCCTCCGTCTGCTGCTTCTCCGCCGTCTCGTGGCGCTGGGCTTCCGGCTTCGCTTGTGCCTGCGGCCGCGTAGCGCGGCGCACCGCACGGCGACGTCCGCGCGAGCGCACGGTCCGAGTTTCGGTTCGGGACTGTGCATGGGACTCGGCCGGGGACTCCTGCACAGGCTGCTGCGAGGGGGCATCGGAAGGCTCCGGTGCACGCTGGAAGTCCTCGCGGCGGGGCTTGCGGTCCGAACGCGAGTTGCCGCGGGTGCGGCGCTTGCGGCGCGGCGAGGCCTCGAACTCGGCGACGGCCTTTTCGTAGGCCTTTTCTGGATTCGTCTCTGCGTTCGCGGAGACGTGTTCTCCATCCGGAATATGCGACTGGAACTCCTGGACATCGTCAAGGTCTTCGGCGCGTTCGGCGGCCGCGTACGCGATCTCCGCAGCGTCGACCTCCTGCTTCTGCTCCTCGCGCTTGTCGCGGCCGCGGTTGCTGCCGCGCGAGCCACGGCGACGGCGACGCTGGGGCTTGCGCTCCTCGTGCTCGTCGTTCGTGTCGCCGCCCGCAACGACGGAGGCCGCGAGATCCTCAAGCGAGGGCTTCTCGTTCTTCTCCGACTCGTGCTCGTCGTCATGCGCATGCATCGCCTTCGCCGCCGGATGCTCCGGCTTCGCGGCGCGCTTGGAGCGCTTGCCGCGACCGTGGGTGTGCTCCGGCTCGGACTCGTCCACGGGGTATTCGTGGATGATAAGCCCGCGGCCGTGGCAGGCCTCGCACTCGGTGGAGAAGGTCTCAATCAGGCCGGTGCCCAAGCGCTTACGCGTCATCTGGACGAGGCCCAGCGAGGTGACCTCGGAGACCTGGTGGCGCGTGCGGTCGCGGCCCAGAGCCTCCTTGAGACGGCGCAGGACCAAGTCCTGGTTTTCCGGCAGGACCATGTCGATGAAGTCGACGACGATCATGCCGCCCATATCACGCAGACGCATCTGGCGCACGATTTCCTCGGCGGCCTCCAGGTTATTGCGCGTCACCGTCTCCTCGAGATTTCCGCCCGAGCCGGTGAACTTGCCGGTGTTGACGTCGATGACGGTCATGGCCTCGGTGCGGTCAATGACGAGCGTGCCGCCCGACGGCAGCCATACCTTGCGGCTGAGCGCCTTGTGGAGCTGCTCGTCGATGCGGAAGGTCTCAAACGCGTCTGCCCCGCCGTGCTCGCGGCGGTCGAAACGCTCCACGCGGTCCGCGAGATCCGGCGCCACGGACTGCACGTAGTGATCCACCGTGTTGTAGGAACGGCGGCCGTCGACGACGAGGTGGCTGAAGTCTTCGTTGAAGAGGTCGCGCACGACCTTGACGAGCAGGTCCGGCTCCTCGTAGAGCGTGACCGGCTTGGCACCCTTAGACTTCTTTTCTTTATTCGCGCGCTCGGTGATGCCCTCCCACAGCGCGTGGAGGCGACGCACGTCCGTGCCGATCGCTTCCTCGGAGACATTCTCTGCGGCCGTGCGAATGATTGCGCCGCCATCATCCGGCACGACGCGGTTCAAAATCTCCTTGAGGCGCTTGCGCTCCGGCGCCGGTAGCTTGCGGGAGATACCCGCATTGCGGCCACCCGGCACGTAGACGAGGTAGCGGCCGGCGAGCGAAATCTGCGTGGTCAGCCGTGCGCCCTTCGCACCGATGGGGTCCTTAGCGACCTGCACGAGGATCTGATCGCCCGACTTGAGCGCGTGCTCGATCTTGCGTTGGCGGCCGCCCAGGCCGGTGCGGCGCCAATTGACCTCGCCGGCATAAAGCACGCCGTTGCGGCCCTGTCCGATGTCGACGAAGGCAGCTTCCATGGACGGCAACACGTTTTGCACGCGGCCCAGATAGATATTGCCGATCATCGACGCCTGCGACTCGGAGGTCACGAAGTGCTCGACGAGCAGGCCGTCTTCAAGCACGCCGACCTGTGTGACGGTGCCGTGGCCGTCCGTACGCTCCTTGTCGCGCACGACCATGGTGCGCTCCACCGACTCCCGGCGCGCCAGGAACTCCGCCTGGCTCACGATGTGCTTGCGCTCGCGACCCTTCTCACGCATCTCACGGCGGCGACGCTTCTGCGCCTCGATGCGTGTCGAGCCGCGAATGGCGCGCGGTTCCTCGATGCGCTCGGGCTCGTCGTGGTGGTCCTGCTTGTCGTGCTGCTTCGAGCTGTGCTCATTCACGTACGGCTGCTGCTCGTGCTGCTGGCGCTCCTGCTGCTGGTCCTGCTTTTGAGACGTGCGCTTCACAGCGCGACGCCGCCCGCGGCGCGGCGTGGGCGCCATGAAGACCGGGGCGTAGTCGACCGGCGCCTCCGTCTCAGGCTTCGGGGTGACAGGCGCGAAGCCCTCGTCGAAGTCTTCGCCGGCTTCCACCAGCGCCTCGTGCAGCTGCTCGATGTCCGGCTCGTGGGACTCGTCGTGCTCCTGCTCTGCGGCATCCTCGGTGGTGTTTTCAGCGGCGTCATCGAGCTCTTCTTCCAGCTCAGCCTCAACCTTCTCCTCAATCTGGGAGATCTCGTTCGCCACGTTCTTGCGCACGCGCTCGCGCAGCGTGGCGTCTTCAGCGTTCTCTGCGTCCTCGGCGCTCTCCTGCTTCGGCTCCTCGTGAGCCTGGGCCAGGGCCTGATCAGACTTCTTCGTGCGCTTCGTAGCGCGGCGACGCGACTTCTTCGGCTTCTCCTCCGGAGTCTCTACCAGCACCGTGGCGAGTTCAGCCTTCTCTTCCTCGAGCTCCGCCTCGACCTTGGTTTCAATTTGGGAGATCTCATTCTCGACGTTCTTCCGCACGCGCTCGCGCAGCTTCTCGTCTTCGGTGTCCGTCGGCTGCTCGGTCTCGGCTGCCTCGGCAGCAGGCTGCGCTTCGGTCTTCTTCGTGGCAGCTTTGCGCGTTGCCTTACGGGCGGACTTCTTCGTCGCGCGCTTCTTCGGCTTCTCTTCGGCTGCCAGTGCGGCGGTCTCATCGACGGCGGGCTCAGCAGTCTCCGGCTCGGCCTTCTCTGCCTTCTTAGTGGCCTTCTTCTGGGTCTTCTTCGGAGCTTTCTTGGCGGAGGTCTTGGCAGCCTTCTTCGCGGCTTTCTTCTTGGGCTTGTCTTCAGCCTTCTCCTCGGCCTTGCTTTCGGCGGCGGGAACGCCTGCCTGGGCGACAATCGCATCGAGAGCCACGGCAACCTCGTCCGGGCTCAGCGAGGATTGAGCGGCCTTCTTCACGCCCTGCTCGGCGAAGAGACCCACGAGGGCGCTGGACGGTAGAGCAATCTGCTTGGCCAAGGCATAAAGGCGGGTCTTCGGACCGAACTGCGTGCGGTCGAGCTTCGCGATGAGCTTCGCCGCGGCGCTGAGCGAGCCGGTGTCTTGTGTAGTCGTCTTAGAGTTCTTCGGTGCAGCCACTTCTGCTACTCACTTACCTTTTCTCTTGTCGCTCCCCGGGCGCGCACTGTACGGTGCAGCAGCCACACGAGGCAGCGGTGTGTATGAAAGCTTGTCGACGCTTCTCATTCTGCGAGGAGTATCGTGACTCCCATTCTGGCACACCCAGCACGCCCTCGTTCGCGCGCGGACACGAAAACGCCAAAAGCCCAGGCACATGGCCTGGGCTGTGTACTTCGGTGTAGTGGAGTACGGCTTAGAGGTTCGGGAACCAGATAGCGATCTCGCGCTCTGCGGACTCCGGGGAGTCAGAACCGTGGACGACGTTCTCGCCGACGGTGAGGGCGAAGTCGCCCCGGATGGTGCCCGGGGTGGCCTTGGAGACCGGGTCGGTGCCGCCAGCCAGCTGACGCCATGCCTCGATGGCACGCTCTCCCTCGACAACGCCAGCAACCAGCGGAGCGGAGGTGATGAACTCGACCAGCTCGCCGAAGAACGGCTTGTCAGCGTGCTCGGCGTAGTGCTTCTCCGCGGTCTCGCGGTCAGCAACGCGCAGGTCCATAGCGGTGAGCTTGAGGCCCTTGCGCTCGATGCGGGAGATGATCTCGCCGATGTGGCCGTTGGCAACGCCATCCGGCTTAATAAGAATGAGAGTACGTTCAGTCATGCCGAACATGGTACATGACGCCCCGCGTCCGCGCGCACGTTATCGGCCTTGCGCGAGCGAGTGCACAACCTCCTCTGCTTCTTCCTCGCTGGTGCCCCGGAACCACAGACGTACCTGCCCCACAGCGACGCCGAATTGACCGTTGTCGAGCAGCCGCTCCAGCTCGGCCGTTTGCTCCTCGTTGAGGACCTTCTCCTGGCTCTCGATGACCCTCCCCTGGTACACGAGCCCGATGACGAGCGCGATGGCAGCGAGGACCATGCACACCACGGCGACGAGGCGCGGAGCACCAAAAAGTTGGCTGCCTATCGCCGCAAGGCAAAAGAACGCAGAGAGAGCGAAGAGAACGTAACGCATGCGGCCCAGCTTAACCAGGATCGCGTGAACGCACAGTGTCCTGAATGAACTTCTCGTGAAGGTTTTCGTTGCATAAAATCCACGACGAGGACTTTCATACCAACCGAGCTTTCCTTAACGCTGTTAAGGCGGCGTGTGTGCAGTAATTTCCAACTCATCCCGGCATCTCGCCCGGGCCACGTCTCTACTTTTATGAAGGTCGCCCCCATGCGTTTCAACTCTCGTCTTCTCACCGGCTTTGTCGCCGGTGTCACCTCTGTTGCTGTCGCCACCTCCGGTCTCCCCGTCGCCGGCGCTGCCAGCTTCGAGGTCCTCACCAAGCCTTACGCTGCCCCCACCGCCGCTCCGCAGGACGTCGTTCTCCAGGTCGGCACCGACGAGGCATCCGTCAACCTCAACTGGATTACCGCCGCCGGTGTGTCCGGCCAGTCCGTCCAGTTCGCCCCGAAGGGCACCGCGCTGGCCGAAGGCCAGACCGTCGCCGCAGCGTCGACCGACTCCGCGCTCAATATCACCGAGGGCTACAAGGACGAGGCTCCGGAGGCGTACGCCGAGGCCGCGACCCACAAGGCCACCCTGTCTGGCCTCGCTGAGAACACCGAGTACGCCTACCGCGTCGGCTCCGACAAGGACGGTTGGTCTCAGGAGTACACCTTCAATACCGGCACATACGGTGAGGAATGGAATTTCGTCTTCGTCGGCGACCCGCAGCTCTACGTCACCCATGACCTGGACAAGGAAACCGCGTCCTGGGACGCCGCCGTCACCAAGGCCGTGGCCCAGGGGCCGAGTGCCTCCTTCATCCTCTCCGCCGGTGACCAGTCCAACTACTCCAACATGCAGGAGAACTCCGGTTTCATCTCCCCAGACGCCATGCGTTCCACTCGCGTTGCCGTGAACAAGGGCAACCACGAGATGAGCGATGAGAACACGTACAACGCCACCTACAACCGTCCGAATGACACTGACGGAAACTACTGGTACGAGTACAACAACGCCCTCGTGGTTTCTCTCGACTCCAACTCCTGGGAGGACCTCAACGAGGACATCGACTGGCTGCGCACCACCGTCAAGGAGCAGGGCGCGGACAAGGACTGGGTCATCCTCACCTACCACCACTCCTCCTTCTCGCAGGCGTACCACATGGAAGACCGCCAAATTGAGTGGTGGCGCGACAACCTCACCCCGGTCATCTCCGAGCTCGACATCGATCTCGTTCTCGGTGGCCACGACCACATCTACACCCGCTCCCACCTCATGCGCGGCTACGAGCCGGTGAACAACCAGCACGAGGCCAAGTCCGGCGAGACCATTGCAAAGGAGCCGGGCGAGGTCCAGTACGTCGCCATGAACTCCTCCTCGGGCTCGAAGTTCTACCAGTTCTACGACTACAAGGCGCAGAAGCGCGATGAGGACGTTGCTGGCGACTTCACAACATCCAACGAGGAGAAGACCATCCGCGACTACACGGCGATCTGGGACCAGGATGAATCCCCGGACTTCGCCAACGTCTCGATTACTCCGGACGCACTCACCTACAAGGTCACCGACGCCTGGACTGGTGAGACCGAGGACGAGTTCACTCTCACCAAGGCTGCTGCGACGGACAACGATGACCACAACGGCAACAACAAAAGCTCCGACGCCTCGAGCATCTCCTCCAAGGGAGCCGACGCGAATGGTTCATCCACGGGCGGCATTGTCGCGCTCGTGCTCGCCATCCTCGCCGCTATCGGTGGCGGCGCTTTCGCTGCCTTCAACGGCATGATCCCGGGTCTGAAGCTCCCGAACATCAAGTTCTAATCCACTACCGCCTCTACTGCCGCACGGTAGGGCGCAACGAGAAAGGCACGACGCCTGATTCGGTGTCGTGCCTTTCTCGTGGGCGCTCCTATTAAGGAGCGTCGAGGTGTTGCGTCGTGAGGTAGCCGCGGCGCATGCGCTCGACAATGATGGAGCGCAGGTAGAGCGCCAGTCCCCAGAGCATCGCAAAGATGATGGCAACGGCGAGCACAGACCAATGGATGAAGATGCCCATCGCAGCGCCCACGATTTGACCAGCGAAGATGACGGCGAGCGCCCACGGCTTCTTCATGAAGGCGAACATGATGACGTGGAACGCGAGCCACGCGCCCACCAGCACGATGGTGGTGGTCGTCCACAGCTCGCCGTTGTAGAGCATGCGCAACGCCAGCAGGGCGAGGACCAGCGTGATGACCTCCATGGTGAGGCCATTGGCCAGCACCATGCCAGTGAACTGCTTGAGCGGGTCCTTGGCCGGGGCGTGCCCCATGCCCAGCGGGCTTACCTCTGACTCGACGCGGGGCTTGCCCCGCAGTTCGTCACGGTTGTTGTTGCGCGAAGTCATGCAAGTGAGTTTGCCAAAACCGGCAGGGCAAGTCTAATTAATACGGGCCGCGACGTGGTCCATGATTGACCCCGCAACGTCGACGCCGGTGGTCTCCGTGAGCGCCACGAATTGAGCGTTGGAATTGACCTCGCAGATAAGCGGCGCGCCGTCCGTATCAAAAAGCACGTCGATGCCGCCGAAGTCGAGGCTGGTCGCGCGCATGGCGCTGCGCGCGGCCGCGACGGTGGCGGCATCGGGAGCAAAGGCCTCGGCCGTGCCGCCGGCTGCGATATTCGCACGGAAGTCGCCCGAGCTGCGGCGGATCATGGCAGCGACGAGGTCATCGCCCACGAAGTAGAGGCGCGCGTCCGTGCCCGCGGCCCCGGCGATGAAGCGCTGAAGGACGGCGTCCTCCGTGCCCAGGCCGCGCAAGAAGTCCAGGAGCCCAGCGCGGGACTCGACTAGTTCCACGCCCGCGCCCCAGGAGCTGCGGGCACGCTTGGCCACGAGCGGGAGCCCGAGAGTGTCGATGGCGGCGTCGGTGTACTCGTCCCAGGCCGTCTGCGGGGCAAAGCGCAGCGGCACGAGCAACGTGTCCGGCTGAGGCACGCCCGCAGCGAGCAGGGCCGGGTACGTGAGCGCCTTGGAATCGCAGGTCTCGACGGCCGCGGCGGAGTTGAAGACGCGCGTGCCCCGGGCCTCAAGGAGCCGGAGGAGTGCGACGTCCTTGTCGAAGGCCAGGGCGAAGGAGGGGGCATCGGCAAGCTGGGCCTGGGCATTGGTGACGCGGTCCAGCTTGAGCCCGCGGGCGCGGGCGGCGTCCTCAAGCAGGCCGAACTGGCGGTCAAAGACCGGCCAGTTGAGCCACGCGTTGTGGACGAGCCAACCCATCTACGCTCCCAGGAGGGTACGGGCCTCGCCGGCCGTGGCGACGGAGCCGGTGATGATGATGCCCTTGCCCGCGAAGGCCTGGGCGCCGTCTTCATCGGCGAGCTCGATGGCCTGGTCCACCGCGTCGAGGAGGGTGTGCGCGGTGTAGACGCGCTCGTCGCCGAAGACGTCGACGGCGAGTTCCGCGAGCTCCTCCATCTCCATGGCGCGCGAGTTGGAATTCTGCGTGATGACCACGCGATTGACGGCGGGCTCGAGTGTCTTGAGGATGTCGAGGACGTCCTTGTCACCGAAGATAGACACGACGGCGGTGACGTCTGCAAAGTCGAAGTCACGGTCGAGCGCGGCGACGAGCGAACGCATGCCGTGCGCGTTGTGCGCGGAGTCGACGAAGACCGCCGGGTTGGCGCGCAGGCGCTCGAGGCGGCCCGGGACCGTGGCGTGGGCGAAGCCGTTGCGCACGCTCGCGATATCGAGGGCGTGGCCCGCGTGCGCACCGAAGAAGGCCTCCACGGCGGCGAGAGCGGTGGCCGCGTTGTGGGCCTGGTGCTCGCCGAAGAGCGGAATGAAGATGCCCTCGTAGGTGCCGCCCAGGCCACGCAGGATGAGCTGCTGGCCGCCCACGGCGACAGCAGACTCGGCGACGGCGAACTCGGAGCCCTCGCGGGCCACGCCAGACTCGGTGTCCACGGCGCGCTGGAGGAGGACCTTCATGGCCTCCGGCTCCTGCACCCCGATGATCGCGATGTTCTCGTCCGGGCCGGCGTCGAAGCCCTCGTCGTGCGGGCGCGGCTTGATAATGCCGGCCTTCATGGACGCAATCTCCGGGAGGGTCTCCCCCAGCCAGTTCATGTGGTCCATGCCGATGGGCGTGATGACGGAGACGTCCGCGTTGATGACGTTCGTGGCATCCCAGGTGCCGCCCATGCCAACCTCGACGACGGCGACGTCGACGGGGGCGTCCGCGAAAGCCGCGAAGGCCAGCGCCACGAGGACTTCGAACTTGCTCATCGGGGCTTGCCCGGCGAACTTGTCATCGACCATCGCCACGTAAGGAGCGATCTCCTCCCAGATGCGGACGAGGTCGCGCGCGGGAATGGGATTGCCGTCAATGACGATGCACTCGGTCATCGTGCTCAGTGCCGGCGTGGTGAACAGGCCCGTGCGGCGGTGGAAGGCGCGCAGGAGCGAATCCGTAAGACGGGCGGTTGAGGTCTTGCCGTTCGTGCCAGCGATGTGGATGGCCGGGAAGGTCCTCTCGGGGTTGCCCAGGATGTCGAGGAGCATCTCCACGCGGTCGAGCGAGGGATTCGGGTCGGTCTCGCGTGGGCGCGCGTTAAGTTCGGCCTCGAGCTGCGCCAGTTGGGCCAGCTCTTCAGGGGTGTCCTCCGCGGGCGCGGGTTCCTCGTACTCGTCCTCGGTGCCCATGCCGAGGTTGAGCGTGAGCCCGGAGTCGGTGATCTCCACCGGGCTGTCCGCGGTGCCTTCGGCAAGCGCGTCGACGATCTCGAACTCTTCGTCCTTCTTCTCTGCCACTACTTGAGTGCCTCCAGGCGTGCGGTGATGCGCTCGACCTCTTCTTGTGCGACCTGCTGGCGGGTGCGGATCTTCTCTACGACGGCATCGGGAGCCTTGGCAAGGAAGGCTTCGTTGGCGAGCTTCTTGCCGGTCTGCTCAAGTTCCTTCTCCGCCTTGCCCAGGTCCTTGGTGAGGCGCTTGCGCTCGGCCTCGACATCGACACTACCGGAGGTATCCAGTGCGACCTCGACGGTGGCCTGGGTGAGGCGCACCTCGATGGACGCGGATGGCGCGAAGCCGTCTTCCGGCTCGGTTGTGTTGGCGAGGTTGCGGATCATGGCCTCGAGCGGCTCCAGATCGGCTGCGGCGAAGTCGAGACGGCCTGGGACCTTCTGCGAAGGCTTGACGCCCTGGTCGGAGCGGAAGCGGCGTAGCTCCGTGATGAGCTTGTCCGCATCCGCGATACGACGCGCGGCTACCTCGTCCTTCTCGGCCCCACCGTTGGTGTTCTCCTGGGTCGGCCACGGGGCGACGACGATGGTCTCGCCGCCGGTAAGCGCCTTCCACAGGACCTCGGTGACAAATGGCATGGTCGGGTGGAGCAGACGCAGGACGACGTCGAGGACGCGGCCCAGGACGAGCTGGGTGTTGTGGCCGGTCAGCCGCTCCGCATCTGACGTTTCTGCCGAATCGACGTCGCGCGGGATCTGCGTCTTGGCAATCTCGACGTACCAGTCGCACAGCTCGTCCCACGCGAAGTGGTAGAGCAGCTCGTTGGCCTTGGCGAACTGGTAGTCGTCCAGATACTTATCCACCTGAACGCGGACCTCTTCGGCGCGGTCGAGGATCCAGCGGTCGGCGTCCGTGAGTGCGTCGCGAGCGGGCAGCTCGCCCACGCCCGCGCCGTTCATGAGGGCGAACTTCGTGGCGTTGAAGAGCTTCGTGGCGAAGTTACGGGAGGCCGCGGCGGCGTCCTGGCCCAGCGGCAGGTCAACGCCCGGGTTGGCGCCGCGCGCGAGTGTGAAGCGCAGGGCGTCCGCGCCGTAGTCGCGGACCCAGTCCATAGGGTCGATGCCGTTGCCGAGCGACTTGGACATCTTGCGGCCCTGCTCGTCACGGACGAGGCCGTGCAGGTAGATGTCGTGGAACGGAATCTGCGGGCGGCCCTCCTTGCCTTCGCCGAGGAGCTCCGGGGTGTGGGCGCCAGCGAAGGTGCCAAACATCATCATGCGCGCGACCCAGAAGAAGAGGATGTCGTACGCGGTGACGAGCACATTGGTGGGATAGAACTTCTCCAGGTCCGGGGTCTTTTCCGGCCAGCCCAGCGTAGAGAAGGGCCACAGCGCGGAGGAGAACCAGGTGTCGAGGACGTCTGGATCCTGCTCGTAGCCGGCTGGCGGCTCCTCGTCGGGGCCGACGCAGACGATGTCTCGAGTCTTTTCTCCGGAGGCACTTGTGACTTCGGGTCCGTACCAGATCGGGATACGGTGGCCCCACCACAGCTGGCGCGAGATGCACCAGTCGTGCATGTCATCGACCCAGTCGAAGTAGCGCGGCTCGAGCGAGGTCGGGTGGATGACGGTATCGCTTTCACGGACGGCGTCGCCGGAGTACGTGGCGAGCTTCTCCACGGCGACGAACCACTGCAGGGACAGGCGCGGCTCGACCGGCTCGCCGGAACGCTCCGAGTGGCCCACGGAGTGGACGTAGGGGCGGATTTCCTTGACAATGCGCCCCTGCTCGGCAAGCGCCTCGCGGATCTGCACGCGGGCCTCTTCGCGGGTCAAACCATCGAACTGGGTGCCCGTGTTCGCGATGTGGCCGGTCGTATCCATGATGTTCGGCATGTCCAGGTTGTGGCGCAGGCCCATCTGGTAGTCGTTCGGGTCGTGGGCCGGGGTGATCTTCACGGCACCGGTACCGAATTCCATGTCCACGTAGTCGTCGGCGATGACCTTGAGCGTGAGGTCGTCGCGGAATGGGTGCGGGAACTCCTGGCCCACCAGATCCTTGTAGCGCTCGTCGTCCGGGTGGACGGCGATGGCGACGTCGCCGAGCATCGTCTCCACACGGGTGGTGGCCACGATGAGGTGCGGCTCGTCGTCATTGAGGGAGCCGTAGCGAATGGAGACGAGCTCGCCTTCGACGTCCTTGTAGACGACCTCGATGTCGGAGACGGCGGTCTCGAGGACCGGCGACCAGTTGACCAGGCGGTTGGCCTGGTAAATGAGGCCCTCGTCGTAGAGCTGCTTGAAGATAGTCTGGACGGCGCGGGAGAGACCATCGTCAAGCGTAAAGCGCTCGCGGGACCAGTCCACGGAGTCGCCGATGGCGCGCATCTGGTTCTGGATGGTTCCGCCGTACTCGCGCTTCCACTCCCAGACTTTCTCAATGAATTCCTCGCGGTCGTAGTCCCAGCGGGACTTGCCCTCGGTCTCCTTAAGCTTGGCCTCGACCTTGGTCTGGGTCGCGATACCCGCGTGGTCTGCGCCCGGCAGCCACAGCGTGGCGTAGCCCTGCATGCGCTTGCGGCGGATAATCGAGTCAATGAGCGTATGGTCCAAGGCGTGGCCCATATGCAGCTGGCCGGTGACGTTCGGCGGCGGCAACACGATGGAATACGGCTCGGCCTCGGACTCGGCCGACGGCGTGAAGTAGCCCGCCTTCACCCAGCCTTCGTAGAGGTCAGATTCGACCGACTGCGGATCCCAGGACTTGGGCAGCGCGTCAGCGCGGTTGGTACCAACTAGATTCTTGTCATTTCGCTCAGTCACCCGGCCAAGTCTACCCTGTGCGTCAACGGCGAATCCTTACCCCCTTTTCGTCTTTTTCCCCCGCCCGCGCGCGCCCGGCGTTACATTGCTTTCCATGTCTTCACAAGTAACCCGCCTGCGCACGCGCCACTTCCTCGACGCGCATGCACAACGAACCAAGTTTTCCTGCTTGACCAGCTACGATGCCCTCACCGCCGGCATCTTTGACGAGGCCGGCATCGATCTCCTCCTCGTCGGCGACTCCGCCGCGAATGTCGTCTACGGCCGCGAGACCACGCTCTCCCTTACCCTCGACGAAACCATCACCATGGCCAAGGCCGTCGTCGCCGCCACACAACGCGCCTTCGTCGTCGTCGATCTTCCCTTCGGTTCCTACGAGGCCTCGCCGTCTCAGGCGCTCGAATCCGCCATCCGTGTCATGAAGGAGACCGGGGCGCACGCCGTGAAGTTCGAGGGCGGCGCGGAGCTCGCCCCCACCGTCGAGAAGCTTGTCGCCGCAGGCATCCCCGTCTGCGCGCACATCGGGTTCACGCCCCAGTCCGTCCACGCCTTGGGCGGCTTCCGCGTCCAGGGCCGCGGGGACCAAGCCGACCGCTTGCTTGCCGATGCCTCCTCTCTCGCCGCCGCCGGCGCCTTCGCCGTCGTCCTCGAGATGGTCCCGGCCCCCGTTGCCGCGCGCGTCACGAAGGCCATCACCATCCCGACGATCGGCATCGGCGCCGGGGCCGACACCGACGGCCAGATCCTCGTATGGACCGACATGGCCGGCCTGTCCACCGTCGCCCCGCGCTTCTCCCGCACGTACGCGGACCTGCGCGCCACGCTC
>NHCFJ05603__coassemble_693_pt1 | contig 29978 bp, 30 predicted proteins | sample NHCFJ05603__metabat2_low_PE_001 | metagenome-assembled genome bin NHCFJ05603 | reverse complement strand
AAAACGTAGACCTGCGGGTGCTCGCGCACACCGGCGGCCGCGCTGAGCCCCGCCGCGAGCACGAGCGCCCCCGCGAGCCCGCGGCGCAGGATGAGCGTGCGCCCGCGCCCTGGCGTAGACAGCTGCTGGCGCGCATGCGCGAGTCGAATGGAAAGCTTCATGCCTCATTAGACTGCGCGCGCCGCCCAAAGGTTCCCGCCGCGGCGGAGGAGTTCTAGGAAAGCGGCAGCGCGCTTACGCCCGACTGCGTAAGTACCGCGTTCATCACGGCATCGTGCGGCTCGGCGGAGACGTCCTCGCGTACCTCGCCGTCGAAGACAAGGACGAGGGTGTCCGTGTCCACGCCCGCGAGCGCGCGGTCGTAGTAGCCCGCGCCCTTGCCCATGCGCACCCCGGCGGGGGAGACCGCGAGTGCCGGCACGAAGATAAGGTCCAACTCGGCCAGCAGGCTCGAGTCGCGGCGCGGTCCCGTGGGCTCGTCAATCCCCAGCGCGCCCGGGACGAGCGACTCGGCGCCTGTGTAGCGCGCCCAGAGGAGCTGGCCGTCGTCACCGGAGATGGGCAGCCATACCTCGGCCGCGCTGGCGTAGAGGGTCTCGGCAAACGCCGCGCCACCAGGTTCTGAGCCCAGCGGAGCGTAGGCCGCGACGCGCAGACCCGCGGCGCGGCGTGCGGCCTCGGCGGCGATGGCGTCATTCGCCGCGGTAAATGAGGGGGTAGCGGCGAACGCGCGGCGTGCTGCGGTGAGCTCGGTGCGCAGACGCTTCTTCGACTCAGATTTTGCGTCAATCACACCGTGAAACAGTAGTCGGTTCACAAGATGAAAGGGCGTACCAGGTAGGCTGGCCGTTATGGCTACTACATGTGACGAGGCTTCGCTGGGCGTGAAAACGGTCGTCGTCCCTGCCGCTGGCATGGGCACCCGCTTCCTTCCCGCTACCAAAACGGTGCCTAAAGAACTTCTCCCCGTGGTCGATACCCCGGGTATCGAACTCATCGCAGAGGAGGCCGCGTCTTTGGGCGCAGCCCGTTTGGCGATCATCACCGCTCCCAATAAGCAGGAGGTCATGCGTCACTTCGATGAGTTCCCTGAGCTCGTCGAGACGCTGCAGTCCCGCGGCAAGGATGAGCAGGCCGCCAAGGTTGAGCGCGCCGCGAAGATCATCAAGCCGGTCTCCATCCCGCAGGATAAGCCGTTGGGCTTGGGCCACGCTGTGGGCCTAGCCGAGTCCGTTCTCGATGACGACGAGGAATGCTTCGCCGTCATGCTCCCAGACGACATCGTCATGCCCGCCACCGTGCTCGAGGACATGGCGCGCGTGCGCCGCGAGCTGGGTGGTTCCGTGCTGTGCGCCGTCGAGGTCTCGCGCGAAGAGACGTTCAACTACGGCGTCTTCGACGTCGAGGACACGGACAACGACAACGTGAAGAAGGTCGTGGGCATGGTGGAAAAGCCGGAGCCCAAGGACGCCCCGTCCACCCTCGTGGCCACCGGCCGCTACCTGCTCGACCGTAAGATCTTTGATGCCCTGCGCAAGATCACCCCGGGCAAGGGCGGCGAGCTGCAGCTCACCGACGCTATCGATCTGCTCATCGACGCCGGCGAGCCCGTCCACGTGGTCATCCACCACGGCACGCGCCACGATCTCGGCAACCCGGGCGGCTACATCCCGGCATGTGTCGATTTTGGTCTGCGTTCGGACAAATACGGCCCGGCGCTGTATAAATCACTCAAGGCTATCTTGGCTTCCTATGAAGCCGAGCACGCTGCTGAGTAACACCCTTCGATAGGAGATGGATCATCCATGCGTTCAGTTGAGGAACAGCTAGAGCTCATCACACAGGTGGCGGTCACCCCGGAACCCGTGCGGATCGCGATTGCGAATGCTTTAGGTCTCATGAGCGCTGAGGAGGTCCAAGCCAATGAGCCGCTGCCGGGCTTCCCGCAGGCGGCGATCGACGGTTACGCGGTGCGCGCCGTTGACATCGGTGGCGAAAAGGGCCTTGCCGCACGCCGTCCCGCTCTCGAGGCAGAGGCCGAGGAAGGCGCGGCGGCGCAGGAGGCGGCATCGGCAAGCTCGGTGGAGCGCTCCCTGCCCGTCGTGGGCGAGGTCCCCGCGGGCTCGCGCCAGCCGCTGCGCCTCCAGCCGAAGCAGGCCGTGCGCGTCTATACCGGCGCGCCGTTGCCCACGCTTGCCGATGCCGTCCTTCCGCTGGAATGGACCGACCGCGGGCGCAAGCGCGTCACAGCGTTGCGTCCCGTGCGCTCCGGCGACTTCGTGCGCGGCGTGGGCGACGATATCCAACCCGGCGATGTCGCGGTGAGCTCCGGCACGGTGCTCACCCCGGCGCACATCGGGCTGCTCGCGGCCGTGGGCCGCAGTAAGGTGCTCGTCTACCCGCGCCCGCGCGTGACGATCATTTCTTATGGCAAGGAACTCGTCGATATCGACAAGGAGACCGGCTTGGGCCAGGTCTACGACGTCAATTCCTATGCGCTCGCGGCGGCGGCGAAGGAGGCCGGCGCGGATGTGCACCGCGTGGGCCTCGTGGAGGGCGAGCCGCGCCGTATTCGCGAAACCATTGAGACGCACGTTGCGCGTTCGGAAATCGTGGTCATCTCCGGCGCCGTGGGCGGCGCCGGCGCCGCCGAAATCCGTAAGGTCCTTGACCAGCTCGGCGATATCGATACGACGCGCGTGGCCATGCATCCGGGCTCGGTCCAGGGCTTTGGCGTGCTGGGCGAGTCCCGTGTGCCGACGTTCCTCGTGCCGTCCAATACGGTCTCCGCGCTTGTCATCTTTGAGGTCTTCGTGCGCCCGCTCATTCGCTTGAGCCTGGGCAAGCGCATCGGTGCGCGCCGCGTCGTGCGTGCTCGCGCGCTCAACCACATCGAGTCGCGTCCCGGCCGCCGCGGCTACATCCGTGCGCGGCTCATGCGCGACGCCGAGACAGCGGACTACCTCGTGGAAGGCCTGGGAGGTGCTGCGGGCGCTCCCGCGCACCTGCTCGCGGGCCTGTCCCAAGCCAACGCGATCATCCGCGTGCCGGAAGATGCCACGGATATTCGCCCGGGCGATGTGGTCGACGTCCTGTTCATTACGCAGCGCAACTAGATGTGGAATTTCTTTGGCCGTCGCTTCGATACCCCGGCGACTGGCCCCACTGATACGTACCACCCCGGCTGGCCGGAGGCGACGCCTGCCGTGCGCATTCCCGGCGGCGAGCTCGTGCAGCTGCGCCCCCTGCTCAGCCGCGATGGCGAGGACTGGCGCCAGATGCGCGTGCTCGACGAGGGCTATCTGCGCCCCGTCGAACCCACCGCGCCAGCGGGCTGGGAGGCCGCGCACACGCGCGCGGCGTGGCACAATCACCTGTCCTTCCTGCGGTCCTCGGCCCGGGAGGGAAGCATCGTCCCGCTTGCTATCACCGTGGGGGGCGACTTTGCGGGCCAGGTGACGCTGGGCAATATCCAACTCGGCGCCATCCGCGAATGCTGGATTGGCTACTGGGTCTTCTCCGCGTTCCAGGGCGCCGGTGTGGCCACGGCCGCGTGCGCTCTAGGGGTCGACCATGCCTTTGACCGGGTGGGCCTCCACCGCGTCACGGCGACGTATATGCCGGGCAACCCCGCCTCGGGTGCGGTGCTTCACCACTGCGGCTTCCGTGACGAGGGCTACCTGCGCCGCAACCTCCACATCGACGGCGAGTGGCGCGACCATCACCTCGTGGCCATCAACATCGATGACTACGACTCGACGGCCGCGGCACGGTTGCGTGCGGCGGGCCGGATCCTCTAGTGCGCCACGGGTGACCGCGGCACGACAGGACGCGACGCGGGGACACCCGATCGGCACACGAGTCACAAGCTTCACGACCTCGGCGTGTCGGCGCTGCGCTCCCCGTATAAACGTGTATGTAGCACTAGACTCTTCACCAACTGTCCGTCTAGGGAAGGTGCTTCATGTCCACCGGTGCCATCATCGTCCTCATCATCGTGGTGTGGCTATTCCTGCTTGCGCCGTGGCTGCTGCGCGCGCAGCGTCCCGTCAAGCACACCGGCGAGGCCTTTGACGACACGCGCGTGCTCTTCAACGGCGACTCCGGCGAGGTCCTCGGCTCGCGCCGCCCGCGCCTGAGCCCCCGCGACGTCCACGTCTCCGCTGATGAGCTCGATGCGGTCGACGAGTACGCGGACGATGCCGTCGCACACGATGACGCACCCGTTGACTTCAGCGAAGGCAACCCGGACGAGGCACGCTCCCATGATGACGCGCACGCCAGCGAAGGCGGCTCCCGCATGACCATCAAGCGCGCGGCCGCCACGGCGAAGGCCGCTGCAGGCGCTCGCTTCCGTCGCGACACCGAAGGTGACGCTGACGCCGATTACGATGACGCCGAAGAGGACGCGCTCGTCGATGAGCCGGTCTTTGAAGAGTCCATGGCAGACGAGAAGAACGCGCCCGAGCTCGACGTTGTCGCGGACGAGGTCGAGGTCTTCACGGCCCCGGCACCCGAGGCCGCTGAGGACGCCTACACCTACGACGACTCCTATACTTCGCCGGTGGACCTGCTGTACCCGGGCGCCGTTGACCCCGCGCCCGCCGTTGAAGCCGAGGTTGAGTCTGAAGCAGAGCCCGTCGAGGGGGACAGCGCCGACGCAGAAGTTGCCGAGGAAGCCCAGGCTGACACCGACTCTGAGACTGCAGACGCCACGGCGGAGACCGATGGCGAAGCGCACGAGGAATCGGACACCGACCTGTCGAGCGATGAGCTCGAGTTCGCACAGCGTCGCCTGGGCCGCGGCGGCTGGGACCCGGTCGCGGATTCCGCGGCGCGTGTGACGCGCTACCAGCGCCGCCAGCGCGTGCTGGTGCTGTTTGCGGTGCTCGACGTCGCCGCGGTGGCGCTCGGCATCGTGGTCGGCGGCTGGACCTGGTGGATCGCCGCCATTCTGGGCATCGCGACCGTCGCGTACCTCGTGGCATTGCGCAACCAGGCACGCGCGGAGACCGAGCTGCGTCGCCGCCGCGTCAAGGCCCTGCGTCGCGCGCGCTTGGGCGTGCACACGGCTCAGGACGAGGAGCTCGCCATCCCGCGTAATCTGCGTCGCCCGGGCGCGGTGGTCCTCGAGGCCGATGACGAGAGCCCCGACTTCGACTTCCTGCCGGTCTACGATCTGCGTGGACCCGGCGATGATGACTTGGGCGGCGCCCACGTGGTCAACCGCCGCGAGCTGCGCGACGAACTCTCCGCGCGCCGCGCCGGTTAGATACCGTTGCTTGCGACAATCCCCTCTGAATGCATCGCAGAGGGGATTTGTGCTGTGAACGGGGCAGCCCGCCAGAGACTAGAACTCCGGCACGTTCCAGAGTCCGGAGGTACCGCGGCGGTGCGAGCCGAGCAGGTGCGTGTCGACCATGCCCACGGCCTCCATGAGCGCGAAGCACGTCGTGGGCCCGACGAAGGTGAAGCCAGCCTTCTTCAGCGCGCGGGCCATGGCGCGCGATTCGGTGGACGTGGACGGTACCTCATCCGCGGTGCGGGGAGCGGGAGTCTCGTCTGGGCGGAAGGACCACAGGAGGTCCGGGAGTCCGCCTTCTTCGCGCAGCGCCACGGTGGCGCGGGCGTTGGTGATCGCGGCCTCGATCTTGCGGCGGTTGCGGATGATGGCGGCATTATTCATGAGACGCTCGACGTCGTTCTCGTCGAAGGCGGCGACGGCGTCGGGGACGAAGTCCGCAAAAGCTTCGCGGAAGGCGGGACGCTTGTGGAGGACCGTGGCCCACGACAGTCCGGACTGGAAGCCCTCGAGGACGAGGCGTTCGAAGAGTCCGCGCTCGTCGTAGACGGGCATGCCCCATTCCGTGTCGTAGTATTCCATGAGGACAGGATCCGTCGCGGCCCAGACGGGGCGGGCCAGGCCGTCGGTGCCCACGATGAGCGAGACCGGCGGCTCCGAGGCTGCGGTGGGGTAGTCGGACTCAGGGTCATCGGGCAACGGGGCGGCGGGACAATCGGGCACGGGGTGGAGGTGCGGACGGCGAGCGTCGGCTTCGGTGTCGAAGGCTGGGTCGTAAGCGGGGTCGTAAGCGGGGTCGAAGTCGGGGTGGTCGTTGTTGTGAGTCATGTAATCGTTCATGTTTCTATTGGACTGCGTGTGACGCTACAAGGTTCCCTGAGCGGTGTCGGGTCAGCGCGCGGCGTGGGCGGACTCGTGTTCGAGCAGCCAGCGCTTGGCAGCGTCGCCCCCGAGGTAGTGGCCGAGCTGGCCGTCGGAGCGCACCACACGATGGCAGGGCACGACGATGGGGTACGGGTTGGTGCGGCAGGCCGTGCCGGCGGCACGGGAGGCGCGGGCGTTGCCGGCGGCATCGGCAAGCTGGGCGTAGGTACGGCGCTCGCCGTAGGGGATATGGGAAAGGAGTGCCTGGCAGCTGGCGTGGAAGCCCGCCCGAGCGGGCGCGAACGGTAAGTCGAAGTCCTGGCGGGTGCCTGCGAAGTATTCCTCGAGCTGATGAACGGCCTCCTCAAGCAGCGGCGTGCGGCAGCCCATGGCAGCTTCCGGCAGATAATCGTCGAAGCGGATATGGAGCAGGTGCTCCTCGTCCGCGATGAGTGTGAGCGGGCCAATCGGGGTGTCGAGTTGCGTCCAGAACATCTGCGTCATGGGCACTCCTTTCGCGACGGGGGTTACAGGTAGTCTAATCACCATGGATAAACCCGCCGTACGTGATGCCGCACTCTTTGTCTTTCGTGCCCTACTGGGCATCATCTTTGTCGCGCACGGCGTGGACAAGATGTTCTTTACCGGCATGGACGCAACGGCCGCGCACTTTGGACAGTGGGGGATTATCCAGCCCACCCTGTCGGCGTGGCTCACGGCCATCATCGAGATGGTGTGCGGCGCGCTGCTCGTGGTCGGGCTGCTCACCACGGCTGCGGCGGGGGTGCTTGCTGTCGTCATGGCGCTTGCGGGCTACTTCGTGCATCTGAGCCAGGGGCTCTTTGCCTCAGACGGTGGCTTTGAGTACCCACTGGTGTTGGTAGGGTCATTGCTGATGATTGTCGTCTTTGGCGCGGGCCGCGCCAGCCTGGATGGAGTGTTGAGCCGTGTTGAAGCATGAGGACGTGCAGGCGGCGATCTCCGCGCGCCTGGACGGCGAGGCCTACGCGCTGGAGGATGACGTCATCGACGCCCACCTCGCGGGTTGCCCCGAGTGCGCCGCCTACGCGGAGAAGGTCTCGACGCTCGCAGGATTCTTAGGTGAGTCGGTGTCGGACGGCATGTCGCCGCCGCAGGATCTTTCGGAGGTTATCCTCGCCGGCGTGGAACCGGAGTGGCGTGCCGTCTCCGCCGCGCGGCAGACGGGCCTGGCTGTAGGCCGCGTGCTCATGGCGCTCATGGGCGTCATCTTCGTCGCGTGGGCCATCGCCGTGGTGGGAAGTTCCTCCGGCGTGGCGCAATGGACGGATGGCGGCACGCTCGATCCCGGAGCCGACCCGGAAAAGGCGCGCCTGCTCATCGAGGCCGCCGCCCTGCGCTTCGGCCTGGGCATGGGCCTATTCTACTGCGTGTGGCGCCCCGCGTCCGCGCCGGGCGTGCTGCCCATCGTGGGCACGATGTTTATGTTCCTGCTCGGTTTCGTGGTGCGCGACGTGGCGCTGGGCACACTGGATTCCAGCCAGGTCTACGCGCTGCTCTCACTGGCCGGGGCGATTGCCGCGTTGGTGACCACGTGGCTGGCTGACCGCGGCTATATGCTGCGCGCGCTGTGGAAGCAGGCGGCGGCAGAGCCAGCGTAAGACGACTGCGGCCCGCGCTTACCGGATGGTGGGCGCGGGCCGTAGTCGTTGAGGGCTTACTGCCAGCTGGGCAGCCACATGATCGAGTCGTAATACCAGTTCGGGATAGCGAAGCCATAGAGCAGGGGGCTGAAGACGGCGAAGAAAGCGACCACGGCGCACAGGTAGATGAGGACGCCTGCGGTGCCCCAGCGCAGCGTGCCGCCGCCAAGGGTGCGGAAGAAGCCGTTCTTCACGAGTTTGCCGGTGCCGGCTATCTGGCCCAGCGTGAGCGCCAGGAGGACGATGACGAAGGGGATAAACGTCGCGGCGTAGAAGAAGTACATCTGGCGGTCGAAGGAGGCGAGCCACGGCAGGAAGGCCGCGGCGAAGCCGACGAGCGGCAGGAGGAAGCGGCGGTCGCGGCGGATCACGAGCGACCACAGGCCCCAGAGCAGAACGGGGATGGTGAGCCACCAGATGATCGGCGTGCCGAAGAGGAAGAGCATCTGCTTACAGTCTTGGCCGCCCAGGCACGTGCTGTCCGTATTGGAGTAGTAGAGGATGGGGCGTGCAGCAACGAGCCAGGCCCACGGCTTGGAATCCCACGGGTGGGAGTGGCCGGAGGACGAGGTCAGCGAGGCGTGGAACTCGAGGACGGACTGGTGGTAGTAGAACCAGCCGGCGACGGGCTCTGGGAAATGCTGAAAGAAGGAGTCATCCGGGATGGTGCCGTCTACCTTGGCGTGGCGGTAGACGGAGGTCTCCGAAGCGAACCAGGAACGCCAGGACCATACGTAGACGAGCACCGGCACAAGGACGAGAGAGGCGAGAGCCGCGGGAGTATCACGCAGGAGAGTGCCCACCACGTAGCGGCGTACACCGTAGCGACGGCGCAGCGCGAGGTCAGTAAACACGCTGAGCAGGCCGAAGAACATGATGAAGTAGAGGCCGGACCACTTCACGGCCAGGGCCAGGCCCAGGGCGACGCCCGCGGCGAAGCGCCACCAGCGGAAGCCAAAACGCGGCCCGAAGTCCGAGTCGCCCATGCCGCCGGTGGCCCAAGCGGTGTGGAGACGCACGCGCATCTGTTCGTGGTCGCGCGCGAGCACGTAGGCGGCGAGGACGACGAAGAAGACTTGGAAAATATCGAGCATGCCGAACTTCGCGGTGACGAGCAGGACGCCGTCAAAGACCGCGATGAGACCTGCGAAGGTCGCGACCTTCCACGAGCCGGAGAGGACGCGGGCCAGCTGCATGGTAAGCAGCACGACGCCCACGCCGAAGAGCGCTGCCATGAGTCGCCAGCCCAGCGGCGTGTAGCCAAAGATCATCTCTGCGAGCGCCGTGATCTGCTTGGCCAGCGGTGGGTGGACGACCAGGCCATAGGCCGGGTTCGACTCGATACCGCCGATGAACAGGTTGTCCCAGCTGCGCACCATGTCATAGGCCTGCGGGACGTAGTGCTTCTCGTCAAAGACCGGGGTGCCGCCGGAGACCGGCGCGGTGAGCCCTGCGAAACGGGTGACGAGCGCGAGGAACGCCACGATGAGCGTCGAGTACGTGTCCGCCCGCGTCCACGGATAACGCCGGGGCGCAGGGATATCGCGCACCGCATGCGCGCCGTAGAAACGCGGGCGGCGGGTGCGCGAGGAAGACTTCGAAAGGGTAGCGTTACTCACGGTCTTAAGAGTCTAGGGGACACACGCCTAAGGTGGGGCTATAGGCTGGGGAGATATGAGCGTGAATTTCACTTTCCCGAACCTTGAGCCGCTGCCCCGCGGGGTTGTCCTTGCCGCCACGCCGTTGGGCAATATCGGGGACGCGTCCGCGCGGCTCATGCAGGCGCTTGCCCAGGCAGACATCATCGCGGCGGAGGACACGCGCCGCACACGCAATCTCGCCGCGGCGCTCGGCGTGGAGATTACCGGCCAGGTCGTCTCCAACTTCGATCACAACGAGGCCGAGCGTGCCGCCGAGCTTATCGATGCCGCCCGCCGCGGCACCGTCCTCGTCGTCACGGACGCCGGCATGCCGCTTGTCTCCGATCCTGGCCATTCCATCGTCGCCGCCGCGGCGGAGGCCGACGTTCCGGTGACCTGTCTGCCTGGCCCCTCAGCCGCCCCCACGGCCCTCGCCTTGTCCGGTCTCGGTGTCGGGCATTTTATCTTCGACGCCTTTGCCCCGCGCAAGCAGGGCGCGCGCCGGGCCTGGCTCGAGTCCTTGCGCACGGAGCCGCGCGCCGTCGTCTTCTTTGAGTCCCCGCACCGCCTCGCGGACACGCTTGCCGATGCCGCCTCCATCCTCGGGCCCGAGCGTCGCGCCGCCGTGTGTCGCGAGCTCACCAAGACCTACGAGGAGGTCAAGCGCGGCACGCTGGGCGAGCTCGCCGAGTGGGCCGTCGACCATGCGCGCGGCGAAATCACTGTCGTGCTCGATGGGGGAGGGCCCGAAGAAGTGAGCCTGGACGACCTCGTCGCACGCGTTACCGTGCTCGTCGCTGACGGGGTGCGCGCCAAGGACGCGTGCAAGCAGGCCGCGGCGGGCACCGCGGTGAGCAACCGCGAGCTCTATGATGCCTATCTTGCCAGCCGCGAAGGCTAGGACTGCGGCGGCCACGAGCCACCTCGCGCGCGACACGATAGAAGCGAAATCCATAATCTAGCTCACAGTTTTAGGGATTGTTACACAATCGTTATAGGTAATTTTCGCTCTCTTCTATAAGTGCAGGTTGCGCCGAGAACTCTGCCTTAAATTCATGGAACAAATCCCTGTAATTTTCCTGGGAAACGCGATTAGCGCAGGTCATGGGTGTGGTTTTCATTTGAAGTGGGTACGAATTTGGCACACCCTGGTTCCTATGACTAATCGAGACAACGAAACGAACCAGGGGGCTAGATCCGCCGCATCTCGCGCGTCTGATGCGACGGGCGCTAGCGAGGCTGACACGCCGAACGATGCAATCTACCAAGGTCCTCTCGCAGCGGAAGACGCGGAAACGCTGCACGAGGAGTCCCAGGCCTACGAAACGGTCGACGACAAGCTGGAGGCGCAGTCGGCGACGAGCCAGCTGCAGAATATGCTCGTCGAGTCTGACTTTGACCCGAAGCAGGTGCAAGAGCAGCCCCGCGAGCTCGCCTCGGAGGCGAACAATGCGCGCATCGACTGGGGCATCGTCGGCATCGCGGGCGTGCTCGTCGCAGTCATGGTGCTCTGGGGTCTGCTCGCCCCAGACAGCTTCGGCAACTTTGCGTCGAATGGCCTGAACTTCGTCGTGGGCAACTTCGGCTGGGCCTTCGTCCTCTTTGGCACCGTGTTTGTCATCTTCGTCGTCTGCATCGCATTTTCGAAGTTTGGCTCCATTAAGCTCGGCGCGATCGACGAAGAGCCAGAATTCTCCACGCCGTCGTGGATTGCCATGATGTTCGCCGCCGGCATGGGCATTGGCCTTATGTTCTACGGCGCGTCCGAGCCGCTCAATTACTACAAGAACGGCGTGCCCGGCCATAACCCGAGCGAGGTTGGCTCGTCCATGGCGCACGCGCTGTTCCACTGGACCCTGCACCCGTGGGCCGTCTATGCCATCGTCGGTCTCGCCGTCGCCTACTCGACCTTCCGCATGGGCCGCAAGCAGCTCATCAGTCAGGCCTTCGTGCCGCTCATCGGCCAGAAGATGGCCGACGGCTGGCTCGGCCGCATCATCGATATCCTGTCCATCTTCGCGACGGTCTTCGGTACCGCCGCTTCGCTGGGTCTCGGCGCCATCCAGATTCGCGCCGGCCTGCAGGCCTCTGGCCTCATTGATAACCCGACGAACTCCGTTATCATCGGCATCGTCCTCGTCCTCACTCTCGCCTTCCTGCTCTCGGCTATGTCCGGCGTGGGCAAGGGCATCCAGTACGTCTCGAACGCCAATATGGCACTCGCCGCGCTGCTCGCCATCTTCGTGTTCATCCTGGGCCCGACGGTGTCCATCCTCAACCTCATCCCGGGTTCCGTGGGTAACTACCTCCAGTACTTCACCGAGATGATCGGCCGCACCGCCGAGTCCAATAACGGCGAGGCTGCCGAGTGGCTGTCCTCGTGGACCATCTTCTACTGGTCCTGGTGGGTCTCGTGGTCGCCGTTCGTGGGCATGTTCTTGGCGCGCGTCTCCCGCGGCCGCTCCGTCCGCGAATTCTGCACCGGCGTCCTGCTCGTCCCCACCGGCGTGTCTGTGGTGTGGTTCGCCATCTTCGGCGGCACCGCCATCCACCTCGAGCAGCAGGGCAACTCGATCTCCGGCGAGTCCTCCGAGGTCGAGCTGTTCAACCTGCTCCATACCATGCCGGGCGGCTTCATCGCTGGTATCGTCGCCGTGATCCTTCTCGCGACGTTCTTCATCACCTCGGCCGACTCCGCCTCGACCGTCATGGGTTCCATGTCGCAGAACGGCGCGACGGACGCCAAGCCGTGGCTGTCTGCCGCCTGGGGTGCGCTCACCGCCGCAGTGGGTCTCACGCTGCTGCTGTCGAACCCGGACTCCCTGTCCAACCTGCAGTCGATCACCATCGTCGTCGCCTCGCCTTTCCTGCTCGTCGTTATCGGCCTCATGTTCGCCATCTACCGTGACTTGAGCACTGACGTCATCTACCTCGAGTACCGCGAGTCGCAGGCCTTCCAGCGCAAGCTTGCCCGCGAGCGCCGTCTCCACCGCGAGTACCAGCGCACCGAAGCCCTCAAGGCCCGCCGCAACGAGCTGCTGCACCTGGGTCGCAAGAAGAAGTAGCCTTCGTAAGGCTCCTCGCACGACCCCGTTCTCCCGCTTCCACCTGGCCGCGGCGAGCGGGGTCGACGCGTTTTCGGACGCAACGCGAAATACCTGCAGGCGGCGCGATAGAGTAGTGGGCATGACTGAACCCAAAGACCATGTTGTAGTCAACGTCGCCTGGCCGTACGCCAACGGCCCGCGCCATATCGGCCACGTCGCCGGCTTCGGAGTCCCCTCGGACGTCTTCGCGCGCTACCAGCGAATGCGCGGCGCCAACGTGCTCATGGTCTCCGGCACCGACGAGCACGGCACCCCGCTTCTCGTCCAGGCGGACAAGGAAGGCGTGCACGTGCGCGAGCTGGCGGACCGCTACAACCGGCAGATCGTCGAGGACCTCGCCGGCCTGGGCCTGTCCTACGATCTCTTCACACGCACAACGACGCGTAACCACTACTCCGTGGTCCAAGAGCTGTTCAAGGGCCTGTACAACAACGGCTACATGCTCAAGGAAACGACGCAGGGCGCCATCTCGCCGTCTACCGGCCGCACCCTGCCGGACCGCTACATCGAGGGCACATGCCCCATCTGTGGCGCCACGGACGCCCGCGGCGACCAGTGCGATACCTGCGGCAACCAGCTCGATCCCGTCGACCTCATCAACCCGGTCTCCAAGATCAACGGCGAGACGCCGAAGTTCATCGAGACCGAGCACTTCCTGCTCGACCTGCCCGCCGTCAAGGACGCGCTCGAGGCATGGCTGAAGACCCGCGAGGACTGGCGTCCGAACGTCCTCAAATTCTCGCTCAATCTGCTGGGCGACATGCGCCCGCGCACGATGACGCGCGACATCGACTGGGGCATCCCGATCCCGGTCGAGGGCTGGCAGGACAACAACGCGAAGAAGCTCTACGTGTGGTTCGACGCCGTCGTGGGCTACCTGTCTGCCTCCATCGAGTGGGCCTACCGCACCGGCAACCCGGACGCGTGGAAGGACTTCTGGCAGAACCCGGACGCCCGCCATTACTACTTCATGGGCAAGGACAACATCACCTTCCACTCTCAGATCTGGCCGGCCGAACTCCTCGGCTACGCCGGCAGAGGCTCCAAGGGCGGCGAGCCGGGCGTGCTCGGCGAGCTGGACCTGCCCACCGAGGTCGTCTCGTCTGAGTACCTCACCATGTCCGGCTCCAAGTTCTCCTCGTCCAAAGGCGTGGTCATCTACGTCAAGGACTTCCTCAAGGAGTTCGGCCCGGATCCGCTGCGCTACTTCATTGCGGTCGCCGGCCCGGAGAACAACGACACGGACTTCACGTGGGACGAATTCGTCCGCCGCGTCAACAACGAGCTCGCCAACGGTTGGGGCAACCTCGTCAACCGCACCGTCTCGATGGCGCACAAGAATTTCGGCGAGGTCCCCGTCCCCGCGGCGCTCGAGCCCGCGGACGAGAAGATTCTGAAGCTCGCCGAGAACACCTTCGCCACCGCTGGCGAGGCACTGAGCCATTCGCGCTTCAAGCAAGCCATGACCGCCATCATGCACGTCGTCGGCGAGGCCAACGCGTACATCGCCGAGATGGAGCCGTGGAAGCTCGCCAAGGATGAGACCCAGCGCGAGCGCTTGGCCACCGTCCTGTGGACCGCGCTCCAGGTCGTCTCTGACTGCAACGCCATGCTCACCCCGTTCCTACCGTTTACCGCGCAAAAGGTTCACGAAACTCTCGGTCGCACCGGCGTCTGGGCCGCCGCGCCGGAGGTTCGCGAGGTCACCGACGATCAGCCCGTCGAGCTCGTGGGCGTTGGCCTTCCGCCGGAGGACCACATGTACCCCGTCATCACGGGCGACTACACGGCGCAGCAGGCCGTGTGGGAGCGCGTTGACGTTAAGCCGGGCACCGTGCTGGAAAAGCCGAAGCCGCTCATCGCGAAGCTCGACCCGGAGCTGGGCGAGACCGGCCCAGAGTGGGCGCCGGTCCAGAAGCTGGACTAAAGGCGAACGAGGCGAACGGCACCAGTCGACAGTGATTTCGGCTGGTGCCCTTCTTCTGGTCGACTTCTGCGCGCCGGAAGCGTTAGGAACGGTCGAAGTCGCGCTGCAGGTGCACCAGACCCAGGCGTTTTTCGCCCTTGGTGTGGATATTGGGCATGCGGCCGGTCTCCTCGAAGCCGAACTTCATGTGCAGCGCGATGGACCCGTAGTTCTCGTCCACGATGTAGGTAATCATCGTGCGCACGTAGTCGTTGCCCTCCGCGTGCTCCATGAGAGCCTCCATGAGCGCAGAACCCACGCCCTTGCCCTGGGCCTTCGGCGCAATGTAGATGGAGTCCTCCGCCGTGCCGTAGTAGATTGCGGGCGTGACGAACTGGAAGTACGCCGACCAGCCGAGGACCTCGCCGTCCTCCTCGGCGACGAAGACGGGGTAGCCCTGCGCCTCGAGGTCCTTTAACCAGTTCTCGCGGTCCTCGACGGATTCCTGCCACGTCACGAGATTGAGCGCCGGTTGTGCGGACGCCCAGTTGTAGATGGCGGAGAGGGAGGGGGCATCGGCAAGCTGGGCTGGGCGGATGAGCATTGGGACTCCTTAGAGGATGAGCTGGAGGGTGTGGAGGTCAAGCCAGGCGTCGAACTTGCGGGTGACTTCGCGCAGGGTGCCGGTGAGGACGAAACCGAACTTCTCATGTAAGGCTACCGAGGCTGCGTTGTTGGTGGTAATCCGTGCCACCAAGGTATGCACGCGCTCGTCGGCGCGGGCGGCCTCGATAAGCGCCCCGAGGAGCGCGGTGCCCACCCCGCGTCCGTGCGCGGCGGGGGAGACATAGATGGTGTCCTCATGGGACCCAATCCAGATGGCCGGGTCGCCGAAAGGCTTGTAGTACGCGAAGCCGAGGAGCTCGCCGTCTTCCTCGGCGACGAGCTGCGTGCCCGAGGCCGCGACGTGGTCGAAGAACTCCTCGCGCTCCGCGATGCTTGCGGGGAACGCGCGGAAGATGGCGTCCGTTTCTGCGATGGCCCAGTTGAGGATGTCCGTCATTGCCGGGACGTCGGCGCGGGTGGCTCCACGAATCTGCATGGTGGTTAAGACTACGCTGGGGGACCATGTCTAAGAAGAAGCCCCGCCCCACGCCCGTTCCCGTCTCAGGCCTCACCGGTCTTTTCGACGCGCATACGCATCTCTACTCGCATAAGGATGCCGACGCGGACCTCGTCGCGCGCGCCGCTTCCGCGGGCGTCGCGCGCATGGTCACGGTGGGCGATGACCTCGCTGAGTCCCGCGAGGCTCTCGCCACGGCCCAGTCCTTCGATAACGTCTGGGCCGCTTGCGCCGTCCACCCCGTGCGCGCCGCGGAGCTTTCCGATGCCGCCCGCTCCGAACTCGCCGCTTTGGTCGCTGACCCGAAGTGCGTGGCCGTGGGGGAGACCGGACTCGATAAGTATTGGATTGAGCACGAGCCGGAGATGACCGCTTCTTTGGAGGTCCAGGAGGAGGCGCTGCGCTGGCACGCGCAGCTGGCGGCGGATGCGGGCAAGACGCTCATGATCCACAACCGCGAGGCCGACGCCGATGTGATGCGTATCCTCGACGACTGCCCTTCTTCGCCCCACGTGATGCTCCACTGTTTCTCCTCGCCGCTGTCTGTGGCGCGCGAGGCGCTCGACCGCGGGTATGTGCTGTCCTTTGCGGGCAACGTGACGTTCAAGCGCAACGAGGAACTGCGCGCCGCCGCTGCCCTGGCACCGGCGGGCCAGCTGCTCATCGAAACCGACGCGCCCTACATGACGCCGGAGCCTTTTCGCGGCCAGCGTAACGAGCCGTCGCTTATCGGCCACACGTGGCAATGCGTCGCCAACGTGCGCGGCGTGTCTGTGGACCAGCTTGCCGAGGAACTCAACGCGACGTTCGACGCGGTGTTCCTTAACTGATAATCGACTGCGCGATGAGCGCGATCGCAGCCGTCACGGCGACGACGAGGACAATTCGGTTGAGCATCGCCGTGTCGATAAACCGGTTGAGGTGCTGCGCGACGAAGAGCCCCGCGAAAGCCACCGGGAGGTAGGCCAGTGCCGTGGTGAGCTGCCGCTGCGAAATCTGGCCCGCGGTGCCCAGCGTGACAAGCGAGATGATGCAGCCGAGGACAAACGTGCCCGAGAGCGTGCCGCGCACGCGCGCCGGGGCGAAGTCTTTGAGGATGAGCGCCATGGGCGGACCACCGATGGACGTCGAGGTGCCGAGGAATCCGGAGGCCACGCCCGCGGCGCGAGTGTTGGGCGTGTTGTGCTTGGGCGACCAGCCCACACCAGAAAGCGTCATGGCTAGCAGCACGGCGCAACCAATGACGATGCCCAGCCCGCGGTGGGAAAGCGCCGCCGCACGAGGATGACGGTGGGGACGAGCTCCGGGGCGACCATCGCGATGATCGGCGTGGCAATCGTTCCCAGCCCAAAGCCGATGGTGCCCTGGCAGAGGGTGCCGACGAAGATGAGGACTCCCAACGAGATGTAGACGGTCATGCCCCGCGGCTGCTTTCTTCTGTCCTGAAACGGCGATCCGTCCACTCTAAACTCCGCCGCGCTGTGACCTTTCCGTGGCCCAAGCTCTCGTGCGCACGCCCCGCAGCCCTGGAAAGTGATCGGACTCACATGCGCATTCGTGCAGGTCAACCGATCTGCCTGTGGTGCGTGTGACAGGCGAGCTGCACGTTTCCGGTGTGGCGAAACCCATATCGACTGCTCCGTGCTGTTACCGTATTGTTATTCATCATTCGCCTGAGCGTCATACGTTGCGCGCGCCGCGGCCCCCGCGGTGCCGTTCGACTCCCAGGCCGCGGCAGGGCCAAGATGTGGCTCGCTGCTCACAATAAAAGAGACGAAGAGAGATACATGTCTACCTCGAATCAGATCAAGCGTATTAACAACACTCGCTCCATGCCGCTGCGTCTGGCCACCGGCGGCGTGCTGGGCACCCTCGCCGTCGGCGGCGTCGTCGCGGCCACCGCGCACAAGGACATCACCGTTGACGTCAACGGTGAGACCACGCAGCTCGCGACGTTCTCCACCGACGTCAAGGGCGCCCTCGAGGCCGCCGGCGTGCAGGTCGGCGCGGATGACTTCGTCTCCGCCAACCCGGATGACGTCCTCACTTCCGGCGAGACCATCACAGTCCGCACCTCCAAGCCCGTCGCGGTGACCGTCGACGGTGAGGAAAAACAGCTCTCTTCCACCGCGCTTACCGTCCAGGACCTCCTGGGCGACATGGGCGATATCGCGCCGGGCGCAGCCGTTAAGGCCGCTGGCGTGGATACGGACGGCGACGCCACCGTCACCGACGGCATGAAGCTCGAGGTCGTCTCCCCGAAGATCATCCAGGTTAACGACGGCGGTAAGGTCACCTACACCTCCATCGCCGCGAAGACCGTGCGCGACGTCATCGAGGCTCGCGGCATCGACGTCGACGAGGACGATCGCGTCACCCCGTCCATGGACACCCCCGTCACCGAGGGCATGACCATCAAGGTCGACCAAGTCTCCACTACGGATTACGGGGCAACCGAGTCCTTCGACGCTGAGCCGAACTACGTCGACGACCCGGAGCTCGAGCGGGGCACCGAAGAGGTTCGCGTCGAGGGCACCCCGGGCGAGCGCACCGTAACCCACCGCCTCATCATGGTCAACGGCGCCCAGGAGTCCAACGACATTATCAACTCCAAGGAGACCCGCCCGGCCACTCCGGCCACCATCGCGCGCGGCACCAAGGAGCCCGCAGCTGCCCCGGCCGTGGCCGACGGCTCCGTGTGGGACACCATCGCGCAGTGCGAGTCTACCGGCAACTGGGCTATCAACACCGGAAACGGCTTCTCCGGCGGCCTCCAGTTCACGGATTCCACGTGGCAGGCCTTCGGTGGCGGCGAGTACGCCTCCCAGGCCTGGCAGGCTTCCCGTGAGCAGCAGATTGCTGTCGCCCAGAAGGTTCAGGCAGCACAAGGCTGGGGCGCATGGCCTGCCTGCACCGCTAAGCTCGGCATCGGCTAAAACTTCCCGCAAGCCCGCACCTCGGTGCGGGCTTTGCGCATTCTTGCGGCTACCCTAGAAGACATGACTGAAGCGAAAGCGGCCCTGCTCGGCCCCGTGGAAATCCGTGAGCTCGCGGCGCGTCTCGACGTGACTCCCACCAAGAAGCTTGGGCAGAACTTCCTCCACGACCCGAACACCATCCGGCGCATCGTCGCCGCCGCGGACCTCGACCGCAGCGACCGCGTCGTCGAGGTCGGCCCCGGCCTAGGCTCGCTCACCCTCGGCCTCCTCGAGGCCGTCGACGATGTCACCGCCGTCGAAATCGATCCGCGCCTCGCCGCGCAGCTTTCGCATACCGTCGCCGAGCGCGCCCCCGAGCTCGCCGGCAACCTGAAGCTCGTCGAAAAAGATGCCCTCCGCGTCACCGCTTCAGATGTGGGCGAGCCCACCGCGCTCGTCGCTAACCTGCCGTACAACGTGTCGGTCCCCGTCGTGCTGCATTTCCTCGAGACGTTCCCCTCCATCCGCCGCGTCCTCGTCATGGTCCAGCTCGAGGTCGCCGAGCGCCTCGCCGCCCAGCCCGGCTCCAAGGTCTACGGCGTGCCCTCCGTCAAGGCCGCCTTCTACGGCCCCGTCCGCCAAGCTGGCACGATTGGTAAGAACGTCTTCTGGCCCGCGCCCAATATCGAGTCCGGCCTCGTGCGCATCGATTGCTTTGCCGATGCCCCCTGGCCCATCACCGACGCCTCCCGCACGGCCGTCTTCCCGCTTGTCGATGCCGCCTTCGCGCAACGCCGCAAGACCCTCCGCGCCGCACTCTCCGGCCACTACGGTTCCGGCGCCGCCGCCGAGGAAGCGCTCGTCGCCGCAGGCATCGATCCCAAGCTGCGCGGCGAGAAACTCGGCATCGCCGACTTCGTGCGCCTGGCAGGTGTCGCATAATGGGCCAAATTTTCCGTGCCCGCGCGCATTCCAAGGTCAACCTCCACCTCGGCGTCGCCCAGGTCCGCGGCGACGGCTACCACGAGCTCTCTACGGTCTTCCAGTCGCTCGACATTCACGACGACCTCACTCTCGCGCTGCTCGACGACCCCACCGCCGCGCCGATTACCATCACGGTTGACGGCCCCTACGCCGCAGGCGTGCCCACGGACTCCTCCAACTTGGTGTGGCGCGCCGTCGAACTCGTCGCGCGCCGTCACCCGCCCGTCGCGCTGCACGTGCGCAAGGGCATCCCCGCCGCGGGCGGAATGGCAGGCGGGTCTGCCGATGCCGCCGCAGCCCTCCGCCTTGCCAACGCCGCCTTCGCCGCGGGGCTCAGCGACGACGAGCTTATGAAGCTCGCCGCCCAGCTCGGCTCCGACGTCCCCTTCACGCTCATGGGCGGCACGGCACTCGGCACCGGCCGTGGCGAGGAACTCGTACCCATGATGGCGCGCGGAAGTTACACCTGGGCGATCATCACCAACCGCGAGGGCCTGTCCACGCCCGTTGTCTTCGACAAAATGGACGAGCTGCGCGCGAAGAACCGCGTCGGCGATCCGCGCATGGATACCACCGCCGTGGGCCAGGCCCTCATCGGCGGCGATCCGCAGCAGCTCGCCCGCACGCTCGCAAACGACCTCCAGCCCGCTGCTCTCTCCCTGCGCCCTGACCTACGGAAGATCCTCGAATCCGGCGAGAACGCCGGCGCCCTCGCCGGCATCGTCTCCGGCTCCGGCCCCACGTGCGCGTTCCTCTGCGAGGATGACGCCCACGCACAGAACGTCATCGCCGAGGTCACCGCCGACAACCCGGGCACCCGCGGCCACATCGGCCACGCGCCCGCGCCCGGCGCCGAGCTCCTCGACTAATCCCGCGGTGTCGAGCTGCCGCCCCGCATACGCCGAACGGCCCGCGCACTGAGCGCGGGCCGCAGGACAGGGGACTGTTTAGAGCACAGCCATCTCGGTCGGGGTGATGTCGAGCTCGTAGCGGTCGACAACCTCGCCCTTGTAGAGGTCGATGACAACCAGCTCGTCCTTGTTGGCGTCGGTGATAAACGCGTAGCCGTCCTCAGACTTGAGGATCGGTCCAGGAAGCTGCCACTCTTCCTTTTCCTTCCACTCGGAGATGGCGTCGATCTTCTTCGTAACCTCGCCGGTCTCCGGGGCGATGATGTTGAGCTTGCCGTCGTAGGTCAGCACGAGCGCCTCGCCGAGGGGGCCGCGAGCCAGGGAGCGGAACCAGTAGGAGGAACCGAGGTCGACCTTCTTAGCGGAGTAGTCGTCGGTGTTGATGAGGGAGACCGACTCCGGACGCTCGAACTCGGCGTCCTTCTCCGTCTTGTTGTCGGCCAGGATGATGGGGGACTCCTCAGAACCGGCGGAGTTGCCGGAGCGCTGGTAGCCGTCCTTGCCCGCGTAGGAGTACACGTCGATCTTGTGGAACGCCTTGCCGTCGAAGACAACGGGGCCGTCCTCGCAGCCGAAGAAGAGCTTGCCGTTGCCAGCGGTGGCCTCGCCGTGAACGCCCGGGCACTCGGTGGTCTCGGTGAGCACCTTGCCGTCCTTGTCCAGGTGTTGGATGGTGTGGCGCTCGTCCTCGGTGCCCTTCGTCATGACGATGGAGCCGTCCTCGAGCGGGACCGCGACGCCGTGGTGGGCCTCGCCGGACTCGAAGGTCGCGACCGGCTCGCCGCCGGTGCCGACCTCGGAGGTCTTGTAGACCTTGGCGACGCCGTCGCCGTCGGAGAATAGTGCGGTGAAACCGTCGTGGTGGACAACGTGGCCGGCGTGCGGTGCCTCGATGTCGACGTCCGTGAGCTTCGGGTCCGCGGTGTAGTAGTGGTTGTGGTCGCCGTGCGGCTTCTTAATGAGGCCGGAATCGTACGAGAGGAACTTGTCGCCCTGGGTGACCATGGCGTAGCGGCCGTCGCCAGCGTTGGACAGGCGCAGGAAGCCCGGCACCTCGTCTTCGCCGATGACCTCGCCGGTCTTCGGGTCGTAGGTCTTCAGGCCGCCGTCGTAGGAGATGACAACGCGGTTGGGCAGCTGCGCGACCTCGAGCTGGCCTTCCTCGGCTTCCATGCCGTCGTGCGAGTGGTCGTGGCCCTCGTGATCGTGGTCGTGCTCGGCGGTTTCGGAGCCCGCGGCTGCGGTCGAGTCAGTGGGAGCGGAAGAGTTAGGGTTAGAGCAGCCCGTGAGGATGAGCGCCGTAGCGCCCAAGGCTGCTAGGGGGGTCAACAGAGATTTCTTCATGGTTAGTAAGGCTATTGCTCATGAAATTCATGTGCAATATGAAACTGTGTTGAAAACACTGTGCGGGGGTGTCCGGCGGCGCGCGGCCCGCGGCAATTAAGATGGTGAAGCGATATGGCTAACCTCATTAACCTCGAACAAGTCTCCAAGTCTTTCGGCCTGAAAACGCTTCTCGATGGCGTCTCACTTGGCGTGCAGACGGGGGATCGCATCGGCATCGTCGGTGTCAACGGTGGCGGCAAGACCACGCTGCTCGAGGTCCTCACCGGTATCGAACCCGCGGATTCCGGCCGCGTTTCCCAGACGAAAGATCTGCGCACGGCCGTCGTGACCCAGCGCTTCGATCTGGACGACAACCTCACCATCGGCCAATGCGTCGTCGAGCCGCTTGGTCTCGAGGTCTTCGAGTGGGCCTCGAACGCCAAGGTCCGCGACGTCTTGGGCGGCCTCGGCATCATCGACCTCGGCCTTGAAACGCCCGTGGGCCAGCTCTCTGGCGGTGAGCGCCGCCGTGTTAATCTCGCCGCCGCGCTCGTCCAGGACCTTGACCTCGTCGTCCTCGATGAGCCCACCAACCACCTCGACGTCGAAGGCGTCCAGTGGCTCGCCGAGCACTTGCTCTCGCGCAAGATTGCCCTCGTCGTCGTCACCCACGACCGCTGGTTCCTCGACGCCGTCGCCACCACGACGTGGGAGGTCCACGACGGCCAGGTCGACGCCTACGAGGGTGGCTACAACGACTGGATCTTCGCCCGCACCGAGCGCGCCCGCCAGGCTGACGCCATGGAGCAGCGCCGCCAGAACCTCGCCCGTAAGGAGCTCGCGTGGTTGCGCCGCGGCGCCCCCGCCCGTACCTCGAAGCCGCGCTACCGCATCGAGGCCGCCGAAGCGCTCATCGCTGACGTCCCCGCGCCCCGCAACAAGGTCGAGCTCATGGCCTTCTCTAAGCAGCGCCAAGGCCGCGTCGTCATTGAGCTCGAGGACGCCACCGTCGCCACCCCAGATGGCCGCGTCCTTGTCGACCACCTCACGTGGCGCCTCGCGCCGGGCGAGCGCATCGGCCTCGTCGGTGTCAACGGTTCCGGCAAGACCACGCTTTTGCGCGCGCTGGCCGGCGAGCACGAACTCACCGCCGGCAAGCGCATCGAAGGCCAGACCGTCCGCCTGGGCTGGCTGCGCCAGGAACTCGACGATCTTGACCCGTCCCGCCGCCTCATTGACGCCGTCGAGGACGTTGCCACCTACGTCCATTTGGGTAAGAAGGAAATCTCTGCCTCCCAGCTCGCCGAACGCCTAGGCTTTAGCCCCAAGCGCCAGCGCACTCCCGTGGGCGACCTCTCCGGTGGCGAGCGTCGCCGCCTCCAGCTCACGCGCGTGCTCATGGCCGAGCCCAACGTCCTCCTCCTCGACGAGCCCACCAACGACCTCGACATCGATACCCTCCAGGAGCTCGAGTCCCTCCTCGACGGCTGGCCCGGCACCCTCGTCGTCATCTCGCACGACCGCTACCTCATCGAGCGCATCGCCGACAACACGTACGCCCTCTTCGGCGACGGCACGCTCACCCACCTCCCCGGCGGCATTGACGAGTATCTCAAGCGCCGCGCCGCGCTCGAGGCCCAAGAAAACTCCGGCGTGCTCAACCTCGGCACCCAGCCTTCCGATGCCCCCACGTCTGCCGCCCCGAAGCGTCTCAGCTCCCAAGAGGAGCGCGAGCTGACTAAGAAGATGAATGCGCTCGAGCGCAAGATGGGCAAGCTCGACCAGCAGACTGAGAAGCTCAACGAGAAGATGGCCGCGGCCGCCGAGGCCGTGGACACCGAAGCGCTCACGAAGCTCGACGCCGAGCTCAAGGACGTCGCCGCCCAGCGCGAGGAATTGGAGATGGAATGGCTCGAACTCGGCGAGCAGCTCGAGGGCTAGCGCGGCTTTTCCGCACGCTCGACCCCTGGGGCGCCGTCGTCGCGCTCGTCTTCTTCGTCCTCACGCTCACCCCCTCGTTGCTGCCGCGCACGTGGTTCTACCAGGGGATCATCGGCGGTTGGGCCGCGGGCATCGGCTACCTCGTGGGCCTCGCCTTGCGCTGGTCCTACCGCCACTACCTGCACCGGCTGCACCCGCTCGCGAACCCCGACAACTGGCCGCCTCGCCTCGCGCGGTGGGTGGCCCGCTGCGTCATCGCCGTGGGCGCCCTCTGGGCGTTGTTCATGGTGTGGTGGTCGCACCGCTGGCAGGTCAGGCTCGCTGACCTCGCGGAGCAACCCCGCCCGAGCTACCTCGACGTCGTGCTCATTCTCCCGCTCGCGATCGCCACGTTCTTCGGCTACCTGCTTATCATCCGCTTCCTTGTCTGGGCCGCCGACACCGCCCAGGCCATCGGCCCACGCCGCGTGCGGCCCCGCGTCCGCAGCGTCTCCGCCTGGGCGCTCGTCCTGCTCGCCTGGTTCTGGTTCCTCTCCAACGCCGTGCCTGGTGCCATCGTCGGTCTCGGCGAGAAATTCTTTACCGAGCAGAATAAGGATCCGGACCCGGCCGTTTCGGCGCCCACGGCGCCGGAGCGCTCTGGCTCGCCTGATTCCGCCGTGGACTTTGGAGGGGTGGGCTTTTATGGCTCCCGCTTCGTCGCGGGAGGGGCATCGGCAAGCGAGCTTACAGCGGCGACGGGCAAACCGGCCAAGGAGCCCATCCGCGTCTACGCCGGGCTTGGCAACGCGGCGGACACGGCCGAGCGCGCGGACCTGCTCATCTCCGAGCTCGAGCGCACCCACGCCCAAGACCGCAAGGCCCTGCTTTTCCTCATGACGACGGGTACCGGCTGGGTCTCTGACTACGCGACGCAGAGCTTCGAGCTGCTCTACGGCGGCGATACTGCCATCGCCGCCGGACAATACTCCGCGATGCCCTCCGCCCTGCACTTCCTGGCGGGCGGCGACCAAGTCCGCGCAGCCGGCCAGGAACTCCTCGGCCCGCTCATCACGTGGTGGAACGAGCTGCCCGAAGACCACCGGCCCAAGCTTTACCTTTACGGCGAGTCGCTGGGCACCACCGGCGTCGAGGCCGCGTTCTCCGGCCTGCGCGACGTTGTCAACTCCGTGGATGGCATCCTGCTCACCGGCCCGCCGCATTTCAATCCGCTGCGTACGCAGTTCGTCACGCGCCGCGACCCCGGCTCGACGGAGACGGCGCCGGTCTACGCGGACGGCCTTGTGGTCCGCTTCGCCAACGACGAGGAACACGTGCGCCAGTGGGCGACCACGCGCGACCCAGATTGGGGCCCGGCCCGCATGCTCTACGCCCAACACCCCTCGGACCCCGTCGCGTGGTGGTCCTTTGACATGATTCTCCGTGAACCGGACTGGCTGGGCGAGCCCGCCCCGCCGGGCCATGAGCGCGCGATGACGTGGATGCCCTTCGTGAGCTTCCTCCAAGTGAGCGCGGACCTGCCCGTCGCGGCGCAAGCGCCCATCGGCTACGGCCACAATTACGGCGACTCGGTGCTCGCCGGATTCGCCGCCATCGGCGACGTCGACCTCACTCCCGCACAGCTTACGGAGCTGGAGAACCAGCTCGTGTCCATCCGTGGCGACAACCCCAAATAGCGCCGGAAGCTATCCCGCGACCTCGGGCTTTCTCGGCCAGGCATTCGTGCGGTCCCTCGTCGCGGAGCACGGCGGCGACGCGGAGAACATGTGGGGCAGCGTCCGCAACGGCGCGGCCCTGCGCGAGACGCCCATCTTCGTGGGCAACTCGCTGGGCATCCCGTTCGATGACGACTTCAACTACAACTGGCTCGGCCAACCCGGCCTGGAAATCCTGTCAAATATCTTCAGCAACTACTCCGTGCGCCACGCGCTGGTCGCGGGCGTGCACGTCGACTGCTACACCACGGTGCTGGGCGCGCACTCCTACGCCAATGTCGCGACCAAACTCGACGCCGGCTGGGAGTCGACCTTCGGCCCCACCCTGGGGTGGATTAACGTCACGAAGTGATAAACATCGGGTGTTCGCCTTTCACGGCTGTGCACGGTTGTGGCACGGTGGAGTGTATGACTTTGAAACGTTCCACGTTCGTAGCCGTCTCCGCCGCCGCGGTGCTCAGCCTTGCTGGCACCGGCGTCGCCTCCGCCGCTCCGGCACTGCCTGCCGGCTCCTCCTTGCCCACGGTTGAGCAGCTGTATTCCCAGGCACCGCACGTCGAGTTGCCCAACGAGGCGTATGACCTCGCCGACCAGTTCGGCGTCCAGCTCCCGGAGTTCCTCGCCCGTCCGGCGGTGTCGAACGCTGAGCTCGACCGCGTCTCCGCCGACGTGACTGCCGCGACCGCCGCGCACCTGCGCAAGCAGGGCCACAAGGACGACACGAACGCCCAGAAAATCGCCCAGGAGTGGGCGGACCAGGCCAAGGACGGCAAGGTGAAATTCGAGGGCAACGCGGGCGACGGCACGACGCACCTGAACGAGGGCTCCGGCAACGTCTACAAGCTCACCCTCCAGGAGGCCAAGGACCGCCTCGCATGGCTCCAGCGCGATGTCCCGGTGCAGAAGTCTCCGAATGCCAAGCCTTTCGGCGTGGCGTCTGCGACCGACAGCGAGTTCGTGTACCTCGCCGAGTTCTTCTTTAACTAACGCGCCTTCAAGGAGTTTGCATGATTCTCATTAACGTTTCTTTCCACATCAAGCCGGAGTACAAGGACACCTTCCTCGACGAGGTGCAGTGGTACACGGATGCGTGCAACGCCGAGCCCGGCTGCCTGTTCTTCAAGTGGTACGCCGACCCGCAAGATGACCAGCGCTTCTTCCTCATTGAGGGCTACGCTGACGGCACGGATGTCGACCACGTCAACACCGAGCACTTCAAGCGCAGCTGTGAGGAAATGCCCGAGTACCTGCTCGAGACCCCGGACATCATCAACACCACGATCCCGGGCAAGACCGAGTGGGACAAGATGGCCGAATACAAGGCCGAGTAGCCCACCTGGCTACGGACGGAAGAACGCCTGGGAGTCCGGGAGATCCCACTTGGCATGCGTGCCCACGCGGATATCCACCTCGACGCCATCCAAGCCTTCTGCAGTAAGGCGGCTTGTGAGGTTGAAAATGGTCCGCCCCACGGTCTGGTCGTCGATGACGAGGCACGTCCGGCAGATGTCCTCCAGCGTGTCCGCGATGAACGTAAAGAGCGCCTCGATGTCTTCATCGGGAACCTCTTCCACCGGGTCCCGTGGAGTCCACACCATGATGTGCGCCTCCTGCGAGATGAGGTAGCGCTTGACGCTCTTCTTTAGCGTGCTGACATTACGCTCTCGCGAGACCTCTTTGATAAGCGAGTCGACGACCTTCACCGAGTCGAGCATGAGCTCGACAGCGCTGCGGGATTCACCTAGGTAGTCCAGCGTCGAGCCGTACGTGTCATCCCACGCGCCTTTCAACGCGAGCCGGTAGATGTAGTCTTCCGCATCGGGGAAGTAGGCCAGCGGCGAGTCGGAGAGAGCGATGCGGTGCAGCTCGCCCGTCGCGGGCAGCGCGCCGGCGCAAAAGCCTCCGATGCACACCCCCTGCGCCGTCACCCGCACCCTCGACGTCTCCTTCGCGACGGGAGAAGGGTGCGGTGATGGCGGCGCGAAGGTCACGCGCAGCGAGCTGAAGAGGTATTTTTCCGTGGACCACTTCAGGTGGCGGTGGCCGCGCAGGCGCAGGTGTTCGCTCACGATGGACCGCACATCGCGGCTGAGCACTCGCAGTAGTTCGACGGCATCGGCGCGGTGCGTGTCCGTGCACTCGACCGTGAAGGCGAGCTGCGCGCCGCGCTCGGCGATATAGCCAGCGATTTCCTCATCGCCAGCGCCGAGCAACGCGAATTCCTCGACGATGGCTCCCACGCACTCGTCGATGGCGCGCAGCGCCGCGTGGCGCACGCTCCGGTAGGAAGCCGTGCTGGGGAGCAGGTGATTGAAGCGGCGGCCCAGGTCGGCCAGAGCCACGGCGCCGCGGGGATTAGGAGGCAGATAGGCATACGCCTACGAAGACAAGGGGGAATTCGCTTTCTTCCTCGCGCGCCGTAGGGAGGCGTGCAGCGAGGATCCGATGGGGTGGGCAGGGGCAGGCAACCGACGCAGCGCAAAGCCGGTCGCGTGATCTCAGATACATGCAACCCCATTGCGGGCACGGGCGCGATCACAGCCACTCATGCACCCCATCGGGAAGGGGAGGACGCTCAACGCCGTTCTGGTCCAGCGCGAGACGATGATGCCCGGTATAGCGCCCCGCCCTCACCCGTGCCGCGGTTAAGCTCCGAGCCACTCCTCGAGCACCGTGAGCACGCCGTACTCCGTATTCGGCGGCGCAATCCGATCCGCGATCTCTTTGAGCCGGGGGTGCGCGTTTTCCATTGCCACGGCATACCTGGCTGCCTCCAACAACTCGTAGTCGTTGAGGAAGTCTCCGAACGCCGCGGTGTCTGCGACCGCAACACCGGTGGCATCGGCAAGCTGGCGCAAGCCCGCTCCCTTGTTGCCGTCAGGAGACATGATGTCGAGCCAGACCTGGCCCGACACCGCGACACCCAGGTGGCCCACCGCGCCCGCGAAGGTGGGGTAGAGGTGCTTTTCCGAGCCCAGGCCGCAGAACACGGCGGCCTTGATGACGGGGTCCGTGACCGCGTGCAGGTCCTCGATGTACGTCACCGACTTGTAGTACTTGTCCAGCTCCGCCTGAGCCGCCTCGTCGAGAGAAGCCGGCACCACGTAGGCGGTCTCCGGCGTGCACAGCAGCAGCGTGTGCGCCACGGGAAGCGTGTCTGCCGCGTTGACAATCTCCGCGACATCTGCGGGCGCAATCTCCGTCGTGGAGACCACCTGGCCCTTGTGCATGATGACCGTGCCATTCTCCGCGAGGAACGTGTCGCGGTCTGGGAACATCGCGCGCAGCGTCGCAAGCTGGCGGCCCGACGCTGGCGCGAGAATCATCCCCGCGGTCTCCGCGCGCGCCGCGACCTCCGGCCAGCGCGGCGGCAACGCCCCCGAACCGTCAAGCAGGGTGCCGTCCATGTCCAATGCGACGAGCCGGGGAGTGCGCATAAAGAAATCCTCGCAAACAAAGTAGTGATGTGAAACACTGGCTTTAGTGATATGAAACACTGGCTTATATGACTGTGACTAATGAACACGACGCGCCAGTGGTGCTTTCCGTCCGCCACCGTACCGGACTCATCGAACTCAACCGGCCTAAGGCCCTCAATTCGCTCAATCCTGAGATGCTCGACATCATCACGAAGGCCCTGCGTATGTGGGGTCCGGACGACGATATCGATCAGGTCGTGGTCTTTTCCTCACACCCCAAGGCCTTCTGCGCCGGCGGCGACGTCCGCCACGCCCGTTCCGAAGTCCTCGAGGGCGGCGACCCGGATTCCTTCTTCGAGGCCGAGTACGCCATGAACGCCGCGCTCTCCGAGTTCCCCAAGCCATACATCGCGGTCCTCGACGGCGTCGCGATGGGCGGCGGACTGGGAATTTCGCTCCACGGCTCGCACCGCATCGTCACCGATAAGGCGTTTGCGTCCATGCCGGAGATGGCCATCGGCTACGTCACGGACGTCGGCGTGCCGTACATGTCGCAGCGCACCATGTCGCCGGCGCTCGCGAAGTTCTGGGGTGTGACCGGCTACCGCATGTACGCCGCGGATCTCCTCTACACCGGTCTCGCGACCGGCTATACCGAGGATCCCGCCGCCTTTATCGAAGACGTCGTCGCTCACGGCATCTCGTCTGCCCAGCTTTCCGATGCCGCCGCCCGCGGCCCCGCACCCCTCGCCGCCCTTGCTCCCGCCATCGAGGAGGCCTTCGCCCATGCGACGTGGCCAGAGATTCTCGCCGCGTGCGCGCCGGAGCTGCGTGAGCTCGTCGACGAACTCACCGCGGCGGCGAGCCCCACGTCTATCGTCGCGGCGCTCGAGCTTTACGACTTCGAATCCCGCGCCGCCGATATCCGCGAGGCGCTGGCCGCGGAACTGCGTCTGGGCACCTACCTCATCCGCCAGCCGGACTTCGCTGAGGGTGTGCGCGCCGTGCTCGTGGATAAGTCGAAGGACGCCGCGTTTAGCCCTGCGACCGTGCAGGACGTCGACGTCGCGGCGTTGCGCGCGCAGCTCTAGGTCTACCCCGTTCGGCTACCCCTGTTCGACAAATGTATTTGTCGAACAG
>NHCFJ05603__coassemble_692_pt1 | contig 30152 bp, 25 predicted proteins | sample NHCFJ05603__metabat2_low_PE_001 | metagenome-assembled genome bin NHCFJ05603 | reverse complement strand
ATAATAACAGCTTTAGATGATGAAATGTTGCAAAAAGCAACTCGTTTTATGGCTAGGTTCACCTATCGTTAACCTACAGCGAGCGAACGGGGGTGTCTAATGGGGGTAAATTTCGCCGCGGCAGCGGCTTCGGGGCGGGCTGAGTTGGCGTTCCCGCATGCTTTCGACGGCAATTCGGACACGACTGCGCAACACGGCGTGTCGTTCCAAATGTTACGGATGTTACTCAAGTAAAGCCGTCGCGTGCCGTGAGAAGCCGAAGGCGCTGTGCACGCTGCGGCCGCCTGAGGGCCAGGCACGCGTAGAGAACCAACGCGGCCCACAAAGCGCACAAGCGCCCGCCGCGCTCCTTTTTATAAGTAAGGAGTACGGCGGGCGCGTGGAGACGCGAGGGGCGGGGCTTAGAAGCCCATGCCGCCCATCTCGTCGGCACCCGGAACAGCCGGTGCGGCCGGCTCCGGCTTGTCAGCAACGACAGCCTCAGTGGTGAGGAAGAGCGCGGCGATGGATGCAGCGTTCTGCAGCGCGGAGCGGGTGACCTTGACCGGGTCGTTGATGCCCGCGGCCATGAGGTCAACGTACTCGCCGGTGGCGGCGTTGAGGCCCTCGCCAGCCGGGAGGTTGGCAACCTTGTCAGCCACGACGCCCGGCTCGAGTCCAGCGTTGAACGCAATCTGCTTGAGCGGTGCGGACAGCGCCTCGCGGACGATCTTCACGCCAGTGGCCTCGTCGCCCGAAAGATCGGACAAGGAGTCGAGGACCTGAGCGGCCTGCAGGAGGGCGACGCCACCGCCGGCGACAATGCCCTCTTCGACGGCAGCCTTCGCGTTGCGGACGGCGTCCTCAATGCGGTGCTTGCGCTCGGTGAGCTCGACCTCGGTGGCAGCGCCGACCTTGAGGACGGCCACGCCGCCGGAGAGCTTAGCCAGGCGCTCCTGGAGCTTCTCACGGTCGTAGTCAGAGTCAGAGTTGTCGATCTCGGCGCGGATCTGCTTAATGCGGCCGTCGATCTGCTCCTGGGAGCCGGCGCCCTGAACGATGGTGGTGTCGTCCTTGGTGACGACGACCTTGCGGGCCTGGCCGAGGAACTCGAGCTCGGCGGTCTCGAGGGAGAGGCCGACCTCCTCGGAGATGACCTGGCCGCCGGTGAGGATAGCCATGTCCTGCAGGGTGGCCTTGCGGCGGTCGCCGAAGCCCGGTGCCTTCACGGCAACGGACTTGAAGGTGCCGCGAATCTTGTTGACGACGAGGGTGGACAGGGCCTCGCCCTCGACGTCCTCAGCGATGATGAGCAGCGGCTTGCCGGTCTGCATGACCTTCTCGAGGACCGGGACGAGGTCCTTGATGTTGGAGATCTTGGAGGAGACCAGAAGGATGTACGGATCCTCGAGGACGGCCTCCTGACGCTCCATGTCAGTGGCGAAGTAGCCGGAGATGTAGCCCTTGTCGAAGCGCATACCCTCGGTAACCTCAAGGTCGACGCCGAAGGTGTTGGACTCCTCGACAGTGATGACGGAGTCCTTGTTCACGGAGCCGTTGCCCACGGTGTACATAGCCTCGGCGATCTTCTCGCCAATGGCCGGGTCAGCGGCGGAGATGCCAGCGGTCGTGGCGATCTGCTCCTGGGTCTCGACCTCCGTGGCGGAAGAGAGCAAGGCGTCAACGACGGCCTTGGTGGCGGTCTCGATGCCGCGCTTGATGCCCATCGGGTTGGAGCCGGCGGCTACGTTGCGCAGGCCCTCGCGGACGAGCGCCTGAGCCAGGACGGTAGCGGTGGTGGTGCCGTCGCCTGCGACGTCATCCGTCTTCTTGGCAACTTCCTTGACGAGCTCGGCGCCGATCTTCTCGTACGGATCCTCGAGCTCGATCTCGCGCGCGATGGACACACCGTCGTTCGTAATGGTCGGGGCGCCCCAGGACTTCTCCAGGACGACGTTGCGGCCCTTGGGGCCGAGCGTGACCTTGACAGCGTCGGCCAGCGTGTTGAGGCCACGCTCGAGGCCGCGACGCGCCTCTTCGTCAAAGGCAATGATCTTTGCCATGTCTTTTTAACTCCTTGATTGGTGTCTTTTGTCTATGTGGTTGAAAGAAGACGACACTCAGGCGTCCCACCCTTCGAAGAAGCCCGCGACGGCGCGGCTGGCGAGTGTAAACCAACCTCAACTTCAAAGGTGTACGTTCTTAGCACTGACCATTCTCGAGTGCTAGCGACCATTCTGGCACTCGCCCGCACCGAGTGCAAGAAATGACGCGCATGCCCTGAGAGATCGCGAAAGGCCCGCCGGGAACCGGCGAGCCTGGAGCAAAGGGGGCATCGGAAAGCTAGGCGCGAGCCTTGCGGCGAGTCCACCAGTAGGTGAAGGCCACGGCCGCGATGAAGACGATGATGCCCAGGATATCGGCGTAGGTTCCGCCGGAGAAGAACTCGAGCGGGGACGCGCCGCCGGCCGCCGCGATGAGGCCGGCATTGACGACGCCGAAGAGAGACTCACCGACAATGAGGCCGGTGGCGAGCAGCGTGCCCAGGCGCTTCTTAGCCTCGGCGCCCTCCTGCTTGGCGGCCCAGTTGTCGTAGAACTTACCGAGGATGGCGCCAATCGGGATGATGATGGTGAGCGAAGCCGGCAGGTACATGCCCATGCCGACGGCGAGCGGCGAGAGTGAATACCGGGAGGTGGTCGCGCGCAGGACCTCATCGATAACGATGAGGACCGCGCCGATACCCATGCCGAGGAAGATGAGGTTCCAATCCAGCGTGCTGTCGAAGATGCCCGAGGCAACCGAGGACATAAGCGCGGCCTGCGGAGCGGCGAGTGCGTCCTCGCCGGCGCCCTCCATGCCCTGGAAGCCGAATCCGGTGAGCATGACCTGAAGGATGGGCGGAATGACGACGGAGCCGAAGAGAACACCGATGATGAGGGCGACCTGCTGCTTCCAGGGCGTCGCGCCCACGAGCTGGCCGGTCTTCAAGTCCTGGAGGTTATCGTTCGAAATCGTGGCGATGCCGAAGATAATGGCCGCCGAGAAGAGCGTGTAGGCCACGAGCGAGAGCGGGTTCGCGTCCACGCCGCGCATGACGGCGGCGATGATGAGCGAGACCGCGACGACGGCGATGATGCCGATGGAGGAAATCGGCGAGTTCGACGCGCCGATGAGGCCGGCCATGTAACCGCAGACGGAGGCGATGACGAGGCCGAGGACGAGCGTGAACAGCACGGAGACCGCGATGAGGACCACGGCGTGCTCATGGATATCCGTATGCGAGAGGAACTCCCACAGCAGCAGGCCGATGGGGATCATGAGGACCAGGATGGTCGTGGCCACGTACGGGAACGGAATGTCGCGCTCCGTGACGTCCACGGTGTTGCCCGCCTTGCGGCTGCGCGAGGAAACCAGGGACTGGGAGATGCCTTTTGCGATGGGGCCAGCGATCTTGATGAGCGTCCACACGGCAGCAATCGCCATGGTGCCCACGCCGATAAAGCGGATCTCGCCGGAGAATACCTCGTCGACGACGTTGGCCATCGCGGCGACGTCCGAGATATCGCCCGCGGTGCGCAGGGGCAGCAGGATTAAAAAGGAGATGAACACGCCCACGAGCATGGCGATACCGACGGGCAGGCCGACCAAGTGGCCCACGCCGATCAGCGCCATGGACAGGGAGGTGCCCAGCGTGGTGGCGCCCGCACCGAACTTAAAGTAGCCCGCGACGGAGGAAGAGATGGCCTTCATCGCAGCGAGCAGGGACAGCGCGGCGGAGATGACGCCGCCTACGAGGATGACGCGCAGGCCTTTGGCGTTTTCCTCTCCTGCTTTGTCCGTAACGCCGCTTGCGGCGTCACCGTCGCCGACTTTAAGAACCTCGGCTGCGGCGACGCCCTCCGGGTAGGGCAGGTCCGAGCCGGTGACGAGCGCGCGGCGCAGCGGAATGGAGTACATGACGCCGAGGATGCCGCCGATGGCACACACCGCGGCCGTCTCGAAGAAGCTAAAACCCGTCCAGTAGCCGACCATGACGAGGCCGGGCAGGACGAAGATGATGGCGGACAACGTACCGGCGGCGGACGCGATGGTCTGCACGATGTTGTTTTCCTTGATGTTGTGCCCCTTGAACTTGCGGAGCACGGCCATGGAGATGACGGCGGCGGGGATCGACGTCGCGAACGTGAGGCCCACCTTGAGTCCGAGGTACACGTTGGCGGCGGTAAACACGAGGGTGATGAGCCCGCCGATGATGACGCCGCGCAGCGTCAATTCCGGCAACGATGCAGGCTTTTTCGCGGTCCCGGCGGGGGCTACTGGTGCGCCCATGCGAGGTCCTTTCTATTCAAGATAAAATTCAACCTATCGAATGGTAGTCTCCATAGCCCGAATTGCCACATCTATAGTGGAAACCATGACTGATATTGCTAGCTCCGTCCGCGGCGATCGCGCCCGGATTTTCCAGGACCTGTCCCAGCTCGTCGGCTTCGCCTCTGTCCACAATGAGCCTGGCCACGAGCAGGCCAATAAGGATGCTGCGGCCTGGGTTGCCGCCGCGCTTTCCGATGCCGCCTTTAGCGTCGAGTCCATCCCCACCACCGACGGCTCCATCGCCGTCCTGGGCAACCGCCCGGGTGACGAGGGTGCGAAGACCGTGCTGCTCTACTCGCACTACGACGTCGTCCCGGCCGGTGACCCCGCCAGGTGGGAGTCCGATCCCTTCACGTTGACCGAGCGCGCGCACACCGATGGCACGACGCGCTGGTTCGGCCGCGGTGCCGCGGACTGCAAGGGCAACGTCGCCGCACACCTCGCTGCGCTGCGTGCGGTCGAGGAGGCTGGCGGCACGAAGCTGAACCTGAAGTTCCTCGTCGAGGGCTCAGAAGAGCGCGGCGGCGCCGGTCTCTCCGCGCTCATCGAGGAGCGTCCGGAGCTCTTCGCCGCGGACGCCATCCTCATCGTCGACGCCGGCAACTCCGCCGTGGGCCAGCCGACGCTCACCACGTCGCTGCGCGGCGGCGGCCAGGTCCGCGTCAAGGTGACGACGGCCGAGTCCGCCGTCCACTCCGGCCAGTTCGGCGGCGCGGCCCCGGACGCCGTGAAGGCCCTCATGCGCACGCTCGACTCGCTCACGGACGAGTACGGCCGCACCGTCATCGACGGCGTGGAGTGCCGCGATACCTGGGACGGCCAGGGCTACCCGGCTGACAACTTCCGTGCGGACGCGCAGCTGCTCGACGGCGTGGCCATCGCCGGCGAGGGCTCCTCCGAAGGCGCCACTGAGACCGAGATCGCCTCCATGCTGTGGTCCCGCCCGGCCGTGAGCGTCATCGGCTTTACCTCCACCCCGGTCTCCAAGGCCGTCAACGCCGTGGCCAATGTCGCCGAGGCCGCGCTCAACCTGCGCGTGCCCGCCCACATGTCCGCCGCGGACACGGAGGCTAAGCTCATCGAGCACCTCAAGAACCACGTGCCGTGGGGCGCCCACATCGAGATCACCTCGTGGGACGCCAACCAGGGTTTTGCCACGGACCCCGAACTGCCCGCGGCCCGCGTCTTCGCCGAAGCTTTTTCTGAGGCTTATGGCACTGAGACAACCGCGCAGGGCATGGGCGGCTCTATCCCGCTCACCACCGAGCTGCAGGAGAAGTACCCCAACGCCGAGATCATCCTCTACGGGGTCGAGGAGCCCAAGGCCGTCATCCACTCCGCGAACGAGTCCGTAGACCCGACCGAGATTGAGGCCGTCGCCATCGCCGAGGCCCTCTTCCTCACCCGCTTCTAGCCGCTCCGCAGCGCACGGTAGCCACAACGTCCGAATAAGGCCCGGATTTTTCGAGATCTGGAACCTTAGTCGGGGGTTGTGGCTATTTTCATGCGCACTCCGCGGCGCTATGCACAGGGCCTCCAGTCACAACAGCCACATATATAACAGCATTGCTGTAGTCTAGAAACGACGTAAAACAAAAAGGGAGGCGCGCGTGCTCATTCTGCTGCTGGGACTATTCTGTGCCGCAGCGACCGCACCGCTTATCATACGCCTCTGCGGACGCGCAGGCTTCGGCCTGCTCGGGCTCGTTCCGCTCGCGGGCTTCATCTGGGTGCTCCAGCTCTTCGTCGAGAAACGCTTCGCAGCGGGCGCGCTCGAGCAGCGCATCGAATGGATGCCGGCGGCCCACCTCGACATCGAGCTGCGCCTCGACCCGCTGGCCGGGCTGTTCTCGCTCATCATCTTAGGCGTGGGCGCGCTCGTCCTTTTCTATTGCTGGGGCTACTTCACGCCCGCGGACGGCGCGGCGCCTCGGCGGCGTCTCGAGATGTTCGCCTCCCAGATGGTCGCCTTCGCCGCCGCCATGTTCGGACTCGTCATTTCGGATAGCTTCCTGCTCATGTACGTCTTCTGGGAAGTGACCTCGCTGCTGTCCTTCCTGCTCGTGAGCTACTACGGTGAGCGCGCCTCCTCGCGCCGCGCCGCGCAGCAGGCGCTCATGGTCACCACCCTCGGCGGCCTGGCCATGCTCATCGGCATCATCGGCTTCGGCCGCCAGTCGGGCGTGTGGACGTTCAGCGGCATCGCGAGCCTTCAGGCCGATATCGCGACGACCCCGTATATCGCCTGGTCCGTGTGCCTCGTCCTCGCCGGTGCCCTCAGCAAATCCGCCATCGCACCTGCCCACTTCTGGCTGCCCGGCGCGATGGCCGCGCCCACGCCGGTCTCCGCGTATCTCCACTCCGCCGCGATGGTCAAGGCAGGCATCTACTTGGTCGCCCGCCTCTCCCCCGAGGTCCACACCGTCCCGGCCTGGCACATCGTGGTCATCCCGCTCGGACTGTTCACTATGCTGCTGGGCGGCTGGATGGCGCTCAAGCAGCGCGACTTAAAGCTCGTGCTTGCCTACGGCACGGTCTCCCAGCTGGGATTTATCACCTCCGTCGTCGCCATTGGTTCCCGCGAGGCGCTGCAGGCGGGACTCGCACTCACCTTCGCGCACGCGCTGTTTAAGGCCGCCCTCTTTATGGTGGTCGGAGCCATCGACCATGCATCGGGGACAAGGGACATCGGAAAGCTCAGCGGCCTGGGGCGGCGCCAACCGGTCCTGGCGCTCATCGCTGGCATCTCCGCGCTGTCCATGGCAGGCCTGCCGCCGCTGCTCGGCTTCGTGGCCAAAGAAGCGACGCTGGAGACGATTCTCCACGAGGAGCTGCTCACGGGCATGCCGCGCAACATGATGCTCGTCGCGGTCGTGCTCGGCTCCATCCTCACCATGGCGTACGCGCTGCGCTTCCTCTGGGGCGCGTTCGCGACCAAGGGAACCGAAGGCCCGAGCACGGCCGTGAAGAAGATGCACCACGTCGGCCCCGCCCTGTGGGGCCCGCCGGCTGTGCTCACGGCGCTCACCATCTTTCTGGGCGCACAGCCGGCACCGCTCTCCAATGGGCTCACGCAGCACCTCGACCCTATCTTCGGCGAGGGGTCCGCGCTCAAGCTCTGGCACGGCTGGACGCTACCGCTGGGCATCTCGGCGTTTATCATTGTGGCCGGTTGCCTCATGCACTGGCAGCGGGGACTCGTCGCCGCCGCGCAGTTCGACACCCCGGCGCTGGGCAACGCGGACGACGCCTACGATGCCACCCTCGCCAGGCTGCGCCGCGCGTCCTTGCGTATTACGGCGCAGACGCAGCGCGGCTCCCTGCAGTACAACCTCACCTCGATTTTCGTGTGTCTCATCCTCCTCGTGATGGCAGCCCTCGTGGGCGGCAACCTCACGGATGTGCGCATGCGCGTGGCGGATAACCTGTGGCAGGCCATCGCGGCCGTCCTCATGATGGCCGCGGCCATCGCGGCCACGGCCATGCACAACCGCTTGTCCGCCGTGCTCGTCGTGGGTATTTCGGGCTACGCGCTCTCCTTCATCTTTGCGCTCCATGGCGCGCCGGACCTGGCGCTCACGCAGCTGCTCGTCGAGACCATCATCGTGGTGCTCTTCATGCTCGTCCTGCGCAAGATGCCCGCCAACGTCGAATGGCGCCAGGGCCCGAAGATGAACCGCCTGCGCGCGTGGCTGTCCGTCGCGGTCGGTCTCACCGTCTCGGTGGCGGGCATGTTCGCCATCAACGCGCGCACGGCCGCGCCGATTTCGGAGTACATGCCGAAGCTCGCCAAGGAGATTGGCCACGGCGCGAACACGGTGAATGTGCTGCTCGTGGACATCCGCGCGTGGGATACCTTCGGCGAAGTCACCGTCCTCGTCATCGCGGCGACGGGAGTGGCCTCGCTCATCTACCGCACGCAGTCCTTCGCGCGCTCCTCGCGCCGCCCCACGCTGCGTGCGGTGGGCCGCCGCTGGCTGGCCGTGGGCTCCGAGTCGGAGCAACGCCAGAACCGCTCGCTCATGATCGACGTCATCACGCGCCTGCTCTTCCCGTCCATGATGGCGCTTTCGCTCTACTTCTTCTTCGCCGGCCACAACGCGCCCGGCGGCGGTTTTGCGGGCGGCCTCGTGGCCTCGCTTGCGTTCACGCTGCGCTACCTCGCGGGCGGGCGCGAGGAGCTCGAGGAGGCTTTGCCTATCGATGCCGCCCGCCTGCTCGGTGCAGGCCTCCTTACCTCTTCGGTCTCCGTCATCGTGCCGCTGCTCCTGGGCCAGCCCCCGTTGACGACGGCGTATACGAAGCTCGAGGTGCCATTCCTCGGCGCGGTCTCGCTGCCCTCGGCGCTCATCTTCGACGCGGGCGTCTACATCATCGTCGTGGGGCTCACCATGCACATTCTCACCTCGCTCGGCGGCAAGCTCGACGAGGAAGAGGAGGCACGTAAGCAGCGCGCCCGCGACCGCAAGCGCTCGCTCCAACAACAAAAGCGCCACCAGGCCAGCCGCACGCCGACGAACGCACCGGCACAGGCCACGGCCTCCACCGCACCAGCGACGACAAGCACAGGAAAGGAGACATCATGACCGCCAATCTCCTCCTCTTGCTCGCCTCGGGTGTGTCCGTCGCCGCGGGCGTCTACCTGCTACTCGACCGCGCGATGACGAAGATGCTCATGGGCATCCTGCTCATTGGCAACGGCGCCAACCTGCTCATGCTCCAGGCGGGCGGCGAGCCGGGGTCCCCGCCCATTGCCGGGCGCGAATCCACGCAGTATGGCGAACAGATCGCGGACCCGCTGGCACAGGGCATGATCCTCACGGCCATCGTCATTTCCATGGCAATGACGGGCTTCATCCTCACGCTGGCCTATCGCCAGTACCGCTACCGCACGGCAGACGTCATCGAGGACGACACGGAAGACGCAGCCATCGCCGCGAGCGTGGGCCGGTCGACCTCGACGATCTCGCCAGACGTCGACGCGTCCTCCGACCCCACGACGGGCAGGGACACGGACAAGGGCGACGCCTTCGGCCCCTCGTCCTTTGAGGAGCCGGTGAAAGGCCCGGAGAAACAGCACAAGAAGAAGCCGGAAGGCACCGCGAAGGGAGACAGCGATGACTGAGCCGCTGCACGGCCTGGCCGAGGTCGTCTACCCGTTCGTGGGTTATCTCATCCCGCTGCCGATCATCATTCCGGCGGTGGCGGCGGCGCTCGCCATGCTCTGTGCACGCGTGCCGTGGGTACAGCGCACCCTCGCCTTCTTCGCGCTGCTCGCCAGCGCGGGCGTGGCGGCACTGCTCATCGTCATCGCGGATTTCTACGGCATCCAGGCCCTCCAGGTCGGCGGATGGGACGCCCCTGTGGGTATCACGCTCGTCGCGGACCGGTTGAGCTCAATCATGCTCTTCACGTCGTCCATCGTGCTCTTCTCCGTCATGTGGTACGCCATCGCGCAGGGTATCCGGGACGGCGACCGCGACTCCCCCGTCGCGGTCTTCCTGCCCACGTACATGCTGCTGTCCATGGGCATTAACGTCTCCTTCCTCGCTGGCGACTTGTTTAACCTCTACGTCGGTTTCGAGATCTTCCTCGTGGCGTCCTACGTGCTGCTCACCCTCGGCGCGTCCCCGGCGCGCGTGCGCGCGGGCGTCGGCTACGTCATGGTGTCGATGACCTCGTCCATGGTCTTCGTCGTGGGCCTCGCGCTCGTCTACGCGGCGGTGGGCACAATGAACATGGCGCAGATCGGCGAGCGCATGAACGACATCCCGAGCGGCACGCAGGCCGCCATTTTCGGAGTGCTTCTCATCGCGTTCGGCATCAAGGCCGCCATCGTGCCGCTCGACGCGTGGCTGCCGGACTCCTACCCCACCGCGCCGGCGCTCGTCACGGCCGTCTTCGCGGGCCTTCTCACCAAGGTCGGCGTGTACGCCATCATTCGCATGCGCACTTCCGTGTTCACGGATGGCACGCTCGACACGCTGCTCATGTGGGTCGCGCTCGCCACGATGGTGGTGGGCATCCTCGGCGCCATGGCGCAGGTCGACATCAAGCGTCTGCTGTCTTTTACGCTGGTGAGCCACATCGGCTACATGATCTTCGGCGTCTCGCTCGGCTCCGCGCAGGGCCTGTCCGGTGCCATCTTCTACGCGGTCCACCACATTCTGGTGCAGACGGCGCTCTTCCTCGTTGTCGGCCTTATCGAGCGCCAGGCGGGCACGTCCTCGATGCGCCGGTTGGGCTCGCTCATGTACACCGCGCCGCTTGTCGCGGTGCTCTACTTCATCCCAGCCATCAACCTGGGCGGCATCCCGCCGTTCTCGGGCTTCCTGGGCAAAATCATTCTGCTCCAGGCAGCCGCGAACGACGGCTCGCTGCTCGCGTGGGTGCTCATCGTCGGCGCCGTCGCGACCTCGCTGCTCACGCTCTACGTCATGATGGTCGTCTGGGCCAAGGCCTTCGTCCGCGACCGCGCGGACGCCCCGGATTACCATGAGCCCGCCCAGCCTGCCGATGCCCCCTCCCGCGTCCCCTCCGGCATGATCGGCGCCACCACGCTGCTAGTCGCCGCCTCGGTGGCCATTACGGTGCTCGCTGGCCCCATCTCCGGCGTGACCTCGCGCGCGGCGGAGTCAGCGCAGGATGACGGCATCTACCGCTACGCAGTACTCGGCGAGACGTCCGAGAATCCCACGCGCCGCCTCGACCAGAAGGAGCGCTACGCGGAGGGCCACGAGAACGCCGAACGCGGCGCAGACTCTCTGGGCGAGCGCCGCGCCCCACTCGAGGACCCGGCGCCGGGCCTGTCCACGGCCCCGGCGACGGCCTCGCCCACGAGCGCCACTCCCGTCAACGAGGGCTCGGCGGACATCGAAATGAAGGAGCCGCGATGAGAGCACAATTGCCGCACCTCAACGAAAAAATTAGTGGCCGACTCAGTGGCGTGCAGCACCGGTTCCGCCCGTGGTTTATCGTGTGGATCCTCGTCATGTGGTGCTTGCTCATGGGCGAGCTCACCGTGGCCAATGTCGTGAGCGGCGTGCTCGTGGGCCTCGCGGTGACCTACCTCCTGCCGCTGCCCGCCATGCCGGTGGGCGGCCTCGACATCTCGTGGGGCCTGCTTTTCCGGTTCATTGGCGTATGGCTCTGGGATTTTGTGGTGGCGTCGCTCAAGGTGGCGTGGCTGGCCATCCGGCCGGCCGATCCGCCGCGCACGGCCATCCTCACCGCGCCCATGCGCGTGGACAACGAGTTCGTCCTAGCTCTCGCCGTCTTCCTCTACAACCTCCAGCCGGGTGGGACGGTGACGGATATTGATATCGCCGGGCGCATGCTCACCGTCCACATCTTGGAAGCAGACAATGAGCCTGACATCGAGCGGGCTCTGGGGAGCATCGGCAAGCTGGAGCGCGCCATGATTGCCATCTTTGAAAGGAGCGTCTAGATGCCTGACACGCTGTATGACTGGGGCCTCGCGGTGGCCGCGGCGATGATGACGGTGTCCTTCCTCGTGGTCGTCTGGCACATCATTACCGGCCCGAACTCGCTCGACCGGCTCGTGGGCATGGACGGCTTCGTGGCCGCCTTCCAATGCGCGCTCGCCACGTATATCTGCTGGTCACTGGATACGACCGTGGTCAACGCAATGCTCGTCATCGCGCTGCTTGGCTTCATCTCGACCGTCGCCGTCACCCGCTTCCGCAGGAGGGATAATCAATGATCACCGACATCATCTCGCTCGTCCTCGTGCTCGCCGGGTCTTTCTTCGTCCTCGCGGCCGCGCTAGGACTTATCCGCTTCCGCGACACGATGGCGCGCGTCCACGCGGTGGCCAAGCCGCAGACCATCGGCTTAGTCCTCGTGCTCCTGGGCGCGTTCATCCGCGTGGTCGGCTCGCCGGAGTTCAGCGTGGCGCAGCGCAGCGACTTAGGATTGCTGGTCCTGCTCGGGATCTTCGCGCTCGCGACGGCGCCGGTCACGGCACAGCGCATCACGCGTGTTGCCCGCCGCGAAGGCCTCTACGATCGTGATGAAAATATGTCGCGAAACGACCGCCCTGCCGGAAAAACGATGCGTCGCCGCTAAGATGTAGCTTCGTGAAGAAAATCAATGGTCTGCCCACGCTTGCCGTGGGGCTTACTGCCCTCGTGGCTTTCGTGTTGTACCGCGTGTTGACGTACGAGGGCAACACGCCGCTCGTGTGGCGCGTGCCCATTGACCTCGACATCTACACCCTCGCGGGCAAGGACCTCCGCGACGGCGGGTTGCTCTACGACGCCGCGTACATTGGCACGCTGCCGTTTACCTACCCGCCGTTTGCAGGCGTGCTCTTCAAGTGGCTGTCCCTGCTCAGCGACAACTGGCTCATCGGTGTGTGGCAGATCGGCACGGGTGTGGCGCTCTTCGCCGTCATTCTGCTCGTGCTGAGCAACCGCTCGTATAAGCTCACGCCGCTCACCGTCTACGTGGCCTTCCTGCTCACGCTGGGCACCACGGCCATCGAGCCGGTCATGGGCACGCTCTTCTTCGGTCAGATCAACGTCTTCCTCATGCTGCTGTGCGCGCTCGACCTGCTGCCGCGCCGCTGGCGCCTGCCCGGCGTGGGCATCGGCCTGGCTGCGGGCATCAAGCTCACGCCGGCGTACATGGGCCTCGTGCTGCTCTTCCAACGCCGCTGGTGGGCGGTCGTGGGCTGCCTCGCGACGTTTATCGCCACGGTCCTCGTGGGCTACTGGATCATCCCGGACGCCAACGATTTCTGGACGAACGCGGTCTTTAACTCCTCGCGCATCGGCGACCACGTGAACCCGGGCGCGATGGGCCTGCGCTCCGTCCTCGAGCGCCACTTCGGTCTCGAGGGCGGCGTGGGCTGGCTGCTCGCCGTCTTCGTTACGTTCTGCCTCACTCTCGCCGCGAACTTCGTGGCGACGCGTCGCGGCAACCAGGCGCTCGTCTTCGCATTTACCGGCATCAGCTCGTGCATGGTCTCTCCGTTCGCGTGGTTCCACCACTTCGTGTGGGTCGTCCCGCTCGCCGTCGTCATCCTGCTCGGCGCGAACCAGTGGCTAGGCGAGCGCCTGCCGGGCTGGGCGGCCGCGCTCGGCTCGATGGTCGCGCTGTGCGTGTGCGCCATGCCCTGGATTTCCGCCGCGTTCTGGTTCGACGCGAGCTACCACAACCTCGATGACTGGGCGAGCCCACAGCCGCTCATGTCCCTCCTCTTCCCGTTCGCGGGCGGGGCCTACATGTTCATCTACGCGGTGAGCGGCTTCTGGACGCTGCGCCGCGGCGGGCGCCACGCGCGAGTCTAAACAGGTTTAAACCAGGGGGTGGCCGGCGGCGAGCTCGTCGCAGGCGAGGTCCACGGCCGGGTTCCACGAGTGCGTCTCCTCGAAGAGGCGGCGCTGGCGCTCGTAGCCGGCGCCGTGCTCACTGATCTCAAGGACGCGGGCGAGTTCCGCGGCGCAGCCGAGCTCGCGGGCGAGCGGCGTGAGCTCCTCGACGAGGTCCGCAAGCTCATCCTTGACCCAGCGCTCGTCCGTCTCGCGCGACGTGATGACGAGGGCGTCCATGCCGTAGCGGGCGCCGCGCCACTTATTCTCGGCGACGTGCCAGGGCTGCAGGGTGGGCAGCGGCTCGCCGGCTTCCCACAGACGGTCGTAGTGGACCACGAGGCAGTGCGTGAGCGCGACGATGGCGGAGAGCTCGCGGAGATTGGAGGCGGCATCGGAAATGCGGACCTCGACGGTGCCCCACTTGGAGGCCGGGCGGATGTCGAAGTGCATGGAGCCGGTGTGGTTGATGACGCCGGAAATCGACTGGTCCCGCATGTAGGACTGCCACTCGGCCCAGCTACCGAATTGGTAAGGCATGCCCGCGGTGGGCAGCTGCTGGTAGAGCATCGTGCGGTTGGAGGCGTAGCCCGTGTCGAGCCCCTCCCAGCCCGGCGAGCACGCGGAGATGGCGAGCAGGTGCGGGTACTTGGTCATGAGCGCAGTGATGATCGGCCACACCTTGTCCTCGTGGCTCACACCGACGTGGACGTGGGTGCCCCACAGCAACATCTGCTGGCCCCAATAACGCGTGCGGTTGATGATCTCCTTGTATGAGTCCTTGTCCCCCAACGGATTCTTCCGGAAATCCGAGAACGGGTGGCCGCCGGAGGCCCACAGGCGCAGGCCGCGTTCCTCGGCGGCCTCGCGGACGAAGGACAGGTCGCGGGCGAGCTCCTCCATCGCCTGCGGCACCGTATCGCAGATGCCGGTGACGAGCTCGACGGTATTTTGGAGGAACTCCTTCTCCAGGTGCACCTCGGGGTGGGCGGCATTGACGGCTGCGATCACCTCCGGCCCGCGCGCGACAAGGTCGCGAGTGCGGGGATCGACAAGCGCGACCTCCCACTCGACGCCAAGCGTCGGTTTGGGCGATCGCGCAAAAATTTCAGCCGGGGTATTCACCCTTAAAATTAAACCCTATTGGTTGACCAACACGATAGTCACCGCGCCCTCAGCCATGGCTTTCGCGGGCAAGGCCTGGATATTCTCCTTCGCGACACCACTGAATTTATCTGCGAGGGTGCGCGCCTGAGCTTCGGCAACCTCGTCGCCGGCCGGGAAGAAGACAGTGGTCTCGGTGAGGATTTCATCCGCGAAGTTGCCCACCTCGCCAAGCTCGTAGCCAGCGTCAGTCACCTGCTTGGACACGTCGGCCGCCAGGCCCTGCACCGTCGAGTTGTTGAGGATGCTCACCTTGCGCTGGCTTGCCGATGCCCCCTCTCCCGCACCGTCTGCCGACGCCGCCGCGTCACCTTCGCCGGCTGGGGCCGCGGCGCCAGGCGTGGCCGCGCCGTCCGTGCCGTCCGTGCCAGTCTCGCCCTGGTCTTCGGCTGGGGTGGCGGGCTGGCCGTTGGCGGGGGCATCGGAAGGCTGGGCCTGGCCGGGCTGGGGCTGCTGGGCCTGGGGCGACTGGGCGGCCACGGGGGCATCGGTAGCCGTGGGCTCCGGGTTGCCGCCGCGGGTAAAGCTGTAGAGGGCCCAGAGGCCGAGCGCGACGGCGACGGCGATGAGCACCATCGCGAGGCCGCGCAGGGGCAGGCCTGCTGCCGGGGTCTTCTCGTTCGTCTCAGGATTCACATTAGTCACATGCGTCACTTTAGCCGTCGGGGCGCTCCGTGGGGCGCGCGGCGCGCCGAAGATCCTCCCTCCGATCCCGCACACGGCGCAGGCGGCCCACGAGCTGCGGCGAATAGGCGAGCGCGTCGGCCGAGTCGAGCAGCCGGTTGAGCCGCTGGTGATAGCGGACGGGCGACATGTCGAAGCGCTCACGGATGGCCGCCTCCTTCGCGCCGACGGCGCGCGGGGCCTGCGCCTCGAAGTCTAAAAGGGCGGCGTCTAGGTCTGACAGCGAGCTCATGCCTAAACTGTAGGCCATGACTATTCGCCCCATCGTAATCCACGGCGATCCCGTGTTGCACCACCCCACCGAGCCGGTGACCGAGCCCATCTCCTCGCCTGAGCTCCAAGAACTCATTGCCGACATGTACGAGACCATGGAGGTCGCCCACGGCGTGGGTCTCGCCGCCAACCAGGTGGGCGTCAACAAACGCCTCTTTGTCTACCACTGCCCGGACACGGATGGCCCGAACGGCACCGAGCTCGAGGACGGCGGCATGCGCAAGGGTTGTGTCATCAACCCGGTGCTCGAAACCTCCGAGATCCCTAAGACCATGCCCGCCGACGACGGCTCCGAGGACGAAGGCTGCCTCTCCGTGCCCGGCGAAGGCTTCCCCACCGGCCGCGCCGACTGGGCCCGCGTCACCGGCAAGGACGAGCACGGCAACGACATCTCGATTGAGGGCTACGGCTTCTTCGCCCGAATGCTCCAGCACGAGACCGGCCACCTCGACGGCTTCGTCTACACCGACGTACTCACCGGCCGCTACAAGCGTCAGGCGAAGAAGATCATTAAGTCCAACGGCTGGACCGAACCGGGACTCACCTGGCTGCCCGGCGAAGGCCCGGATCCCTTCGGCCACGACGACTAAGCTCGCCTTCCCATGAGCTACATTTTCCGCTCCGATGCCCCGCGCGTGGGCGAGCGCGTGGTCGTGCGCCGCGACATGGGCGGCGGCGTGCATTCCGATGTCATCGGGCACGTCGTCTCCCTCGACCCCCTCATCGTCCGGCCGCAGGAGGTGGGCGGCTACCCGTCCGCGCTCGAAGCCATCACCATTCCGGATGAGCAGATTCAGATCGTGAAGAAGCTCTCCCCGCGCATGGTCCGCAACTCCGACATCCGCGCGGTCGAGGTCGCCACCGCCGCGGCCTTCCCTGGCAAGGAACACACGTGGACAGCGGACGGCCAATGGCTCATGCGCGCCGGCGATGGCGTGACGGAACGCTCTAACTCCGCGACCCCGCTCGGCCCCTCCGCTGGCTTCACCCAGGTGCCGCTCGCCGAAATCGAGGCCTTCTACATCCGCCACGATCTGCCGCTTATCCTCGAGCTGCCCGAGCGCATCGGCAAACCCGCCGAGAAGCTCGTTGCAGGCAACCCCGCATGGACGCTCGGTCCCGAAATCGCCGTCATGGTCCGCTCGCTCGAGGACCTCAGCGACCTGCCCGACCGTCCCGACGAGTGGCAGTTCCACATCGACGACCAACCCGACGACGACTGGCTGGCTCTCTACCACTTCCGCGGCCAGGCCCTGCCGCCGGAAGCGCTCGAATACCTACGCACACGCATCGAGGGCCACATGGGCTTCGGCCGCCTCGTTACCCGCGAGGGCGAGACCGTCGCCATCACGCGTGGTACGCTCACCGATTGCGGCAACGGCACGCACTGGCTCGGCTACTCCGCCGTCGAGGTCGCCCCAGCCTGGCGCCGCCGCGGCCTCGCGACACAGTTGGGCATGGATATGCTCCGCTGGGGCCGTGAGCACGGCGCCGAGCGCGCCTACCTCCAAGTCCTCGGGACCAACGAGGCCGGCGTGGGCCTCTACACCAAGCTCGGCTTCATCGAGCAGCACCGCCACCGCTACGCTCACTTCACGGGCGAGCCCGGAACCGCCGCCCGCTAGCCCCTGCCGTTCCTCGCCAACCATGTGCGGAGAGGCGCACGAAGCGCCACTACCCCGCCCCTGGCACACGCGAAAGGCGCCGCACGGAGCGGGGTGGGCAGGATTGGACAGGACAGGGCAGGGCGCGGGGCCATCGGCTAAGCAATTCCCAGGTCGAACAGGCCACCATCTTCCGGCGGCGGGTCCGGCACATCCGGAGATCCAGGCGGGGCCTCGGGGCGGGCCCGGAGGCGTTCGCCCGGCGCACGGCTGCGCTTGTGAGCCTCATTAAACTGCAGGTCACCACCGCCCGGCGGGCGCCAGCCCACGGTTCCGGTGCGCAGGTCGCGCTCGAAGTGACCGAGTCCGCCCGAGCCGTCCCACTTGTCGTTGTTCGTCACGTGGCAAGGGCGGCACGCGATAGTAAGATTCTCGATATCAGTGCGACCGCCGTTGGCGAAGGCCACGATGTGGTGGATATCGCTCATGACCAGCGGGGTATCGCAACCGCGGCCGGAGCACACGAGCTCCGAGGCCGCGAGCGCGAGACGCTGCTCAAGCGTCGCCGTGCGGGTCGAGCGACCCATGTTGAGCGGCACCGGCGTGAGCCCGTCCATAAGCACCGCGAAGTCGGAACCGGCGCCGCCGGCGAGGAGAACCTCGAGCGCGTTGAGCGTGTAGCCCGTGTTCGTCTCGAAGCGGGTGTCCGCGTCAACGTGGCGCAGATCCTCGAGCGTCGTCGCGATGACGAGCGAGCCAATGCCACGAGCCTGGCGCTCCGGTGCCGAAAAATGCCCGCGGATAATGGCAAAGAACTGGTCCGCCATCCGTTGGCGCATGGTGTGCTTATCTTCTTCCGGGGCGACGACGGTATTGGAGCCGCCGACGCGGCCCGGCGCGAGCGCTGCGCGCAGGGCGGCCGCCATCTCCGCGGTGAGGTAGCCGCCGAAGGGCACGCCGCCGTCCGCGTCCTGCTCGCCCAACCAGATCGTGCGGTTCTTCCGCGCCGTGAGACGGTCGCGACGATCCTCCGGGGTACGGCCGCGACGGTTGGCGTCCTGGACCTTGGCGCGCAGCCACTGGCGCAGATCCTTCTCGGAGCGCTTCCCTGCCTCCTTGAGCGCGAGTGCGTGGAGCTCGGCCTTAGACGGATCGCACGTATCCGAAAGACGCTCGAGCTCCTGGTCGATGACGCGCTGCTTGGACTCGCGCACACGGCGGGCACGTTCACGAGCCTCGGCGCGGGCGGCGGCGTCACGCTCCGCCTGCTCGCGGCGCTGGCGCTCCTCTTCTTCGCGGCGCGCTGCCTCTGCGGGATCCGGCGGGGGTTCCGCAGGTTCGGGCCCGGGGTCAGGAGAGGGGGCAGCGAAAAGCAAACGACCCGCATTGAGGCGGGCCGTGGCGGTGGCGTGATCGATATCGAGGGTGTGGGTGAGGTAGTCGACGGTGCGGGTGGAACCGACCAGGCAGCCAGCGTCCGCGAGATGGGCGAGCCAGGCAAAGCGCGCGTCGGCGAAGGCCCTCTTGGCCATGGCGCGCTCGAGTTCTTCCATGGGCTGGGCGAGCTCGGCGAATGCCGAAACCTCAACAACTGCTTGCAGCCGCTCCAGCAATGCGTCGATCTGATTGACTAGTTCCTGCGGATTATCTATCTCTACCTCCTTTCGCTTACACATTCGATATTATTAACTCGCCAAGCCAAGTCAAGCCTTTTTTAGAACAAATTTTCTACCATTAAAGTTGACAGTGAGACATGTTCGATAGCTACCTGGGGAAAGCAAGGTAATCTTTAGGCCATGCGCATCGCCACGTGGAATATCAACTCGGTTCGAGCCCGGACCGAGCGCGCCGTCGACCTCCTTCGCAAGCACGACCTCGACGTGCTCTGCCTGCAAGAGACCAAGGTGGCGGACGACAAATTCCCCCGCGCGCCGTTTGAGGACGCTGGGTACCACGTGAGCGCCCATGGGCTGAACCAGTGGAACGGCGTGGCCATCGTGTCCAAGGACGCGCCGGAGGACGTACACACGAGCTTCCCGCACCAGCCCGGGTTCGCGAAGGACCAGACCAAGCCGCAGAACCTCGAGGCGCGCGCGCTTGGGGCGACAATCAGGGGCGTGGAAATCTGGAGCCTCTACGTGCCCAACGGCCGCGAGCTCACGGACCCGCACTACGGCTACAAGCTGGCGTTCTACTACGCCCTGGCGCGCTATGCAGAGGACAAAGCGAAGGGCAAGCTGCTACTCACTGGCGACTTCAACGTCGCGCCCCGCGACGAGGACGTGTGGGATATCGACTTCTTCAAGGGAAAGACCCATGTGTCTGAGCCGGAGCGGGCGGCGTTCGAGATGATCCTCGAGGCCGGATTGCGAGAGCTCAAGCCGAAAGAACGCTACACCTACTTCGACTACAAGTCCGCGCGCTTTGAGCGCAACCAGGGCATGAAGATCGACTTCTTGCTTGCGACGGAGGCGCTGCACGAAAAGCGCACGTGGGTGGATCTGGAGGAACGCGCCGGCGAGAAGACCTCGGACCACTGCCCGCTCATCACGGAGCTGGACCTGCCGGACTTCAACGCGGTCCGCTGATGAGTCTCAATATCGATCTGTCGACGTGGCAGTTTGTTCTGCTCATCGTCGATTACGCCATCAAGATTCTGGCCGTCGGCTTCGTGCCGGAGGGCCGGCGCCCGTCGAGCTCGACGGCGTGGCTACTCGCCATTTTGCTGCTGCCCTACATCGGGCTGCCGCTGTTCCTGCTCATGGGCTCGCCGTATATCAACCGGCGCCGGCACCGCATCCAAAAAGAAGCCAATGAGATGATCGAGGATGTCCACGCGGGCATGCCGGACCACCCGCACGATGAACTGCCTACGGAAATCGAGTCGCTGCTCAAGCTCAACCGCAAGCTCACCGGGTTCCCCGCCGTGCACGGCCACAACGCGGGCATTCACGCGGACTACGAGGAAGCCATTGACGCGATGGCTCGCGCCGTCGACCGCGCCGAAAAGTACGTCTACGTCGAGATTTACATCCAATCCTGGGACACCGTCACCGCGCCCTTCTACGAGGCCCTGGAGCGCGCCGCGACACGGGGCGTCGAGGTCAAGCTACTCCTCGACCAGATTGGTTCCTACAAGTACAAGGGCTACCGGAAGCTCGGAAAGAAGCTCACGAACGCGGGCATCGACTGGCGTCTCACGCTGCCCATCTCGCTCACCCGCGGCCGCTTCCGCCGCCCCGACCTGCGCAATCACCGTAAAATCATGGTCGTCGACGGCGAGGTGGGCTTCCTCGGATCGCTCAATATGATCCAGCGCCAGTATCGCACGAAGGACCGCGCATGGGTCGACTACATGACGGAGCTCACCGGGCCCATCGTCGCCTCGATGAGCGCCATCTTTGCCGTGGATTGGTACCTCGAATCAGACGAAATCATCGAGCCTAAGCTCCCGCCCCACCGCGACACCCCAGCCGAGGACGCGAACTACCTGCAGCTCATCCCCTCCGGGCCCGGCTACAACACGGAGCCGAACCTCCGCATGTTCAACTCCGTCATCCACCACGCCAAGCACCGCCTGGTCATGGTGAGCCCCTACTTTGTGCCGGACGAGTCCATGATGGACGCCATCACCACCGCCTGTTACCGCGACGTCGAGGTCGAGCTCTACGTCTCCGCCGCCGCGGACCAGTTCATGGTCAACCACGCCCAATCGTCGTACTACCAGGCGCTTCTCGAGGCCGGCGTGCGCATTTTCCAGTTCCCCTACCCCTTCGTCCTGCACTCCAAGTTCCTCGTCGCGGACGCGGGCCACCCCAACCCGCTGTGCATGTTTGGCAGCTCCAACATGGACATGCGTTCCTTCGGCCTCAATTATGAGACCACGTTGCTCGTCGCGCAGGGCAATCTCATCGACCAGTTCACCCAGCTCGGCGCCAACTACCGGGCCGTCTGCCACGAGCTCACCCTCGACGAGTGGAACGAGCGCGGCTTCGGCCGCCGCTACGTCGACAACGTCATGCGGCTTACCTCAGCGCTGCAATAGCTTTCCGATGCCCCCTAGCCCGCTTCGCGTGCTAGGCGTAAGGTAGCCCAGAAGCCCGCAGCCGCCGCAATAATCCCGCAGGTCAGAATACCGAAAGCCATCGTGTACGTGGGGTGGGATCCTAAGCCCATAAGCGGCGAGACGATGCCGCCCAAGAGCGACTGGACAAAGCCCATGACCGCGGAGATGGAGCCAGCAAGCTCGCGGCGAATGCCCGTGGCCAGCGCCGTCGCGTTGCCCATGATGAAACCCACCGGGGACGTGGCGAGCAGGACGCAGGCAACGATGAGGTACCAGGGGGCATCGGCAACCGCGGCGACGGTGAGGATGAGGCCTCCGCCAATGCACAGCAGCAGGCCGGCGCGGAGCATGGTCACGGCGCCGAAGCGTGTGACGAGGCGCGAGTTGATGATGGTCGCGACGAGCATGCCCAGCGCGTTGATGGCGAACAGCAGCGAGTAGTGGGCGGGGCTGAAGCCGTAGACCGTCTGGAGGACGAAGGAGGACGCCGAAATATAGCTAAACAGCGCACCGAAGCCGAAGGCCATAGCGAGGAGGAAGCCCCACACGAGCGGCATGCGCACGACGGTGAGGTAATTGCCCGCGACCGTGCGCACGAGGCCGCCGGTGCGCTCGGCCTTGCCGCCGGTCTCCGGGACGAGGAGGAACGCGAGGAGGAGCTGGACGGCGTGGAGACCGGTGAGCGTCCAGAAGATGCCGCGCCAGCCCACGGGCTCCGCGAGCAGGCCGCCGATGACCGGCGCGATGGCCGGCGCGATGCCGCCGATGGTCATGAGCACCGAAAACGCCTTCGCCGCCGCGGAGCCGCTGAGCAGGTCTGGCACGACGGAGCGCGCGAGCACGTTGCACGCGCCGCCGCCCAGGCCTTGGAGGATGCGGGCGAGGATGAGCACGCCGATGCCCGGCGCGAGGGCCGCAAGCACGGACGCCACGAGCGCCAGGCCTGCGGACCACAGCAGCAGCCGGCGGCGGCCCACGACGTCCGAGACCGGACCGATGAGCAGCTGGCCGAAGGCCATGCCCACGAAGAAGCCGGTGAGCGTGAACTGTGCGACGACCTGCTCGACGCCGAACTCGCCAGCGATATGCGGCAGGACGGGCAGGTACATGTCAGTCGCAAAAGGCGCTGTTGCGGACAACAGCGCCAAGGTGAGCATGAGGGGGACTGGAATCATACGTCTCGTTTTACCAAGGCGGCCACGCCGCCCAGCCACAGGATGGCGGCCCAGAGCACGAAGACGACGAGGTACCAGTGCGAGTTATCCGCGAAGACGGACCACGATCCCGCCGTGTCTGTGAGCCACGAGCGCAGCGCGTTAAACGGCGAGAAGTTCATGAGCTTCTCGCCCACCTTCGGCACGAACTGAATGAGGTTGTCCACGCCCCAGAACAGGATGAGTCCCACGGCAATCGTGCCCGCGGACTGGCGCAGCAGCAGCGCCAGGCCCTGGGCGAAGACGACCATGAGCGCCGTGCCCGCCGGGTACGCCCACAGCGCGCGCTGCGCGACCGGGTCTGCAAAAATGTTGTCGAAGCCGACGACCTCGTCCGCCATGAGCTGCGCGAGCCCCAGGCACGCGACGATGCCGATGAACATGAGTATCGCCGCGATGACGGCATAGAGCACGAGCTTCGCCACGGCGACCTGCGCGCGGTGCGGGTTCGCCAGGTACAGCGGCGTGGGCAGGCTGTAGCGGTACTCCGTCGTGATGACCATGATCGCCTGAATCATGAGCACGGACAGGTTGAGCCACAGCAGGCCCGAGACCACGATGGACGCGCTCGCCACCGCGGGCGCCCCGTCGAAAAGCGAAGTCAGCCGCGTGGTGAAGAACGCCCACAGCAACGAGAAGACGAAGAACAGGCCGGTCGTCCACCGGAACGACGCCGTCGTGGTGAGCTTCGTAAACTCCGCACGAATCGTATTAACGAGCATGGTGGCCTCCTTGGCTGTCCGCCGGGCGGGACTGATATTGCACGTCGTCGCGCGTGAGCTCCATAAACGCGTCCTCGAGCGAGGCGCGGCGCAGCGAAAGCTCGTCGAGCGCCACGCCCACGCTAAACGCGAGGCGTCCGATGTTCTCCGTCGTCTCGTCCGGCACGATAAGCGTCGGGCGGCCTTCTTCGTCCGCGCCGCGCTCGTAGCCGATGCCTTCCGAGCTCAGCGTGTCCGCGAACGCGTCGAGGTGCTCGGCGCGCACGATAACGGACGAGCCCGAGTACTGCTTGACGAAGTCGTACGTCGGCATGTCCGCGATGAGCCGGCCGCGGCCGATGACCACGAGCTGGTCCGCCGTGAGCGCCATCTCCGAGAGCAGGTGCGAGGAAATGAGCACCGAGCGCCCCTCCGCCGCGAGCGCCTTGACGAGCGAGCGCACCCAGCGGATGCCCTCCGGATCGAGACCGTTGACGGGCTCGTCGAGTAGCAGCACCTCCGGGTCGCCGAGCAGCGCCGCCGCCAGTCCCAGGCGCTGGCCCATGCCCAGCGAAAAGCCGCCGGCCTTCTTGCCCGCCACGCCGTCAAGGCCCACGATTCCCAGGACCTCGTCCACGCGCGACAGCGACAGCCCGTTCGACTGCGCCAACCACTTGAGGTGGTTGCGCGCGCTGCGGTTGGGGTGCACGGCCTTCGCGTCGAGCAGCGCCCCCACCTTCGTGAGCGGGTTGCGCAGCTCGCCGTACGGCACGCCGTCAATGAGCGCACGCCCGGCCGTCGGCAGGTCGAGCCCCAGAATCATCCGCATGGTCGTCGACTTGCCCGCGCCGTTCGGGCCCAAAAAGCCCGTGACGACGCCCGGTTTGACGTTGAACGTCACGTCATCGACCGCGCGGACCGAACCATATTGCTTGGTCAGCCCTTGAACTTCAATCATGCGGACAACACTACAGGTCCCTGCGGCATTTCACCGCCCAACCACGGCACACGGCCGGAGACTACAGCCCCAACTCCGCCACCGCGTCCCGCAGGCCCGGCAACGCCGCCCGGAACGCCGGCAGCAAATCCAACTGCTCCACCGCGTCCCCCGCCAACGGCACCCAACGCAGCTCCTGGGATTCCTCATTCGCCACCACCGGCAGCCGACTCGAAGCATCCGCGAGCACCGTCGTATACGTCCACCCATCGCCCTCAAACGGCCCAGCCGTCACGAGCGAGCGGCGCACCGTGACGGACACGGCGGGGACGCCGCACTCTTCGAAGGTCTCGCGGAGGGCGGCATCGGCAGCAGATTCGCCCCGCTCGCGCGCGCCGCCGGGCACGCCCCACGTGTCGCCCTGGTTGGTCCACGCCGCGCGGTGCTGGAGCAGGACGTGGCCCTCGGCGACGAGGAAGAGCCCCGCCGCGCCATAGAGGCCCCACAGCTTCATGTCACCGGGGCCCGCAGCCCAGCCGTCACCTGAAAATTTTCCGCTCATATCCGCCATACTAACCGCGCCGCCCCACCGCGGCCCGTTATCCTTAAGGAATGACCACGCCCAACGCCGAGCCCGCCGATCAGTGGTTGGATGACGTCACCGAGCCCTCCCAGCCGGTCTTCGACCGTCCCACCCACCGGCTCTACGCGTGGTTTATCGGCCCGGCGCGCCTGGCGCGGCGCCTCCTCAGCTTCCTCGGCACTACGCCCGGCAAGCTCGTGGCGGTCACGCTAGCGCTCACCATCGCCATCGCCGCGGCGGGCATGTCGCTCGCGGCCAGCTCCACGGACCGGCACGCGAACCTCGATACGCTGCTCAGCTCCACCGAGCCCATGAATAACTCGGCGCACAACCTCTATACCTCGCTCTCGCTCGCGGACACGATTGCGACCACCGGCTTCGTCCAGCTGGGCGAGGGCTCCACGGACGACCGCGAGGCGTATAACGCGGCCATCGACACCGCGACGGTCGCCGCGACAGAATCCGCGCTCGGCTCCGCAACGGATGACACACGCATTCGCGAACTCATCCTCAACATCCAGCGCCAGTTGCCGGTGTACACCGGCATGGTGGAAACCGCGCGCGCCAACCACCGCGATGGCAACGCCGTCGCCGTCAACTACATGTCCAACGCCTCGACGCTCATGCGCGAGGACATCCTGCCGGACGCCCGCGAGCTCTTTCGCCTCACCAGCGCCAAGGTAACGCAGGAACAAAAGGCGCTCACCCGCCCGCAATGGGTGCCGCTGTCCGGCTTCGTCGCCGCCGTGTTCTTCCTCCTCGCCGCGCAGTGGTGGCTGTGGCGGCTCACGCGCCGCCGCTTCAACCGCGGCTTCCTCGCGGCGACGGTGCTGCTCTCCGTCGCGCTGGCCTGGGTGAGTATCGCCACCATCATGATCTGGGCCGCGGGCTCACAGCGCTTCGAGGCCGTCGCCGCGCCGTGGGAGCAGCTCACCGCCTCCCAGATTGAGGCCCAGCAGGCGCGCACGACGGAAACGCTCATGCTCGTCTCCCGCCAGGCCACCGTGGACGCAACCGTCGACTTCGACGCCACGGTCCTCGACATCCACCAGGCATTGAACTCCTACGGCGCGGCCGAAGACCTCGGCGCCGGCGACGCCCAGTCCGTCGCCGCTGCCCGCGGCGCCCTCAACCAGTGGGCCAGCGCGCACAAGGACCTCGTGGCCGATCTCAACGCGGGCCGTTACGACTCCGCCATCACGCTGTCCACCGAGGACGGCGCCGGCGGCTTCAACGACCTCAACGACGCACTCACCCGCCTTATCGCGGACACGCGCGGCGTCCTGCGCTCCTACATCGAATCCGGCCACCAGGCCACGACGGCGCTCGGCGGCTCGGTGGGCTTCCTCACGCTGCTCGGCATCATCTGCGTCTGGCTCGGCATCCGCCCCCGACTCCAGGAGTACCTCTAATGCGCCGCCTCACCGCCGTCCTCCTCGCCGTCCCGTTGGCCGCCTGTGCGCCCCCGCCTTCCGATGCCCCCTCCCCCGCGCCATCCGCTCCCTCTCGCATCGGCCAGCCGCTGCCGGCCGGCGCCTCGCTCGAGCCCGCAGGCTCGCAGCCCGCCCGCACGGACGCAGACGCGAGCACAGACCTACTGCGCGGCGCGGAAGGCAGCCTGCGCCCGGATGATAAGAAGCCCAAGGAGCGCATCCCGTCCATCGTGGAGCGCGGCCGGCTCATCGTGGGTGTGGACCAGTCGAATAACCTGCTCAGCTACCGCGACGCGCAGTCGGGCGAGCTGCGCGGCTTCGAGGTCTCACTTGCGCACGAGCTCGCGCGCGATATTTTCGACGACCCGAACCGCGTGGAGTTCCGCTACGTCACCTCCACCGAGCGCGCCGCGGCCCTCGAGGACGGCACCGTAGACGTCGTCATCCGTTCCATGACGATTTCGGCGCAGCGCCAGCAGCAGGTCGAGTTCTCCACGCCCTACCTCACGACCCACACGCGCCTGCTCGTGCCGGCCTCAAGCGCCATCCGCACGCTTTCCGATGTCGCCGGCCACACCGTGTGCGCCGCCGCAGGCTCCACGTCCATCGACATCATCCGGGCGCAGGCGCCGGAGGCAGACATCCTGACCACACGCACGTGGGGCGACTGCCTCATGGCGCTCCAGCTCGGCCAGACCGACGCCATCATCACAGACGACGCCCTGCTCTCCGGCATGGCGGCGCAGGATTCCTCGACCATCATCGTGGGCGAGGCGCTCTCCCAGGAGGCCTACGGCGTCGCCGTCGCCCGCGGCGCCGCGACGACTGCGGGGCTGGTGCGCCAGGTCAATTCCACGCTCGAGCGCCTCCGTTCCGATGGCACATGGTCGAGCCTCTACCAGGAGTGGTTCGGCGACTACCTGCCCGCGCAGTCGCTGCCCGCGCCCGTTTACCGTCCCGAACCCGCGCAGGAGGATCGTGCCCAATGACCGACCGCGACCACCCATCCCACGACGAGCCCCAACCCACCGAGGCCGTCGCCTACGACCCCTTCGCCGACGACACCGCCGCGACTGGCCCCGCGACGCAGGCCGTCGCCTACGACCCCTTCGCGGACGACGAGGACACTGGCACGACCGCCGTCGCCTTCGACCCGTTCGCCGACGACGAAGACGACGCCGGATCCACCGAAGAGGACGCGGCGATTGCTGCGCTTATCGAGTCGATGACCAACCTGCGCCCGGGCGGGGCGGGGGCATCGGCAAGCTCACGCACATCGAGCGAACGCGACAAGGCACTCATGACCTTCCGCGAGCGGCGCGCCGCCGCGCGCACCGAGCGCGAGGTCGCGGACGGCATGGTGCGCCTGCCCTTCGTCGTGCCCACGGACCCGCACGACGCGCTGCGCGAGCCCGAGGACAACGGGAAGACCCCGCCGCCGCAGCTCAGCCCCGGCGACATGATTGCGGGCCAATACGAAATCCTGGGCGTCATCGCGCACGGCGGAATGGGCTGGATTTACCTGGCGAAAGACCACGTCGTCTCGGAACGCATCGTCGTGTTGAAGGGCATGCAATCCCATAAGAACGCGGACGAGACGGACGCCGCCCGCGCCGAGCGCGAATTCCTCGCGGACATCACGCACCCGGGGATTGTGAAGATTTTTAACTTCGTCGACGACGCACGCGTGCCCGGCGGCTTCATCGTCATGGAATACGTGGGCGGCCCCTCGCTGCGTGCTCGCCGCAACCTCCAGGACGGCGGCCTGCTGCCCATCGATATCGCGATCGCGTACGTCCTCGAGGTCCTGCCCGCGCTCGACTACCTCCACGCGCGCGGCGTGGTCTACAACGACCTCAAGCCCGACAACATCATTGTGACCGAGGACCAGGTCAAGCTCATCGACCTGGGCGCGGTCTCCGGCATCGGCTCCTACGGTTATATCTACGGCACGAAGGGCTTCCAAGCCCCCGAGGTCGCCACCGCCGGCCCCTCCGTCGCCAGCGATATCTACACGATCGGCCGCACGCTCGCCGCACTCACGCTGCACCTGCCGCGCGACGAGAACAACATCTATGTGCCCGGCGTCCCCAGCCCCACCGACGAGCCGGTTCTGCGCCACTACCTGTCCTATTACCGCCTGCTCCTACGCGCGACGCACCCGGACCCCGCGCAGCGTTTTACCGACATCAGGGAGCTGCGCACTCAGCTCTACGGCGTGCTGCGCGAAGTCATCGCCGTCCGCGACGGCATCCAGCACCCGGCGCAGCACTCGCTCTTCTCGCCGCAGCGTACAACCTTCGGCACAAAACACCTCGTCTTCCGCACGGACCAGCTCATCGACGGCATCGACCGCACCGTGCGTATTACCTCCCCCGAGGTCGCCTCTGCGCTGCCCACCCCGCTGCTCGACCGCTCCGATATCGGTGCCCCGCTCCTCCAAGGCTATTCCTACACCGAGCCGCAGGAAGCCCTCGAAACCCTGCGCCAGGCCATGCAAACACCCGAGTATGAGACCTCCGTGGAAATCCCCTTCGGCGTCGTGCGCTCGATGATCGACCTCGGCTTCATCGGCCAGGCCCGCGCGTGGCTCGACTCCATCCACGCCACCCACGGCGATAACTGGCGTTTCCACTGGTTCTCCGGCGTCGCCGAGCTCCTCCTCGACCGCTACGTCCAGGCGCAGAAGCACTTCTCGCACGTGCTCACTATCCTGCCCGGCGAACCCGCGCCGAAACTCGCCATCGCCGCCGTCAACGAGCTCATTCTCCAACAGCTCGGCCACCACGAGACCTCCCTGCTCACCGCCGAGATCGCCCGCGCCGTCTCCGGCCTCCATACCTCGCTCGCGGAGCTGCCCAACGAAACATTCGAGGAGCATCCCGGAATCTGGGAGCACATCACCGAAGATCCCACGATGCTCCGCTTCAACTCCTTGCGTCTCTACGCCGTGGTCTGGGCGACGAACCCCACCACCGTCTCCTCCGCCTTCGGCCTCGCGCGCCAGCTGCGCACGGAGCACCAAGTCGAGCTCGCCGTCGCCACCCTCGACGCCGTGCCGAACGCCTCGCGCCACCACCGCATGGCGCGCCTTACCACGATCCTGCAGCTCATCATGCAGGGGCTTACCGAGTCCCGCGTGCGCCGCGCTGCCCGCCGCCTCGAGGAAATCCCCACCAACGAGCCGCGCTTCCTGCAAATCAAGGTCGCCGTCATCTCCGCCGGGCTCAACTTCCTGCGCGAGAAGCACCTCGAGCGCGCCGCCTCCCCCAACGACCTCTTCGAGTACGCGTTTACGCAGCGCGGCCTCCAGTACGGCCTCGCCGATACGCTGCGCACCCTCGCGCGCCAGGCGCCGTACAGCCGGCACCGCTACGCGCTCGTGGACCTCGCCAACCAGGTCCGGCCTATCACGATGTTCTAGCGCAGCCAGCGCGTCCGTCGCGCTGCTTGCCGATGCCCTCCTCCCCCCATGTTCGCATCAAAGGTCACCACCGTCTGCCCGAGGGCGCCGGGCTCGCCGACGGTGGGTTGCACGACGACATCGGTGTGCAGGGTGCCGCGTGGACCGCCGTGCGTTGAGCGGTCGCTCAAAGGGCAGCCGAAAACGCCGCACCGCCAGCGACGAAGGGGTGCAGACATGGGGAAACGCTTCTTACCGCGTACAAATCTACGCCCATTAACCGCCGTCGATATGCCTGGCGTGAACAGCCCAAAGACAGGATGTGCGCAGGGAGTTTAGGCGTTTCGGAATTCCTCCTCGAGCAGTTGCTTTTCTTCTTCCACCCACGCAGGCAACGGGCCT
>NHCFJ05603__coassemble_690_pt1 | contig 30319 bp, 27 predicted proteins | sample NHCFJ05603__metabat2_low_PE_001 | metagenome-assembled genome bin NHCFJ05603 | reverse complement strand
TCGCCGCCGAGCGCAACCTCATCCCGCTGCCCGAACCCGAGGAGACCAGCTTCGCCGACTAGGAGTGACGACGAGCAACGAGGATGACGTCGCTGTGATGCATGGCCCCAGCGCCGTGCGTGACGTGACGGTCGCGGCGGGATAATTCGACCACCTCGAGCTGCGTGAGCTGTTCGGCGAGCCATTCTGGCATGGCGACCTCATCGGATTCCATCTCGTGGTGGACGAAGAGGAGCGTGCCGCCGGGAGCGACGAGCGACTCGAGACGAGCGACTGCGTCCATGGTGGCGGGGATGCCGCCGTAGTAGACCGAGACCAAGTCATAGGTTGTGCCGCCGAGCTCGGCGAAGTCTGCGATGCGAGCGGTTAATCCGTGTGCGCGGGTGCGGGCGACGGCGGTAGGCGCGAAGTCGATGCCTTCGGCGTCCCAGCCGTGCGCGGCGAGCCAGGCAAGGTCCGCGCCTTCGCCGCAGCCGATGTCAAGGGCGGTTCCGGGCTTGAGCGTGCCCGCGTAATCGACAAGCGTGGAATTGGGGTTGCCGGACCACAGTTGCTCAGACTCGAGGTAGCGGGCTTCCATTTCCTCGGCGGTGGGCTGGTATCCAGGACCCTTGTGCTCGTGGTGATGCTGGTGCTGTGTCATTGCACCAATGCTACTGGCAGGAGTGCTTAGGCGCGCTCGATGGGATTCGTGAGCGAACCGATGCCGGGAATCTCGATCTCGATGGAGTCGCCCGGGACCATGGGCGCGGTGCCAGCCGGGGAACCGGTCGTGACAACGTCTCCGGGCAGCAGGGTCATGGACTGGGAGATCTCAGCGAGGATGCCGCCCATCTTCACAATCATCTGGTTGGTGTTGGAGTCCTGCTTCTGCTCGCGGACGCCGTCGTGGGTGAGGTAGGCGTTGATCTTGGTGTCATCGAGATCGAACTTGTTGATGTCGGTCTCGATCCAGGGACCGAGCGGGCAGAAAGTGTCAATGCCCTTGGCACGTGCCCACTGGCCATCCTTGAACTGGAGGTCACGGGACGAGACATCGTTGCAGATGAGGAAGCCAAGGACGTGATCCTGCCAGTGCTCCGGATCGATGTTCTTGGAAACCTTGGAGATGACGACGGCGAGCTCGCCCTCGAACTCGACATTGGTGGCGAACTCCGGGATCTTGATAGGAGCGCCCGGGCCGATAACAGCGGTGGACGGCTTGACGAAGATGGTCGGCGGCAGGTCGTCTGCTGACTTGGCGAAGACCTCGGCGACGTGATCGGCGTAGTTGCGGCCGAGCGCGACGACCTTGGTGGGCAGCGTCGGCGCGAGAAGGCGGAATTCGCTTTCCTTAAACTCGCGGCCGGTAGTCTCCGGCGGGGTAAACGGGGTACCGGAAATTTCCTTCGCAACGAGCGAGCCGGGCTCGCCTTCGATGATGGCGAAACAAAGTCCTTCTTGGTGAGCAATTCGTCCAAAGCGCATGGGGCAATCATACTCAGGGCAGGGTTAGCACACGTGCAAAGGTTCAATTAACACGGTGACATGGCGCCCACCTGCGGCTCACAGTGACGAAGTTGGTTTTAAAATCGGCGTTCGGTGATGACGTCGCCGAGTTTCACGGCGTTCATATGGGATTGCTGAGCGAGGAAGAGTTCGCCGCACGCGAGGGCATCGGACAGCGCGTTGTGGCTTCCGTAGCGCGGAAGGTCGTAGCGCTCGCGCACGCGGGCGAGCCGAAGGTCCTCGCCGCGGGGAACGGCGCCGGTACGCTCCATGCGGCGTCGCTCCAGCGCGAAGGTGTCCGCAATGGTGAGCGTGGGTAGCTCACCGCGCAGCCCGAGGCAGGCGGCGTCGAGAAAATCTGCCTCGATGCTGGCGAAGTGCGCGAGGAGGACGCGGCCGTGGAGTGCGGCGAGGAGAGCATCGAGGGCATCGGCAAGCGGAGTGCCGTGGGCGGAGTCGTCGTGTGTGATGCCGTGGATGGTCGCGGACTCCCCCACCTCGACGCCGCGGATGACGTGGTAGCCAGACAGACCAAGCGCGATGAGCTGGCCACGCACGGGAACCCAGCCCATGGAGACAATGCGGTCGCGGCTGGAGTCGAAGCCGGTGGTTTCAAAATCGACTGCAAGGAACTCCACCTTGGCGAGTGGCGTGGATTTTTCGGGCGGGTCGAGGTCCAACTTTCTACGCGTTAAGAAGCGGGTCAGCATGGACAAGCCTCCTCCCTCAAGAATTAGATATTGCGTACAGGATACTTGGTGGCCAAGGCGTTCTGCATCGACTTGATAATGCGGAAGGCGTCGCGCAACTGTTCGCGCTCAAGACGGCTGAGCTGCGCGGGGTAGATCCGGTAGTTCGGGGTTTGCCCAGCCCGGACTTGGAGGGATTGGTGGCGGAGGGTGAGTGCACGCAGGACCGAGTGGGCATCGGCAAGCTCGTGGGCGCCTGCGGCGGAGACGCTTTTTCCGGCAGCCGAGGTAAGACGATCATCGGTCTCGAGAGATGTCGAACCTGCGGCAAGGGCGAAGAGGCGCGCCATCTGAACGATGCCTGCGGTGCCGCCCTTCTTGATATCGAGAGTGTTGACGTGCTGGCCGTCGCGCTCTACCACGAGGCCGCGGAAGAACGTCAGCGGCGGCTCGCGGCGGGCGGCAAGGCTCGCCAGGTGTGCGTGGAAGCGCTGCGAGGTCGCTGCCGCGACGGCTGAGGCGTGGACGCGCTCGCCCAGCGCGAGGGTGCCCGCGACCGCGCGGAAATCGAAAAATACTTGGGCATGGAGCAAGGCATCGGGCTCCGGTGCAGCGGTCCACGTTGCAAAGGTCTGTTCCCACTGAGCGACCGTCATGCGCCACCGCGGGTTCTTGGCCATCATTTCGCCCGGGCACAGGGACTGGCCGCCGGCGTCGAGGCCACGACAGACGAACTCGGTGAGGCGTGCGAAGTACTCGCCGTGGGCCTCCGCGTCATACGAGTTGTCGAGGACAAGCGCGTTGTCCTGATCCGAGGCGAGACCCATTTCCCGGCGGCCCTGGGAGCCAACCGCAACGAAGGCATAGGGCACGGGCGGCGGGCCAAGCTCGAGCTCCGCGAGTTGGCACAGGCGGCGGGCCAAGGCGTCTGCGGCCATCGTAATGATGTTCGCGACTTCCTGGGGGCTCGAACCGCGATCGATATAGCGCACGGCGAGCGTCGCGGCCTCGGTAAACGCGCCGCGGAGCTCCGCAAGGCTGCTGCGGCGGGACAAATCCGCGGCAACAAAGATGGGATCCGCATGCAGGAGCCGGGCGATCTCCGAATCCGTGACGACGCCGAGGACGCGGTCACCGACCACCGGCATGTGGTGGAAGCCGCGCTCCGTCATGAGGAGGTGGACTTCCATGGCCATGGCGTCGGGGCGCACGGACAGTGGATTCGCCGTCATTATGCGACGCACGGGCTCGGACGGATCCAGGTTCGCCGCGAGAACCCGGGTGCGCAAGTCACGGTCCGTGACAATGCCGCGCAGCTGGCCGTCGTCGAGGACGAGCAGCGAAGATGTCCCCGCCTGCGTCATAGCGCGGGCGGCCTCGGCGATGGTGGCATCGGGAGATACAGATTGTACCGGCCGCAGCGTCATCTCAGACAGCCGTGTGCGCAGCAGCTCCGTCGAGTCCTCCTGCAGCTCGTGCGCGAGGTGGGAAGCGCGGCGGGCCTCCGTGTCGTAGAAGCGCGCGAGGTCCGGGTTCTCCGCGGAGACTGCCTGAAAAGCGGCGCGCGGCAGCACAAGGAGCAGGCAGTCCTCGACGACGTCAAAGGTATAGCATGAAACGGGGTCCTCGACGAGCGTCGAGTAGGCCAAGGACTCCCCCGCCCCGCGGCGGTCCACGAGCTGGCCTTCCTCGCTGATCACGTCCACCGCGCCCGAGCGAATGATGTAGAGGTTATCGCCCCGTTCGCCCGCCCTAAGCAGCTGCGTGCCGCGGCGGGCGTAGAGCACGCTGAGCTCTGACGTCAACGCGGCAAGATGGGGCAGGCGCGAAAAGGGTTCGTGTTGGGCGAGAAAGCCCGTGACCTCCTCAAGCTCGACGGTGGGGGTGTTCATAGTGAGCTAGATTACTGGTAACTGACGAACCATGGGCGCGGTTCGACAGAAAATGTTCCCTCCGGTGTAAGCATGGGATGATCCTCGTCGATGAAGTTCTTCCATGCCATGAAGTAATTCGGGCTCAGGCCTTCCCGCATCATGTTCCACGTCTCCATCTTGACATCGGTCGGCCCGTGGCCATCTGCGTGAAGGACGAAGGCAAGCTCCGGGTGGTCTGTATTGACGGTCTCGCGGTCGCGAATCATCTGCTGCTGGAACTGGTGCAGCACGAGCGCTTTCTGCGGCAGCTTCTTCTCGGAGACTAACCCCGCCAGCCAGTCTGCGACCTCGTTGACCTCTGCGGCCTCGACGTGGCCGACGTTTTCCATCGGCAGCTCATCCGGACCAATCTTCCACTCAGGGTCAAGCGCAAGTCCCACGTTGGGGCGCGAGAGCAGGTCCTCGTAGCGCTTCGCTTGCTCGAGCAGGCTCGCGCGGCCTGGCTGCAGGTCAAGCACGGCGTAGCCTCCCGCATCGACGATGGCGTCGACGTAAGGCTCCAGCTCCACCGGGTCCGACTCATTCGAGTAGTTGCCATCCGGCCCCGGGCCGCCGGAGGCCACCGTCGCGATGACCTCGAAGGCTGGAATGACCGGGTAATCCGTGAGTTCTTGATACTGCGCCGCGAGTTCCTTGGCCTTCGCGACCGAGCCGGCCGGGTCCTGCTCGCCCATGACGCCCAGCGCCGGTCCCGACGGGTGCCCGTAGAGCGCCACCATGCGTCGGCCCGGGAAGACGAGTCCGCCGTCGCCAGGCAGCTCGCCATTGGCGGCGAGCTCAACCCTACGGTCAAAGTTTTCTTGTGTGCCAAACGCCGGGCCCAGCGCCACGACGTTGCCCTTGGACACGGCGTCCATAGACGCCTTGGTCACGCGCGGGTCACCCACCGCAAGCGGCATCACGGTCGCGCCTGCGGCGCGTGCGGTCGCAATATCCGCTAGACCAGTTTCGGCAGTGACGAGCGCGGTGAGCTCACGTGTCTCCGGCGGCGTCATGCCAGCAACGGTCTGCATATCCCCGAAAGGCTCGCTTGCCGATGCCCCCTTCTCCAAAGTCTCCGCGTTCTCATAGGTCCCCACGTTGCCGGCCGTGTATACCTTGGTCACGCCGAGTTTCTCCAGCTGCGCCGCGGTATTCGAGCCATCGAAGAACATGGGGATGCCCTTGTCGACTGCGGTCTCGGCGCCGACGAGCGCTTGGTCTTTATCCGTGACGACGGCCTCCTCCGCAGCATCGAAGAAGGAAGACGCGTCGGCCATCACCGTGGGCGCGCTCGGCGCGGTGGTCTCCGGAGACGGCTGCGTTTCAGGCGTGCTGGAGCAGCTGCCGAGAGCTAGGGCACTCGCGGCGAGGACGGCGGCCGAAAACGTACGAAGGGAGCGCACTGCAGTCATTCGCCTAATACTACAGGGCGCTCCCAGGAATATGGTTTAGACTGCGGCGGCGATTCGGTCGCCCACCTCAGTCGTACGAATGGGGGCATCACCACGAGCGGAGACGTCCTCGGCAACCGCCTTCTCAATGCGCTGCGCGCCCGCCTCGTCACCCAGGTGGCGCAGCAGCATGGCGCCCGACAAGATGGCGGCAGTCGGGTCCGCAATGCCCTGGCCTGCAATATCCGGGGCCGAGCCGTGGACGGGCTCGAACATGGACGGGTTACTACCGGAGGCATCGATATTGCCGGAGGCCGCCAGGCCGATGCCGCCGGTCACGGCGCCAGCGAGGTCCGTCAAGATGTCGCCAAACAGGTTATCCGTGACGATGACGTCATAGCGGGACGGGTCCGTCACCATGTAGATGGTCGCGGCATCAACGTGGTTGTAGTCGACCGTCACGTCCGGGAATTCCTGTGCGACCTCGTCGACGGTGCGCTGCCACAGCGAACCGGCGTTGACGAGCACATTCGTCTTGTGCACGAGCGTGAGGTGCTTGCGGCGCTTCTGGGCGCGCGCAAAGGCATCGCGCACGACGCGCTCGACGCCGAAGCGGGTGTTTTGGGAGACCTCGGAAGCGACCTCGTGCGGGGTACCCTCCCTCAACGTGCCGCCGTTGCCACAGTAGAGGCCCTCGGTGCCCTCGCGGACGACGACGAAGTCGATGTCGCCGGGATGGGCCAGCGGCGAGGTCGACGTCGGGTACAGCTTGGACGGACGCAGGTTGACGTGGTGGTCAAGTGCGAAGCGCATCTTGAGCAGCAGGCCGCGTTCGAGAATGCCCGGCGGCACGGAGCCCGGGGCGCCGATGGCGCCGAGCAGAATAGCGTCATGCTCGCGCAGGGAGGCCAGATCATCCTCAGTGAGCAGTTCCCCGTTGCGCAGGTAGCGACGCGCACCGAGGTCATACTCGGTCGTCTCGATATCGTCGCGCACGGCGCAGAGAACCTTGAGCGCTTCTGCCGTGACTTCCGGGCCGATGCCGTCGCCGCCAATAACCGCGAGTTTCATTTTGCGGGATTCCTTTCTCACCTGATGGATTTTCTGGCTAGTGTAGCACGCAGAAACGGGCGCCACCATGAAAGGTGACGCCCGTTTTACAGGGAGTTCAACTTAGTCGTTGAGATCGAACTGGAAGGCCTCAGCCTCGAGCTTCGCCGAGATGGACTCAACGAGAGCCTCCGGGACCTCGCGATCGACGCGGAGGATGAGGACTGCGGACTCCGCAACCTTGCCCTGGGTCAGGGCAGCGGCCTGAATGTTGATGCCCTCGGCGCCCAGCGCGGTACCGACGGTGCCCAGTGCGCCCGGCTTGTCCGCGTAGCGGAAGAAGATGTTGCGGCCGGTAGCGCGCATGTCGACGCCGCGGCCGTTGATGCGAACGAACTTCTCGACGCCGTCGATGCCAGTAAGAGCGCCGGTGAGTTGCGAGGAGTCGCCGTCGGCGGCAATGACCTTCACGCGCAGCGAGGAACGGTGGCCCTTGGACTCGGCGTTGGTGCGCACGGAGACGTCGACGCCGCGGGTCTCTGCGATCTGCATGGCGTTGACGAAGGTGACCGGCTCGGAGACGACGCGGGAGAACAGGCCGCGGACGGCAGACAGGCCCAGGGCCTCGACGTCCTCGGTGGACAGCTCGCCGCAGGCCTCGACCTCGATGGCGACCGGTGCCTTGTCGAGCAGCGCACCAGCGGTGAGACCGAGCTTGCGGGCAATCTCGAGCCAGCCGGCGACCTCTTCGCCGACGCGGCCGCCCTGGACGTTGACGGCGTCCGCAACGAACTCGCCGTTGAGGGCCTTGAGTACGGAGGCAGCGACGTCGGTACCGGCACGATCCTGCGCCTCGACGGTCGACGCGCCCAGGTGCGGGGTGACCGTGACCTGCGGCAGCGCGAAGAGCGGCGAGTCGGTGCAGGGCTCGGTGGCGTAGACGTCGAAGCCGGCGCCGCGGTGGTGGCCAGCCTTGATGGAGTCTGCAAGAGCCTGCTCATCGACGAGACCGCCGCGGGCGGCATTGATGAGGATCTGGCCTTCCTTCGCCTTGGCCAGCAGCTTCGCGTCGAACATGCCTGCGGTCTCCGGGGTCTTCGGCAGGTGGATGGTCACGAAGTCAGCGCGCGCCATAAGGTCTTCGAGCTCGACGAGCTCGACGCCCAGGGCGGCGGCGCGGGCCGGGTTCGCGTACGGGTCGTAGGCAATGATGGTGGCCTCGAACGCGGCGAGGCGCTGTGCGAAGAGCTGGCCAATGTGGCCGAAGCCGACGATGCCGACGGTCTTGCCGTAGATTTCCACGCCCTTGAAGGAGGAACGCTTCCACTCGGCACCGCGGAGGGAGGCGTCAGCCGAAGGAATCTGACGGGCGGTGGCCATGAGCAGCGCGATGGCGTGCTCGCAAGCGGAGTGGATGTTGGAGGTCGGAGCGTTGACGACCATGACGCCGCGCGCGGTGGCAGCCGGGATATCAACATTGTCGAGACCCACGCCGGCACGGCCGACGATCTTGAGATTCGTCGCGGCGGCGAGGACTTCCTCATCGACCGTGGTGGCGGAGCGAACGAGCAGCGCCTCAGCCTCCGGAACGGCGGCAAGGAGCTCGGCACGGTTGGGACCGTCGACCCAGCGGACCTCCACCTCCTCTCCCAGTGCAGTCACGGTGGACTGAGCGAGCTTGTCAGCGATGAGGACTACCGGCTTCGACATTACTTTCCTTCTTTTCCCTTGAGGGAAATGTCAGTGGGGTGTATAAGATACGCCGAATTGTAATCTATTCATGCCAGCCTTGTCCAATTCGGTCAGACAATAGGCTGGCATCCCCGAAATCGCTGCCCAACGCCACGAGCGGGCCGTTTTCTAGACCCGCCACCATCGCGTACGCCGCTTTCGACGCGGTCGGGTCGCCCGAGGGCATGACGCGCACGGATGCGCCGAAGGCCACGGCATTCGCGACCGCGGCAATGGGCGTCGTGGGCGTCGCGACAACAATCGGCGACATCTGGGCGTCGCGGCGCGATTGCGCAGGCAGCGGCTTGACGCGCTTGATGTCCTCGTAGCGCGTGAGCGGCTGCCACGCTGCCTTGAGCTCGATGCGCTTCGCACTATCGAGGTTGGCAACCGCGGCGACCATGCGCTGCGGGTCCGCAATGACCTGGCTCGTGAACTCGAAGGCGGTGAACTCCCCCATCGCGCGGGTGAACCCATTGTCCTTGATGACGGTCAGGGAACCGGCCGTGTTGGACGCCAGCGGCACGTCGCCGACGAGGACGATGCGCGAGACCCCCAGCTCGCTGATGAGCGCCACGATATCCGTGCGCGCGTCTTCCGCATACGTCACCATGGGTACGTGCTGAGCGACGGACAGGGCGGCGGCGCGCAGCGCGGCGGCATCGGAATCTTCTGCAATAATGAGCGATTCCGAGTCGGGGAAGAAAGTGCGCACGGCGTCGACGCCCGTCGCGTCCTTGAGCACGCTGATGTGTCCCTCAAAATCCTTCGACACGAAGCCGTTGACGTTTTGTGCGCGGGCCTGGTCGAGATTGATCGCCGAGTCCGGCAATTCCGTGATATTCGTGGGCACAGCTACGTGCGCGTCCTGCGCGCAGCCCGCGAGGAGCAGCGTGCAGGCGCAGGCGGCGAGAAATCTACCGCACGAAGGCATTCGGGCCCTCGTCACCGCCGCCTAGGTCGTTTTCGTTCACGTCGCGGATGACCGGCTTGCCGATGGCGTACTCAATCATGCCAATGAAACGCTCGCGGCGGTCGGCGAAGAAGCCTTCCCAATTCGAGGTGTGGAGCGTCATCGGGTCGATCTCGTGCGAGGCGAGGACGGCGTCGAAATCAGCGTCGTCGAGGATGGACTTGGACTGCAGGCGCGGCAGGTAGCGCTGCGGCGAGCGTCCCTCGAGGACGACCTCGGTGCGCTTGCCCATGGGCGTACGGTTGAGCACGGACGCCGCGAGGACGGGATCGACGCCGTTCTTCTCGCACCAGGCGAGCGGGAAGACTGGGAAGAAACCCGGATTGAGCTCGGCAAAGGAGTTCTTGTCGAAGACGCGGCCGGTGCGCCAGTCGCGGGCGCCGCGGGCCATGAGCAGCGCGTCGAGCGCCTTGAAGATGCCCGTCGTGGAATCGGCAGACAGCAGGCGGGATTCGCGGAAGTCAGTGTCACGCACGGTCTTCGGCTCTACGTCCGTGGTACCCAGCACCCAGGCGACGACCTCGTCGACGTCGCGGCCGGAGCGCTGCGCCACGGCGGAAGAACCGTAGAGCTCGCCAAAGACGCCAGACCAGAACCAGCGGTTGATCTTGTCCCACGCCTCTTGCGTGGACAACGCTCCGGGCTCGGAGACGAGGCGCGCAAGGATGACGGACAGCGGCACGATCTGCTTGGAGAACGGCACCTGCTCGTGGCTCAAAATGCAGCGCTCGGACAGGAAGGAGGCGACCTCCGCCATGGTCACGCGTAGCGTCTTCGTCGCGTCCTTGTACTCCGGCAGGGACAGCGACAGGATATCTTCGCGCGTGCCGGAGGCATGTCCGCGCAGCGAGGTCGCGAGCAAAGAGACGGCAGAGAGGAACTCCGTGCGCCCGATGGCGTCGAGCGCGCCGTGGCGACGCAGCAGCTTCTCGGTCTCGGCCCAGTCATCCGCCAAGTGGAAGTTCTCATCCTCGCTGGCGAAGACCGCGGTGAGCAGATCGAAGACATCCATCTGCAGGCCGGAGCTATTCGCCTGGGCGAAGACCTGGCCCACACCAGCACGCTCGGTCTCGCGGGACAGGCGGATGATCGGGATGTCGTAGCCTGCAAGCGGGCGGAGGATGCGGTTGTGGAACGCCACGGCGGCATCGGCAAGCTCGGCGTCGCCGGAGGCAGCCAACTCGAAGAGGGCCTTGGTGCCGTCCTCAAAGAGGAGATCGGCGACCGGAATGCAGCCAGCCTCCAGCGCGGTGGCGCGGTCCGGGATGCGCTCCAGGTCCGGGCCGAAGTGCGAGCGCATCATGCCATCCTGATTCACCGCGAACACGGCCTCGTCCGGCATGAGCTCGTTGGCGACGGCCTTGCGCACATCGACGTAGAAGGTGCGGGTGATCTTCTTATTGCGGAAGTCCTTGGTATTGACCCGGCCTTCGCCGCGGAAGCAGTGGTACAACGTGGTGAGGCGCTGCTGGCCATCGAGGAGCAACAGGCCCGGGTTCACGCCGGTATTCGGCGCACCGGTGAGCGGGCGCGGACGGAAACGCATGGGCTCGTTACGAGTATCGAGCACCATGAGCGCGCCCACCGGGTAACCGCGCAGGACGGTGACGATGAGCGAGCGGATGCGATCTTCATCCCAGGCGTAGTGACGCTGGAAATCGGGCAACTGAATATCGCCGCGCTCGATGCGGGCGAACAGGTCGGTGAGATCAAAGCTTGGCGTTGTAAAACCCATGTGACCGAGGATACCCCGCAAAGGGAACGCCCGCCCGTATAAAAGCGATCCCAGGGCATATCTCACACAAACGGAGCCAAAAGCAGCCATGCAAAAGCCCTCCTGCGTTTACTGCAGGAGGGCTTGAGGGCGAAGATCTTAAGCGGTCTGCTCGCGAGCGTCGACCTTAACCCAGCTCATCATGTCGCGAAGCGTGGAGCCAGTCTTCTCAATCGGGTGGTTGGAGACCTCAGCGCGCATGCCCTCGAGCTCCTTGTTGCCACCCTCGATGTTGGCGACGAGGCGCTTGACGAAGGTGCCGTCCTGGATGTCCTTGAGGACGTCCTTCATGCGAGCCTTGACAGAGTCATCGATGATGCGCGGGCCGGAGACGTAGCCACCGAACTCAGCGGTATCAGAGATGGAGTAGTTCATATTGGCCAGGCCGCCCTCGAAGATGAGGTCGACGATGAGTTTCATCTCGTGCAGGCACTCGAAGTAGGCCATCTCCGGCTCGTAGCCAGCCTCAACGAGGGTCTCGAAGCCGCCCATGATGAGGTACTCCAGGCCACCGCAGAGGACAACCTGCTCGCCGAAGAGGTCAGTCTCGGTCTCCGCCTTGAAGGTGGTGGGGATGACGCCGGCGCGGGCGCCACCGATAGCAGCGGCGTAGGACAGGGACAGGTCGTGGCCCTCACCCTTCGGGTCCTGCGCAGTAGCGATGAGGCAAGGAACGCCCTTGCCGTCAACAAACTGGCGACGGACGAGGTGGCCCGGCCCCTTTGGCGCAACCATGCCGACGGTGATGTCAGCAGCCGGCTTGATGAGCTCGAAGTGGATATTGAGGCCGTGGCCGAAGAACAGGGCGTTGCCCGCCTCCAGGTTGGGCTCAATGTCCTCGGTGAAGATCTGCGCCTGGGAAGTATCCGGAGCCAGCAGCATGATGACGTCGGCCCACTTGGCGGCCTCCGCGTTGGTGAGAACCTTGAAGCCGGCCTCTTCTGCCTTCACGCGAGACTTGGAGCCTTCCCGCAGACCGACAGCAACCTCAACGCCAGAGTCGCGCAGGTTCTGCGCGTGGGCGTGACCCTGGGAGCCGTAGCCGATGATGGCGACCTTGCGGCCCTGGATGATGGACAGATCTGCATCTGCGTCGTAGAACGTCTCAATTGCCATGAGTGTTAATCCTTACTCTGATATTTTCGTGCGGGTGCTGTCTCTATTTCTAGCACACGATAGACGAAAAGTGTTCGTTGTTTGAGACAATTTTCTCAATTTGTCTCAATCGGTGGGAAAATTAAGGTTATTTCGTGGGCGCCATCGACTTCGGACCGCGGCCCAATGCGACGCGTCCGGACTGAATGAGCTCGCGAATACCAAAGGGCTCGAGCACGTCCAGCAGCGCACGCAGCTTGCCCGGCGTGCCCGTCGCCTCGATGACGACAGACTCGGGAGCGACGTCGACAACGCGGGCACGGAAAATGTCGACCGCACCGACGACCTGCGCGCGGTTGTCGTTATTAGCCGAGACCTTCACGAGCATGATCGCGCGCGAAATAGTGGTCTCCTCATCGAGCTCCACGACCTTGAGGACGTGGATGAGCTTGTTGAGCTGCTTGGTCACCTGCTCCGTCACGATGTCATTCGCATCGACGACGATGGTGAGGCGGTTGATGCCCTCCACCTCCGTCTTCGCTGACACAAGAGAGATGAGGTTGTAGCCGCGACGGGAGAACATGCCAGTGACGCGGGAGATGATGCCTTCCACGTCCTGCACGAGGACGGAGAGGGTGTGGCGAGTGATATCGGTTGCTGCCATGGTATTTAAGCCTCCTCCAGGGCCTCGTGGATTTCGGCGGGCTCTTCCGCCGCGGACGTGTTGTCATCAAAAAGCGGTCGCAGTCCCAGCGCGTACTGAATCTCCTCGTTCGAAGCTCCACCCGCAATCATCGGCCACACCTGTGCGTCCTCGCCGACAATGAAGTCGATGACAACGGGGCGGTCGTTAATGGCGCGGGCGCGCTCAATAGCGGGCACGACCTCATCCTCAGTCGTCACGCGAATCGCTTCGCAGCCCAAAGCTTCCGCCAACTTCACAAAATCCGGCAGGTAATGGTCGGCCTCGCGCAGCTTGGTATGCGAGTAGTGCTCGTCGAAGAAGAGAGTTTGCCACTGGCGAACCATGCCCAAGTTGCCGTTATTAACCACGGCAACCTTGAGCGGGAAGCCTTCCACCGCGGCGGTGGCGAGTTCCTGATTCGTCATTTGGAAACAGCCGTCACCGTCGATTGCCCAGACTTCCTTCTCCGGCATGGCGGCCTTGGCGCCAAGTGCCGCTGGCACCGAATAGCCCATCGTGCCCGCACCTCCCGAGTTGATCCACGAGCGCGGATTCTCGAAGTCGATGAACTGCGCCGACCACATCTGGTGCTGGCCCACGCCAGCGACGTAGATAGCCTCCGGTCCGACGGTCTCCGAGATCTTCTCCAGGACGAACTGTGGGTTTAGCTTGCCGTCCACGGTGGGCTTCCAGCCACGTGGGAAGCGTTCCTTCATATCGTCGAGGTAGGCCATCCAGTCCTCGACGTCCGGCGGGTTGAGTTTCGCCTTGCCCTGGTACGTCTTCGTCAACTGGAGCAGAACCTCGCGGGCGTCGCCCACAATCGGGACGTCGACCTCGCGCAGCTTGCCCACCTCGGCTGGATCGATATCCGCCTGAATAACCTTGGCGCCCGGCGCAAAGGTGTTCAAGTCGCCCGTCACGCGGTCGTCGAAGCGCGCGCCAATAGTAATAAGGAGATCCGCACGCTGCATGGCGGCCACAGCCGGCACCGTACCGTGCATGCCTGGCATACCCATGTGCAGCGGGTGCGAGTCCGGAAAAGAGCCCAGCGCCATGAGCGTCGTCACCACCGGAATGCCCGTGTACTCCGCGAACTCCAGGAGCTCGCGGTGCGCGTTGGCCTTAATGACACCGCCGCCCACGTACAGCACCGGACGCTCGGACTTCGCGATAAGTTTTACCGCCGAAGAAATCTGACGCGGGTGCGGCGTCGTGGTCGGCTTGTAGCCCGGCAAGTCCAGCTGCGGCGGGTAGGAATAATCGAGGTAGCCGTTTTGGACGTCTTTGGGAATGTCGACGAGGACAGGACCCGGACGCCCCGTGGCGGCAAGATGGAAGGCCGCGACGATAGCTTCCGGGATCTCCTGCGGATCCGTGACAATGAAATTGTGCTTCGTAATCGGCATGGTCACGCCACGGATATCCGCCTCCTGGAAGGCGTCCGTACCCAACAGGCTCGAGCCCACCTGTCCGGTAATGGCAACGATGGGGACCGAGTCCAGGTTCGCGTCCGCAATCGGGGTCACAAGGTTGGTCGCGCCTGGGCCGGAGGTCGCGATGCACACGCCCACCTTGCCGGAGGCCTGTGCATAGCCTTCCGCCGCGTGGCCCGCGCCCTGCTCGTGGCGGACGAGCACGTGACGTAGCTTCGTGGAGGCATAGAGGGCATCGTACAGCGGCAACACGGCGCCGCCCGGAATGCCAAATACAAGGTCGGTGCCCAGATCTTCGAGGGTGCGGACGATGGCCTGCGCGCCAGTCATACGCTCGGTGCCCTTTTTGGCGCCGGACGTCGACTTGGCGAGCGAAGCCGGGGTCGGCGACGGTGAAGCTGCCACGGTCAATTACTCCTTGAGTTCAAAGCTTGTTTATTTTTACGGAGCCGCGGGTGTGGCACCGTGTGATCTGCGAAGGATGAAGGTGGTCCTCCAACAACAAAGCCCCCGTCTCAGTTGCGTTGTGTGCAACTGGCGAGGGCGCTTGCTCTAATCAACGACAACTTATGCCGTTGCGGCAGGCGCCGCGTCCGGTACTACAAGCTGAAGTCGAATAATGATCATGGTTTCTATCTTACACTCGATAGGCTATCCCGCCACCCGATACCCCCATTCCATATATTGAAACAGGCGTCTCGCGAGGTGAGCCGATTTCTCACAATCGGGCGGTCGCCCCCGTTACACACCTCCCCGCCGTGTCCACTAGTGTCTATTGACATGAATGCGCACACCTTCAGGCCGGATCGCACCCATATCCTCGCCATTGTGCTCATTGCGATGATCGCTATCATCGGCATCGCGTGGGCACCGCTCAAACTCGGTTGGCTGTTGATCTTCCCCGTCCTGTGGATTTGGTGGGTTCTCAAAGCCCACACCACGGTCTCCGAAGACGGCATTGATATTGGCTACGCCTTCCGCGGCAACGAGCACCTCGACTGGGATAACTTCCGCGGCATCGGTTTCAAGGGTTCCCGCACATTCGCTTCCGATGCCGCCGGCAAGGACCACAGCCTGCCCGGCGTCACGTTCAACTCGCTGCCCCGGCTTTCCCATGCCTCCCGCGGCCGCATTCCCGACGCTCTCACCGCCGGCCAGTACGCCGCCGAGGAAAAGGTCGCCATCATCCACCGCGACGGCGAGCACATTCTTCTCACCAAGGAAGAATTTGCCGACTACAAGCGCACTCACCCCGACGCTTAAACCCACCCGAACATAACAAGGACTCCCCATGTTTCCCCTGCGCTCCAAAGTAACCACCGTCGGCCGCCAGGCCTCCGGCGCCCGCGCCCTGTGGCGCGCCACCGGCACCAAGGAACACGAGTTTGGCAAGCCGATTGTCGCCATCGCCAACTCCTACACCCAGTTCGTTCCGGGCCACGTCCACCTCAAGAACGTCGGCGACATCGTGGCCGAGGCCGTCCGCGCCGCGGGCGGCGTGCCCAAGGAATTCAACACCATCGCCGTTGATGACGGCATCGCCATGGGCCACCAGGGCATGCTCTACTCACTGCCGTCGCGCGAGATCATCTCCGACTCCATTGAGTACATGGTCAACGCGCACACTGCCGATGCCCTCGTGTGCATCTCCAACTGCGACAAGATCACCCCGGGCATGCTCAACGCAGCACTCCGCCTCAACATCCCCACCATCTTCGTCTCCGGCGGCCCGATGGAGGCCGGCAAGGCCGTCGTCGTCGACGGCGTGGCACATGCACCCACCGACCTCATCACCGCCATCAACGCGACCGCCAACGAGCAGGTCTCCGACGAGGGGCTGACCGCCATCGAGGCAGCCGCCTGCCCGACCTGTGGCTCCTGCTCCGGCATGTTTACTGCGAACTCCATGAACTGCCTCACCGAGGCCCTCGGCCTCTCCCTGCCGGGCAACGGCACCACGCTAGCCACCCACTCCGCTCGCCGTTCGCTTTTTGAGAAGGCCGGCGCCACCATCATGGATCTGTGCCAGCGCTACTACGGTGAGGAAGACGAGTCCGTCCTGCCGCGCAATATCGCGACGAAGGAAGCCTTCACCAACGCCATGGCGCTTGACATGGCCATGGGTGGTTCTACCAACACCATCCTCCACACGCTTGCCGCCGCCCAAGAGGGCGAGGTCGACTTCACCCTCGAGGACATCAACAACCTGTCCTACAAGGTGCCGTGCATCTCCAAGGTGGCTCCCAACGGCAACTACCACATCGAGGACGTCCACCGTGCCGGCGGCATCCCCGCCATCCTCGGCGAGCTGCGCCGCGGCGGCTTCATCGACGAGTCCGTCCACACGGTCGCCTACGACACGGTCGACGGCTGGCTCAACGACTGGGACATCCGTGGCGGCAAGGCCATCGATGAAGCCACCGAGCTCTTCCATGCAGCCCCTGGCGGCGTGCGCACCACCGAGCCCTTTTCCCAGTCCTCCCAGTGGGAGACCCTCGACACCGACGCGGAGAACGGCTGCATCCACTCCGTAGACCACTCTTTCTCCTCCGACGGCGGCCTCGTTGTCCTGCGCGGCAACTTGGCCCCCAATGGCGCCATCGTCAAGGCCGCCGGCGTCGACGAGGAACTGTGGACGTTCTCCGGTCCTGCCCGCGTGGTCGAGTCTCAGGAAGAAGCCGTCTCCATCATCTTGAAGCGCGAGGTCCAGCCGGGCGACGTCATCGTCATCCGTTACGAGGGCCCGTCCGGCGGCCCGGGCATGCAGGAAATGCTCCACCCGACCTCCTTCCTCAAAGGCTCCGGCCTGGGCAAGGCTTGCGCGCTTATCACGGATGGCCGTTTCTCCGGCGGTACCTCCGGCCTGTCCATCGGCCACATCTCCCCGGAGGCCGCCCACGGCGGACTCATCGGCCTGGTCGAAAATGGCGACACTATCACCATCGACATCCACGAGCGCAAACTCACCCTCGAGGTCGATGAGACCGTCATCGCGGATCGTCGAGGCGCCCAGGAGTCTCGCGAGAAGCCCTGGACTCCGGTCAACCGCGACCGCCAGGTGACCAAGGCGCTGCGCGCCTACGCCAACATGGCGACCTCCGCTGACCGCGGTGCTGTCCGCGTCGTCGACGGCTTCGTGAACTAGGCATCACACAACTTAAGCATCATCGGCCCTCCTGTCGCCCCGACAGGAGGGGTTCGCCGTTTTCGGGCGCGGATGGCCTAGAGTTATCTAGCGATGAAACTGCTTGAGAACCCCGCCTTCCGCCTCACCCTCGCCGTCCTCGGCGCGCTGGGTGGCCTCGCCACCATCATTCAGCACCTCCTCGTGACGGACTTCCCGGTGGACATGATCATCTACCGCGAAGGTGTGAAAGCCTTCCTCGACGGCCGGTCAGTCTACGCGGAACCCATGATGGCTGGCGACCTCAAGCTGCCATTTATTTACCCGCCCTTCGGCGCGCTGTTCATGGTGCCGCTCACCATCTTCTCCGGCATCACGGATTCGATGGCCGGCGACATCATGATCGTCATTTCGGACCTCGCGATCCTCGCCTGCCTCTTCGGTATCTTCCGCGCCGTGACGAAGCGCAGCGACATCTGGTGGGCCATCCTGCCCGTATGGGCCCTAGCCCTTAACTTTGAGCCCGTCCGCCTCAACGATGGCTTCGCCCAAATCAACATCGTGGTCATGGCGCTCGTCGTCGCCGATCTTGTTCCCCGCAAGCGCTTTCTCCCCCAAGGCTGGCTCCTTGGCGTCGCCGCCGCTATCAAGATCACGCCGCTGGCCATCCTGCTCTACTTCTTGGTCCGCAAGGAATGGAAGCCCATTCTCACCGCGGCCGCCTCGGCCGTCATCGCGACGCTGCTCGCCGCCGCGGTGCGCTGGCAGGTCTTCGTCGAGTTCTTCTCCACCAAGCTGCTGCAGATGGGCTCCGGCGGCGACTTCGGCGTAGGCACGGACTACCAGTCCAACTCCTCGCTCAAGGCCGTCATCCAGCGTCTGTTTACCTCCAAAGAAGCCGCGGAGACCCACGGCACGCTTATCAACATCCTGTGGCTCGCCGCGGCGCTACTCACCATCGTCCTCGGTGCGCTGCTCATCCGCCGCCTCTTCCACCGCGGCTGGGACACCGAAGCCTGGATGACCGCCGCCGTCGTCATGCTGCTCATCTCCCCCGTCTCCTGGTCCCACCACTGGGTCTGGCTCGCGCTCATCATCCCGGTACTCATCTACCGCGCCTGCGAAACCCGTACGTGGCTCAGCGGCGGGCTCATGGCCGTCCTCGTCGCCTGGGCCGCCATGCTGCTCACCGTCCCGCCCAAGTGGTGGTTCGGCGACCAAATCGACGTCTACGACATGCCCTTCTTCCAGAAGTTCCTCGTCGATGACTTCGTGTGGCTGGCCGTTATCGCTTTCACGCTCTTCGCGCTGTGCTTCGCCCGCACTCAGTCCCCGACCATCTCGCGCAGCGCCGCCAAGTGACCCTCGAACGCCGACTTTCCGGCCGTGGTGAGCATGACCCACACGGTGTCCTTGCCACGCGAGGAGCCATACTCACGAAAGCGTGAGACATAACCATGGTCCTCGAGCGTGCCCAGCTGCTTGGACAGCGTCGCATCCGAGATCCCTACCTCCTCACGCAGCGCCGCGAACTTCATCTCCTTGCGGACCTGCCCCTCAACCGCCCCAAACGCGTTGAGCGCCGCGCAGATTTTGAAGCGATTGAGCGGGTGAATGACCGAATCAAGCGCCGCCATCACTGCACTCCCGAGTTGATCAACGCGCCGCTGCGGAGCATCCAGACACTATGCGCCGTAGCGCACGCCCCGAAGAGAACGCACGGCCACACCGGCATGGGATCAAAAAAGCTATTGATGAGGTCGACGAACAACGGCCACAACATGAAGCTGAGGGCCGCGTAGAAACTCTTGCTCACCTTCTGCTGCGCTAACGGATCCTGGCGCATGGCCGGGCGCACCTTGGACAGACGGGCAATCTGCCACGCCAGGACGCAGAGAACTACGAACAACCCGCCCACCGTGAGAAAGCTCTGCCACCCTCCTCGGTTCAGTGCAAGAACGAAAATAGAAACGCCGTAGGCAAGGCCAAAGAGCACCGCCATCCACACCGGCGCGGCGGTCGTCCGATGTGCCTTTTCCTGAACTCCGGCCTCGTATTCCAGGGCCTCACGAACTTCATCGTTCATCATTCCTCCTTGCTTTCCACTAAAGAAAGTATCTCATTTTCCATCACGGAAAGCAATGATTCGCCAAAGTAAAGGCCCGCCGCAGCGAACTGCGACGGGCCTTGAAGGGGACACGGCCAAGCTTTTAGCTCAGCGGATTAACCCCAGCGCCGAACCACCAGGCTACGACAAGGATGGCGATACCAATGACGACGAAGATCCAGGACGAGGCCAGCGGGCGGCGCGCCCAGGAGCGGCCGAAGTCGAAGGAGATAACGCCCGGGCCGGTGAACTGCAGGGCGAAGGCTACCAGGAAGAGGACAATGGACAGCCACATGGCGTCCGGCCAGTTGAACGGGTTGAGGCCAGCGCTCGACTGCGTAAGCTCATGAATGGCAGTAAAGCCGGTGACAACCAGGCCCAGCATGGATGCCAGCGGGGTGACCAGGCCGAGCAGCAGGAAGACGCCGGCGATGAGCTGGAGCGTCGGCACCGCGATGGCGAGGACCTGCGGCAGGGCGTAGCCAGCAAACGAGGTCTCCAGCTCGGAAAGCCCCTGGGCTTCGCCGAGGCCGAAGAAGGTGCCAACACCAGCGACGATGAGGTACAGAGCCAGCGCGATACGGACGAAGAGGAGGCCGAAGTCGAGGGTGCCGCGGCGGGGGTCGGCCTTCCACTGCTCACGCTTGGCGCGGGCACCGGCAGCCTTTCGTTCCTCCGGGGTCGGGCCCTCTTCCGCCTCAGCGACGGCGACGGGCCCGGCGTTCGTATTCGGGTCGAAGCTCTGGGTAGGGGCGGCCATGTCGACCGTCTCGTTGCGCACCTCAGCGGGCTTGGAGTAATCCTCGGAAGTCTGCGCGAACTGCGTGGTCTCCGCCTGGGACCCCATCTTTGCGGCCAAGTCAAAGCTAATGGTCTCCGGCGAGCCGCCCACCTGCTGGGGCTGGGCGCGGTCGCCGAAAGACTTGCTCGCAGGCGAGGGGCCGGCGCTCGGGTTGTAGGTCGGGACGTCGACGTCGTCGAAATCGCGTGCGTTATCGGGCCTGTTTTTGTCGGTCATACTCTCCGAATGTAGAGCAGTTCCTGGGAGTTTGCCGTGGGGCGCGCCGATTGTTACCGAGGCGTTGTTTTTGCAGTACGGGATAACTCGGACTATTCTAAGGTTGAATATTTTGTTGACACGTTCACAACTTTAGGTACAACTTTAAGGCAGGGACCCGCAATGGCCACTGAGGACACCGCAGCGGATTGGGCCGGCGACGCGCGCAATGCCTCTCCGGACGGCGAATTCGTCCGCGACACCACCTACATCGAAGACCGCATCTCCCCCAGTGTCTCCGAACCGACCGCACAGGACGACGGCACGTTCTTCTGGCCCATGGAAGCCGGCCGCTACCGCCTCGTCGCGGCACGCGCCTGCCCGTGGGCACACCGCGCCGTCATCACCCGTCGCCTCATGGGTCTCGAGGACACGCTCTCGCTCGGTCTGGCTGGCCCGACGCACGACGTGCGCTCCTGGACCTTCGATCTGGATCCCGGCGAGGTCGATCCGGTACTCGGTACGAAGCGCCTTCAGGAGGCCTACTTCAACCGCTTCCCCAACTACCCGCGCGGCATCACGGTGCCGGCCATCGTAGAGGAATCCACGAAGCGCGTGGTGACGAACTCGTACAACACGATCGTCCGCGACTTCATCACGGAGTGGACCGACTTCCAGCGCGCAGGCGCGCCGAATCTCTACCCCGCTCAGCACGCCGAGGAGATGGAAAAGCTCAACGAGTCCATCTTCCACAACATCAATAACGGCGTGTACCGCGCTGGTTTCGCGGGTTCCCAAGAAGCCTATGAGAAGGCCTACAACCAACTCTGGGAGGCGCTCGACTCCGTTGAGGAGCGCCTGGGCACGCAGCGCTACATGGTAGGCGACCACATCACGGAGACGGATATCCGTCTCTTTGTCACCCTCATCCGCTTCGATCCGGTCTACTACGGCCACTTCAAGTGCTCACGCGAGAAGATGGCAGAAATGCCGAATATCCGCGGCTACATGCAGGAACTGTTCCAGATCCCGGGCTTCGGCGACACCACCGACTTCACCGAGATCAAGCAGCATTACTACATGGTGCAAACGGAGATTAACCCCACCAAGATCGTACCCGTTGGTCCGGACATGTCCTGGCTGGCGCAGCCGCACGACCGCGACCGCTTCGGCGGTGCCCCGTTCGCTGAGGGCACCACGTTGCCTGGCGCGCTTCCCGCTGGCGAGCACATCAAGAACCCGGAGCAGTTCCAGATTGATCTCTTCGGTCCCGCCGTCGCAGGCAAGTAACGCCTAACGCAGTTCTGCCGCAGCCTCGTGCACAAACTCGGTGAGCTTATCGAGCATCTCCGAGTCCAAGCGCCAGCGTTGCCACCACAGTTCTAGGTCGAGATGCACGTTGTTAAGGACGACGAGCTCGTCGCTTTCTAGAAGCGCCTCGGCCTGGATTTCTGGGATCATGCCCCAGCCCAAGCCAACCCGCACGGCTTCGTTGTAGGCATCGATGGCGGGCACAAAGTTACGCCGCCCGCGCATCTCCCGCAGCTCCAGACCCAACCCCCGGAGCGTCGATTTCAGCACGGGATCCTGCTTGCTGTAGAGCACCATCGGCATTTCTTCCCACGGCCCCACCAGCAGGTCCGGCGAGGCCATCGCGTAGTAGCGCATGGTCCCCAGCCGCGACGCCTCGCAGCCTGCGACCGGAGTATGTTCACTCGTCACGGCACCCAGCACGTCGCCGCGGCGCAGCATGCCCAGCGTTTCCGTCTCGTCTTCCACGCGCAACCGCAGCGTCGCACCGTCCAGCCCTGCCACCTTCCCGATGACGGGTTGAAACCACGAATGCAGACTGTCTGCGTTGACCCCCACCGACAACGGAATAGAACGCACACGCGCATCAAGCTGCGCCTGCGCCTCCGCCTGGACCAACGCGATCCGTCGCGCGGTCTGCACGATAACTTCGCCCGCCTCTGTGGGTTCGACCGGCGTCGTGCGTCGCAGCAGCACGCGTCCTGTATCGGACTCCAACGCCTTGATGCGCTGGCTTACCGCCGAGGGTGAAATACCCAGCACCGCCGCCGCCACTTCAAAGCTGCCTTCTTCCACGATGGCAAGCAGTGTATCCATCTGCACCTGGTTCATGAAGCTCATCTTAATCGAATGAAGAAGATGTAAATAGACTTCATATAACCCTCGTACTACTTTTCAAAGCATGTCAATCCTCGTCGCCGGTTTCGCCCTCGGTCTGTCGCTTATCGTCGCCATCGGTCCCCAGAATGCCTACATCATCAAGATGGGCATTAAACGCAACCATATCGGCGCGATTGTGCTGGCCTGCGCACTCTCCGACGTCATACTCATCCTCGCCGGCACCCTCGGCGTGGGTTACCTCGTGGACCGCCACCCCATGGTCCTCACAGTCCTCAAGTACGCCGGCGGTATCTACCTCGCCTATTTCACGTACCTCTGCTTCCGCGACGCCTTCAAGCCCCAGGGCGAAGCCCTGGTCATTGAGCACACCGAGCCTTCCGATGCCCCCTCCACCTCCCCCAGTTCTTCCTCCGCCGTCCAGACCCTGGTGCGCACCGCTCCGGCTGCGGCCTGGGTCAAGCCGGTCCTCGGCGCCATGGCGCTCACGTGGTTCAACCCCGCTGCCTATGTGGACACGCTCGTCATGCTCGGCGGTATCGCCAACCAATACGGCGAACAAGGCCGCTGGGTCTTCGCCGCCGGCTCCATCTGCGCGTCTTTCTGCTGGTTCCCCCTGGTCGGCTTCGGCTCCCAGCGCTTCGCCCACGTCCTCGCCCGCCCCAACGTGTGGCGCGGCATCAACTTCGCGATTGGCTGCGTCATGACGGGGCTCACCCTAAAGCTGCTGCTGCATTAAGCCCAGAAATAAAGAAAACAGCCCCGTCATGCACGATCGAGCGTGTGCGTGACCGCTGCCCTAGGGATGATCAGGACCGCACAGGTCCAGTCGCTCGCGGAGCATCTTTGAATTCTTGTTTGCCCACAGCACTGCGAGGATGAGACCGACAGCGCTGGCCGCAATCCACGGGATCCAGTCCTCGAAGTTCACAAAGTGGCCGCGACCGAGTGAGAAAAAGAGCGCAAGGATCGCTGTACTGATGAGGAATACACCCATTCCTCCGCCTATCATGCGCATGAGGTACGTCTTTCTGCTCACCATGTCAGCTACCTCCTCGTACATGTATTTTCGACCCACCACGAATTGTAATGCGCGGGTATACCGCACCACACTCCCGCGAAGCTCAGCAGCTACATCGTAGCGATGGTTCCACCACGGAGGGCTCAGAGGAAAATGGCACCGGAAAGCCGGAAGCCACCAACGACGTAGGTCATCAGGTTGAAAGAGAAGGGTCCACTCTCCGTCTCTACGTATTCGAGTCCAGCGGACATGCGCGGGCGGGAACGATGTAGCCCACCGATGGCAGCGGCCGACCAGACTCAACTGACCGCGTGCTCGCTTCGCCGAGACGCGGCATGCCTGGGCACCCGCGACGGCATCGGAAAGCAGTTCTGAGTCTTCGATATAAATCCAGATGGCCGAGGTCGTATGCGCTGCATTCGCGCTCATCAGACACGGTAGATTCCACCGGTGAAGGCCCACGAGCAGCCGCTACGAGGATACCGAATCGAGTAACTAGGACAAAGCTAAATCGATGGCCTCGAGCTCAGCGTCGCTGAAGTCGAGGTTATCGAGTGCGTGCAGGTTCGACTCGAGTTGGGCAACACTCGAGGCACCGTTGACGACCGAGGTGACGGTCTGTTCGCCGCGGTCGCGCAGAATCCAGGCCAATGCCATTTGCGCCAACGTTTGGTCGCGTTCACCTGCAATGTCGTTGAGTGCACGCAGCGAGGTTAAGGCGGCATCGGAAAGCCAGTCTGCTTCCAGCGCACCGTTGCCGGGAGCGCGGGCGATGCGGGAGTCCGCGGGGATGCCGTCGAGGTAGCGATCCGTGAGACGCCCCTGCGCCAGTGGCGAATAGCAGATGACTCCCAAGCCTGCGTCCGCGGCGACCTCGAGGAGGCTATCGCCTTCGTCCCCCGGCTCCTCCACCCAGCGGTCAAGCATGTTGTAGCGCGGCTGGTGGATAAGGAGCGGGCAGCCTTCCTCCTCCATGAAGTCCGCGGCCTCGGCCGTGAGCGCCGCGTCGTAGTTGGAGATTCCGACGTAGAGGGCCTTGCCCGCCGCCACGATGTCGCGCAGGGCGCCGAGAGACTCCTCGAGTGGGGTCTCGGGGTCCGGGCAGTGGTGGTAGAAGATGTCCACGTAGTCGAGGCCCAGGCGGCGCAGCGAGGCGTCGAGGGAGCTCACGAGGTACTTGCGCGAACCGCCTGTGCCGTAGGGCGAGGGGTTCATCTCAAAGCCCGCCTTGGTAGAGATAATCATCTCGTCACGGTGGCGCTGGAAGTCCCTGGCGAAGTGGCGTCCGAAGTTCTCTTCGGCGGCGCCGGGACCGGGACCGTAGTTATTCGCAAGGTCGAAGTGCGTGATGCCGTGGTCGAAGGCCGCGCGAAGGATGGCGGCTTGGGCGTCGAAGGTGGTGTCGTGGCCGAAGTTTTGCCACAGGCCTAAAGACAGAGCCGGGAGTTTGAGGCCGGAGGTGCCAACCCGGCGGTAGGTCATGTCGTCAAAGCGGTGGGCGGCGGGCGTGTAGTCATCCATGCTGCCCATTGTGCCCTTGAAACAGAAACGGCCGCAGGGTGCCTGCGGCCGGTTTCTTTGTTTTACTTGGAGAGCGTGGGGTCTTCCTCAATGTTTTTGACAGTGTCCTCGAGGAACTCCGCGATTTCTTCGTCGGAACGTCCTTCCTCAACGCCGTCGAGCCCGGTGTAATCCGTGAGATCGTGGGCATCCTCGTCGAAATCGTCGAGGGAAAAATCGACATCGTCATCGGCATCGAGCTTCTCCGTCACCTCGGTGACGAGTTCTTCGTAAAGGGCCTCGTCCTCCATGTTGGAGTCGACGACGTGCTGACCGATTTCCTCGTCGAACTTCTCGTCATACGCCTTGTCCGGGTGCAGCTTGAGCGCGAGCAGCGCGCGAATGCGGTCGCGGCGAATGGACTCGTCCCGAATCTTGGACAGGCCACGCATCCACGCGGCCACGAGGACGGCAACCATGACGATGCCCAAGTAACCGAGGACCGGGTACACGGAGCCCATGAGCTCCTTGAAGCCGACGAAAGAGAAGGCGAAGCCAACCAGCGTGCCCACGATAAAGACCGGACGGTAAATGTGCGGGCGCGTAGAGGTCAGGCGCTTGCCCAGCGCGTAGAACATGCCGATGGCCGTGTTGAAAATCATAAGGTAGATAGTGATGGCCATGAGCAGACCCAGCGTGGGGTTGATCTCGTTGACGAGGGTGAGCATCGGGATATCCGAGCCCGCGGCGTCCGGACGCATGAGCAACACGAAGCCGGCGATGCCCATGAGGATGGCGTAGGAAATGCCGCCAATCAGGCCGCCCCAGCCTGCCTCGCGCGGGCTGATGTTGTCGCCGCCAATGACGAGAGACATGGACACAGCGAGGATGAGCGCAAGACCGCAGTAATTGAGCGCGGAGACCAGCCAGTTGTTAATGGGGCTTTCCGTCTGGGCTGCGATATTCATCGACTCGACCGGATCCGCCGGCATATTCAGTAGGGCGTGGATTCCTACGCCGACGACTGCGATGATGATGAGCGGGGTAATCGCACCGATAACCTGCGAGACCTTGTCAACGTCGAGCATGCCCGCGACAAGGACGAGAACGACCATGATAGCCGAGCCTATCCACGCGTCAATGCCGAATTGCTGGGACAGGTTCGAGCCCGCGCCAGCAAGCATGACCAAACCGACGGCGAACAGCGTGAAGATGACGCAGACGTCAAGGAACCGCGAGATAAACGGGTGCGTGACTTGACGGAATACGTCCGAGTGCGCCGAGGCATGGAAGTACGAACCCAGCTGGAGGAACACCGTGCCGGACAAGGCCATGATGAGGCCTGCGACGATGATGCCCCACACGCCGCTCACACCAAAGGACGTGAAATACTGGACCACCTCCTGTCCCGTGGCGAATCCAGCGCCGACGAGCAAGCCGACGAATGATAAAGCGATACCGATTGTCTTGTTAAAAGACACGTTTTCCTTTGGTTGACAGCAGTTCTCCATGCACTCACACCGCACCCCTCGGCGGAAGGCAATCGCCATCCACAATACCCCCGGCTACTCCCCCGCGCCGGGTGTGGAATGGTGAGATTTCCTGCATCTATGCACTAGCGTGGGGTAGACCACGATTCTTTGGCTTGGATGAGGCGACTCGCGGCTGTGGGTTCTATCAATTCAGGCCACGATGCACGGGTCAAAACAATAAGAACCCACAGCCAGCTTTCAGCCGGGCGCGCATTGCCTCCTTGGCTTTGGGTTTATGGCGCTTCGGGCCTTCTCACGACGTCCAAGGCGCCATAAACCCAAAGCTAAGCCGACGCGGGCTGAGAGGCGACCGAAAGCGTCGCGGACGCTTTGGCGGAAGCCCTCGACGCGAGCGGCGCGTTCGGCCTTTACGCTCCTCGCGGAGTCGGTATCGAAAGCCGCGAGGGCCTTATCGAGCGGGGCATCGGACTTTTCCTTCGCGAGGGCCATCTCAGCGAGGACGGAATCCCCTGCTTTGTTGAAATCCTTCAGCACATGGTGCGACAACTCCACGGTACGTCCGGGCAGCTGTGAAAACGCAACACGCCCGGCCGGAGCCGGGCATGAGCGTGGAATTCTTAGGCGTCGAAGGTGGAGGTGTCGATGACGAAGCGGAACTTCACGTCACCTTTCACCACGCGGTCGTAGGCGGCGTCAACGTCGTCCACGCCGATCTTCTCGATGACGGCGCCGATGCCGTGCTCGCCGCAGAAGTCGAGCATTTCCTGGGTCTCGGCGATGCCGCCGATGTTATTACCGGTGAGCACCTTGCCGCCGCCGATGAGGCGGTTCATGTGGATGCCCATCTCCTCCGGCGGCAAGCCCACGACGGACATGATGCCGCGCGGCTTGAGCAGGCCCAGGTACTGGTCGAGCGAGTACGGCGCGGAGATGGTCGACAGGATGAGGTCGAACTCGCCACGGTGGTTCTTGAAGAAGTCCGGATCGTCGCCCGAAGCCAGAAGGCGGTTGGCACCGAGCTCCAGGGCTTCCTTTTCCTTGCGAGTCGAGCGCGAGATGACGGTGACGTCCGCGCCCTTGGCCGCGGCGATCTGCACGCCCATGTGGCCAAGGCCACCCAGGCCCACGATGGCGACTTTCTGATCAGGCTTGACGTCCCAACGGGCCAGCGGCGAGTAGGTCGTAATACCGGCGCAGAGCAGCGGTGCGGCGTGATCGAAGTCGATGGAGTCCGGGATGGTGCACACGAAGTTCTCATTGACGACGACCTTCTGGGCGTAGCCGCCCTGAGTAATCGTGCCGTCGACGTCCTCCGAGTTATACGTGCCCACGTTGCCGTTGAGACAGTTCTGCTCCTGTCCGTTACGACACTGCTCGCACTCACCGCAAGAGTTGACGAGGCAGCCCACGCCGACGCGGTCGCCGACCTTGAACTTCGTCACGTTCTCGCCGACGGCCGCGACGACGCCGGCGATCTCGTGGCCGACGGTAAGCGGGAAGTGCGCCTCGCCCCACTCGTTGCGAATGGTGTGGATATCGGAGTGGCAGATGCCCGCAGCCTTGATGTCGATGACGACATCGTCAGCGCGCGGGTCGCGACGCTCGATGGTCGCGACCTTAAAGGGGGCATCAGGAGAGGTCTTTTGGAGGACCTTGGTAGAAATTGTCATGCAATCGAGGGTACAGAAATAGCCTGTGACCTCGCATAATGGAAAATGTTCCCAATAAAAATGCCACCGCCGCAGCGGTGGCACGGGAAAGCTCTACGCTTTAAGCCAGCTTCTTCGCGATGAGCTGGTTGACCTGAGCCGGGTCAGCCTTGCCGCGCGTGGCCTTCATGACGGCACCGACGATGGCGCCGGTGACCTTCTTGTTGCCAGCCTTGTACTTCTCGACGATGTCCGGGTTGGCGGCAAGTGCCTCGTCGACAGCGGCCTCGATGGCACCGTCGTCGCGGACGACCTCAAGGCCGCGAGCTGCGACAACCTCGTCGACGTCGCCCTCGCCGGCCAGGACGCCGTCGACGGCCTGACGGGCCAGCTTATTGGTGAGCTTGCCCTCGTTCACAAGAGCGATGACGCGGGCAACCTGGGCCGGGGTGATGTCCAGGGCAGCGAGCTCCGTGCCGGCCTCATTAGCCTTACCGGAGAGGTAAGAGACCCACCAGGAACGGGCCTCGTCCGGCTTCGCGCCAGACTCGGTGGTGGCGATGATGAGGTCAAGTGCACCGGCGTTAACGAGGTCGCGCATCTCCTCGTCCTTGAGGCCCCACTCTTCCTGGATGCGGGCGCGGCGGATCCACGGCATCTCCGGAAGGGTCTTGCGGACTTCCTCGACCCACTCGCGGGAGACCTTCACCGGCGGGAGATCCGGGTCATTGAAGTAGCGGTAATCCTCCGCCGTCTCCTTCGGACGGCCCTTGGAGGTCGTGCCGTCGACCTCCTGGTAGTGGCGGGTCTCCTGGTCGATGGTGCCGCCGTCTTCGAGGACCTGCGCCTGACGCTGCATCTCGAAGCGCACGGCCTGCTCGACGGAGCGCAGCGAGTTGATGTTCTTGGTCTCGGTACGAGTACCGAACTCCTCCTGGCCGATAGGGCGCAGGGAGAGGTTGGAGTCGACACGCATGGAACCCTGGTCCATGCGGGCATCGGAGACGCCGAGGGCCGCGACGAGCTCGCGCAGGGCGCCGACGTAGGCCTTGGCGACCTCGGGGGCACGTTCGCCCGCACCGATGATCGGCTTGGTCACGATCTCAATAAGCGGAATGCCTGCACGGTTGCAGTCCACGAGCGAGGAGGTTGCGCCGGAGATGCGGCCGTCTGCACCGCCGATGTGGGTGAGCTTGGAGGTGTCTTCCTCCATGTGGGCGCGCTCGATTTCCACGCGCCACTCGGTGCCGTCCTCAAGAACGACGTCGAGGTAGCCGTCGTACGCAATCGGCTCATCGTACTGGGAGATCTGGTAGTTTTTCGGCTGGTCCGGGTAAAAGTAGTTCTTGCGCGCGAAGCGGGAGGACTCTGCAATCTTGCAGTTGAGCGCCAGACCAATCTTCATGGCTCCCTCGACGCCATCGTGGTTAACAACCGGCAACGCGCCCGGCAGACCCAGGCAGACCGGATCCACGTTGGAGTTCGGGGCCGCGTTGAAGTTCGTGGCGGAGGTAGAGAACATCTTCGTATTCGTGTTGAGCTCGACGTGGACCTCCATGCCCATCACCGGTTCAAACTTTTCGAGGACCTCGTCGTAGTCCATCAGGTCATACATCGCAGCAGTCATGGGGGCTATCTTAATACGTCGCCCGACGCGAGGCGCCATGCGGATCGAACTTCGAACACAGGTCCACTTCTCTGCTTATTCCGCTGCCTCATGTCGGCCCCCTCCGATAGTCTCATCTTCATGACGCTAAGCACAGGAAACATTGCCGCGACGGCGAATGTGCACACCCTGACTCGTCTCAAATTCGACTCCTCTGCCTAGGACATCTAGCGCTCGTCGTCGAGGAGCCCCGCCCCTCCACCTCCGCCCTCACCCACCTCACGCCCGCCGAGCACCACTACCTCGACTGGCTCACCGAGCATTCCTCCACCGGGTGTCTCCGCATTGAGCAGGAAAGAATTACCTTTGACTACGCGACGGCTGCATTACTGGCGCTCTTCGCATAATCTGGGCGCCATGGAACCGCGCCTCGCTTTGGGTCTCTA
>NHCFJ05603__coassemble_666_pt1 | contig 32888 bp, 30 predicted proteins | sample NHCFJ05603__metabat2_low_PE_001 | metagenome-assembled genome bin NHCFJ05603 | reverse complement strand
CCCAGGCAAAGGCCAAATTTTTCGGTGGGTCAAAATCCCGTGCCCCACCCGCGTTGCCCCCGCTTCTTTCCCCCACGTCCCATGTGCCTCACCTTGCCCACTAGCTTGTCGATGCCACTCGTCCCCCACCCCACCTGCGCCTTCCTCGTTCGCTCACTGCAGTGCTGACGCCTCCACAGCGCACCGTCGCATAGAATGTCCGCTGCGCCTGGGCCTGAGTGGGGCAAAGTGGGGAATAGTGGTCACCAGGGGGCGCAGTGGGCAAAAGTGGGGCGCCGTGGCCTTCGCCCCCTACGCCAACCCACAACGGCATAAAAAATCCCGGCCCCTCACCAGAAGTGATGGGACCGGGCGGAAAGTCCGGAAGCGGGAACTAGCGCTCGAAGCGGCTGCGGAACTTATCTTCCATGCCGCCAGACTGCGAATTCTGCTTTGGCGTCTTCTGCCGTGCGCCGCGCACCGAGGTTTTTGCCACCGAGCTCACGTTCGCGTCGCCGCGGAGCATCCACACACCCGCACCGAACATGACGAGGAAGCCAACGATGGACAGCGCGACGAACCACAGCGACATCTGCGCCAGCGCCACACCGCCAATGAGCAGAACAAGGCCCACTACGACGAGCGCGACGCCACGCAACGTGACGCGGCCCTTCGCCCCTTCGGTAGCGGAGGCCTCCGTGACTGCAGCACTAAACTTAGGATCATCAGCCATCAACGACTGCTCGATTTCACGAAGTGTGCGCATTTCCTGTTCAGACAGAGACACAGCTTCCTCCTGCGGATCAAATTAGGGGCCAAAAGTGGGTTTCTACCTAGTCCAACGTCCAGAGTATCGGGTTAGTTCCCGAAACCCCATTTCCGTTTAGCAGATCACACCCACACCACAGGGTGGCGCGTCGGGCACCGCAACAATACCTTCACCCGGCCGACCGCCACGCAACCCAACGGAGCTTGCGGCAGGCAACACAGCCTTAGGCTGCGAACGGCAGCGCGTCGTTTCCATCCACCACGGCGAGGAACTCGCCCACCAGGGCCATAAGCTCCAGCACGACCTCCGGCTCCACCGAGTCATCGAGACCCGAGATGACGCGTGAACGTGTGCGCGAGTAGGCCTTCAGCTTGTCCGCCCACTCCTGAGCATCCTCGCCCACGAGCGACAGACGCTCCCACGCGCTCGACGGCAGGCGCTTGCGCTTGGCCACTCGCGAACCTGCGACCCACGCGCCAGCGGTACGCAGTGCCGCCTGATAGACGAATTCGAGCGCCTCCTCGTACTTTCCGGCGGAAGCCTCGACGCGAGCGCGGTCGAGCAAGTCATAGCCCTGAGCCAGGAAGCGCACACGCTTACCAGCCTTTCCAGCATCCGCAAACCTCGTAGCGGCGGAGATGATCTGTGCCATGATGCGACTTCCTTTCTTTCTTACGCGCCGTGGAAATTTCTGCCTATTCGGTTCTCCACGTTCGAACCATCCGGCTTGTATGACTCACACCCTACGAGCCGTCCGAACATCTACTCCATATTTTAGTGCACATGTTCGAACGGGTCAAGGTTTTCCGCTGGCCGCTTTCGTTTTATGCTCGCCGATGTTCGAAAATTTGGGGCCTCGCTACACCTCTGCGGCAGCGACCGTGCTGACGAACCGCCGCACTTCTTGTTCACTCCATCGCGGAAAGTTTGATTCCATAGAGACGTGACCTTTACCATCCGCCGTCTGCGTTCCACGGAATTCGCGTTATACGTGCCTGTGCTCGTCAATATCTATGTCGAGGCCATGGGCTACCCCGACTCCGTTATGCCCTATCGCATCGATGCGTGGCGGCGCGACTGCATCCAGCCCGGCTTTACCGCCGTCATCGCAGAAGACGAGGACGCTATCTTGGGCCTCGCCTACGGCTTCCTCGGCAACTCGAGCACGTGGTGGGACCGCCAGTTGCGCATGGGGCTGCAAAGCCAGCGTGATCTCACGGACGACGATTGGGACCTCGTGCGCCACTACTTTGAGGTCGCCGAGATCCATGTGCTTCCTGCTGCTCAAGGTCAAGGCTTAGGCCGCACGATGCTCCATGAACTCATCCGCGACGTCTCCGCACGCTACGCGCTGCTGTCCACGCCCGAGGTTCCGCACGAGGACAACCGCGCGTTCGGACTCTACCGTGCCGCTGGTTTCTACGACGTCATGCGCAACTTCCACTACCCCGGCGACGACCGTCCCTTTGCCATCCTCGCTGCCCGGCTCCCGCTCGAGGGAACGCCCGAGATCAACCCCGAGACCAACACAGACGGCCCCGAACCGGACGCGCCCGCCCGCTAGGCCACTATCGCCAATTCGGCCATCGCCACACGGTAGGGTGTTCACTGTGAATAACGCAGCGAATGACACTCCAGCTTCCCCGCACGGCGCAGGCCGCGGCACGTCCACGCCATCTTTCGAGTCGATCCCGGATGACGTCCGCGGCGCGCTCGATGCCTTCTTAGCCAGTCGTCGTAGCGACATCGCGGCCATCGGCCAGCCGGTCGTCGACGCCGTCTCCTACCTCGAGTCTTTCGTGCTCGACGGCGGCAAGCGCATTCGCCCGCTCTACGCCTGGGCTGGCTTTGTCGGCGCGGGCGGCCTCGACAAGGCCGAGGAGGCTCCTGCCGCCATGCTGCGCGCGGCGAGCTCCCTCGAGTTCATTCAGGCGTGCGCGCTCATCCACGACGACATCGTGGACGCCTCCGATTCCCGGCGCGGCAATCCCACCGTCCACCGCTCGCTGGAGAAGCTGCACCGCGACCACAACTGGCGCGGCGACTCCGCGCGCTACGGCGAGTCCGCAGCCATCCTCGCCGGCGACATGGCGCTCGTGTGGGCCGAAGACATGTTTACTGACTCTGGCCTTTCCGCTGCGGCCCTCCAGCGCGCCCGCCCCCCGTGGCGAGGCATGCGCACCGAGGTCATCGGTGGCCAGCTCCTCGATATCAACTTGGAGGCCACGAACAGCGAGTCCATCGAGCTTGCAGAAAACGTCAACCGCTTCAAGACGGCGGCGTATACCATCGAGCGCCCGCTCCACCTTGGCGCGGCCATCGCCGGCGCCACAAATAAGCTCATCGCCGCTTTCCGCGGTTACGGCCGCGACATCGGCATCGCGTTCCAGCTCCGCGACGACGAGCTCGGCGTCTTTGGCGATCCGAAGGTCACCGGCAAACCCGCCGGCGACGACCTGCGCGAAGGCAAGCGCACCGTCCTCCTCGCCCTCGCGCTCCGGCATGCCGATGCCGCCGATCCCACCGCCGCAGCCACCCTGCGCCGCCTCGTCGGCCAGACCGACGATCCTGACGATATCGCCCGCATGGCCCAGATCATCGCGGACTCCGGCGCACGCGAGCAGCTCGAAGAACGCATCACGCGCCTCACGGCTTCCGGCCTTCAGCACCTGCAGGCGGCGAATGTCGCGCCCGAGGTCACCGAGATGCTCGAGCGCCTCGCGCACAAGTCCACGGCTCGTAAGAGCTAGGGCGGTCCCCTCGCATGAGCGTCGCACACGCGTCCTCCGCAGAACCCACGCCTGCCTCCGACGGCGCATCCCAGCCGTGGTGGCGTAATCCTCTGTGGGTTGGCATCGCCGCCACCGTCATCCTCTGGGCCGCGTCCTTCGGCGGCGGTGCCGCGCGCAGTCGCGGCGGCGCACTCGAGGCTCTCGGTCTGTCGTTTATCGCGTTCGGCCACGGGCGCAACCTTTCGATGCTTCTGTTCTGGGTAGGCATCTTCGCGCTCGTCTACGCCTGGGTCCTCGCCGGGCGGCGGCTCGTCGCACCGACCGTGCGCGCCCAGGACCGCCAGCCTGCCGAGCCTGTCGTTCCCCGCGTCCAGCGCCTGCTGTGGTGCTGGGTCGTCCCGCTCCTGTTCGCCGGGCCCCTCGCCTCACGCGACGTGTACTCGTATCTCATGCAGGGTGCCATGGTCCGCGACGGCTTCAACCCGTACGAGCAGGGCGCCGCCGCCAACCCCGGCCCGTATTTACTGGAGGTCTCCCACGACTGGCGCAACACCACCACGCCCTACGGCCCGCTGCACCTGTGGACCGGCGACATCATTACCTCCGTCGTCGGCGACAACGTGACGGCTGGCGTCATCGCCTACAAGGTCGTCTCCGTCCTCGGCTTCGCGCTCATTGCCTGGGCCGTCCCTCACATCGCCCGCGCACTCGGCGGCAATCCGGCACTCGCGCTGTGGCTGGGGGTGGCCAATCCCGTCATGCTCATCCACCTCATCGGCGGCATGCACAACGAGTCCGTCATGGTGGGCCTCGTGAGCGTCGGCCTCGTCCTCGCGCTGCGCAAGCGCTTCCTCGCCGCCATCGCGCTCGTCGCCGTCGCCACGGCTCTCAAGGTCACGGCGTTCTTCGCCATGCCGTTTATCCTATGGATCTTCATCCACTCGTTCGCCCCGAGCTCCCGTGACAGCTGGTTGAATCCCGTCGCGGCATTCCTCGGTGGCGGCGTGCTCATCGTGGTCGAGACCATCTCCGTCGTTGCCGCCATCACGTGGGCCTCCGGTTCCTCATGGGGCTGGTTGTCCGAAATCACCGGCAACTCGAAGGTCATCAACCCGCTCGCCGCCCCCACCCTGGCAGCAGACATCCTCGTGCCCATCATGCAGGTCTTCAGCCCCGACGTCACCTACAACGGGGTCCTCGGCACCGCACGCACCATCTCCATGACTCTCATGCTCATCGGGCTCGTCGTGGTGTGGTGTCTGTCTTACAAGGACCGCCGCGCGGCCGTGCTCGGCATGACCGCCGCCTACTGCGTGGCCTTCGTCTTCAACTCGGTGACGCTGCCGTGGTATTACGCGTCCGTCATCTCCGTGGCCGGCGTCGCGCGTCCCCCGCGCTGGATGATGAAACTCGCCACGGCCGCCAGCTTCTTCGTCGCCGTGTCCTTCTCCGGCGACGGCAACCACCAGCTCTACAACTGGTGGTGGGTCATCGCGGCCGCCATCGCGGCCTGGTGGTGTGCAGAGTGGATCTTCCAGGACACGCCCCGCGGCGCGGCGCTGACAGCGGCGCCGGAACCGGCGGCATCGGCAAGCTAAAACGCCGAGGCCTGCGCGCGGCGAATGACCTCGCGCGCAAGGTGGCCGTGGAGGCCATCGATGGGACGGCCCGGCAGGGACTCATCCTCGGTGAAGAGGTGGACAAGAATCTCGTCATCCGTGTAGCCGCCGTCCGCGAGCACCATAATGCAGCCCGAAACGTACTTGGATACGGCGTCCTTCTCATTGAAGAAGGCCTCCGGAACCCAGCGGTTGCCCTCGGCGTCGCGGTACGCGAGCAGCTTGTGTGCGTGGAGCAGGTCATGGACGCGCGTGACGGCGATGCCAAGCTTGTCCGCGGCCTCGGGCATGGTGAGCAGTTTTTCGTCCGCCAGCAGGGCGGCGAGCTGAGAATTTGCGTCATAAGTCACGCGCTCCACCTTAACGCGTTCGACTGTTCGCGGGGACATCGGCCATACTGGAACGCATGAGTACTTTGGCCGTAGGCGACATTCTGGACGGACGCTATCGCATTGACCGTCCCATCGCGCGCGGCGGCATGTCCACCGTGTACCGCTGCGTTGACCTCCGCCTCGGTCGTGCGGTGGCGGCCAAAGTCATGCACGAACACCTTGCTGGTGACCCGATTTTCCAGCAGCGTTTCCGCCGTGAGGCCCGCGCGATGGCGCAGCTGTCTCACCCCAACCTTGTGGCTATTCACGACTTCTCCGCGGACGGCGATCCCGTCTTCCTCATCATGGAGCTCATTACCGGCGGTACCTTGCGCGAGCTCCTCGCCGAGCGTGGCCCCATGCCCCCGCACGCTGCCACGGCCGTGCTGCGCGCCATCCTCACGGGGCTGTCCGCCGTCCATGCCCGCGGGCTCGTCCACCGTGACATCAAGCCTGATAACGTGCTCATTAATGCCGATCACCGCGTGAAACTCGGCGACTTCGGCTTGGTGCGTTCCTCCAACGCGCAGGCGACGAACGACCACATCGTGGGCACCGTCTCCTACCTCGCGCCGGAGCAGGTGACGGGCGAAGATATCACGCCAGCCACGGACGTCTACTCCGCCGGCATCGTCGCCTATGAGCTGCTTACCGGCGACGTTCCTTTCTCCGGCGACACTCCTATCGCGCACGCGACCTCGCGCCTCAACGCGGACGTCCCCACGCCGTCGTCGCACATCGACGGCATTCCCCCGCTCTTCGATGCCCTCGTCGCCAGCGCCACCGCCCGTGCGCCCGAGGAGCGGTTCACCGACGCCGCGGAGTTCCTCGCTGCACTCGACGATGTCGCCGCGTCCTTGGAGCTGCCGGCCTTTACAGTTCCGGTCCCCCAGAACTCGGCGGCGGCGCGCACGGCGGCGCAGCCCACGGACTTCACGGGTGTGCGCAGCGACGATGTCTTCGAGCCAACCCGCACCTTGCCTGCAGACGCGACCGAAGTAATAGGAAATCCAGCCGAGGATCCCACGACGGTCATGGCCCCAGAGCCCCTGCCCGAAGACGAGCGCCCGCGCTTGAGCTTCGAGACCAAGCTCGACATGCCCACGCAGCACCCGGTCGCTGCTCCTGTCGAAGCACCGTTACCCCAGCCCACGTTCAACACGCCCGCACGTACGCCCTCCTATGAGGCGACGGCCCGCCGCGAGCCCGAAGAAGTCGCCACCGCCGTGGAAGAACCCGCGCCGCAGGTCTACTCGAACCGCTCCGGAGTCGTGTTCGGGTTGTGGCTCGCTGCGGTCGCGCTCGCAGCGCTGGCCGTGGGCGTCGGCGGATGGTGGTTTGGCTCCGGCGACTACGGCGCCATCCCCGTGTTCTGGTGGCCGATGTAACGTCTCCTCCGGCTCAGCGGATTTCAAAACAACGAAGCACCCAAAACTGCGCGGTTTTGGGTGCTTCGTTGTTCTGAAGTCAGGAGCGTGGAGCTCCGACGTTCAGAAATCCGACGTGCAGACGGCCTTACTGGTGACGGAGCATCTCCGCGACGAGGAAGGCGAGCTCGAGGGACTGCTGCGTGTTCAGGCGAGGGTCCACGAAGGACTGGTAGCGGCCCGGCAGATCGACCTCGGTGATGTCCTCGGCGCCGCCGAGGCACTCGGTGACGTCCTCGCCGGTGAACTCGAGATGGATGCCGCCCGGGTGGGTGCCCAGCTGGCGGTGGACCTCGAAGAAGCCTTGGACCTCGTCGATGATCTTGTCGAAGTGGCGCGTCTTGTAGCCGTTGGAGGCGGTGAAGGTGTTGCCGTGCATCGGGTCGGACTGCCAGACGACCTTGTGGCCAGATTCTTCGACGGCCTTGACAACGGGCGGCAGGGCGGTACGAATTTTGTCGTAGCCCATGCGCACGATCATCGTGAGGCGGCCGGGCTCGCGCAGCGGATCGAGCTTCTCCGCGTAGTCGACGGCCTGCTCCGGGGTGACGCCCGGGCCGAGCTTAATGCCGACTGGGTTGCCGATAAGCGCGGCGAAGTTGACGTGGAAGTCGTCGATACCGCGGGTGCGCTCGCCTATCCAGACCTGGTGGGCCGAGAGATCGTAGAGCTTGGTCTGGCCATTGGCGTCCTTGCCCAGGCGCAGCATGGAGCGCTCGTAGTCGCGCAGGAGCGCCTCGTGCGAGCAGTAGATGTCCGCGGCACGCAGGACCGTGTCGTCCACGCCGCAGGCCGTCATGAAGTTCAGGCCGTTTTCAATCTCGTTGGCCAGCTGCTGGTAGCGCGCACCAGCGGAGGAATTGGCGACGAACTCGCGGTTCCACTCGTGCAGTCGGTAAAGATCCGCCGTGCCGGAGGACGTGAGCGCGCGAATGAGGTTCATCGCGGCCGAGGAGTTTGCGTAGGCACGAATCATGCGGGCTGGATCGTGCGTGCGGGCCTTTTCGTTGTTCTCCACGCCGTTGACAATGTCGCCGCGGTAGCTGAGCAGGCCCTCGCCGTCGATGTCCGAGGAACGCGGCTTCGCGTACTGGCCAGCAATACGGCCGAGCTTGACCACCGGGGTCGAGGCGCCGTAGGTGAGCACGACGGCCATCTGCAGCAGGGTCTTGATGTTGCCGCGGATGTGCGGCTCAGTGTTGGACTCGAAAGTCTCGGCGCAGTCGCCGCCCTGGAGCAGGAAGGCCTTGCCCAAGGCGACATCGGCCAATTGCTTCTTCAGGTTTTCGATCTCAGGGGCCACGACGATGGGCGGCACAGACTCGAGGATCTTGCGGACGTTGTCCGCCTCGTCCTGGTCCCAGCTGGGCTGTTGCTTCGCGTCACGGGAGATGACGTCTTGGAAGGCCTCCTCGATACCGTCAGGCAACGGCGGGAGATCCGGCAGGGCTTCTTTAGGGATATCTACTGTCCAACTCACCCCGCCATTATGACACATGGTGCGGAAATAGAAACTATAAGCTGGCAGTTACATTCGCTAGAGCACGCGGTTGCCAGGCGAGAGCGGCAGCGCCTCCATACAGGCGTGGAACTTCGCGAGGTTGTGGCGCGCGTCCACGAGTGCGTCGTGGTTGCCGTCCGGTACCGGCGGCAGCGCGGGGCGTCCGGCGAATTCCCAGTACTGCTTGAGCTCGCGGGTATAGCGCGGAATCTCGCGCGGCAGCGCCGCCATATCTCCCCAGAGCTGGGCCACGAGCACGTGGTCGTAGTCGCCCACCCACGCCCACAGCTGCGGCGGGGTCGGCGCGCTGGTGAGGAACTCGAGAACCTCCGCACGGATGCGTGCCGCCGAGCGCCACACCTTGTCCGAGGGGCTGGGCAGCTTGTCCAGTACGTGCTCGCGCACCCACGGGTTTGCGCGCGCCGGATCAAAGTCCGTCGACACCGCGTAGTATTCGCGGCCGTCCTCAGCCACGATGCCGATGGAGACCAACTCGATGGTCTGGCCGTCCTCGATGAACTCGGTGTCGTAGAAGTATCGCACGCTAGCCACTCTAGCCTGCGAATTCGGCCGCGCCCGCGTTGGGGCTAAGATTCCCATTCATGATTATCCTCGCCTGGCTGGCGCTCGCTGCAGCCCTCCTCTTCGCCACTGTCGACGCCGGGGCGCTGCTGCGCGGCGAAGGCCTCGCGTGGCACCACCACATCGATCTCCTCGTCTACCAGGCAGGCGGGCACGCGGCCCTGAGCGGCGAGACCTACTATGACCAGGTCTTCGCCGTGGACGGCACGCAGCTGCCGTTTACCTATCCCCCATTCGCCGCGCTTGTCTTCACGCCCCTCGCGCCGCTGCCGTGGCAGCTCGCCGCGTTGGCGTGGAACACAGCGACTCTCGCAGCGCTGTGGTGGTGCATTCGTCTCCTCGTCCGCGACCCACGCACCGCTGTCCTGCTCACCGCGGCCGCCGCGTGGACCGAGCCACTCACCGAGAGCCTCTCCTTCGCGCAGATCAATGTGTTCCTCGCCGCACTCGTGCTTTCCGATGCCCTCTTTATCGCCGCCCATCCCTCCCCCAGCGTCGCACGGTGGCGCGGGTGGCTCACCGGCGTGGCGATGGCCATCAAGCTCACGCCGGCGGTCTTTCTCGCCTACTTCTTTGTCCGGCGCGACTGGCGCGGCGTGGCTGGCGGCATCGGAAGCTTCGTAGCGTGCTCGGTGGTGGGACTTCTGCCGCGGCCGGACAACTCGATGGAGTATTGGACCGCGACGCTGCGCGACTCGGAGAGGATTGGCGCCCTGGCGTATGCGGGCAATCAGTCGCTGCGGGGATTCGTGGAGCGGCTAGGCCTCGGCGAGGGCTGGTGGCTGTTGGGGGTCACGGTTTTGGGCGTTGTACTCGCAGTCGCGCTCTTTATCCGGCTGCGCGAGCCAGCGGCGCTCGTTCTCGTCACGTCGCTCGCGGCCCTGCTGGGCTCGCCGGTGTCGTGGTCGCACCACTTCGTGTGGTTTGTACTCCTCGCGGTCTTCTTTACGGCGCGGCAGAACTGGTGGCTCGCGGTGCCGACGTGGATCGTGCTCTTCGCGCGCGGGCATTGGCTCGTGCCGCATGCGCACGACTTCGAATACGGGTGGTCCTGGTGGCAGATGCTGCCGGGCAACGACTATCTAGCGTGGGGTGGCGTGCTCGCGCTGTGCGCGGCGCTGTCTCCACAGTTCTTTGAGCGACGGCAGGCGCGGCGGGACCATCGTCCAGCGCGCGACCGGGATCTTCTCTATGAGCCACAGCGCTAGACTGCCCACAGCCGCGGCAGCGAAGCAGCCCCAAATCCAGAAATCGGTGGACTCGAGCGGCCACTCGCCAGCTTTGGTGACGTCCCAACCGTAGTAGGTCTTGGGAAAGCCGAAGAGCGCGATGATGCCAAGGTGGTGGCCCAAGTAAATGGGCAGCGTGTGGCTGCCAATGAAGCGGAAACAGCCGGAGACGAAAGGCACGTGGGCCAGCAGGACTGCGGCCGCGATGCCGGCAGGCAGCTGTAGGGCCTGCTCGGCGAAGCGCACCAGGAGCTTCGCTTCTTCAAAGCCAAGGGTCCCCGCGCCCGGCAGTGGCCAGATAATGTCGATGGGTTCGACGCGCTCGTCGAAACGGTCGCGCAGCGTCACGCTCGCAGCATACGTGGCGGCGGTGAGCGCCAGGGCCCACCACGTCGCGCGCGTGGGGTGGCGCAGCGAGTCGATGGACTCAGCAAACGTGGTAATTGCGGGACGCAAATACACGCCGGCCATGAAGACAGGCAGGAACATGATGGCCTTGCCCACCACGAAGTACTCCTGCGTGTAGCCAAGGAACAACAGCGGGCTAAAGCTCGCGGCGAGAGCCGCCCACGGCGGCAGCTTGCGCACGGCCCACAGGAAGATGTTGTAGAGCACGAGCGAGTGGAGGAACCAGCCCATGGAGTGGCCGAGCATGACGGTGCGCAGGCTCTCGGGCCATGTCGCGAGTGGCGTATCGAAGGCATAGTGGAAGTCCCACGTGCTCATGCGCAGCTCGACGATGGACCAGACGAGGTACGGAATGAGCAAGAACCACAGGCGCTTGCGGAAGAGTTCGCCGAAGCGGAAGTTCAAAACCTTCTGCGAGAAGAAGCCGGAGATAATGAAGAACAGGGGCAGTCGCAGCGGGTCGATAAGCTCATTCGCCTGGGCGGCAAGCGTGTGCTCGCCCTCGGGTACGGCGAGACGCACGTGCAGCAAAACGACGCCCAGGATCGACACGCCGCGAGCGACGTCCGGCCAAGCGAGACGTTGCTTCTGAGGGGCTGCGGGTGCCGAATGCGGGGCAGAGATAGTGAGCACGTCCTTACACGGGGGAATAGAGTCTATCCCGCGATTCTAATGCTTGAGCGGGCGCTACTGGGAATTTCCGGGCTGCGCGCCCTCCGGGTAGCCGTGGCCAGCGGCGAGCGAGGCCTTGACGTCCGAGGCGTAGACATCAACGTAGGGCTTGCCCGCGAGGCGCGCGAGCGTGTGCATGAAGTCGTCCGTAAAGGCGCGCTGGGTAGCATGCTCGGCGGGGTCGAGACCGCGCTCGGCCGCCCACGCATGGGGATCGATAGGCTCGCCCACGCGCATGCCCACCTTCGCTGGGCGCGGAATCCACGTGCCGATGGGGTTCGCGTCGCGTGTACCCATCATCGCGATGGGGATGACGGGACTGCCAGTCTCCATGGCGACGCGCGCCATGCCGGTGCGTCCCTTGTAGATGCGACCGTCCGGCGAGCGCGTGCCCTCGGGATAAATGCCGAAGACATCGCCACGATCGAGGATTTCCTTAGCGGTGGCTGCCATATCGTCCGCCGCGGACTCCGAGGTGCGCACGACGGGAACCTGCCCCACGGAGTTGAAGAACCACGCCTGCGCGCGTCCCACAAGGCCGGGGGTTGTGAAGTACTCGGACTTCGCCAGGAAGATGATCTGGCGCGGGCACATGAGCGGGAAGAAGAACGAATCCATGACGGCCTGGTGGTTGGACGCCACAATGGCGGGGCCTTCGGCCGGGATATTGTCCATACCCTCGGACCACGGGCGGTTCCACACACGCAGGGCGGGACCGAAGAAGATGTGCTTAAACGCCCAGTACCACTTGTTGTGCATTGTTATCCTGCCCTCGTCGGAAAAACCTAGGCGTGAGTAAGCGCCTGGCGCGCGATATCAGCCACGCCGATCATACCCGCGGCCGAGCCCAGAGCCGCCGTCGCCACACGGGCCAGCGGGCGGTGCCCCGCGCCGACAATGGACTGCGCCATCGTCTCGCGCGCGGTATCAAGGTAGACGTCCGCGTCGCCCGCCACGCCGCCGCCGAGGACGATGAGCTCCGGGTCGAGGATGTCCGCGACGATGGACAGGCCCTGGCCGAGCCAGCGTGCAAAGTCCTCCATGACCGCAACGCCCAGCGGGTCGCCGTCGCGCGCAGCCTGCGCGATGGCCACGCCGGAGGGGTTTTCCGGGAGCGTGGTCTTGTAGGAGCCACGCAGCTCGCGTACCGTGTCCGGAAGCGCCGTACCCGAGGCGTAGCGCTCGAGGCAGCCGCGCTTGCCGCAGGAGCACTCACGTCCGCCCGGCACGACCACGATGTGGCCGAATTCAGGGGCGGTGCCAAACGCGCCGCGGAAGATCTCGTCGCCCGTCATGAGCGTCGCGCCGATGCCCGTGCCCACGGCGAAGAAGACCCAATCGTGGGCGCCGCGGCCAGCGCCAAAGCGCCACTCGCCCCACGCCGCAGAGTTCGCGTCGTGCTCGATGACAACGGGGATGTCTAAGTGCGACTGCAGGCTGGCGCGCACGGTGGCATCACGCCACGGCAGATGCGGAGCAAAGCGGACCAACTCGCGGTCCGGATCGATAAATCCCGCAATCGCCAGGCCCACGGCCTGCACCGGGTACTCTGCGCGCAGCTCAGCGATGAGCGCGAGGATGGCGGCGTCGAGTTCCTCCCCCGTCGCGGGCGTAGGTAGCGAGCGCGAGTCGACGATCTCCCCCTCAGCGGTGACAACACCGGCGCGAAGATTGGTGCCACCGATGTCGAATCCCACGGTGAGATTGTCAGAGGGGGAGAATTTTTGCATGCAAGTAGGATATACCCCTCCCCCGTCCGCGTCACATCATGTGGGCCGCGCTAGGCCATAATCGCGCGCAGGCGAGCGCCCATAATCTCCCACGTCCAGTTCTCCTCGACGTGGCGCCGGCCGGCTCGGCCCATCGCGCACGCGCGGTTGGGGTCACCAAGCAGCGTGAGGATCGCCTGGGCGAGCTCGTCCTGCGAGTTGCCGCGCACGACGATGCCCGTCTCCGGCGTCACCGTCTCCGGCGCGCCGCCCGAGTCGCCCGCGATGACAGGCAGGCCTGCGGCCTGAGCCTCGAGGTAGACGATGCCCAGGCCCTCGACGTCGAGGCCGCCGCCGCGCGTGCGGGCGGGCATGGCGAAGATATCCGCGGCGGCCAGCGCCATGGCGATCTCCTCCTCGTTCGCAGCTTCGTGGAAAATCGTCTCCGGCGCGTACATCTCCGCGAGCTGCTCGAGCGCCGCCTGATAGCGTCCTCGACCAATGAGGAGCAGGCGGGCCTTGGGATAGCGCTCCCGAATGCGCGGCATGACGCGCAGCAGCTGGTCTTGACCCTTGCGCGGGACGAAACGGGAGACGCACACGATGACGGGATCGGCGTCCTCAAGCCCGTAAAAGCCCCCTGCGGCAAGCATGTCGAACTCGCCCACAGGCTCAAACATGTCCGTGTTGACGCCGCTGGGCAAGTGCACCCAGTCGGGCCCGGGGCCGAAGGCGGGGCGCAGGCGACGCAGCGTGTACTCCGCGATAAAAGTAATGACGTCCGCATGCTTGCCGATGTCCCGCAGCGCGTGGCGCGCGCCCGGAAGCATGGACCAGCCCACCTCGTGGCCATGGGTCGTGGCCACCACTTTCCTGGCGCCGGCGGCCTTGGCGGCGCCGCCCATGAGCGCAAGCGGTGCTGCGGCGCCGAACCACACGATCTCGATGCCGCGCTCGGCGATGATGCGCTGCATCTCGCGGCGCGTGGCCGGAGTGGGCAACATCATGCGCCGCGGCCACCGGATGACCTCGTAAGGCAGCTGCGCATCAAAGGCGGCTGCGGCTTCGGCGTCCTGGGTTGAGGCGAAGACGAGGACGTCGGCAGGGTCCAGGGTCGCAAGAAAATCGCGCAAATACGACTGAATCCCACCGATGGTCGGCGGGAAATCATTAGTCACAAGCAGAATGCGAGGCATGGCTGTGAGCCTACCGCGTGCGCGCGTCTAGAAGCGGACGGCTCCCTGTACCGGCATGGAGTCGACCGGGACAACCTGGACCGGCACGCCATACGTCGAGGCATGGACGACCTGGCCGTCGCCGATATACATGCCCACGTGGGTCACACCCGGGTAGTAGCCGATGACGTCGCCCGGCTCGAGCTGATCCATGGGCACGGGCGTGCCGCCGGCCAGCTGTGCCTGCGAGGTACGCGGGATGGACTTGCCCTCCTGCGCGTAGGCCCACACCATCAGACCGGAGCAGTCGAAGCGATCCGGGCCGGTCGCGCCCCAGCCATAGGGAGCTCCCTGCTTGGTGAGTGCTGCAGCGACGGCCTTGCCACCGACGCCCGACTCGGCGAGGCGTGCAAGCAGCTCCGGATCGATCTCGCGGGTCGCACCACCAAACTGAGCCTCCCACTGCGCACGCTGTTCCTCGTTGAGAGCGTCGACACGCGCCTCGATGTCACGCTGCTGCGCCTCGAGGGCTTCCTTTTCCTTAACGACACGAGCACGCTGCTCTTCGAGACGGGTCTGCTCCGCGCGGGCGGCATCCGCAGCCTCGATGGCCCTCGCATGGGCGGTGTCAGCGTCCTGCGAGGTTTGCATCATCGTGCTGAGTTCGCGGTTGGCGTCACGCGACAGGGCGCCGAGGTAGCCCAGGCGCTCGACGGCCTCCTGCGGGTTGGCAGACTCGAGCGCTGTCGTCGCGGCGGAACGGTGCGCCCCGCGGTAACGGGACTGCGCCAAGCCGTTGATGGCGGCCTGCTGGGAGCCGACGGCACCGCGGGCGGCATCGGCAGCCTGGGCGGCGGCCTGGGCTCGGGCGGCGAGGTCATCGGCCTTCGCCCGCTGGGCGGCGAGGTCATCCTCGAGCTGCTTGACTTCCTCGTTCTTCGCGGAGACCTTCTTGGCGACCTCACCGACCTCGTCGACGAGTGCTTGCATGTCATTATTCTCCGGCGCCTGCACCGACTCTTCGGCCTGCAGCTCCTGCGCGATAGCCGGGACGGCGGTGGAAGCGAAAGCGACACTGACCAGCGCCAGGCTGATGCGGTTAGGAAGACGCACGGAAGAACCCCTCAAAAATTGCAAGTGAATACATCCACTATAGAAGAACTTAAGGAGAATCTCAGCATCGTTATACGAAAAGGGGAAACCCCGTCTCGACAAGGGTCGAGACGGGGCAAGCCGAAACCGGCGTGCGGACTAGAAACGCACGATGGAGTGGATCGGCATATAGTTGAGCGGACGCTCGGCCACGGTGGTGCCGGAGTTGAGCGAGTCGATCATGACGCCGTTGCCGGCGTAGATGGCGACGTGAGATGCGCCACCGTAGTACACAACGATGTCGCCCGGCTGGATGTCAGACATGGACACCTGCTGGCCCTGGGCAGCCTGTGACTGGGAGGTACGCGGGATGGACTTGCCAGCCTGCGCATAAGCCCAGGAGGTCAGGCCAGAGCAGTCGAAGCTGCTCGGGCCAGCGGAGCCCCAGCCGTACGGGGAACCGATGGCACTGCGGGCAGCGGCAACAACCTTGTCACCGGTGGACTGCTGAGGGGCAGGAGCCGGAGCAGCGGCAGCCTGCGGAACGGTAGCCGTTGCATTGTAGGTCGTGGCCTGCGCCTGAACCTGGTTGAGGGACGGCACATACTGGCCGATGTTCGGGACATCCTTGATACCCGGGATGTTCTCGATGCCATTGACGTTCACCGAGTAGTTGGTGTTCGGAATGACAACCTCGGCGGCCTGGGCGACACCCGGAACCGCAATGGTTGCGGTTGCAGCGAGAGCTGCGGTGCCCGCGATACGGCGGGTGGTGTTAGTGCCCTGACGACGGTGCTTAGCCACGAATAAATCTCCAAATCTTCAGTCGCGCCTACCTCCGCGGCGGGCCGAAGCAGTTCTCGTGTTCTACGAGTCCCATCTTCGGCCGCGTTCCACCCCGCCACCGTGACGGTGGACTGTGATGATGTGGAAGCGTGGAAGCTCTGGCCCAGCGGGGGCCTAACGTTCGTTGGCGCGGGCGTTCCTGTATCCCGTGCCTCCGCTCGGCTCACCCTGTCGAGAGTGGGCCAGATACGGCGCTAGTGTTCATTTTTCGATTGAGCACTCATGGGGAGCGCTGCAATGTCTCAATAAGGTTACGAAACCATTACAAGAATTGTCTAGCCGCAACGCCACCACCCGTTCGTTACAAGGCCGTTATCGTCCCGTTATCAAACCACAGTTTCTCAGGGTTTAATCCGACCATCGAACACAATAGCACCCCAAAACATTGAAACAACCTGCATCGTTTCCAGACTTAACAAACTTTCACGTTCTTCGTTAAACCCTGAAATCCACGTAAACAAATTGCTAAAGTGACCTTCGTCACAGACATGTAACCTTGAGCGCATCTGCCCCACACAGAACATGCTGCACAGCGTTCGTTGCCGGTTTTCGGCCGCACCGTGAACCCGAATGCGGCGCCGCCATCCCCGTGGCGTCAGCACCGTGGGAGATTTCGATGCACTCCCCTGATCGCGTCGGTTCAGTGGCGGCAGCCACGCCTGCGTGGAGACTGCCGCCACGGGTTGTCGCGTTGGCTTGGTGCCGCCGGCTCTCAGACGCAGTCATATGGGCGCCGGAAGGCCTCTCAAGGCCGGTTCACATCCGCGGGCCGTTCCAGGCGCTTCACGGCGTGCATCCCACGTGTGGACTGAGTGTCTCACCCGAGAGCGGTGAGAGCGTCCATGGTTCGCATTACTGACATGAGCGTTACATAGCCATGCGCTACCACCCACCCTCCAGGCCGGCGCTCTGAAAGCGCCCCCACATCCCTGGTGCAAAGCGCAGCGGCCTACCCGGCTCAGACTACAGCAGTCGCGCAGCTTCACCGTGACCGTCGCCCACGCACCCCCTTCGCGCACCCCATGCAGGCAGCCCTCTTCACGTGCGGAACGAAAACACTCGAACGCCAAGTGGCTCATGTCTGTGGTAGCAGGCCGTATCCACCTTTCAGGAACCCTCTAGGGCTCTTGTTGGCTTCATCTCGCAGCATGTGCCGCGCTCTTGCCTTTCCTTATATATAGAGAAAGAAAAACTGACGAACCCGCCACAGCCTGGTCCAGGCTGTGGCGGGTTGGTGACAGTTTCGAAGGAAGGAAGGCGCTAGATGCGGCCGTTTTCTTCGTCGTCGCGGCGATTGGCCTCGTTGAGGGAGCGGTACATGTCCGCTTCCTCCGCGGCGTTTTCTGCGTGGATTTCGTGAACCTTGTGCATGAGGCCCTCGTCATCCGGGGCGAAGATACCCTGGGTCTCGGAGTCAGCCAGACCAAGGTGGTTGAGCTGCTTCGGGACGTACGCACCGGCGTACTCAAGCGGAACCGGGTGGCCGTGCTCGTCGACCGGGCCGAGCGGCTGGTGAACCTCGATGAAGGCACCGTTCGGCAGCTGCTTCAGAACACCAGTCTCGATACCGTGCTCGAGAACCTCACGGTCGGAGCGCTGGAGACCAACGCAGATCTTGTACGTAAGGAAGTAAGCAATCGGCGGAACCACGATGAGGCCGATACGACCAACCCAGGTCATCGCGTTCAGCGAAATCTGGAAGAAGTGAGCCACGTGGTCGTTACCACCGGAAATGGTAACCAGAACGAAGAAGGAGATAGCCATCGCGCCGAGGCCGGAACGCACCGGCACGTCGCGCGGACGCTGCAGCAGGTTGTGGTGAGCATCGTCGCCAGTCATCTTCTTCTCGATGAACGGGTAAGTAATGAGCAGGATAACCATGATCATGGCGACCACAACGACCCAGAATGCACCTGGGATGGTGTACTTGCCGAGGTAGAGCTCCCACGCCGGCATGACACGGGCGAGACCGTCAGTCCACAGCATGTAGATATCCGGCTGGGAACCAGCGGAGACCTGCGATGGGTTGTACGGGCCCAGCAGCCAGATGGCGTTGATGGTGAGCAGACCTGACATGAGCGCCAGCACGCCTGCGACCATGAGGCCCATGCCGATAGCCTTCGTAGCGAAGACCGGCATAATGCGGACACCGACAACGTTGTTCTCAGCGCGGCCCGGTCCCGGGAACTGCGTGTGCTTCTGGAACCAGACGATGAGAACGTGCGCAGCGATGAGGGCGAGGATGATGCCCGGGATAACCAGCACGTGGAGGATGTAGAAACGATCCAGCATGAGGTCGGACGGGAAGTCGCCATCGAAAATAGCCCAGTGCAGCCAGGTACCGATGACCGGGATGGTCAGGATGATGGCCGACATAATACGGAGGCCGACACCAGAGAGCAGGTCATCCGGGAGGGAGTAGCCGAGGAAGCCCTCGATCATGCCCAGGAGGATGAGCGTGCAACCGATGATCCAGTTAGCCTCACGCGGGCGGCGGAACGCACCGGTGAAGAAGATGCGGAGCATGTGCGCGACCATGGACATCATGAACAGCAGGGCTGCCCAGTGGTGCATCTGGCGGACAAACAGGCCACCGCGAACCTCGAAGGAAAGGTCCAGAGCAGATGCGTATGCGGAAGACATCTCCACACCGTTGAGCGGTGCGTAGGTGCCGTCGTAGATGACCTTCGTGATCGACGGGTCGAAGAAGAGGGCCAGGTAGATACCGGTCAGCAGCAGGATGATGAAGCTGTAGAGCGCCATCTCACCGAGCATGAAGGACCAGTGGGTCGGGAAGACCTTGTTCAGCTGCGGACGAACCGCACCGGACAGCGTGAAACGGCTGTCTACGTTGTTGCCAATCTTTGCGAGTTTATTGCTCATTATGACTTACGCTCCCAGTAGGCCGGGCCGACAGGCTCAATGAAGTTGCCCTTGGCGACCAGGTAGCCGTCCTCATCAATCGTGACCGGCAGCTGCGGCAGTGCACGGGCGGCCGGGCCGAAGACCGGCTTTCCGTACTGCAGAGCGTCGAACTGCGACTGGTGGCACGGGCAGAGAATACGGTTGGTCTGAGCCTCGTACAGCGAGGTCGGGCAACCAATGTGGGTACAAATCTTAGAGAAGGCGTAGTAATCGCCGTAGTGGAAGTCCTCCTGGCCCTCACGCTCAATGACCTTCTGCGCGTCAGAGTTACGCAGACGGATGAGCATGACCGCGTTGCGGTTGCCGTGGATGGAGTGCATGTGGTTCTCGTAGACGTCCTTCTGCGGATCGTAGAGGTCGCCGTCGTTGACGTCGGACTCTGCGAGCGGGAAGACAGTCTCCATGCCGCCAGCAGCCAGGTCCTCCGGGCGCACGCGAACGAGGCGGGTAACACCCTGCGTCGTGTAGTGCGTGCCGGACTCGCCCTCGTGCTGCTCGGCGATCGTGCCGGTATCGCGTGCGAGGTAGAGCTTCACGCCCTTCTCATGCAGCGTCCAACCGGACGTCCACATCGTGCCGTCGCCGGCGTAGTTGAGCTCGTGGCGAACCTTCCACGGGTTCTTGATAGCGCCACCCAGCGGGGCAACGACGGTGAGCCCGAAGAGAACGGCGGCGCCGCCGAGCAGGCCCTGGAGGGTCTTGCGGCGACCAAGGGTGGAGGTCTTCCACGAGTCATTGAGGAGCGCGGTCAGCGTGCGGCGATCAATTTCGTCCGACGGACCGTCGTGGCGACGCTGCACGGAGATTTCCTCCGGCAGAATGCGCTTGACGTACTGCACGATGGCGATGCCCAGTGAGAGGATGGACAGGCCAGCCGTAAGACCCAGCAGCGGGGTGTACAGAGTGTGCCATGCAAGGCCCTCTTCGCCGAGGGACTTGTAGTGCCACGGCCAGAACAGGTAAATGGCAAGGAATGCCAGACCCATGACGATGGCCAGGGCAGCCCACACGCCGACGTTGACGGCAGCGCGCTTTTCGGCCGGATCACCAGCGACCGGGAAACGCTCCTTGCGGAACGCCACGGTGACGCCGTCCATCTCAGCACCCAGGGCGGTGAGCTCAGCATCAGACATGTTCTTGAGCTCGGCTTCGGTGTAGTTCTTGTTTACGTTGCTCATTAGTGGCGCGATCCAATCCACATAGCGGCAGCACACAGTGCGGTGATGCCGATGATCCACATTGCAAGGCCTTCAGAGACCGGGCCAAGTCCGCCCAGGTCCCAACCAGCCGGAGACGGGGTCTCCTTCGCGGACTTGATGTAAGCGATGATGTCCTTCTTCTCGTCAGCAGTGAGCTGGCGGTCAGAGAACTTCGGCATGTTCTGCGGGCCGGTGAGCATCGCCTGGTAGATCTCCTGCTCGGAAGCAGGAGCCAGTGGCGGTGCGTACTTACCGGAGGACAGCGCGCCGCCTTGGCCGGTAAAGTTGTGGCACGATGCGCAGTTCATACGGAAGAGCTCGGAGCCCTTCGCGACATCTTCTGCCTGGATGTTGCCGTCGTAGTTGGCGCCGCGGAGCGACTCCTGTGCGACGGAGCCGTCCTCGTTGTACACGATGTCCGGGCCGCCACCGTTGGCAGCGACGAATGCGGCAAGCGCGAGCGTCTGCTGCTCGGTGTAGCGCGGGGTCTTGCGCTCAGCTTGGGCGTCGTTCGACATCATCGGCATGCGGCCAGAGTGAACCTGGAAGTACACGGAGCCGGCACCGATACCCACGAGGGAAGGACCGCGGTCCTGAATGCCCTGGAGGTTCGCACCGTGGCAGGTGATGCAGGCGGTGTCGTAGATGTCCTTGCCTTCTTGCACGAGGGCAGCGTCATCCTTCTGCGCCGTCGCCACCTGAGCGTCAGGAGAGAGAGCGGAGGCCAAGACGCCAGCACCGGTAAGACCGATGGTGAGGGCAAAGGCACCCGCGAGCGTGCGCTTGACCTTGCGGCCGCGACGCGTCTTCTTTGCCGCAGCAGTATCAGGGGTCTCCCCTGCTGCCTGTGCGGCGTTCATTGGATTGGTATCCATCATTTTCCTTTGAGTTACTGGAGTTCGGAAATGAATGGCGGTGGACCGATTGTTGTCTCGGTGTCCTACGGCCTACTGAATGATGTAGATAACGACGAAGACGCCGATCCACACGACGTCAACGAAGTGCCAGTAGTAGGACACTGCCATTGCGGCGGTTGCCTGTGCCGGCGTGAACTTCGACTTAGCCGTACGGAGCAGAATCGCGATGAAGGCCAGCAGGCCTGCCGTCACGTGCGCCGCGTGGAAACCGGTCAGGATGTAGAAGACCGACCCGAAGACGCTGGACTGGATGGTCACGCCGTGGATGATCAGGTGGGTCCACTCATAGGCGAGGATGCCAATGAAGACCACAGCCAGCGCGATCGTCGCGGAGTACCACAGTCGAAGCTTGTATACGTCACCCCTTTCAGCAGCGAAGACGCCGAACTGCGAGGTTACGGAAGACAAGACCAGGACCGCAGTGATGACAAAGCCCATCGGTACGTTGATGTGCTCGGTCCATTGCGCCCAGTCACCGTCCTGACCATTGGCTCGCGAAGTGAACCACATCGCGAACAGTCCGGCGAAGAACATTAATTCCTGAGACAGGAACACGATGGTGCCAACGCTGACCATGTTCGGTCGGTTCAGCGCAGCAACACGTGGTGCTGTCATACCTTGGTTTGAAACTGTGCTCGTCACGCACTCAATTATGACCGCTTAACAGGCATAAGTCACCCGAGACCCCCCACTTCTATCTGACCCGTCCAAGGTTGTAGCCAGGTTTCTTCCAGCCGTTCGCAACTTAAAAGCGTCGAAAAATAGTCGGGAACTTTTTCTGCCCCCATACGACGCCACATCTCTGCAGGTAGAAGCGCCCAAAGAAGAGGCATCCTCCCCGCCTCCAGTTTTGGTATCTGGCTGCGGGTCCAAAAATGGAACGGCGTACACGAATATTTCCAGAGTTTCGCTGAGAGATAAATCACTTACAGGTCAGCGCGATTTCCCCAGGGTTGCAACTTTCGGTTGACCCCCGGTTCAAAATGGCCCTCACGTGCAGTTTTCTTTCTAAGCACAGTCGCTGGCGCACGCGAGCAACTCCCCCTAGGCCCGCAAACTATGCGCAAATTTCCTGGCTTCGCAAAAATCGTAGAACTCCATGGAACTATTTGGTGTCATTTCCGACGATCGCCAAATGCCCCTGCACGTAGCGGGAAGCTACGCGCAGGGGCACGAGAAGTGTGGGGCGGGGACAGTCGCGGGCCGTGACGGCCGACGGCTATCCGAGGATAGCTTAGTGCTTCTCCTTCGGGATGCCGTACTGCAGCGACAGACGGAAGGTGAAGTACACCAGCATGGCGGCGCCGAGAGCAATCATCCAGAAGTACAGGAAGATGATGCCCAGACCCATAACGGCGATGGACATGGTCATCGCGAACGGGTAGATGGAGCCCGGCGAGAAGAAGCCGAGGATGCCAGCACCGTCTTCAGTTTCAGCCTCTTCCCAGTCGCTCGGAGAAACATCCGTGCGGTTGTCGGTGAACTGAAGGTAGACGGCGAGCATGAGACACATGAGGGCCGCGAGAGCGAATGCGACGATACCGATCCACTCCGGACCGTAAAGGTAGCCGTCGTCGCGAGTGAAGTTGACGCCGAAGATGTAGACAATCTCGGAGACGATGAGATATGCCGCGATGGCGTAGAAGACGTTAGAACCTGCGCGCATTGTATTTCTCCTTTAGGCGTTCTCGTCGACGAAGTTGTCGCCGGTCTTGGTATCGCGAACGCTGTTGAACGGCTGAGTGGTGACCGCGTACGGATCCTCACCGATGGAGGCGAGAGCCTCAGAGTTCGGAGCGTCCGGGTTGTCATTGCGGAACTTCATGTAGTCCGCGAACTTCTCCGGGGTCACAACGCGCAGCTCGAAGTTCATCATCGAGTGGTAAGTACCGCACATCTCAGCACAGCGACCAACGAAGGCGCCTTCCTTGGTGATCTCCTCGATCTGGAAGCGACGCTCCTGCTGGTTGTTCTCCGGGTGCGCGTACACATCGCGCTTAAAGAGGAACTCCGGAACCCAGAAGGCGTGTGAGACGTCACCGGAAGCGAGACGGAACTCAATCGCGGTGTGCGACGGGAGAACCAGAACCGGAACCTCTTCGGTGGTGCCGACGGTCTCGATGTCGTTGTAGTTGAGGTAGGAAAGGTCACCCATGGACTTGCCGTGAATCGGGTTCGGGTTCTTGACACCCTCCGGGTCAACGGAGGATTCCTCGGCGAGCTTATTGCGCTCCTCGTCGGTGCCGTCGTAGTCGGTGCCGGTCGGGGAAAGCTCACCCTTGACGCCGGCATAACCGAACTTCCAGTTCCACTGGTAAGCCGTCACGTCGACGGTCACCTGCGGGTCCTTATCAAGGGCAACAACCTTCTGCTGTGCTTGGACCGTGAAGAAGAACAGGCCCATGATGATGAGGATCGGGATGATGGTGAGCACCATCTCGAGCGGCACGTTGTACTGCAGCTGCTTCGGGAACTCGCCCTTGCCTTCCTTCTTGGCGCGCTTCGCGCTCCAACGGAAGATTGCAGTGAGGAACAGGCCCCACATGGTGAAACCGATCAACCATGCAACAACCCAGACCCAGATCCAGAAGTTGTACATTCCCTCAGCCTCGGGCGTAATGCCCTTCGGCCAACCAAATCCCAAGACGTTTTCAATGGCCGAAGGCGCCTGTACATCACAGGCTGCCAGTGCCAAACCGCCCAGGGCAATTGCGCCAGCTAGGCCCGCCTTACGGGCGAAGTTGCGCTGCTTACGCTGTCCCACGTGTGTTCTGCCTTTCTGTCCACACAAAACTTCTCGAATACTCCCAGAGCATTCCTATCAACACAGGATAGTGCATAGACAGGTCCCATCAGCCCTGTTCGAGGCTGACAGAAAAATCGTATATACGCATAAGGAGTATGTCCGAAAGGGATATTACAGGTCGACCACGACAATCTCTCTCCTCCACCCCCACGGGTCCAGTATGCCGTGTGCCTTAATTCACAATGCGGCCCGCGCTACACCATCCGAAAGTTTGCACCCTAAAGGGGACGCTGCATATTCGAAGGCTCTCAGACGGTCCTCTCTCACCCCTCCGCGGCCTGCAGCGACCTGCACACCCGGTCGTTTCCGCGCGTCTGAAACACCGGCTCAGCACGCGGGGCCGTAAGCTGTGGGGCAGATATTTTCGTTTTCGCCATATTAAAGGAGCAATCACTACATGTGCGGACTTTTGGCCCTGCTATCGGCCTCGGGAAACGCTGGCGACTACGTCGACGCAGTCGAGCGCACTCTGCCCTGCATGCGCCACCGCGGCCCCGATGCCGCCGGCACCTGGCACGATGATGACGCAGCGTTCGGCTTCAATCGCCTGTCCATCATCGATATTGAGCACTCGCACCAGCCGCTGCGTTGGGGTCCGGAGGGCGAGGAGAACCGCTACGCTCTCACGTTTAACGGCGAGATCTACAACTACGTCGAGCTGCGTGCAGAACTCAAGGAACTGGGTTACACCTTTAATACTGAGGGCGACGGCGAACCCATCGTCGTCGGCTACCACCACTGGGGCGCCGACGTCGTCGAGCACCTGCGAGGCATGTTCGGCGTCGTTATTTGGGACACCAAAACGAAGACCATGTTCGCGGCCCGCGACCAGTTCGGCATCAAGCCGCTCTACTACGCCACGACTCCGGCGGGCACCGTATTTGCCTCCGAGATGAAGTGCATCCTGGAGATGGCCGAAGACCTCGGTCTAGACCTCAGCCTGGACAAGCGCGCTATCGAACACTACGTCGACCTCCAGTACGTCCCGGAGCCGGAGTCCCTGCATGCGAATATCCGCCGCGTCGAGTCGGGCTCCACTGTCATGCTCACCCCCGGCGGCAAGGTCCTCAACACTCGCTACTTCAAGCCCCAGTTTCCGGTGCAGCAGGTGCCGGCTGGTCAGGAGCAGCAGCTCTTCGACCGCATCGCCCGCGCGCTCGAAGATTCCGTGGAAAAGCACATGCGCGCTGACGTCACCGTCGGTTCCTTCCTTTCCGGCGGCATCGACTCTACGGCCATCGCGGCGCTGGCCAAGCGCCACAACCCGAACCTGCTCACCTTCACCACCGGCTTCGAGCGCGAGGGCTACTCCGAGGTTGACGTTGCTGCAGAATCTGCGGAGGCCATCGGCGTCGAGCACATCGTCAAGATCGTCTCCCCCGAGGAATACGCGGACGCCGTGCCGAAGATCATGTGGTACCTCGACAACCCGGTTGCAGATCCCTCGCTCGTGCCGCTCTACTTCGTGGCACAGGAGGCCCGCAAACACGTCAAGGTCGTGCTCTCCGGCGAGGGCGCAGACGAGCTCTTCGGCGGCTACACCATTTATAAGGAACCACTCTCCCTTGCCCCATTCGAGAAGATCCCGGATCCGCTGCGTCGCGGCCTGGGCAAGCTCTCCCAGATCTTGCCCGAGGGCATGAAGGGCAAGTCGCTGCTCAACCGCGGTTCCATGACAATGGAGGAGCGATACTACGGCAACGCACGCTCCTTTAACTTCGAGCAGATGCAGCGCGTTATCCCGTGGGCCAAGCGCGAGTGGGACCACAAAGAAGTCACGGCACCCATCTACGCGCAGTCGCAGGGCTTCGACCCGGTCGCTCGCATGCAGCACCTTGACCTGTTCACGTGGATGCGCGGCGACATCCTGGTCAAAGCTGACAAGATGAATATGGCGAACTCGCTCGAGCTGCGCGTTCCTTTCCTCGATAAGGAGGTCTTCAAGGTCGCGGAAACCATCCCTTATGACATGAAGATTTCGCACGGCACCACGAAGTACGCGCTGCGCAAGGCCATGGAGCAGATCGTTCCGGCGCACGTCCTTCACCGCAAGAAGCTCGGCTTCCCGGTGCCCATGCGTCACTGGCTTGCCGGCGATGAACTCTATGGCTGGACCCAGGATGTTATCAACGAGTCCCAGACCGAAGACATCTTCAATAAGAAGGAAGTCCTCGAGATGCTCAAGGAGCACCGCGATGGCGTCTCCGATCACTCGCGCCGCATCTGGACCGTCGTGGCGTTTATGATCTGGCACGGCATCTTCGTCGAGCACCGCATCGATCCGCAGATCGAGCAGCGCGACTACCCGGTCCGTCTCTAGGAAGACCCCGGCACGCCACTGCAGCGGAGAACTTACGAGCTGGGCGTGGACGGTTACCACTTCCGCGCCACGGTCAGCGCGACCCACCGCAGTGTTGACTGGCTCGACTGCCCCAGCGAGTACCTTCCTTCTGGCTACTCTTCCACCGTCTATGTCGCAGCCGGGACACGTCGAACAAACGGCGATGGAGCGCAGACTCCGCCGCTTCCTACTGCCGAAGAGGTACGCGCGGATATCCACGTATGGCTTTCCACCCTCGACGAACTCGACGAGCTTGACGAGCTCGAGGACACCGGCGACGTCAATGGCACCGCCAACATCGACGAGACGTAGAGGCTCCAACATCAAGAAAGACGCCACTTTCCCTTAATTTAAAGGGAAAGTGGCGGTTTTGTACGTCTTGAGGGACGTACGAGAAGCCTTAGTTGAAGGAGTCTCCACAGGCGCAGGAGCCGCCAGCGTTCGGGTTATCGATGGTGAAGCCCTGGGACTCGATGGTGTCCGCGAAGTCGATCTTGGCGCCGGTGAGGTACGGGACGCTCATCTTGTCAACGACGAGGTTGACGCCGTCGACGTTGTCGATCTTGTCGCCGTCGAGGGTGCGGTCGTCGAAGTAGAGCTGGTAACGCAAGCCAGCGCAGCCACCCGGCTGGACGGCGATGCGCAGCGACAGGTCAGTGCGGCCTTCCTGCTCGAGCAGAGCCTTTGCCTTGGCGGCAGCCGCCTCAGTCAGGATGACGCCAGTTTCGGAAACGGGAGCGGTCATTGTCTTCTCCTTGAAAATACGGTCCGTAAAGTGTCCCCCACCTTACTCCGAATTTTTCCGGCGTTAAAGGGCCGGCACGCGTGCTCGGAGGGTGGGCCAGCGTCCACGAGGAAGCGGCAGACGCTGGAATAATCAGTTCAACGTGCGACCCCGCTGCCTTATTCCCACCATATTTCCCACCTTTCACCCCGGCCTTGTAGTCTTGGATTTCGTGAGTAATAGCAGCGAAAACACCACCGGAGCAGACCAGCCCCGCAAGGGCTACACCCCGCCCAAGGGACGCCCCACGCCCAAGCGCAACGAGCAGGAAATCGCGCGCGGCGTGCGACGCCACCCGAACGGGGCATCGGAAGCCCAGCGCTACCAGCACCGCAAGGAGCTGAAGAAGTCCATGTCCAAGGAGGAATGGAAGGACTATAAGCGCAAGGAGCGTGAGGAGCGTAACAAGCGCAACAAGGAGGCGCAGAAGCGCATGGAGGCCGGCGACGAGCGCTACCTCCTGCCGCGCGATAAGGGCGAGGTCCGCCGCTTCGTGCGCAACTGGGTCGACAGCCGCCGCTTCCTCAATGAGTGGGCCATGCCGTTTATGATAGTCCTCCTCGTCATCCTCTTTATCGGCATGTACAACCCGACGTTCGCGAATATCTCCACGCTCATCGCGATGGTCTTCATTGTCATCTTCGCCATCGAGGGCGTGTGGCTGGCTCGCAAGGTCAATAACGCGGTGCGTCTCAAGTTCCCGGGCACCACCGAGGCCGGTTTCGGCCTGGGCTTCTACGCCTACGGCCGCGCCACCCAGCCGCGCAAGTGGCGCACCCCGCGCCCGCAGGTCGAGCGCGGCGCCGAGGTCAAGTAGGCCCACATGGCGCAGTTCGAGTCCGTTCCGGTCCCTGACGCCCAGGCTGCCGATGCCACCGCGCTCGCCCTCGGCTCTACGCCTCTCGGCGTGTCCTTGGGTACGGTCAACGCTCCCGCTGTGTGGCTCTCAGCCTGCCAGGGCGAGGTTCCCGCGCATGCCCCGCGACGTCCGCGTCTTGTGGTTTTCATCGGCGAGAACACCATCGCTACTCGCCAGCGCGACGGCGTAGGACTGTCTGCTTTCGCTCCCGAGGCCACCGCGCAGCAGGCACAACAGCTCGCTGACGGCCTCTCCCCCGCCGCCGTCCTCGCCGGACGCCTGGGCGTGGGACTGCGCACCGTCGACTGCCCGCCCGCTGCGGCCATCGACGTCGAGAACGCCTGCACCCCCGAGGTCCTCGAGGAAGCCCTCGCCCTCGGCGCCCGCGCCGCCGACGAAGAAATCGACGCCGGCACTGATTTCCTCATCCCCGGCGACCTGGGCGTGGGTTCCACGACCGTCGCCGCCGTCGTCATGGCGCGCCTCACCGACACCGAACCCGTCGTCATCGTGGGCCCCGGCTCCGGAATCACGGACGAGGCGTGGAAGACCAAGGTCGCCGTCCTACGCGACGCGCTCTTCCGGACGCGCAATCTCTCCGACCCGCTAGAAATCCTCCAAGTCTCCGGCGGCCCGACCCTCGCCGCGCTCACGGGTTTCATCGGTCGCGCCGCCGCACGCCGTACGCCACTGCTCGTCGACTCTCCACTCGTGACGGTTGCCGCGGTCCTCGCCGAGCGCCTCGCCCCCGGCACCCGGCGCTGGATCTACGCCACGAATACCTCCCGCGAGCCCGCGCATACGCTCGCGCTCCAGGACTTGGGCCTCACGCCGCTGCTTAACACGCTCACCACGACTGGCCAGGGCCTCGGATCGCTCTTCGCCTACCAGCTCCTCGCGGTCAGCCTCGAGCTCGTCTCCGACGAAGTCGCCGCCGTCCAGGCCGCCACAGACCCCGCCTAGGCCATCCAGATTCCAGCTCAACGAAGGCCCCACAACCGCCACGTTTTGGGGTCTTCGTTGTCCCGAGATTCCGCACGCAGCCCGCGGAGACAAAATAAAAGGACCCCGAAGGGCCCTTCCGTTACGCGCTCATTACTTCACGAGCGTGTGCAGCCAACCGTGCTTGTCTTCGACCGCTCCGTGCTGAATGCCAGTGAGCTGCTCGCGCAGCGCCATGGTGGTCTTGCCAGCCTCTCCGCCGTTGACCTTGAAGTCGATGCCGTCGCCCATGACGTGGCCGACCGGCGTGATGACCGCGGCGGTACCGCAGGCGAAAGCCTCGGTCATCGTGCCGGACTCTGCATCCTCGCGCCACTCGTCGTAGGTCACGCGACGCTCTTCGACCTTGAGCCCCATGTCCTCGGCGACCTGCAGCAGCGAGTCACGCGTAATGCCCGGCAGCAGCGAACCGGACAGCGCCGGAGTCACCAGCGTCTGGTTGCCTTCCTCACCGTAGACGAACGCGAGGTTCATGCCGCCCATCTCTTCGATATACTTGCGGTCGATGGCGTCGAGCCAGACCACTTGGTCGCAGCCCTTCTCCGCTGCCTGCGCCTGTGCGAGCAGCGAGGCAGCGTAGTTGCCCGCAAACTTCGCAGCACCCGTACCACCCGGGGCAGCACGAACGTAGTCGGTAGACAGCCACACGGAGACCGGATTGACGCCACCGGTGAAGTACGCGCCCGCCGGGGACGCAATCACGATGTAACGGTACGTCGCAGCCGGGTGCACGCCCAGGGAAACCTCGGTGGAGATCATGAACGGACGCAGGTACAGCGCGGCCTCGCCGCCCGCGGCCGGGACCCAATCCTTGTCGATCTCGGTGATCTGGCGCAGGGACTCGATGAACTCATCCACCGGCAGCTCCGGCATAGCCATGCGCTTGGCCGAGTTGGCCATGCGATTGGCGTTGGCCTCCGGACGGAACGTGGCAATGGTGCCATCCGGCTGGCGGTAGGCCTTGATGCCCTCGAAGATGGCCTGGCCGTAGTGGAAAACATTGGAAGCCGGGTCCATGCTAAACGGCGCGTACGGGCGCACCTGAGCGTCGTGCCAGCCGTCCTTCTCGTTCCAGTCAATGGTGACCATGTGGTCGGTGAAGTGCTTACCAAAGCCCGGGTTCTCGAGAATCTTCGCAAGTTCCTCAGGGGAGGTCGGGTTGGGGTTCTTCGTCACGGTGTAGTTCAAAGTCATGGTCTCTAACTTACTCTTTTCTATCGCTCCACAGGCCACCACCCCGTCAAAATTTTTCGCCTACAGTAGGCAGACAGTGCACTATTCATCTCGTTTCATTTGGAGGTCTTTCTCGTGACTGATTCTTCCCACGGCCCGCTGCTGGGCGTCTCCCCCACCGTTGAGCTCGCTACCGCCGCGCCCGAAGGTGCCGATGCCCTTCTCATCGCTTCCTTCCGCGGCGACGACGGTTTGGAAATCCCTGGCTCCGCACTGCTCGATGCTGAAGCAGTCCGCGCCACCTTCGACGCGCTGTCCGCTGTGGGCGCCACCGGCAAGTCCGGCGAGGTGACCCGCGTACCAGCGCCGTCCGCCATCACCGAGGCGACCGGCGCACGCTCCATCGTCGCCGCCGGCCTGGGCGAGTCCGAAGATCTCACTGACGAGACCGTCCGCGTCGCCGCGGGCAACGCCGCCCGCGCGCTCGCGGGCGTGGGCACCGTCGCCACGACTCTCGGCGACTTCGCGCTCGGCGCCGCCGTCGAGGGCATCGCTCTGGGTGGCTACGTCTACCGCGGCCTGCGTTCCTCGGAGATCGAGGATTCTCAGCGCCCCGCCACCGTCGTCTTCGTCTCCTCCGACGAGGCTGCCGCGGCCGACTTCGAGCGCGCACGGCTTACCGCCGAGGCTACGATCTTTGCCCGCAACCTCGTCAATACCCCGTCTAACCTGCTCTACCCGGAGTCCTACGCGAACTACCTCGCCGAGACCGCCCGCTCCACCGAGGGCCCAGCCGGCGGCGTCGAGGTCGAGGTGCTCGACGAGTCTGCGCTCGAAGAGCAGGGCTTTGGCGGCATCCTCGCCGTGGGCCGCGGCTCCGCCCGCCCGCCGCGCCTCGTTCGCCTGTCCTACCGTCCGTCCGGCGCCACCCGCGACGTCGCGCTCGTGGGCAAGGGCATCACCTTCGACACCGGCGGCATCTCGCTCAAGCCAGGTGCCGGCATGTGGGACATGATTTCTGACATGGGTGGCTCCGCGTCCATGGCCGCCGCGGTCTTCGCCGCGGCCAAGCTGGGCCTGAACGTCAACGTCACCGCCACGCTGCCGCTCGCGGAGAACATGCCTGGCGGCAACGCCACGCGCCCCGGCGACGTCATCACGCACTACGGCGGCATTACCTCCGAGGTCCTTAACACGGACGCCGAGGGCCGCCTCGTTCTCTCCGACGCCATCGCGCGCGCCAGCGAGGACAAGCCGGATTACCTCATCGAAACCGCCACGCTCACCGGCGCCCAGATCGTCGCCCTCGGCGAGCGCACTGCCGGCGTCATGGGCTCCGAGGACTTCCGCGACCGCGTCGCCGAGATCGGCCGCGAGGCCGGCGAGAAGGCCTGGGCCATGCCGCTGCTCGAGGAGCACGAGGAGGCCATCAAGTCTCCGGTCGCCGATATCCGCAATATCCACACGAAGCGAGAGGGCGGCATGGAATTCGCCGGCACCTACCTCCAGCGCTTCGTCGGCGAGGATATCGAGTGGGTCCACATCGACGTCGCAGGCCCCTCCTGGAACGGCGGCTCGCCGTATGGTTACACCACCAAGCGCGCCACCGGCGCCCCGGTCCGCACCGTCATCGCCGCGCTCGCTGAGCTCGCCGACAACAAGTAGCACTCGCTCAGCGCGGAACGCTCCGCCCACGCCAACGGCGCCTGTCCCTCACCGGGGCAGGCGCCGTTCCTCGTTGTGCGATTACTCCGCACCGTCGGGGCGATGCACGGCTTCGCCCGTATCCGGGTTCTGGCCGCGCTCGAAGCGCTCGCGACGCACGCGCTGTTCCTCGCGCTTGCGCAGCAGCCGTTCGCGTTCCATGCGGTCGCGCATGCGCTGCGGATAGCCGGTCTCTTCCACGTCGTAAACGGGGCAGCCCAGCAGCTTCGCCACCGCATCGATGCCCTTTGGGCCGCCGATAAACCGCCGAATGTAGTCACCGTTTTCATCTACGACAACCACGGACATCTCGTTGACCACCGTCTCCGGCTCAATGAACGCTTCGACGAAGGCACGGCCTGCCACCCAGTCGCTGAGCGCCTGGGCATCCGCCTGCCGGATCGTCTCCCCCGGCCCGCGCGGCGGGCGCAGCTGAGAGCGCGAGCTTTTGCGACGGAAGATATTGAACATGGTGGCCTATCCTACCCGCGCCACCTCACCCCCACGGCATCTGAGCGCACCGCAACGCAACGCAACGCCATGAGCGAACACGCATCGTGGCCACGTCACCATGACCGGCGGCGCGTGGTGTGCTCCGCCCTTAAAGGGGGCAAAGAGATAGGACCAGATACACACGCGAAGTCGCGCGTCGCGCTAGGATTGGACATCAGATTTATCATTATCCAACTTTCGAGGAGTCAAATAACTCATGGCGCAGTCCGTTGTGATGCCCGAACTGGGCGAATCCGTAACTGAAGGCACTATTACCCAGTGGCTGAAGTCCGTGGGCGACACCGTCGAGGTCGACGAGCCGTTGCTCGAGGTGTCCACCGACAAGGTTGACACTGAAATCCCCTCGCCGGTCGCAGGCACGATCCTTGAGATCAAGGCCGAAGAAGACGACACCATTGAGGTTGGCTCCGTCATCGCCATCATCGGTGAAGTGGGCGAGTCCGCGGACTCTGAGGAGTCCGCACCGGCTGATGAGGACAAGGCCGAGGAGAAGGAAGAGCCCAAGGCTGAAGAGAAGGAAGAGAAGTCCGCACCGGCTTCCTCCGGCTCCACCG
>NHCFJ05603__coassemble_665_pt1 | contig 33037 bp, 31 predicted proteins | sample NHCFJ05603__metabat2_low_PE_001 | metagenome-assembled genome bin NHCFJ05603 | reverse complement strand
AGCGCATCACCTTGCCAAGGTGAGGGTCGCGAGTTCGAGTCTCGTCATCCGCTCAAGTACTTCTCTTTTTGAGAGTGTACTGTTGAGGCGGTATGCCACGGTGGAATGGCCGAGTGGTGAGGCAAAGGTCTGCAAAACCTTGCACACGGGTTCGATTCCCGTTTCCACCTCAAAGTCTTCATGCGAAGATGCCCGCGCGATTAGCTCAGCGGGAGAGCGCTTCCCTGACACGGAAGAGGTCACTGGTTCAATCCCAGTATCGCGCACAGAAACCTCCGGGTTTCGAATGCGGATGTAGCGCAGTTGGTAGCGCATCACCTTGCCAAGGTGAGGGTCGCGAGTTCGAGTCTCGTCATCCGCTCAGATTAAAGCGTCGCCCTACGGGGCGGCGCTTTTGCGTTGTGGGTCTAGACGCGTAACCGTGCACGGAGACCTGCTCGCATTGAGTCGAGTTTCTTTGGCGATGGTCGATGGACATCGTCATACATTTCTTCTGGCGGGACCCACCACACCGGTCCTTTCCCAGACATCCCGTGTCCACCCATGTCGCCATTGCGGCGTGGGAAAAGGTGCCAGTGAAGGTGGGTATCGCCGTTTCCGAGGAGTTCGTAGTTCATTTTCTCGGCGCCAAAGGCTGTGGCGACGGCTTCCGCGACAACGGACATCTCAAAGAGGAATTGGGAGCGGAAGTCTGGCTCAAGGAGGAACAGCTCCGTGTCGTGGAGCTTGCAGAGAAAGAGCGTGTAGCCGTGGAAATACTGATGATCGCCGAGCACGACATACCCAGTATTGAGTTCTGCAACGAAATAGGGGTTGCGACCTTGTTTGATGTCGTCGATACGTGCGCAGATTGAGCACATTGGATGTCGTCCCTCTCGCTGGGGCCTCTCTGTTCAGAGGCATCTGGATTCTTTGACGTCATAGTACTGACTGAATGTGCGCGGAATGTGAGAATGACGTCCGTTTCCTCTAGCGGTAGTTCGGTGCGGCATGAAGCTGGGGCGTGGAAAATTTTCGCCGAGAAGATGCCCGAAATCGGTGGTGCGGAAGTGCTTTCTCGGCGAAAACTACAGTGGCGGCGCAAAGAGCCCGCGAAAGTGTGACGTTCATCTTTGTTGGGAACCAATGGCAGCGAGGCAACGACTATCTGGGTATCGCGCGCTGGTCCCGAAGTGGAAAGCTGTGGGGGTAGGCGGCGGCGATACGATGTGATAATTGCACGGATACCTTCCGCACTTTGAGACAAGGAGCATCACCTTCATGAGAATTCTTCGTTCGGGCTTTCGATCGAGTGCAGCAGCGCTCGTCGCGGCAGCGGCACTCGCAACGGCACCGGTGGCTCAGGCCCACGACTCCGTGGTGGGCGGCAACGTGGTGAGCGATGCGCCGCTTGAAGAGTTCCCGAAGGAAATCACGCTGGAGTTCTCCGCGATTCCGCGCGGGGGGTTCAATACCTTCGCGGTGACGGACACGAACTCGGGCGACGTGATCTTCGATGCGGAGCCGACCGTGGACGGTCGCGAGCTCACCGTGGAGACGCCGGAAGGCGTGAATCCGGGACCGGGCCACTACCAGGTGGGATTCCAGATCATGTCCTCGGATGGACATGCGACGCGTGGCTCGGTGCCGTTTGACGTTGCTGTCCAGGCGGCTGGTTCCTCCGAGGAATCCACGATGGGCGATCCGGTCGCGGATGCGGCGCAGAATGCGTCGACGCCGTGGAAGTGGATCATCGCCGTGGGCGCGGTCCTTGCAGTTATCGCAGTACTCATCCTCTTCGCGGCAAAGTCTCGCCGTAATGATTAAGAAAGGCACGTTCATGCTCAATACTCGTACCGTCCTCGTTTCTTCCGTCGTCGCCGCGGCCCTCGCGCTTGCGGCATGCTCGCCGGCGCAGCAGAACGACTCGGCAGAGAAGGTGGACACTGCATCGTCCGCAGCGGCAACGGCTGGCGCGGACAAGAGCGCAGAAGCTGGCTCTGAAGAGCACGCCATGGGTGACATCCACATGCGCGACGGCGTCGTGCGTGAGATGGCCGCGGACTCGGATATGACCGCCATCTTCGGCGAGATCCACAACGGCTCGGATAAGGACATCCACGTCACGGGCTTCACCACGTCCATCAACGCCAAGATGAACCAGATTCACGAGGTCGTCGACGGTGTCATGCAGGAAGACACCGATGGTCTCATGATCCCTGCGGGCGAGTCCGTCACCCTGGCCCCGGGTGGCCAGCACCTCATGCTCATGGGTGTTGCCGAGCCGGTCATGGCTGGCGAGGAAGTCGACGTCACGCTGGAGCTTGAGGACGGCACGACCGTCGACCTGGGTGCGCAGCCGGTGCGTTCCATGAACGCCGGCGAGGAGGGCTACCAGGACATGGAAGGCGGCATGGCCGGAATGTCGGAGATGCCAGGGATGGCGGACATGTCCGAGCACGACCACGCCCACTAAGGACTAGCGATGACACACGCGCAGTTGGGACGCCGCGAGCTCATGGCCGGCGGCGCCTTCGCGGCAAGCGCGCTCGTGGTGGCGAGCTGTGCCCGCGGTGAAGAAGCGGATCCGGTCAGTCAGGCAACGAGTGGGGAGAAGGGGGCATCGGTCAGCGGTGCCCCGCTTGCGGATGCCATTGTGCCTTTTGATGGCGAGCACCAGGCGGGCGTGCAAACGCCCTCGCAGGCGCACGTCAACCTCGTGGGATTTAACCTCAAGGACGGGGCGGGGCAGCGTGGGGCGCGCAACCTTATGCGGCTGTGGACCGAAGATGCGCGGGCGTTGTGCACGGCGGAGACGCCGCGCGGATCGCTCGAGCCGGAGATGACGCAGACCCCCGCGAACCTCACGGTGACGTGCGGCTGGGGCGAGTCTTTCTTTGCAAAGATTGGCGCGGAGAAGCCGGAGTGGCTGGGCGACGTCCGCTCGTATACGAGGGACAAGCTGCGCCCCGAATGGGGCCAGACGGATGTCGTGCTGCAAATTTGCTGCGACGATCAGCTCACGGCCTCACACGTCCTGCGCCATATGGTGCGCTCGGGCGCGTCGTATGCGGACGTGGCGTGGGTGCAGCAGGGCTTCCTCAATGCCAACGGCTCGTTGGAGGACGGGGAGACCCCGCGCAACGTGTTCGGCCAGAAGGACGGGACCGTCAATCCCAAGACGGACGCGGACTTTGGCGAGCAGGTGTGGATTGAGGATGGGCCGTTCAAGGGCGGCACGGCGATGGTCGTGCGGCGCATCAATATGAACATGGAGACGTGGGAGGAAGTCGACCGTCATGCGCGGGAGATTTCCATTGGCCGCACGTTGGACAACGGTGCGCCGCTGTCCGGCACGGAAGAAAACGACCCGGTGGACCTCGAGGCGCGCGACAAGTACGGGTTGAAGGCTATTGACCCGACGTCGCACGTGGCGCGTGCCCATCCGCCGGCGGACCATCCGGAGCAGGTCATTTTGCGCAGGCCGTATAACTTTGACCTGGCGCCCTCACCGGAACGGCCGGGGGAATTGTCTAACTCCGGGCAGATCTTTATCTGCTTCCAGAAGAACCCGCGTGAGCAGTTTGAGCCCATTCAGGCGCGCCTGGATGAGGTGGATCAGCTCAATACGTGGATTACGCACGTCGGCTCGGCGATGTACTACGTGGTGCCCGGTACACAGGGTGGTACTAGTTGGGGAGAAAACCTCTTAAAGGGGTAGACTTATTCGCTGTATCTTGACTTTTAGCGGGGCTGGCCAGGTATGCCCGTCCCGCGTGAGCGCATAAGGAGCGCGACATGGCGGAAATGATCCCTGCTGTACCGGTGAACTACGAGCCCGTGACGGTCCCGGCCGGCACTCCGGTAGGCCAGGCCCTCAAGGACTTGCCGAACAAGGGCCCGGAGGCCGTTGTGGTTGTCCGTGACGAGAGCGGCACGCTCTTCGACCTCTCCCACACCCCGGAGACGGACACTGTGTTCACGCCGGTCGCAGCGAGTGAGGAAGACGGCCGCGCCGTCATCCGTCACTCCACGGGCCACGTCATGGCGCAGGCCGTGCAGGATCTTTTCCCGGGCACGAAGTTGGGCATTGGCCCGGCCATCGAGAACGGCTTCTACTTCGACTTCCAGACGGTCGAGCCGTTTACGCCGGAAGACCTGAAGAACATTGAGAAGCGGATGAAGAAGATCATCAAGTCCGCACAGCGCTTCGAGCGCCACACCTACGCCTCCAACGAGGAAGCGGAGAAGGCGCTGGCCGAGGAGCCGTTCAAGCTTGAGCTCGTGGTCGACAAATCCAACGTCGACCCGGATTCGGACGAGGCCGCCGAGGTGGGCGCGGGCGATCTCACGCACTACGACAACGTCAACCCGCGCACGGGCGAGGTCGAGTGGTTCGACCTGTGCCGTGGCCCGCACGTGCCGACCACGAAGTACATCCCGGCCTTCGCGCTCACCCGTTCTTCAGCCGCCTACTGGCGTGGCGACCAGAACAATGCGGGCCTGCAGCGCATCTACGGCACGGCCTTCGAGTCCAAGGAGCAGCTCGCGGCGTACCAGACCATGCTGGAAGAGGCGGAGAAGCGCGACCACCGCCGCCTGGGCCAGGAGCTGGACCTGTTCAGCTTCCCGGACGAGATTGGCTCTGGCTTCCCGGTGTTCCACCCGAACGGCGGCATCATCCGTCTGGAGATGGAGGAGCACTCCCGTCGCCGCCACATCGCGGCCGGCTACGACTTCGTCAATACCCCGCACATCACGAAGGGCGACCTCTTCGCCAAGTCCGGTCACCTGGACTTTTACAAGGACGGCATGTTCCCGCCCATGCAGCTCGACGGCGAGACGGACGAGGAAGGCAACGTCACCAAGCAGGCGCAGGATTACTACGCCAAGCCGATGAATTGCCCTATGCACAACCTCATTTTCGCGTCGCGTGGTCGTTCCTACCGTGAGCTGCCGCTGCGCCTCTTCGAGTTCGGTACGGTCTACCGCTACGAGAAGTCGGGCGTTATCCACGGCCTCACGCGTGCCCGCGGCTTCACGCAGGACGACTCGCACATCTACTGCACTGAGGATCAGCTCGAGGAAGAGCTCACGAGCGTGCTCGAGTTCATCATCTCGCTGCTCAAGGACTACGGCTTGGATGACTTCTACCTGGAGCTGTCCACCAAGGACCCGAATAAGTTCGTGGGCTCGGACGAGATCTGGGAGCGCTCCACGGCGATCCTGCAGCGCGTCGCGGAGCGTTCGGGCCTCGAGCTCGTGCCGGATCCGGCGGGTGCCGCGTTCTACGGCCCGAAGATTTCGGTCCAGGCGCGCGACGCTATTGGCCGTACGTGGCAGATGTCCACGGTGCAACTCGACTTCAACCTGCCGGAGCGCTTCGAGCTGGAGTACACCGCGCAGGACGGCACGAAGAAGCGCCCGATCATGATCCACCGCGCGCTCTTCGGCTCCATCGAGCGTTTCTTCGGCGTGCTGCTCGAGCACTACGCCGGCGCCTTCCCGGCCTGGCTGGCGCCGCACCAGGTCATCGGTATTCCGGTCGCGGACGATTTCGCGCCGCACTTGGAGAAGATCATGGAGCAGCTGCGCGCCCGCGGTGTGCGCGCGACTGTCGATACCTCGGACGACCGCATGCAGAAGAAGATCCGCAATCACACCACGGGCAAGGTGCCGTTCATGCTCCTAGCCGGTTCCCGCGATGTCGAAGCCGACGCCGTGTCCTTCCGCTTCCTGGACGGCACGCAGGTCAACGGAGTGCCGGTGGGCCGCGCGGTCGATGTCATCGAGGACTGGATCCGCTCGCGCAACAACGAGCAGCCGTCTGAGGGAAACATCGGTGCCCGCGTTTAAGCCTTCCGATGCCGCCGGTTCGGCCGACGTGCCCGCGGGCGTGCCCGCTCACGCGGGCACGTACGTTGACTCCGGCGTAGGCACGCCCGATCGCTTGGAGCGTCTGTGGGCGCCGTTCCGACAGGCCTACATCACGGACTCGGGACGCACGTCCACGGATCCATTCGTCGAAGCGCCGACGAAGTCGGACGAGGACGCGCTCATCATCGCGCGTGGCGAGTACGTCTATGCGTTGCTCAACCTGTTTCCGTATAACGCGGGGCACCTCATGGTCGTGCCGTACCGCAAGGAATCCCAGCTGGAGAACCTGACGGACGAGGAAACGGCTGAGCTTATGGCCTTCGCGAAGAAGGCCGTGCGCACGCTCAAGCGCGTCTCCCGGCCGGAGGCCATCAACGTCGGCTTCAACCTGGGCAAGGCCTCGGGCGGCTCGGTGGGTGACCATCTTCACCTGCACGTCGTGCCGCGCTGGGCGGGCGATAGCAACTTTATGACTATCATCGACGGCACGAAGGTTTTGCCCGCGTTGCTGCGGGATACCCGCGCGGTGCTCGCCGCAGGGTGGCAAGAAATCGAAGAGGAAGGCAAGCATGCTTAGTGTGCATGGCCGCAAACCGGCCGCCGTCGTGGTGGAACCCGTCGCCAAGACGTTTCTCAAGCTGGGGCTCACCCCCAACGTCGTGACCGTGGTGGGCACGGTGGTCACCATCGCGATCGCCGTGGTCCTCATCCCCACGAACCATCTCTTCGCCGCGGCCATCCTCTCCGGTCTCTTTGCCGCCTTCGACATGCTCGATGGCACGATGGCACGCATGACCACGGGTGGTTCGCGCTTCGGCGCGACGCTCGATGCGTCGTGCGACCGCATCACGGACGGCGCGCTATTCGCGTCGATCGTCTACTGGTTGGTTTACGTGGACCATGCGAGCTCTTGGACCGTCGTGGCGTGCCTTATTGTGCTCGTGTGCTCGCAGGTCATCTCTTATATCAAGGCGCGTGGCGAGGCGAGTGGCTTTAAGATTGTGGGCGGGCTTATCGAGCGCCCCGAGCGCCTCATCATCGGTCTCGTGGGCGTGGGTTTCGAAGGCCTGGGCATCCCGTACTCCATCGAGGTGGCCCTGTGGGTCCTCGTGGCCGGCTCCATTTGGACCGTCATTGAGCGCATGCTGCAGGCCCGCCGCCAGGACACGAAGGCACGCTTTAAGGAAGACCTCTAGAAAGGCCGGACACGCATGGGCAAGCCTGCTCTTCTGACCGAACACCTTGCCGCCGCCGGCTACCTCGCCGGCTGGCGGCTTGTCCGCTATCTACCGGACTCCGTGGCTACGCGGATCTTCATGCGCGGGGCCGATTTTGCCTCGGACAACGGCCGAGGCATGGAGATGCTCCGCCGCAACCTCGCGCGCGTGGTGGGACCAGAAAACGTCACGCGCGAGCTGGTGCGTGACTCCATGCGCTCCTACATGCGCTACTGGAAAGAGGCGTTCCGCCTGCCCGCGATGCATGAGGATCCGCAGCTCATCGCGAAGCTGAACGCCGGGGTGCGGGGTCTTGAGCATTTCAGGGCATCGGAAAGCGCGGGGCGCGGGGTCATCCTGGCCTTGCCGCACAGCGGCAACTGGGACATGGCCGGGACCTTCCTCGTTGCGGAGCACGGCGAGTTTACGACCGTGGCCGAGCGCGTGAAGCCCGAGGCCCTCTTCACCGCGTTCGTGGACTTCCGGCAATCCCTGGGCTTCGACGTGCTGCCGCTCACGGGCGGGGAGCACCCCATGGCGCACCTGCGCGGCGTGCTGGAACGCGGTGGCGTGGTGTGCTTGCTCGCGGAGCGCGACCTGACTCGCACCGGCGTCACCGTCGACTTCTTCGGTGAGGAGGCCAACTTCGCGGCGGGTCCGGCGGTCCTCGCGCGGGAAACGGGCGCGGCCTTGCACGTTGTGCACTCGTGGTTCGAGGAGGACGGTTGGGGACTGAGTGTCTCTGAGCCGGTCGAGGTGACGACGGTGGAGGAAACAACCCAGCGTCTCGCGGATGGCTTCGTAGAAAATATCGCGGCGCACCCGGCGGATTGGCATATGCTGCAGCCGGAGTGGAACGTCGACATTGAGGCGCGTCGCACGCGCCGCGCGAAAGGACAATGAATGAGAATTGGCTTTGTCTGCCCTTATTCTTTCGATGAGCCCGGCGGCGTGCAGGCGCACATCATTGACTTGGCGACGGTGCTCATCGAACGTGGCCACGAGGTCCAGGTGCTGGGCCCGGCGGCACCGGAGACCTCGTTGCCGGACTTCGTGGTCAAGGGAGGAGGCTCGATTCCCATCAACTACAACGGGTCGGTGGCGCGGCTGTCCATCGGGCCTCGCGTGGTGAAGGCGACGCGAAAATTCATCCGCGAAGGCAACTTCGACATCCTCCACATTCACGAACCCAATAGTCCGTCCTTCTCCATGGTGGCGCTGCGGATTGCCCAAGGTCCCATCGTGGCGACGTATCACGCCTCGGCGGCAAGTTCGCGGCTGCTCACCATGGCCAAGCCTTTCCTCATGCCCATGCTCGAGAAGGTTCGCGGCGGGATTGCCGTGTCCGAGATGGCGCGGCGCTGGCAGGTGGAACAGCTGGGCGGCGACCCGGTACTTATCCCCAATGGCGTGGACACCTCCGTCTACGCGGCGGCGGCGCGCGAGCCGGTTCCTGGCGACCCAGTAGAAATTGTCTTCTTGGGCCGTCTCGACGAGCCGCGCAAGGGACTGGACGTCCTGCTCAAGGCTTTGGAAGTCCTCGAGCGCGACGTGCGCGTGACCGTCATGGGCGGCGGCAGCCCACGGGACGTGGACGGCGTGGACTTCGTGGGCCGAGTCTCCGATGCTGAGAAGGCCGAGATATTGGGTCGCGCGGATATCTACGTGGCGCCAAACCTGGGCGGGGAATCTTTTGGCATCGTGCTCGTCGAGGCCATGGCGGCTGGCGCGGCCGTCGTGGCCAGTGACTTGGAGGCATTCGCGGCCGTGTGCGACGCGGACTCTGAGCAGCCCGCGGGCCGACTCTTCCGCACGGGTGACGCCGCGGACCTCGCGCTTGCCCTGCGTGAGCTCATTGACTCGCCGGAGGAGCGCGCTCGCCTGCGCGAGGCCGGTTGTGCGCGTGCGGCGATGTACGACTGGGACAATGTCGCCACGCAGGTGCTGCAGGTCTACGAGACGGTCCAGGACGGATCGAAGGTGAGGGCGTAGTGGATTATGTGATCGTTGCCGTCATCGCGATCGTTATCGCGGTCATCCTCGCCTGGGCGTATTTTACGGCGCAGCGCCTCAATCGCTTGCATATACGCATCGACTCTTCGCTGGCGCAGCTCGAGGCTGCGCTCGACCGTCGTGCTGCGGTGGCGGCGGCTCTCGAGCCCTCGCTGTGCGAGGTGGCCCGCGCCGCTGAGTCCACGAATCTTACGGACGGCGCCTTTGAGCAGCGCAGCGTGCGCGAGCGCGAACTGACGGCCGACATTGCGCGTGCGTTCCCGCAGCGGCCGGCTGAGCTCGTCGAGGCCGAGACCCGGGTGCAGCTCGCGCACCGTTTTTATAACGAGGCGGTGTCCGATACCCGCGCGTTGCGTCTGCGGCCGCTCGTGCGCGGGCTGCGCCTAGGCGGCACGGCGCGCCTGCCGGAGTTCTTTGAATTCGTCGGCCTGCCGGAGGCGCAGTAGTAAGACTCGGGCTACATTTCCGAGAACGAAGCCGAGTACGGCAGGCTCTCTGCTCGCTATCCGAGCTGAGGGTCTGCACCAGCCGCGGACGTGCTGGTGGGCACAGCGACTGCGGGCATATCGTTCGGCGCGGTAGCCGTGGGGGCGACGCTCGGCGTACCGGCCGCTGGCTTGACACTCACCGCGCCGCTGCGCGGATTACGGCAGGCAAGCACGAACCACACAGCAGCCACGAGTGCCATGAGCACGACGAGGACATTGCGCAGCGCAAGGGCGGCGATGGGCAGGAACTGCGTGCCATCGGGGGAGTAGATGGCCTCGTAGTTGAAGGGATAGACGAAGGTGCCCAGGCCGGCGCAGACGACGGCGAAGACGGCGAGCGTCCACAGAAGCGCGCGCTGCGCGGTGGGCCAGCCGCCGCGCGCCAAGGCGACTACGAGGAGGGGCCCAAGCCACGTGATGTACTGCGTGGAAAAGACCTTGTTCGTCACGATGAGCAGAAGGACCATGAGGACGAAGAAGGTGAGGGCGCTCTCCGGGGACCAGCCGCCGCGGATAAAACGATAGAGGGCCCAGCCCAAGCCGAAGAGGATGACCGCGGCCATGGCGTACGTGGCCAATTGGGTGGCCGTCTCAACGCCGGGGCCGGTGATCTCAAAGCTCTTGGAGGGGGCATAGGCAAGCTTCCAGGTGCCGAGGTCGAAGAAGTTGCGGTAGACAAACGGCGTCGCGGCGACGGACTCGATCTGGAGGCCGCGGACCTCCTGGTAATCAAGCGGCGAGGTCAGCCGGTCGACGCCGGCGAAAGCGATGGTCGCGGCGACGACGGCCGCGCCCGTGCCCACGAAGGCTGCAAGTGCAGACCAGGTGCGCCCGTGGGAGGCCCGGCCCACGATGCCCGCAGCGAGCACGCCCGGCCACAGCTTCATGGCGGTGGCGATAGCCACCATCGCCCCGGACAGAGCCGGGTGCTTGAAGAGGAAATAGCCTGCGGCCGCGACGACGAGGGCGGGGAAGAGGTCGAGACGCAGCAGGAAGACCTGGCCGGCGGCCGTGCCGAAGAAGACCCAGAGCCACGCGGCATCGATGGCTGCCTTCGTCTCAGGATGGCGGCGCAGCACGAGCGCCATAAACGCCGCGTCGAGGACGAGGATCATAATGGGGAAGGCGATCCAATAGACGTGGAAGTCGGGGCCGACGAGGCGGGCTAGCAGCGCCGAAGGCAGCTGTCCGAGCCACGGATATTCCGTCATGGCCGTGGGGTCATCCCCGTAGATGCCAAAGTGGTAGTAGTACACGTCGCCCAGCGGATTGTCTTCGAGCTTGATAAACCAGACGGAGAGTAGCCGGGCGACGACCCAGCCGACCCACACGGCGGGGACGGAACGGAGGAGACGAGACAACATGCGGGCAACTTTCACGCGGCGAGGGTAGACGTAACCCCTAGAACAATAGCAAGTGGGATCGGTCCTATACTTGCACCGTTGGTCCGGGGTCGCCCGGGCGCTATCAACGGGCGTCAACGACGTGCTCTCATTTCAGCGGCTCACGGAGGAGACCACCATGCAAAGAATCGCGGATGTGCTCGCCTTGCGCGCGACGGACCCGCTCCACGCGACGACGCAATTTCTGGGTCCCGCGGTGCCGTCGAACATCACGCGGACGTTCGGCGGTCAGGTCGCCGGGCAGGCCCTGCGCGCGGCACAACGCACCGTGGAGGACAAACTCGTCCACTCGCTGCACTGCTACTTCGTGGCGCCGTCCGACTCCACAAAGCCGCTGGAGCTGCGGGTGGAAAAGCTTCGTGACGGCCGATCGTTCTGTGTGCGTGAGACGCGTGCCTACCAGGACGGCGACCTCAAGAACGTCATGATTGCAAGCTTTCACCGCCCCGGTGACGTGGGCCCCAGCCATGCCGCGCCCATGCCGAGGGTTCCGGACGCGGAGACCCTCGAGCCGGCCACGGCGCACGCGGCATCGGCACGCGTGGTGCTCGGTGACTGGGCGGAGTGGGACATCCGCGTCATCCCGGACCGGGACATGGATATTCCGTCGCCCACTGGTCGCGGCTTTGGTGACGCGTGGCTGCGCAACACGGCGGCGGACCTGCCGGACGATGACGCGTTCCACCAGGCGGCGCTGACGTATATGACAGACATGCTGCTTCTGCGCGCGACGCTCATCCCACACTCCGGCGCGCGCGTGCAGATGGCCAGCCTCGATCACGTGGTGTGGTTCTTCCGTCCGCTGCGCGTGACTGACTGGCTGCTTTACCATTTGGATTCGCCGTCGGCGGAAAATGGCACGGGGCTTGCCCGCGGCCTCATTTACAACCACCACGGCGAGCTCGTCGCTGCGACGTCCCAGGAAGGACTCACGCGCACAACCCCTGAGCAACACTGGGCTTAAATCCTGCACGTTAAGGGAGGGTCTTTAAAAGCGGCCCAGGCGTAAATCCGTATAATGGGCAACCGAGAAAAATTCGCCAATCCGAAAGGGGATGGACCATGTCCGGCCACTCCAAATGGGCTACCACGAAGCACAAGAAGGCAGCCAACGACGCCAAGCGCGGCAAGGAATTTGCCAAGCTGATCAAGAACATCGAGGTTGCGGCTCGGACTGGTGGTGGCGATCCGGCGGCGAACCCGACCCTCGACGACATGATCAAGAAGGCCAAGAAGGCCTCCGTCCCGAACGACAATATCGAGCGTGCCCGCAAGCGCGGCTCCGGCGAAGAGGCCGGTGGCGCAGACTGGGAGACCATCATGTACGAGGGCTACGGACCTAACGGCGTGGCCATACTCATCGAGTGCCTTACCGATAACCGCAACCGCGCGGCCACGGACGTGCGCACCGCGATGTCCAAGAACGGCGGCAACCTGGGTGAGTCTGGTTCCGTGTCCTACATGTTCTCCCGCACCGGCCTGGTCTTCGTGGCCAAGGGCGAGCTGACTGAGGATGACGTCCTCATGGCCGTGCTCGACGCTGGTGCCGAAGAGGTCAACGACTTGGGCGAGCGCTTCGAGGTCGTCTGTGCCCCGGGCGATATCCCGGCTGTCAAGGACGCGCTCACCGAGGCTGGCATTGAGGTCGACGACACGGATAACGATTTTCGTGCTTCCGTCGACGTGCCGCTGCAAGCTAACGACGCGAAGAAGATCTTCCGCCTCATCGACGCCCTCGAGGAGTCGGATGACGTGCAGAACGTCTACACCAACATGGATCTCTCGGACGAGGTCCTCGCTGAGCTCGAGGCTGAAGGCTAAGCTTTCGTAGCTTGTCAAGGGGCGCCCGCGCGGCGCCTCTTTTTTGTGCTAATTTATAGAACGTATGTAGCACAAGGAGGTGGCGCGTGCGCGTCATGGGCATCGACCCGGGGCTTACCCGGTGTGGCTTGTCCGTGGTCCAAACGGGCCGCGGCCGCCAAGTCTTTCCCGTTGCTGTGGGCGTGGCCCGCACCCCGTCGGGCGTGGAGCTGGGGGAGCGCCTCCTGCGCCTGTCGCAGGCGGTGCGCGAGTGGATGGATGACTACACGCCGGACGTTGTTGCCATCGAGCGCGTGTTTGAGCGTGGTGAGGTCTCCACGGTCATGCACACGGCCCACGCCGTGGGCGTGCTCGTCCTCGCCGCAGCGGAGCGCGACATCCCCGTCTACATGTACACCCCGTCCGAGGTCAAGAAGGCTATCTCCGGAAACGGCCGCGCGGACAAGAAGCAGATGACGGCCATGATTACTCGTATCCTCGGCCTGACAGCTCCGCCTAAGCCTGCCGATGCCGCCGATGCCCTCGCGTTGGCCGTCTGCCACGCCTGGCGCGCCCCGTTGCTTGCCCGCCAAGCCCAGGCACTCGGCACAGGCTCCGGCGTCGCGCCTGGCACCACCGGCGGCACGAACGCCTCACGCACCCGTACGTCTCATCTCTAGGAGGATCCCATGATTGCTTCCCTGCACGGCGAGGTCATCGACATCGCACTCGACCACGCCGTCATCGAATGCGCGGGCGTGGGCTACAGCCTGCTCGCCACGCCCACTACGCTGTCCACCCTGCGCCGCGGCGAGGAGGCCCGAGTGCTTACTTCGCTCGTGGTCAAGGAAGACTCCATGACCCTCTACGGGTTTACTGATGCCGCAGACCGCGACATGTTCCACACGCTGCAGACTGTCTCCGGCATGGGCGCCAAGCTCGCCATGGCGGCGCTGTCCGTCATGGGCGCGGGCGACCTCGCCGCAGCAATCTCGGGCGGGGACACCAAGCGCCTCCAGTCCATCCCCGGCGTGGGCAAGCGCATGGCCGAACGCATGGCCCTGGAGCTCAAAGACAAGATGTCTGTCTTTACTTCTGCCGTACCCGACGCCGGAACCTCGGCGCCCACGGCACCCGCCTCGGCCACCGCCACGGTCGACGAAGTCACCGAGGCCCTCATTGGCCTGGGCTTCACCGACAAGGCGGCGCGCCCCGTTGTCGATGCCGTCGTCGCCGCCGAGCCCACTGCTGCGACCTCCGCTGTCCTGCGCGCCGCACTCGCGCAGCTGGGCCGTGCCAAGTAACTCGTTAGGATAAATGACCATGAGCGATGTAGAGCGCACCGAATTCAAGCTTCCGGATGAGCTTGCGGCCCAGGCTGCGGCGGCCTCGGCGGCGGGTATTCCCGCGACGAACCGCAACGCGGACGTCGACGCCTCCGAGCAGCCCGGCGAGCACGACATCGAGCGTTCCTTGCGCCCCAAGTCGCTCGACGAGTTTATCGGCCAGCCCAAGGTCCGCGAGCAGCTCGCCCTCGTGCTCACTGGTGCCAAGCAGCGCGGCGTGACCCCGGACCACGTCCTGCTCTCCGGCCCTCCAGGCTTGGGTAAGACGACGATGGCGATGATCATCGCCCAGGAACTCGGCACCTCGCTGCGCATGACCTCGGGCCCGGCCCTCGAGCGCGCTGGCGACCTTGCGGCGATGCTCTCCAACTTGATGGAAGGCGACGTCCTCTTCATCGACGAGATTCACCGCATTGCCCGCCCCGCCGAGGAAATGCTCTACATGGCGATGGAAGACTTCCGAATTGACGTCATCGTGGGCAAAGGCCCCGGCGCCACCTCCATCCCGCTCGAGATCCCGCCGTTTACGCTTGTAGGAGCGACCACCCGCGCGGGCATGCTCACCGGCCCGCTGCGCGACCGCTTCGGCTTTACCGCGCAGATGGAGTACTACGACACGGAAGACCTCACGCGCGTCATCACCCGCGCGGCGCAGATCCTCGGCGTGAAGATTGACCCTGATGCCGCCGTAGAAATCGGCTCCCGTTCCCGCGGCACACCGCGTATCGCCAACCGCTTGCTTCGTCGTGTCCGGGACTTTGCCGAGGTCAACGGTGACGGCCACATCGATCTCGCCGCGGCCCAAGGTGCGCTCGAGGTATTCGACGTCGACGAGAGGGGGCTCGACCGCCTTGACCGCGCGGTTCTTCGCGCGCTCATCGTCGGCCACGGCGGCGGCCCCGTGGGGGTGTCCACCCTCGCCGTCGCGGTGGGCGAGGAGCCCTCCACCGTCGAGGAAGTCTGCGAGCCCTACCTCGTGCGCGCCGGCATGGTCGCCCGCACCGGCCGCGGCCGCGTCGCCACCGCCGCCGCCTGGCAGCACCTCGGCCTCGAGCCGCCCGAGGGCACCATCGGCGCGACACTCTTCTAGTTTCTTGCTCCGCGATTGCCACAAATGCGTTCCTTCCGGGCGGAATCTTCACCATTTTTGGCACGTGCCAGGGCGTGGGTGCGTCATCGGTCGTAAGGAACGGCGCGCTCGTCTCCGCACGCTGTGAGCGAACGCCCCGCCAAGCTGCAGACGGGCAGGGAAGTGGCATGGCAGACTGGGCGGTATGGATTTCCTTTTGCTTATTGTCCTTCTGCTTGTCCTCTTCGTGCCCTACATTCTGGTGATGCGCAAACAGAGCGCGGCGCGTAAGACGGTCGAGTCCTTCCAATCCTCCATCACGCTGGGCGCGCGCGTGGTGACTGCGGGCGGCTTCCACGCGACCGTCGTTGCGGTGCGCGAGACCGAGCTCGACGTGGAGATTGCGCCGGGTGTTACCGCCACTGTGGAGCGCACCGCGGTCATCCGTCCGGAGTCTGATGCTGCGGCCAGTACGCCGGCCGCCGATACCACGGTGAACGAGGACTACCCGCCGCTCAACGAGGGCGGCGACGATGCACAGGGTGGCGCGCAGCGCTAACCGAAGGCAGGCCAGATGGCGCCGTCCGTGTGGGCGGCGCCTTTCGCGATCTCAGAGAATTTAATCCGGGAGCGTGAACCGACACGCGTGTGGGACATGGTTGGACTTGTCACACACGCGCCTACTTTCTTGGGGCGCGTTAAGGAATCGGGGGTGCAAGGAGGTACGATTGTGGATCGTGTCCGCGGCCTAGGTGTGTCACCTTCGTGCCGCAGTGATTATTTTGATCCTTTTATTTCAACGTCCCCAGAGGAGTACATGCCTTGAGCAGCAAGTCTCGCGTGGGTAGCGGCAGCAGATCGTGGCCGAAGAGGGCGCTCGCCCTCTTCGTCCTTATCGTCGCTGTCGTCTACGCCCTGGTTTTCTTCACCGGCAGCAAGTCGCCGACACCGAAGCTCGGTATCGATCTGCAGGGCGGCACCCGCGTCACCCTCGTGCCCCAGGGCGCGGAGCCGACGTCCGAGCAGCTGGCCCAGGCGCGCACCATTCTGGAGCAGCGTGTGAACGGCCAGGGCGTGTCCGGCGCCGAGGTCGTGACGAACGGCAACACGCTCGTTATTACCGTCCCGGGCGAGGACACGGCGCAGGCTCAGGCCGTGGGCCAGACCTCCAAGCTGCTCTTCCGCCCGGTCATGGCGCAGCCCATGCCGGATACCACGAAGATCAGCAAGGTCGCTGGCGATATGGCCAACCGCTGGGTGAAGTACGGCGTGCTCACTGCAGACGAGGCCAACGCGCGCCTCACGCAGCTGTCGCAGACGCTTACCCAGGCGGGCACCCAGGCAGAGGCGGAGAAGGTCACGGAGAAGCCGCTGCCGGAGCCGTCTAACTCGATCGAGGAAGCCAAGCGCCGCGACGAAGTCACCGCGATGCTGCTCAAGGACCGCCAGTCCGAGGATGTCACCACGCTCTCGGCGGCCTCGACGCTGCTGCAGTGCACCCCGGGTGCCATCGACCCGCTGGCCGGTTCGGATGATCCGTCCAAGCCGCTGGCGTCCTGTGACTCGGCGACGGGCCAGCCGCTGCTGCTCGAGGAAGCCCCGCTGCTCAACGGCATCTCGGACGAGAACGGCACGCGTCTGACCGGTAACGAGATCGACACCGATAAGCCGATCAACGGCGGCCTTAACCCGCAGACCGGCCAGATGGAGATCTCCTTCGCATTCAAGACGGGCGATGGCCCCAGCGGTTCCCAGACGTGGGCGGACCTCACGCAGGAGCGTCTGCAGCAGCAGATCGCCATTACGCTGGACTCTGCTGTCATCTCCGCCCCGGTCATTCAGGGCCAGACGCCGTATGGCTCCTCGACGTCAATTACCGGTAGCTTTACTCAGGCCGAGGCACAGTCGCTGGCTAACAACCTGAAGTACGGTGCACTGCCGCTGTCCTTCGTCGGTGAGAACGGCGAGCCAGGTGGCACGACCGAAATCGTCCCGCCGTCCCTGGGTAAGGCTGCGCTGGAGGCTGGCCTCATCGCCGGCATCGTGGGACTTATCCTCATCCTCATCTACTCTGTGTTCTACATGCGTGCGCTGGCGGTCTTCTCGATCCTCACGCTAATCGCCTCGGCCTTCCTTACCTTCGGCACCCTCGTGCTGCTGGGCCGTTGGATTGGCTACTCGCTCGACCTGTCCGGTATCGCTGGTCTTATCATCGGCATCGGCGCGACGGCGGACTCCTTCGTCGTCTACTACGAGCGCATCAAGGATGAGCTGCTCGAAGGCCGCACGTTCCGCTCGGCGGTTCGCACGGCATGGGAGCGCTCCCGAGCCACCATCGTGACTGGTAACGCCGTCACCCTCATCGGCGCCGTCGTCGTCTACCTCCTCGCCATCGGCGAGGTCAAGGGCTTCGCGTTTACCATGGGTCTCACTACGGCCTTCGACCTGGTTGTGTCGTTCCTCGTCATGGCGCCGCTCATGCAGCTCATCGCTTCCAAGCCCGCGTGGGCTAAGCCTGCGTTCAACGGCCTGGGCGGCATTTTCAACCTCGTCGAGGAGCGTCGCGAGCAGGGCTTCTACGCCAAGCCGGCCAAGAAGTCCGCCTCGACCGAGACGGCCGCCACCCCCGCCGCGAAGAACCCGGCCACCCCGGCCACCCCGGACACCGCGGAGAAGGAGAACTAAATCATGGCAAGCAAGAAGATTTCCCGCTTCGACCGCCTCTACACCGAAGGCAGCGGCCTCAACGTCATTGGCCGCTCCAAGCTCTGGTACGGCACCACCGTCGGTCTTGTCATCGTGGCCTTCCTGGCCATGCTGCTGCGCGGCTTCAACCTCTCCATCGACTTCGAGGGTGGCACCACGGTCAACATGCCGGCCGCTGACCTCGTCGCGACGGACGTTGCTGACACCTTCGAGGAAGCCACGGGGGTTACCCCGGAGATAGCTCAGGTCGTCGGCTCCGGCGACTCGGCCACCCTGGAGGTCACCTCCGAGCGCCTGAGCCAGGAACAGACGGACGCGGCTCGCCAGGCCATCTACGACAAGTACCAGCCTGTCGACCAGTCGGGTAAGGCCACGCCGGACGCCATTGGTGTCTCCACCGTGTCCGAGTCGTGGGGTTCCTCGATTACCCAGCGCATGCTGCTCGCCATGATCGTCTTCCTTGCGGTCGCTACAGTCTACGTCGCCGTCCGCCTGCAGCGCTCCATGGCGTTTGCCGCCATCCTCGCGCTCACTGTCGACGCAGTCGTCATCGCCGGCATCTACGCGCTCTGTGGCTTCGAGGTCTCGCCGGCCGTCATCATCGGTCTGCTCACCGTCCTCACGTTCTCCCTCTACGACTCCGTCATCGTCTTTGACAAGGTCAACGAGAACACCGAGGGCATTACAGGCCAGCGCAAGCATAACTACGCGGAGCTGGCCAACCTCGCCGTCAACCAGACTCTCATGCGTTCGATTTCGACGTCGGTCATCTCGGCCCTGCCGATCATCGCGTTGCTCGTCGTCGCCGTCGGGCTCCTCGGCATTGGTACTCTCCGCGACCTCGCGCTCATTCAGCTCATCGGCGTCATCGAGGGCATCTTCTCCTCGCTGTTCCTCGCCACCCCGCTGCTCGTGTCCATTGCCAACCGCACCAAGGACATCAAGGCTCACAACGCGGAGGTCGCGGCATTCCGCGACCAGCATGGTGAGGACGCAGACCCCGAGCTTGCCGATGCCGCCCCGCGCACCGTCGCTTCGCCCGTCGCCGCTGAGCCGGACGCGTTGCCCGCTCCGGCGTCGGAACGCCACGCTGGCGCCACGTGGCGCCCGGGCCGCTAAGCGTCCCGCGCGCCCGAGTCAGTGCCCGCCCCGTCTTTTTCTAAGGAGCACCCCGTGAAACGCCTTCTGGCAACGTTCGCCGCCCTCGCCACAGCATCGACCCTCGTCGCCTGTGGGGCAGGGGACTCCGAAGACAACGCTGCGCCGTCTGCGCCGGTGAGCACGGACTACTTTGGTTACCAGGTTGCCTCGCGCTTGGTGACCACCAACGCCGCGTCGGCTTTCGGCACGGCGACGAATGCGCAGGTGCTTTCCTCGCGCCTCTACCCGGCGGCCTTCGTGCCAGGGCCCGAGGGGCAGATCATCCCGAACACGGATCTGGTGAAAACGGAAGAGCTTCCGGAGCGAGCGGACGGTCTGCGCCAGATTCGCTACACCATCTCCGAGAAAGCAACCTACTCGGATGACATCCCGGTCACGTGCGAGGACTTCCTGCTGGCATATACCGCAGGCTCTATGCCTGCAACGTTCGGCTCCGATATGCCGGTCATGGCCAGTGACGTGGAGGACCTGCAGTGCGCTGCCGGCGCCAAGGACTTCACGCTCGTGCTCAAGAAGGACAAGGGTGGGCGCTGGCGTCACCTCTTTGGCCCAGGCACGGTGCTGCCGTCCCATGTCATTGCCAAGCAGGTGGGCATGAGTCAGGAAGAACTCGTCACGGCGCTGCAGTCCTGGGATCCCGCGACTGTCGAACCCATCGCGGACGCGTGGCGCTTCGGCTTCATGCTGACCAAATTCGACCCTGCTACGCAGGTGTCCTACGGCCCGTTTGTCATCGATAAGGTGGGCTCCGAGGGCGAGGTCGTCCTCAAGCGCAACGAGTCCTACTACGGCGATCCGGCCGCGCTTGACACCCTCGTCATCTGGCCGGCGAACGCGGACTCTCGCATGCTCAAGGACACGGGCGCGCTGCGCATTGCGGACTCCCCGTCGGCGACGCCGGAATGGCTCGACGTCAGCGTGGACGACAACCCATACGAGGTCGAGTCCCACGTGGGCGCGCTTACGGATACGCTCACGCTGTCCGAGGAGGGTCTCTTCGCCGATAAGTCGATGCGCCAGGCCTTTGCCAAGTGCGTTGATGCTGCGGCCATGGCGAAGGCCAGTTCTCGCGTCTCCGGCGTTGACGTCCCGCCGGTCTACCTGCACACCTTGAGCGCCGGCGATCCCATCGCGGCCCAGCTCAAGTCCATCGGCGACGCGCATGCGGCGGTGGATGTACAGGGGGCATCGGCAGCCTCTGGCACGACGGTGCGCGTGGGCTACCTGGGCCCGGATGAGCGCCTGGCCGCAATGGTCGCGGCGCTCAAGGACGCCTGCGCCCCGGCTGGCATCACCATTGAGGATTCCTCCTCGGACTTCATGTCCAAGGCCTACCTCGAGCTCGACCCGGATAGCGGTGCTCCGACTATCGATGCCTTTCTCGGCGCGGTGGATCCGCTGAGCCAATACAGCTCGGTGGACGCCCGCATCGGGGAGGTCGAGGCGCTCAAGAAGGACGAGCTCGCGCTGTGGGACTCCGTGCCTGCCATTCCGGTGGCCGCGCAGCCGCGCACCTTCGTCGTCGACCAGTCCGTGGAAGGCGTGCTGCCGAACACCGGCGCGTCTGGCATAGGCTGGAACATGGACCGTTGGCGCGAGGGTAACGCCCCCGCGGCGGCGTCGACGACCCGTTAGTTGACTACTTTCTAGGATATAGAGACGTTATGAGCAAGACATACGCCAGCGCCGCAGAGGCGCTCAAAGACAAGATTCGCCTTGTGCCTAACTTCCCGGCTGAGGGCGTGCTCTTCGAGGACCTTACGCCGGTGCTCGCGGACGCGGAAGCCTTTAGGACGGTCGTCGACGGTCTCGCGGAGGCCTGCGAGGAGCTCGGCGCCGAGCTCATCGGCGGCCTCGATGCCCGCGGCTTCCTGCTGGGGTCGGCCGTGGCCTACAAGATGGGCCTGGGCATCCTCGCCATTCGTAAGGCCGGCAAGCTTCCGCCGCCGGTTCTGCACCAGGATTACTCGCTCGAGTACGGCGACGCGGCCCTGGAAATCCCCGCCGATAGCTCGGAGCTCAAGGGCAAGAAGATTGCCCTCGTCGATGACGTGCTCGCCACCGGCGGCACGCTCTACGGCGCGAAGCTGCTCCTGGAGAAGGCCGGCGCCGAGGTCGTGGGCAACGTCGTCATCATCGAAGTGAAGGGATTGGGCGGACGTGAGCGTTTAGCGGGACCCCCGCTCGTTGTGTTGGGGAACACAGACTAGACTGAGAAGTCCTAGCACTGTTCCCCGTGCCGTGGCCTCGTTCCCGGCGGCGGCGTGGGGGAGCCTCCGAGCAAGAAAGCGGGCGCGCACATGACTAACGATCGCGGCACCAAACGTTCCTCCGGCTCGGGCATGCGCAGCATGTCGGCCCGCCTGGCGCGGTCGCTCACGGGCGGCGGCCGCGTCAAGGTCAACCCGGTCCTTGACCCCTTGCTGTCCATCCACAAGGAGTTTCACCCCCGCGCCGATGTGGCCCTGCTCAACCGCGCCTACACGACCGCCGAGCGCCTGCACGAGGGCGTGTTCCGCAAGTCGGGCGACCCGTACATCACGCACCCGCTCGCCGTGGCGACCATCGCTGCGGAGATCGGCATGGACACCACCACCGTCGTCGCGGCTCTACTCCACGACACGGTGGAAGATACGGATTACTCGCTCGATGACTTGACCCGCGACTTTGGCCCGGAGGTCATGCGCCTGGTCGACGGAGTGACGAAGCTCGACAAAGTGGCCCTCGGCGCGGCGGCGGAGGCCGAGACCATCCGCAAGATGGTCGTCGCCATGGCCACGGACCCGCGTGTCCTCGTCATCAAGGTCTGCGACCGTCTCCACAACATGCGGACCATGCGGTTCCTGCCGCCGGAGAAGCAGGCGAAGAAGGCCCGCCAGACGCTCGACGTCATCGCACCTCTCGCGCACCGCCTGGGCATGGCGAGCGTAAAGTGGGAGCTCGAGGACCTCGCCTTCGCGATTTTGTACCCCAAGAAGTACGACGAGATCGTGCGCATGGTCGCTGACCGCGCGCCCTCGCGCGACAAGGCGCTCAAAGAAATCATCGCCGAAGTCTCGCGCGCACTGCGCGAAAATGGCATCGACGCCGAGGTCATGGGCCGCCCGAAGCACTACTGGTCGATATACCAAAAGATGATCGTCCGTGGACACGAGTTCGCTGAGATCTTCGACCTCGTGGGCATCCGCATCCTCGTGGACGACGTGAACTCCTGTTACGCGGGTATCGGCGTGGTTCACTCCCTGTACTCGGCGCTGCCGGGCCGCTTCAAAGACTACATCTCCTCGCCGCGCTTTGGCGTCTATCAGTCCCTGCACACCACGGTGATGGCTGCTGGCGGCCAGACCCTCGAGGTTCAGGTCCGCACGCACGAGATGCACTACAACGCGGAGTTCGGCGTCGCGGCACACTGGCGCTACAAGGAGATGAAAGGCAAGAACGGCCAATCAAACGAGGAAGTCGACCAGATGGCGTGGATGCGCCAGCTTCTCGATTGGCAGAAGGAAGCCGCAGACCCCAACGAGTTCCTTGATTCGCTGCGTTACGACCTCACGAGCCAGCAGATCTTTGCCTTTACGCCCAAGGGTGATGTGGTCAACCTGCCCGCCGGCTCTACGCCCGTGGACTTCGCCTACGCCGTCCACACGGAGGTCGGCCACCGCTGCATCGGCGCGAAGGTCAACGGCAAGCTCGTTGCCCTCGAATCGACCCTGAAATCTGGCGACAAGGTGGAGATCTTCACCTCCAAGGACGAGAACGCCGGCCCGTCCCGCGATTGGCAGGAGTTCCTCGTCTCGCCGCGCGCCAAGGCGAAGGTGCGCCAGTGGTTCGCCAAAGAGCGCCGCGAGGAGCACCTTGAGGCCGGCCGTGACGCGCTCGCCGCCGAGGTCCAGCGCGGCGGTCTACCCATGCACCGCCTGTTTACCGCGCAGTCCATGAAAGAGGTCGTGCAGCAGTTGCACTTCACCGACGTGGACGCGCTCTACACCGCCATCGGCGCGGGCCACGTCTCCGCGCAGCATGTCGCCAACCAGCTCATGGCGCTCTTTGGCGACCAGGACGACGCTGTCGATGCCCTCGCGTCGCGCACCTCGCTATCCGAGCTCGAGGCCACCGCCAAGGCACACACCGCGGATTCCCACTCGGCGACGGGCATCCTCGTGGAGGGTAGCCCGGACGTCATGGCGAAGCTCGCGAAGTGCTGCCAGCCGGTGCCCGGTGACGAAATCTTTGGCTTCGTCACCCGCGGCGGCGGCGTGTCCGTCCACCGCGCGGACTGCACGAACGCGGAGAAGCTCCGCTCTGAACCCGAGCGCATGATGCGCGTGGAGTGGGCGACGAGCAAGCCTTCCGATGGCGCCTTTGCCGCCACCGTCCAGCTCGAGGCGCTCGACCGTCAAGGCCTGCTCTTTGAGCTCACCCGCATCTTCAGCGACCAGAAGCTCAACGTGCTCAATATGAGCTCCAACCGCGGCGACGACAACATCGCGACCATCCGCTTTACATTCTCCGTCTCCGATATCAAGCAGCTGGGTCAGCTCATGACCTCGCTGCGCAATACGGAGGGCGTCTTCGACGTCTACCGCGTCACGGCCTAGCCGCGCCGCGCGCCGCCCCGCAGATTCTTCTGCGGGGCGTTTCGCATGCCGGTAGAGAAACGCGGCGCGACGTCTTGGTGACACCTTGATGAATTTCGCGGGCCAGTCGGGTAAAGCCCCTGTTCATTCGTGGGGATTCGCGCTGCACAGGGAGGGAATTGGCGTTATAAAGAACCGTCGTATTGATCATCCCTCTTTTCTCTTTTGGAGCTTTCATGACTAACTTCCGTCGCTTCGGCCAGCTGCTCGCGGCCACGACTGCCACCGCTACCGTCCTCACCGGCGCACCCGCCGCCTTCGCCGAGGATTCCGTGACTTTCTCCGTTTCCAATATCACGGACCTGCACGGCCACCTCGCCAATGGCCTCAACACCGAAGAGGGCGCACAGGAGGGCGACGAGGTGGGCGTCGCTCTGCTGCAGTCGCTTATCAAGAAGGTCAACGAGGGCCAGAACTACGCGCTCACCACCTCCGGTGACAACGTGGGTGGCTCCGCCTACATCTCCGCTATCTCCGGCGATGAGTACACGATGGACGCGCTCAACGCCATGGGCGTGGCGGCATCGGCAGCCGGCAACCACGAGTTCGACAAGGGCACCGAGGACCTCACGGGCCGCATCGACGCTAGCTCGGACTTCCCGATCCTCGGCGCCAACATCACGAAGGACGGCAAGCCGCTTCTCGATGCCTCCGTGGTCAAGGAGATTGACGGCGTCAAGGTCGGCTTTGTCGGCTCCATCACGAAGAACACCGAGAACAAGGTTGCTCCGGCGCTCATCGAGGGCGTGGAGTTCGGCGACCCGGTCGAGGCCACCAACAAGGAGGCTACCCGCCTCAAGGAGTCCGGCGAGGCCGACGTTGTCATCGCGCTGTTCCACGAGGATGCTCAGGAGTACGCCAAGAGCTTCAACAAGGATGTTGACGTTCTCTTCGGTGGCGACACCCACCTGAAGACCCAGGGCACCGTGGAGCGTGAGGGCGCGATGCCGCTGCAGTGGGCACAGGGCTGGGAGTACGGCAAGCTGCTCAACGACGTGGATATCACCTTCGACCGCGACGCGGACAAGATCACCGACATCACGCTGACCCAGTACGACGCCACCGCTGCCGCAGACCTGACCGAGGACGAGGCCATCGCGCAAATCGTCGCCGAGGCACAGACCAAGGCCGAGGAGCTGGGCAAGGAGGTCATCGGCACGACCGAGCAGGCCATGTTCCGCGGCTCTGACGAGGGCAAGGATTCCGGCTCCAACCGCGGCGTCGAGTCCACCCTCAACAACTTCATTGCGCAGGCCCAGCGTGCCTCCGTAGCCAAGGCCACCGGCAAGACCATCGACCTGGGTGTCATGAACGCCGGCGGCGTGCGTGCGGACCTTGACAAGGGCGAGACCACCTACGAGGAAGTCTTCACCGTCCAGCCCTTCGGCAACTCCGTCGCGTACGGCAAGATCTCGGGCAAGGACCTCATCCAGGCTTTTGAGAACCAGTGGCAGCCGGTCAACTCCCGCCCGCGCCTGTCCCTGGGCGTCTCGGACAACGTCTCGGTTGTCTACGACCAGACGGCGGAGCAAGGCAAGCGCGTCCGGTCCGTCACCATCGACGGCAAGCAGGTTGAGGCTGAGAAGGACTACACCATCGCGCTGTCCACGTTCCTCATCGGCGGTGGCGACGGCTTCTTCGCCGAGGGCGCCATCAAGGACGTGACTGACCTGGGCTACATGGATACCCAGGCCATGATCGATTACATCAAGGCGGGCGACGCCAAGGTCCGCGCTGGCCAGTCCGACGTGGGAGTCCACATCGACGGCGAGGTTGTCCCGGGCAAGGAGAGCACGGTCAATCTGTCCTCCCTCAACTACTCGACCGAGGGCGAGCCGATGGCGAAGACCGTCGCCGTGGAGCTCGGCGGCGCAAAGGTCACCGCGGACATCGACAACTCGGCGCAGGCGGGCGACGCCCAGTACGGCGAGCGCGGCCGCGCCTCCGTCAAGCTCACTGTCCCGGAGGGCATCACCGGCGCGCAGGAGCTAAAGATCACCACCGACGCGGGCACCAACGTTGCGCTGCCGCTCGACTTCGGCGGCGACGACAAGGGCGACGGCTCGAGCGATAACGGTTCCAGTAAGAAGGATTCCAGCGCCGACGGCTCCTCCATCGGCGGCGGCATTGCGGTTCTCGTGGCCGTCATCGCCGCGGTTGCTGGCGCGCTCGCCATGGCGGGCAACGCGCTGCCGGAGCCGGTGCGCTCCATCATCGCGCAGCTGCGTGCTCAGCTGAAGTTCTAACACTGAAGTTCTAGCGCTGCCAACCGCACTCAGCGGGGCGTTCCCTCCAGAACCGGCAGGGGCGCCCCGCTTTCGTGTTGCTGCGGATAGTAGGGTCGAAGACGTGAACGTTTTAGGCAATGAGCTCGCGTACCAACTCGGCATCGAACCCCACCGCATTATCGTCGTCGTTGTCGCGACCGTGGGGATCTATTTGGCCTTCATGATTCTGGTCAAGCTCTTCGGTTCGCGAGTGCTCACGTCCATGTCCGCGTCGGACGCCGTCATCATCATTATGTTCGGTGCCGTCTCAGGCCGTGTCATCGTGGGCAATCCTCCCACGCTCGCCGCGGGCGTTGTCGGCTTGGCAACCCTTATGGCGCTCGAGGCCGCCTTTGGTACCGTGCGTCGCTACGTGGGCTGGTCGCGTTTCATCGACCGCCGTCCTGTCCTCCTCATGTACAAGGGCCGCAAGCACGTGGAGAACATGCAGTTTGCGCACATCAGTAACTCGGACATCATCTCGGCCATCCGCAAGGCCGGCTTGGGACGCTTCCAAGATGTGCAGGCGATGGTGCTTGAGCCTACCGGCCAGATTTCCATCGTGAAATCGGGCCAACCACTCGACAACACGATTCTCGCCGACGCACGCGGCGCCGTGGAGCTTTGTCAACAGCTCGAGGCTCAACAACGCGAAGCAGAAGCTGCTGCAGCTGAGGAATCCAGCGGGGGAGAGACGCAGGTTGAAAGCAGGGGTACAGCTCAGCCGCCAGCGAATCCGCCGACGCTCGACATCAACCCGGCGCAACCCCCTAAGGATACGAACTAGCGCGGATTCGTCGGAGCACATGAAAAAAGCCCCGGCGGTGGACTCCAGATCCAGGAGTCGCCGCCGGGGCGTTGGTGCGCTCGCAGGTAGAGACTACGAAGCGAAAGACATGGCGCTGTCGAGGGCCTTGATGATGAAGGTGAAGACGGAGATCCAGTCGCGGATCTCGCCCGGGCTCACCTCTTCGTCATCGTCGGAAGAGCCAGCGAAGAAGCTGTCGCTCGAGCCAGACTCGGTAGCGGTGACGTCGTCCTCAGCGGCCGCGAAGCCGGTGCCAGCGAAGGTGAGGGCGACGGCGGTCGCACCAGCAACGAGGGTCTTACGGATGGAGTGCTGCATGGAAGTTCCTTTGATTCAGGGTGATGGGGTGGGGATAAGCAGACACGTGAGACGGAACGCTGAGACGAAACCGCCCTCGCAACTAGAAAGGTGGAGGGCGGCTATCTATTCTTCAGCCAAAAAATGCGCGGTGCGCTCTGACTTCTTCTTAGAACGGAAGGTCGAAGTACTTGCCCAGGAATGCAAGCAGGGTGCCCAGGGCACCGATGACGGCGGTGAAGACGGCGATCCAGTCGCGGATGTCCTGCGGATCCATATCGTCGATGGAGGAACCCTCGTCCTTCTTATCGTCGGAATCGGTGTCGTTTACAGCCTCCTTTGCGGCTTCGAGGGAAGCCTGGGCGGCCTCAAGGGACTTCTCAGCGTTGGCCTGGGACTCCTTGGCGTTGGTGACGTAAGCGTCAGCAGCCTTTTCCTCGGTCTCTTTAGCGGCCTTCTCGGCAGCGGCAACAGCGGCCTTGGCATTGGCGACGGCGTCCTTAGCCTTCTGGACAGCATCCTGGGCGTCAGCGACGTTGCCCTTCTCAGCAGCCTTGGCCTCCTCGGCGGCCTTCTCGGCAGCGGTCTCAGCGGCCTTAGCGTCCTCAGCAGCCTTCTGCGCAGCGGCAACAGGATCGGTGGTGGTGTTGGTCTCGGAGGTGGCAGCAGTGCCAGTGTTGTCCTGCGCGGAGGCAACGGAAGCGCCACCGAAAGCAACGGCAACGGCGGTAGCGGAGGCAATGAGCGCCTTGCGGGAGAAGAACTTCATGTTTTGGATCCTTAAAAAGAAGTCGCGGTGTTACAGACGCGTCTGATAGTAACGGTGTCGTTATAGCTTTGCAAGCGCATTTTGATAATCAACCCCCAACCTGTTATCTCCCTGTGAGCTCGAAAGTTTGGTGGTCTGTGCCTGTTAGATCTATGAGCTGGGCGCCTATCTGAGAGTTTTAAGTTTCTTCTTTAGGAATTGAATGACGCGGGTGTGATTTTGTGTCAATCGTCACAGCTCAATGGAGATGAACATTAAGTGGAGGAGAGGCCCTCAGAACGCCGGCGTGTGCGAGGGTGGGTGAAGGGGCATCGGAAAGCTAGGCAGGACGCAGAATGCCCGCCCCCGGTGAGGGCGGGCTGGGATCAGAGTATTAGGCGACCGAGACGGACTCGATCTTGACTTCCTTGGCGGGGGCACCATCGGTGGCGCCATCCTGGATGCCGAGGCTGGCGATCTTGTCCACGGTCTCCATGCCCTTGTCGGTCACGGTGCCGAAGTAGGTGTAGGCCGGGGCCAGCGGGGAGTCGTCGTAGTTAATGAAGAACTGCGAGCCGTTGGTGTCCGGACCGCTGTTCGCCATGGCGAGCGAGCCCTTGGGGTAGGTCACTGGGGAGGACTGATCCTCGATCTCGTCGGTGGGGTACTCGTTAGCGAACTGGAAGCCCGGGCCGCCGGAGCCGGTGCCGGTGGGGTCGCCGCACTGGATGACGAAGATGCCAGACGAGGTCATGCGGTGGCAGACGGAGTCATCGTAGTAGCTCTGCTTGGCCAGGGAGGTAATGGCGTTGACGGTGCACGGTGCGAGCGCGCGGTCGAGCTCCATGGGGATATCGCCCTGGTTGGTCTTGAACGTGACCTTGGCGGTGCCCTCGGTGGAGATGTCCTTGCCGTCCGGGACCTTGGCGCCGTTGTTGTCGGAACCCTGGGACTCGTTGTAGGTGCACTCCACGGTCTTTGCCAGCGGCGTGGCGCGCTTGCCGGTCAGGGCGACGGCTTCCGGGGTGGCGGTCGTGGTGGCGGCCTGGGAGGACTCGGCGACCGACGCTGCGTCGTCGTTGCTGCGGGTGGCCATGTAGGTAATGCCGCCGCCGATGGCGAGAATCGCGAGGAGGGAGGCGAGCACGACGCCGAGCGGGCGGGCCTTTTCTTTGCGGTCGCGGGACTTGAGCTCGCGCTCAAGCTGGTTGAGCGCCTCTGCGCCGCGCTGGGAGTTATCAGCCACTGGAGTTCTACGCTTTCTGTAGGTAACGGGCACGTATCGGGGGCTCCGTTCGCGCCGCGTGCGGTGGGGCGCGCGGCGCGAGGAAGCTAGCGCCATTATCTTACGCGACGCGGTGTCCATGCTTTCATACGTGGGCACGCTGATCATCCTTTATGGTGAGATTAATATTTACTGTATTACCCCTTGGTATGGCCGCACTCACTTTCGCAATAACTCCGCAGAGACGAATGGTGAGGTGCCGAAGTACGGTGAGACTCTTCCCGCTTTCGAGCTCGTGAGCGCTGACTTTAAGCCGGTGGAAAACTCGGACTTCGCTGGCAAGCGCCTGGTGCTGTCCATTTTCCCGTCGATTGATACGGAAGCGTGCAGCTCCTCTGTGCGCGAGTTCAACGAGCGCGCGGCCTACGTGGAGGACATGGTATGTCGAATGATCTGCCGTTCCCGCGGGAGCGTTTCTGCTCGGCGGAGAATAGTGAAAACGTTGTGACGGTGCCGGGCTTCCGCTTCACGTTTGGTGATGATTACGGCATGACCATTCCAACTCCGCCGGCAAACGGCCTGCTTGTAAGCGGCGTTGTGGTCACAGACCCTTACCACAAGGTCATCTACTCGGAGCTTGAGTGCTAGCCCGATTACGACGCGCTCTATTGACCGCGCGGTAGGCTCGTCTCCATGGATATTTATGGATTCGGAGCCGGCCCCTACAAGGCAAACACCTATATCATTGCCAACGGTGCGCGCGCTTTTGTTGTCGATCCCGGCCTGCATGCGCGCCAGCGCGTGCTCGATTGCGCGGCCGAGCACTCGTTGACGCTCGAGGCGATTGTGCTCACGCACGGCCACGTGGACCACTCGCGCGAGGCCGGGGACCTCGCGGCGGAGCTCGATATTCCGGTCTATATTCACCCGGACGATGAATTCTTCCTCGACAAGGCCAAGGGTATGTCCGAGCAGTCCCGCCAGCTCTTCGATGCGGAGAATATGCTCCCCATCAAGGACCTGCGCTATCTTTCCGGCTCCACCTTGGATCTTGTCGATGCCCCCTTTACCCTCCGCCATGCCCCCGGTCACTCGCCCGGGTGCGTGCTCATTATCGGTGAGGATTTTGCGCTCACGGGCGACGTGCTCTTCCGCGGCTCCATCGGCCGCACGGATCTTTATGGTTCGGATCCGGCGGCTATGCAGGCCTCGCTGCGCGGACCCGTGTGGGAGCTTGACGATAAGCTTGCTATTCTGCCTGGCCACGGGCCCACGTCCACCATGCGCGCGGAGAGGGCGACCAATCCGTTCCTCATCCAGATTGGGGAGGTAATGTAGGTGGCCGTGAGTGATAAGAAGCAGTTTAAGGCCCTGTCCGCGCCGAAGGGTGTGCCGGATTATGTTCCGCCGCAGTCGGCTACTTTCTACAAGGTCCGGGAGACCATGGTGCGCGAGGCGCATCTGTCTGGCTTTCAGCACATCGAGCTGCCCATCTTTGAAGACACCGCGCTCTTCGCCCGCGGTGTGGGCGAGTCCACGGACGTCGTGACGAAGGAGATGTACACCTTCGCCGACCGTGGCGATCGTTCCGTGACGCTGCGCCCGGAGGGCACCGCCGGTGTGATGCGCGCCGTCATCGAGCACAACCTGGACCGCGGCCAACTGCCGGTCAAGCTCAACTACTTTGGCCCGTTTTTCCGCTACGAGCGCCCGCAGGCCGGCCGTTACCGTCAGCTCCAGCAGGTGGGCGTCGAAGCCATCGGCGTCGACGATCCCGCGCTCGACGCTGAGGTTGTAGCCCTAGCCGACCGCTCTTTCCGCGCCCTCGGTCTCTCGCAGTTCCGCCTCGAGCTCACGAGCCTGGGCGATAACACGTGCCGTCCGGCCTACCGGGAGAAGCTGCAGGAGTTCCTCTTCAAGCTGCCGCTCGATGAGGAGACCCGCCATCGCGCGGAGATCAACCCGCTGCGCGTGCTCGACGATAAGCGTGCCGAGGTTCAAGAGATGACCGCGGAGGCGCCGCTCATGCTCGACTACCTGTCGCCGGAGTGCCAGCAGCACTTCGAGACCGTCACGGGTCTCCTCGACGACATGGGCGTGGAGTACACCATCAATCCGCGCATGGTTCGCGGCCTCGATTACTACACGAAGACGTGCTTCGAGTTCGTCCACCCGCTCCTTGGCGCGCAGTCGGGCATCGGCGGCGGCGGTCGCTACGACGGCCTCATGTCGCAGCTGGGCGGCCAGGAGCTTTCCGGCATCGGCTACGGCCTGGGCGTCGACCGCGCGCTGCTCGCGCTCGAGGCCGAGGGCATTGAGCTCAAGGGCGCTCACTCCCGCGTCGACGTCTTTGGCGTGGCGCTGGGGGCCGAGGCGAAGAAGAAGATGGCCCTCATCGTCAACGACCTGCGCAAGGCTGGCATTTCCGCCGATATGTCCTTCGGCGACCGCGGCCTCAAGGGCGCGATGAAGGGCGCGGACCGCGCCGGTGCTCGCTTCGCCCTCGTCCTCGGCGACCAGGAGCTTGCCAACGGCACGGTGGCGCTCAAGGATCTCGCGGCCCACGAGCAGCACGACGTCCAGCTCGCGGCCGTCGCCTCCGAGATTTCTTCGCGTCTGGCCTAGCTTCTCGTCCTCCCCGCGCCCGCGTGGCGCGGGGATTTTTCTATTCTTGGTGTCCGGCGCGCACGCCGGCGAGGTAGAGGTCAACCATCCGCGCCTCGATGTCGGGCTGATACTCGGCGAGATCCACCGTGCGGGGGCGGGTGATCGCGAGCAGTCCCGTCACGAATTCGAGGTGGGTCACGCCCGGACCGATGGCGCCGGCCGCCTGGCCGCGCGCGATGAAAAGGTCGCCGCCGGCGATGAGCTTCTCCAGCTCGTGCAGTAGCGTCGGGTCAAGCGCAGAGAGTCGCTCGGGGATGAATACCGGGATGAGCGTGGCCGCGCCGATATCGAGCAAGGCCTGGGCGTAGTCATGCACGAGTGCCTGTGCTGCCGCGGCGTCCGTGTCCTCGAGCCGGTGGTTGATGTCTTGCTGACGCTCGAGAAACGCGATGCCCATGCGCTCGATACACGCGATGGCGAGGGCGTCCTTGTCCGCGAAGTTGCGGTAGAGCGTGGCGATGCCCACGCCGGCACGCTCGGCGACGCGGTCAAGGGTGACCTCTGGACCTTGGGTGCGGAAAAGCTCGATGGCGGCGTCGATGAGGGCATTGCGGCGGCGGAGGGCATCGGCACGCATGTGGAGACACTACTTTCTAGATAAAGACAGGACGGATTTAGTGTACGACGCGGCGCGGTCCAGGGGAGCTACCGGTTGGTCACTGCGTTTACGCGCGGGAGGCACCATCGGGGAGCGGGACGAGCAGAAAGTCGACGAGGTTGCAGTGCTCAATGCCGTCGTGGCTCAGCACCGTTTGGGGGACGTTAGCGGGGACCGCACGCAGCGCGCCGAACTCGCGCTCGCGTGTGCTCTCCGCGGCACGGAGGTACGTGACCTGACGGTGACCGACAATCCGCGTGAGCGCAGCTCTCGAAAGACGATGTTTTCTACGACCAGCTCGACGTCTGCCTCAGTGGACGCGCCGATGGCACGACGTAGGCCGTGATCCACTGCGAAGTACTCTTCTTGTGCCTTGAGGCGTTGTTTGCCGGCGACCTCTAGGCGAGGCATACGGTCGACGAGAAACGCCTGCTCGCACTAGCCCAGGTAGTCGAGGATGGTATCGACGCTCACCGTGCGGCCCTCAGATGCGAAGAAGCGGGCGAGCGAACGTGCGGAAAACGAACGGGCGAATGCGTTCGAGCTAGCGGCGGCGTGGAACGACGTCGCGCTCGGGCTGTGGAAGCGTCATGTTTTACCTCTTTGATCTGGGGTGCCGGTAATAATCGACAGGCCAGTTCAGGGGCGTGCGGAAAAAATCCGGTGAGAACGGAACCGCTTAGCACTCGACCTGGGAGACGGCGAAGCCGAGCGTCTTCGCTAGACCGCCG
>NHCFJ05603__coassemble_661_pt1 | contig 33349 bp, 30 predicted proteins | sample NHCFJ05603__metabat2_low_PE_001 | metagenome-assembled genome bin NHCFJ05603 | reverse complement strand
CGGCGGGAACGCGTTCGAGCGCCATGACAGCGGCGGCACCGGCGTCTTCCGCGATCTTGGCCTGTTCCGGGGTGACGACGTCCATGATGACGCCGTTCTTGAGCATGTCAGCGAGTCCGCGCTTCACACGGGTGGTTGCAATCTGTTCAGTCATGGCAACTATTTCAGCGCCGCAAGTGGTCTATTACAAGATCCAATTTCACCCGATTGAATTAGACCACTTATCCTTACCCCATGCACGTCGTCCTCGACCCGGCTGATACCCGCACCCTTCCGGTGCAACTTGCCCACGCCATCCGCGACCAGATTTCCGCACGCATCCTCTTCCCCGGCGAGGCCCTTCCCTCGACACGTCAGCTCGCCGCAGAACTCGGCATTTCCCGAGGTAGCGTCGTTTCCGCCTACGATCAGCTCCTCGCCGAGGGCTACCTCGAGGCCACCGTCGGCTCCGGCACGCACGTGAGCCGCCGCCTCAACCACAACCCCGTTCCCCCAGCCCCGGAACCGGCCGTGCACAAGCCTGCCCGCGCGCTCGTGGAACTTACCCCCGGCGCGCCAGACACCGCGGGCATCATTACCCCCGAATGGCGCTCCGCATGGCGTCGCGCGGCGTCCACTCCGCTTTCCGATGCCCCCGCCTCCGGCCTCCCCGCCCTCCGCCACGAGGTGGCCGCGCACCTCGGCACCATGCGCGGACTCGCCGTCGACCCGGCGCGCATCCTCATCACCTCGGGTGCCCGCGAGGGACTGGCGCTGTTACTCCGCGCGCTCGCGCCAGCGCTCGGCGGCGCGCTCACGGTGGGCGTCGAGTCGCCCGGTTACCCCAGCTTGCGCCGCATTCCCTCGGCCTTTGGCCACGCCGTCGCGGAAATTCCCACGGACTCCGAGGGCGTGCGCGTCCCTGCCACGCCACTCGACGCGCTCATCGTGACGCCCAGCCACCAGTACCCGTACGGCGAATCGCTGTCGGCCGCGCGCCGCACGGAGCTCGTCGCGTGGGCTCGGCGAACGGACGCCCTGCTCATCGAGGACGACTTCGACTCGGAGCTGCGCTACGCGGGCCAGCCACTGCCAGCGCTCACGGCTTTGGAGCCCGCGCGCACGGCGTTGCTGGGCACATTCTCCTCGGTCATCTCCCCCGGCGTGGCCTGCGGCTATCTCGTCGCGCCATCCTCGCTCGTGCCGCGGCTACGCGCGGAACGCGAGCTGACGGGCCAACCGGTCAGCCTCATCACGCAATCCGCACTGGCAAGCTACCTCGCTAGCGGCGCGCTGCGTCGCCACACCGGCTCCGTGCGCCGCGCCTATCGCCGCCGCCGCGACCTCGTGGATTCTTACCTCGGCGACCTCCCAGGCACGCAACTGCTCCCCATCCGAGGTGGTCTGCACGCGGTGTTGCTCTGCGAGAAACCCACCGATGAGGTTGTCGCGGCGGCTGGGCGTCTGGGCGTGGGACTCACCGCGCTCGCGGAGTACTGGGGCGGCGAGGACGCACCCGGCGGCGTGGTTCTCGGCTTCGGCCACTTAGCCGATAGCGAGCTCGAAGCCGCGCTGCGCGTCGTCGCGACGGCAGCGCGGCTTAAGCGTTGAGCGTCACCGACGCGAGCGTGCGTCCAGAGGGCTCCGCGCTGCCAGCCATGGGCTCTTCAGTGACGAGCACCTTGGTGACGTCACCGTCGAAAGGCATCCACACGCCGTCGTGCGGGTCCTGCCCGATGACGCCGGCGGAGCTCATCTCGCCGGTGCTCGACACGGCCCACACCTGCGCGCCCATGCCAGCGTCTAGCTCCGGCTCGCCGTCGACCATCGCGCCGGCTTTGCCCATGTCCTCGGAAGACACAATCTGGAGGCGTGCGCCTTCGGCTTCGGCATCGGCGCTGCGCAGATCCTCCGCACCCATGATGGCGTGCATTTCCTTCTCGCCAGGGCGCTCCGGGGCCGGTGCGTCTTGGGCCAGCTGCGTGTCCTCGCCAGCCGGAAGGAACTGCGCGACGGTCACGCCGCCGATGACGAGAACGAACGCCGCGGCGACCACCGCGAACCAGGGACGCCGGCGCCGCGCGTCGAGGTCGATGACGCCGCCCTCACCACTGCTGTCACCACTGCCGCTGTCGTTACCGCCCCCGGCAACTACAGTGGTCGTTTCCTGTGGTGTGCGCTCGATGCGCTCGAATCAGCTGGGCCGGTGGCTCGACCTCGGGCACGGAGTCGAGGAAGTCCTCAAAGCTCGCGTCGTCGAATTCACGCGTATTACTCATCGTTCCTCCCTCGCCATCAGTTCCTTCAGTTTGCGGACGCCATCGCGCACGCGCGTCTTTGCGGTGCCCATCGGTACTCCCGTTGATTCTGCCAGCTCGGCGTGGGTGAGGCCACCGAAGAAGGCCAGCTCCACCGCCGTGCTGTGGGGTTCACCAATAGCGGCGGCGGCGGCGCGCAGACGCTGCGACTCCACACGGTCGAGCGCGTCTGTTTCCACGTCATCACCCCGCAGCGCCGCGCGGCCATGGGCGATGCGTCCCACCCAGGTGCGTGCCGAACCCCGCGCCGGATCGAAGTGTGCGGCCTTAGACCACACCTCGACGAAGACGTCTTGGGCGACTTCCTCAGCAAGAGCTGGATTGCGCAGAACGTGGAGCGTCACGTCGTAGACGAGCGGTGCCAGTGCGTCGTAGAACTCGGAAAAGGCATGCGTATCCCCCGCCGCAGACGCAACGAGCAAGTCGTTAAGCCGAGCTAGCTTATCGGGAGACATTGTCGACACGGACGTTGATCTCCTGCGCGGGGACGCGGCCCGAGAGGGCACGCTCCATCTGGCGGTGAGCCCGGGCGTGGAGCTGTTCTCGTTCACGTTCGGATAGAACTCAACGGCGCGTCGTGGGGCGCAGCTAGGCTGGGCGCATGAAGTTCACCATGCTCGGCCACTCCGCCATCGCCATCGACGCGCCTGAGGGCACCATCGTTATCGACCCGGGTTCACTCACCAACCCGGCGTGCCTGAAGTCCGCGGACGCGGTGCTACTCACGCACGCGCACCCGGACCACTTCAACGTCGACGCGGTGCGCAACTCCGGCCTGCCAGTGTGGGGCACGGCCGAAGCTATCGCGGCTTTGGGTGACCGCGCGGAAGACACGGTGGTGCAGCGTGACTCAGAGTTCGACATTCTGGGCCAGCACATTCGAGTATTTGGTGGCCAGCACGCAGAGATCCACCCGTCACTGCCACGACCAGAGAACCTGGGATACTACATGGATGGCCTGCTCCATCCGGGCGACGAATACGTCGAATGTCCTCTGCCCGTTGAGGTGCTCCTCCTGCCGATTGCGGCGCCGTGGGTCAAGGGTTCCGAGGCCGCAGACTACGCAGTCAAGGTCGGCGCACGCGTGACCATCCCTATCCATGACGCGGTACTCTCCCCCGGCGGCAAAGCGATTACTGACGGCATGCTGGGCAAGGTGGGCGTGCCCGGGTACCAGCGCGTCGAGACCGGTGAGACCGTCGAGTTCTAGGCACTCATACACGACCCCGGCCCGCCCCATCATGTGATGGGGCGGGCCGGGGTGAGCGTATGCGGGGTTACCGCAAGCGGCTACTTTTCAGACTCGTTTCCAGACTGCACAGCGTCGGACGTGCCGGAGAGCTGCGACATGTTCTTGTTGAAGTCCTGGAAGCCCTTGGAGAAGGTGCCCAGGTTTTCCATGAAGCCGCCCATGATGTCAATGGGCAGCGGGAAGACGATGGTCGAGTTCTGGTCTGCGCCCAGGTCGAGGACGGTCTGGAGGTAGCGCAGCTGCAGCGCAGCCGGAGCCTTGCCCAGCTCCTCAGCGGCCTCTCGCAGCTCGCGAGAGGACTGAAGCTCACCGTGCGCGGAAATGACCTTGGCACGACGCTCACGCTCTGCCTCAGCCTCGCGGGCCAGGGCGCGCTGCATCATCTCAGGGATTTCCACGTCCTTGATCTCCACGATGCGGGTGATAACGCCCCAACGTTCGGTCTGGCCGTTAATGATGTTGGCCAGGTCCTCGTTGAGTTCCTCGCGGTGAGCAAGGAGATCATCGAGGTCCGCACGCCCCAGCAAGGTACGCAGGGTGGTCTGGGCGATCTGGGAGGTCGCGACAGCGTAGTTTTCGACCTGCAGGACGGCCTTTTCAGCGTCCGTCACCTCGAACATGACCACGGCGTTGACGCGCACGGAGACGTTGTCCTTGGTGATGATTTCCTGCGGCGGGATGGTCAGCGTCACCACACGCTGATCGACGCGCTCAAGCTTGTCGATTCCCGGCCACATGAAGTGCAGGCCCGGCTGCAGGAGCGGACGCAAGTGGCCGAAGCGGAACGCCACACCGCGCTCGTATTGTTTGATGACCTTCAGGGAGTACATGAAGAACACGATAATGAGTGCGATGATTATGCCGATCACGATCGGCCAAAAGACGAATGCTGACATTTAGCTTGCTTCCTTTTCCTTGCGGCGGTCCGAGCTATAACGCGTCCGCGTACTATTTCCGAACTTCGAGCTGAATCGGTCAATCTGCGCAGACAGCTCGGCTTCGCGGTTACTCATCTCCGGCACCACAATCTTCGGTGCGTTCGACGGCGTATTCCACAGATGGCGAGCCAACGGGTACACGCCGAGGCCCGTGATGACGATGATGGTGCCGACGGAGATGAGAATCTCCGAGAGCGAGTGGTTGGTGATCATCGAGCTCAGCGGCAGCAGGTATGCCATCGCAACGACTCCCAGAGCGATACCGCGATGGAAACGCCCGGAATCCGAGTGCGGCCACGGATCAAGCTGACGGGTGACCTCGCGGCCATGGTGCGAGACCGTGCAGGCATCCTTGACGGGGCAGGTATTACACACCGTCGGGTTCGCGCGGTAGCGCATGACGCGGTTTTCCGGATCGAAGCTCGATGGCCACAGCCACTGATCCTCGGGGCATTGCCAGGCGTCGTGTTCCTCGAGATAACGGAACGTGCCCGCCTGATTACTCATCGTGCGGTTCGCGGTCTGCTTCGCCATAAGGTCGAAGCCCCATGCCACCGCGACGAGGAAGAGACCATAGGCCGCCGCGAGGACGGTAAAGATTCCAGGTGCGTCCATAACGAATGTTCGCTTCCCTTTCTCTTACTTCTTATCGGCGTTGGTGCCGTCAGCACCGTTACGCTTGTCGGACCCGTAGGTGCCGCCCCACTTCGTGCAAGAATCGAACTTCGGATCCTGCGGACCGGACGCCGCGGAGTCGCCGCGACCGGAATCCGGATCGGCTTCCTCAACGAACGCACCGCGCTCGTCGACGTAGCCGTAGCGGCGGCCAGCGACGCGGCGACGGTCGTCGACGCGGCCCTTACCACCGGAGACCAGGCCCACGGAGGAGCCGACCGGAATCTCACCGGCGTGGTCATCGTCATCCGGAGCGATAATGCTAAAGAGCGGATCGGTCGGGTGCTCCTCGGTGGTGGGGATCTCCTTGTTGTAGAGAACACCCTTGAGAGCCATCCACAGGAACGGAATGATGCCGGCGAGGAACATGACGTCACCCGGCATACGCAGCCACTCCATGATGAAGTTGCCCGGCTGGGTGATGTAACCCAGGGAACGTGCGTCGACGTAGCCCACGGCCACAGACTCGTAGAGCTGCATGATGCCCAGCGGCAGCAGCGAGATGACAACCATCCACAGCAGCCCCAGGTTGGTGAGCCAGAAAGACCATGCCATGGCCTTGTCAGACCACTTGTTCTTGGGGATGAGGTAGCGCAGTGCGAAGGCAGACAGGCCGAGAGCCAGGAAGCCGTAGACACCCATCATGGCGCCGTGCGCGTGGTTAGCGGTGAGCGCCGTACCGATCTCGTAGTAGGAGACGATAGGCAGGTTAACCAGGAAGCCGAAGATACCGGCGCCCAGGAAGTTCCAGAAGCCCACGGCCACAAGGAACATAACGGCCCAGCGGTGCGGGAACGGACGCTCCCCGGAGGCACGCTGACGGGAACCGAGCTGCATGAAGGTCCATGCTTCGACGGTAAGCAGAGTCAGCGGAACGACCTCGGCTGCGGAGAAGAAGGCACCGAGAGCCATGTGTTCGACCGGCGTACCGGAGAAGTAGAGGTGGTGCATGGTACCCAGGACGCCACCCGTGGAGTACAGGATGATGTCGAGGAAGATGATGCCCAGCGCGATGCGCTCACGAATCACGCCGAGGAGCACGAAGACGTACGCGACCATGACGGTCGTGAAGAGCTCGAGGAAGTCCTCCACCCAGAGGTGGACGACCCAGAAGCGCCAGAACTCAGCGACGGAGATGTGCGTCTCCGAGCCAGCCAGGTTACCCACGGCGTAAAACGCCGGGATGGCGATGCCAGCGTAGAAGAACAGCCACGGCATGTTGGACTTATGCTCGTTCTTCAGGCGGCCGCGCAGCTGGCGGAACAGGATGAAGATCCAGACGAACATGCCCACAGTGAGCAGAACCTGGAAGAAGCGCGGCAGGTCAAGGAACTCCCACTGCTGGGAGAACAGCGTGCCTTCCTTGATGTAGCCCATCGTGGACAGCCACTCAAAGGCCATCGAGCCAAAGACGACGAAGGCGATAGCACCGAGCAGGAACCACACGAGCCAGTGCTGGCCCTTCGGTTCCTTCTTGCCCACGAAGGAGGCGATGAAGATACCGGCGGCAAGCAGGCCACCAGCGGTCCACAGCAGGGAGAGCTGCAGGTGCCACGTACGCGACACGTTGTACGGGAGAATCTCCTGCAATGGAATGCCGAAGAAGCCCGTGAGCTCTGTTCGATAGTGCTCCGTGGCCGCACCCAAGAGAGCCTGAATAAGGAAGAGCAGGACGATAACGAGGACGAACCAGGAGACAACCTTCTGGGATTTGGTCAGCCCCACCTCACCCGGCTGGGTGAAGTCGAGGTTCGGGGCCTCTTCTGCGTGCCAGCCGATGGACTTGGACCAGCGGCCGTAGATGGCGAAGATGAGGCCGGTGCCGCCGATGAGCGCGATGAGCGAGAGCACGGACCACACGACGAGGTCAGCGGTCGGGCCGTTGTCAACGCGCGGCTCAGCAGGCCAGTTGTTGGTGTAGGAGTAATCGTGACCCGGACGCTCAGCGGCCGAAGCCCATGCGGTCCAGCCAAAGAAGCCGACCAGGTTGTTGATCTGCTTGTCGTCGGTGATGAAGTTAGAAGGAAGGCCCTTCTCGTGCGAATCTTCACCGAAGTACTTGGCATAGAACGCCTTATTGGACTCAAAGGCAGCAATCTGATTGTCCGTCCACTCAAGGACCTTGGTGTCCTCGTCGTAACGGTTGGTACGGAACTCGTCGATGACAGCCTGTTCCGGCGTTGCATTCTCATCAACGAAGTCCGGGTAGCCGTTCTGATCATTGAGTTCGCGGGCCTTGTCGGCTGCCATACGCAGGTACTCTGCGGTGTAGTCGGGGCCGAGGTACGCGCCATGGCCCATGACAGAGCCATACTGCTGCAGACCACGAGCCTGGTACAGAGCCTGGCCGTTGAGGATCTCTTCCTTAGTCAGGACGGTCTCGCCGGTCGACTGCGACACGATTTTGTCGGGCAGGGGCATTGAGGCGGTGTAGGTGCGGTACGCCAAGAAACCCATGACCAAGAAGCCAAAGATCATGACGAGAGCGACACCCTGCACCCACACGCTACTCAGCTTCAGTACCGGCTTAGACCGGTCTTCGCTGCTAGTGGTGATTGACATGTATCTTCCTGTCGATTCAGATTGTGAACACCGCTATCACGCCGCCGTGCACGCAGTTGAGATACAGAGTTGTACTCAGAGCGTTGTACTCAAAGTGTCGTACTCAAACGGATGTACACGAAACAAGCACGTGTGCGGTGCATGAGAGATATTCATGGGCCCCAAGGACGAGGTCCACCACGATTGATTATGAACGGGAAATCCAGTTTTAAATAGAGGGAGGGCCCCGTGCGCCACAAATGAAGTCAACCGAAATAAGTAGACCGCGCCTTATCGCACGGCCGGATTGACCATTAAATCCACGAAAGGCGTAGTCGCACCACTCTCACTCGCTGTAATTTTGACGACAATTCCCGGATCATTTGACTTCACTATTGAAGCAATAGACTTCATTACGTGATTTTGAGCACTCTTGGCCGCGCAGGGAACTTTTCATACCGCGCTACCGCGATATTGAAATAAACCGAAAAAATCCGTATTATTTAGAGCATGAACTTCGCAGAGCACACCAAGCGCAACTGGGTTATCACCCTCTTTGCCGCCATTTTCTTCGCAGCCATCGTGTCCATGATCTTCCTCAACGACCCGCACGAGACCATGCTCGTCGCCGTCGTCTTCGTCGCGTCGGCGCTCATCCTCTTCGGCGCCATCCTGGGCGTCTGGTACCTCATCCAGAACCGTAAGAAAAACTCCACCGCCAAGTAAGGCCGCTCAGGCCACTCAGGCCGCTAAACTACAGCCCACGCCGGCCGCACCTCCATGCGCCGACACCCCGTCCACACACCTCCACCCCCTGCGGAGCCCTAGATCGAGCGTATCTGTTTACCGCTCGGTCTAATTTTATTCGCGCTCCTACCGGGTGAAATGCGCGGCATTCCTGAAATCCGTGGCCAAGTTTGGACAGCTTGGTCTAGTGTTTCTGGCATGACTACGAAATATGACAACACCAACTTCGCCGACTGGTCCATCGAAACCCGTGCCCTCCACGTAGGGCAGGATCTGGATGGCTCGACGAACTCGCGCAATATTCCGATTTACCAGACGACGTCCTACGTCTTTGACAGCGCCGAGCACGCTGCCGCTCGCTTTAACCTCTCGGATGCAGGCCCGATTTACACCCGCCTGACCAACCCGACGGTGGATGCCCTCGAGCGCCGCATCGCAGCACTGGAAGGCGGCGTCGCCGCCGTGGCTTTCGCGTCCGGCCAGGCCGCTGAGACCGCTGCCATCCTCAACGTCGCTTCCGCCGGCGACCACATCGTCTCCTCCGCGCGCCTCTACGGTGGCACCACCACCCTGTTCGCCGTCACCTTGAAGCGCCTGGGCATCGACGTCACCCTCCTCGAGAACCCGGATGACCCGGCCGAGTGGGAGAAGGCCGTCCAGCCGAATACCAAGGCTTTCTACGGTGAGACCTTCGGCAACCCCATCGCTGATGTCCTCGATATCCCGGCTGTCGCCGAGGTCGCTCACAAGCACCAGATTCCGCTCATCGTCGACAACACGATTGCCACCGCGGCGCTCGTTCGCCCGCTGGAGCTCGGCGCCGACGTCGTCGTCGCCTCCACCACGAAGTTCTACTCCGGCTCCGGTTCCGCCGTGGGCGGCATCCTCGTCGACGGCGGTAAGTTCGACTGGACCGTCGAGCGCGATGGCAAGCCGGTCTTCCCCTACTTCGTGGAGCCGGATGAGGCTTACCACGGCCTCAAGTACGCCGAGCTCGGCGCCCCGGCCTTCGCCCTCAAGGCTCGTGCGGGCCTGCTACGCGACACCGGCGCGGCCGTCTCCCCGTTCAACGCCTGGCTCACCCTCACCGGCCTGGAAACCCTCTCCCTGCGCGTGCGCAAGCACAACGAGAACGCTCAAGCTGTCGCCGAGTACCTCGCTGGCCACGACAAGGTCGCCAAGGTCAACTACGCGGGCCTCGCGGACTCCCCGTACAGGGCGGTCAAGGAAAAGATCGGTGCCGAGTACACCGGCTCCGTCCTCTCCTTCGACATCGACCCGGGCGAGCGCGACGCCAAGGAGGTCGCATGGGCTTTCATCGACGCCCTGAAGCTGCACTCTGACCTGGCCAACATCGGCGACACCCACTCGCTCGTCGTCCACCCGGCCACCACCACGCACTCCCAGTCGGACGAAGAGGGCCTGCGCGTCGCCGGCATCAACCAGGCCACCATTCGCCTGTCCGTCGGCATCGAGGACATCAAGGACATCCTTGCCGACCTCGAGTTGGGCTTCGCGGCCATCGCCTAACCGCCCCTCACCGGCCAACGGTCGGCAAACGCTGGCCATCGGCCGGCTCATGCTGGCCCCGCTTTCTTCCGCGGCCGCTCCTCCTGGAGGCCGCGCGTGCCACACAAGAATCCCGCCGCCGCGTCCTGGGAAACGCGAACGGCGGGTTTTCTGCGTCAAGGGTGCTTACAGGTCGAGGGTCTCGACCCACTCCTTCGCGATGGTCTCGGCGGGGACTTGGTCATTGACGCTGCGCGCATTCATCTCAAGCAGCGCGTCCATGGTGAGCGCATCGCTCACCTTGTTGATGACGTCCTGGGCACCCTCGTCCAGATCCTTATTCGCCACCGGCACAAGGTGCGAGGCCAGGAAGAGCTCCTTGTTGTCTTCCACTACCTTCAGTCCGTTGGCCTCGATCGAAGGGTCTGCGGTGTAGACGATCGCAATATTAATCTGGCCATCCTTGAGCGCCTTGACCGTCAGCGGTCCGCCGCTGTCTTCAATCGGGGTAAAGCCCGCGTCGACGTCGTACGCCTTCTTCAGGCCCTTCGGCCCATTCGGGCGGTTCTCCGCTTCAGAGTTCGCGCCGAGGATGAGCGGCTCGGTGACGTTCTTGAGATCCTCGCCGGTGGTGAGGTTGTACTTCTCCGCGAACTCCTTCGTCACGGCGTAAGCGTCCTGGTCCGTGGCGCCGGCCTGGTCGAGAATCTTCAGGCCCTCAGGGGCGGCATCGGAAAGCGCGGCGTAGACATCCTCACTGGAGCGCTCCGGGGCGTCCTTGACCCAGTACTGGAGCAGCGGGCCGGTGTACTCGGGGAAGACGTCGACGTTGCCGGACTCGACCTCGGACATGTAGACCTCGCGCTGGCCAATACGGAACTGGCGGTCGACCGTGTAGCCAGCATCCTCGAGCGCCTGCGCGTAGGCCGCGGCGACGATCTCGTTGGAGTAGTAGTCCTGCGAGCCGACCACGATGGCGTCAGAGTCGCCGGAACCTTCCAGGTTCTCCGAGCTGCCGCAGCCCGCGAGCGTGACCGCAGAGGCGGCAAACAGAGCAATAAGAGATTTCTTCATTATTTCTTTCTTCCTGTAAAAACTGCAGAGATTTCAAAAAGCACTTCGAGGATCAGCGCTAGCGCGATGACCACGAGCGAACCGCCAATCATCTCCCCATAATCGCTGGCTTTCAGCCCATGGAGGATAAAGCGACCAAGCCCCACGTCCGCAACGTAGGCCGCGAGCGTTGCTGTCGCCACGACCTGGATGACGGCGGTGCGCAGCGCGCCGAAGAAAACGGGCCAGCCGAGAGGAATCTCGACCAGACTCAGCACCTGCCGCGTGGTCATGCCTTGCGAATACGCAGAGCGGACCACGAGGGGATCGACGGAGGAAATCGCCGAGTAGCTGCCAGCAAGCAGCGGCGGTATAGCCAAAATGACCAGCGCGACCACCGGCGCCTTCAGGCCAATGCCCAGGCCCAAGCCCAGTAGGGTGACGAGGCCCAGCGTAGGCAATGAACGGCCCAGGTTTCCCACGGCGGCAACGGCGGCCTCGCCACGGCGCGCGTGTCCGACCCACAGGCCTATGGGCACGGCGATGATAGCCGCAATGAGCACGACCAGTGCGCTCAGCCCCAGGTGCTCAAGGAGCCGCCGCGCAATCGGCGCGCCGGAGGAGAACCACTCCATAGTGTCAGCGAAGAGACTCATGCGCGCCTCCACGGAGTTGCTAGCTTGCCGATGCCCACCACTACCGCATCAAGCACGAGGGCCAAGGCCACGCTCAGCGCGATGCCAAGTCCGATCTCCGCCGCGATGCCGCGCTGGAAGCCATCCGTGAAGAGCATGCCCAGGTTCTGGATGCCCACGAGGGTGCCGATAGTCACCAGCCCCACGGTGCTCACCACCATGACGCGCACGCCCGCGACAATGACGGGAATGGCGAGCGGAAGTTCCACGCGCCAAAAGCTCTGCCATGCGGTCATTCCTTGGGTACGCGCGCTGCGGCGCACGAGCGGATCAACGCTGGTAAAGCCGTCTGCAGCAAAACGCGTAAGCACGGCGACGCCGTAGATGCTCAGCACGATGATCATCGTCGCCGCGCTGCGCAGGCCTGTGCCAAACACCGCGGGGACGATGATAAACATCGGCAGCGACGGAATGGCGTAGAGCAGCCCAACGAGGATGAGCAAAGCCGGTCCGCCCAGTTTGGCACGGGCGCCAAGGTAGCCCAGCGGCAGGGCTACGACGATGCTGAGCACCACCGCGGCCAGCGTGTAGCTCAAGTGCGCGGCAAGCTGCTCAGACAAATGAGGAGCGAGGGTGGACAGCATTATTCCATCACTCCCAGCACACGCCCATCCGCGTCCACGACCCGGCCGCCTTCGAGACGCAGGCCGCGGTGCTTACCAAGGAAGTCCCGAACGAAATCGTTCGCGGGACGCTCGAGAAGCTCCGCCGGGCTGCCGGCCTGTGCGATGCGCGCGTGCTCCTCGAGAACGATGATGTCATCGGCAAGCAGCAAGGCCTCGTCCACGTCGTGGGTGACGAAGACAATTGTCGTGCCCAGCCGGTCGTGCAGGTCCACAATCTCATGTTGAAGCGCGCGCCGTTGAATGGGGTCGACGGCGCCGAAGGGCTCATCCATGAGCAAAATATCCGCGCCACCGGAGAGCGCACGGGCCACGCCGACGCGCTGTGCTTGACCACCGGACAGCTGCGCTGGATAGCGCTGAGCAAGGCTTGCATCGAGCCCTACGAGTTCCATCTTCTCCGCGGCTGCGGCCCGTGCCTGCGCCTTCGACGCACCATTGAGCCGCGCCACCGTCGCGACATTATCGATGACGCGCCGGTGCGGGAAAAGTCCGCCGTTTTGCAGCACCGTCCCGATACGGCGTCGCAACGCCACGGGGTTCTCCCCTGCCACATCGACCCCGTCGATGAGCACTGCGCCGTCTGTGGGATCGACCATGCGATTGATAAAAGACAGCAGCGTCGACTTTCCGGAGCCCGAAGACCCCAACAACACAGTAAAACTTCCGGTTGCGACGGTATAGCTGAAATTATCCACCGCCGCGGAGGTCGCCCCTGCATACCTTTTAGTCACTGAGCGCCATTCAATCATGCGAGTAGGTGCCTTTCTTGAGTACAGGTGTAATGAGGGACCAGCGGGCGCTGGCGCAGTGGGAACACGAACTTGTGCGTTCGAGGGTACGCGCATCCAGTCATTGGGCAGCTGCCTCGGCATCGCGCTGGACCTGTGCGAGGGCACCGGAAAGCTCCGCGATGTCTACCGTCGTCCCAGCTAACAACTGCGCGAGCCGCGCTTCCACAAGGGCATGCGCCTGCGCATAGACTTCACGCCCGGCATCCGTGATCCGAAGTCGATGTTCGCGCCGGTTATTTTCGGCCGCGCGGCGCTCCACCAGCCCAGCGGCGACAAGCTTCTCGGTCAGCCGGCTCATGGAACTCACACTCGTCGCCATGCGCCGCGCCACCTCCGTCACGGAACATTCCCCTTCCATAAGGAGCCCCAGCGCCATATAGCTTCCCAAGCGCACAGGGCCTGAACGCAACACCTCATCCACGTGGTTCCACAACCACGCCTCATGGTGCGCCAGGCGGTACAGATATGTTTCAAGCACACCCCCACCATATACTTGCATACGCAACAATTGCGATCGCAAGTAATTGCGTGGCAAGGACTCCGCCTCGCCCGCACAAGCGTCCTACTTCCTGCGTGCACGTTCCTGCGTGCACGAGAGTGATGACAGTACCGGGGAGGAAAAGTCATCCACTCCAGTTATCGCCAACGTCCGCGGCTCCGTTATGACATCGCGCCGCCGCTACCGCACATGAATCTAATACCAAAACAGACCAAGCGGTTCATCTACACTTTGAACCAGACACCCGGACACTTGTTCCGGGTTTCGCCATGAAATCGATTCGCCCCACCGCAGAAAGGATCGCCGCTAGATGTCGTACCCCACGTTCGCGCTCGAAGGCGAGCTCGCCTTCACCGATATCGGAACCCTGCGGACTGAGGCGGGCGCCGAAATCCCTGCGGCGACCATTGCCTATCAGCACTGGGGTGCTTTCGCCGGCGACCCTGATGGCGCCAATAACGTCCTCCTCATCGAGCACGCGCTCACTGGCGACTCCGACGCGGCGGACTGGTGGGGCGATCTCATCGGACCCGGCAAGGCGCTCGACACCACGCGCTGGTGCGTCGTATGCACCAACGTCATCGGCGGCTGCAAGGGCTCTACCGGCCCCGCCAGCGAACACCCGGACGGCGGCGCCTGGGGCTCACGCTTCCCGGCACTTTCCATTCGCGACCAAGTCCAGGCGGAAAAGCAATTCCTCGACGCGCTCGGCATTCACCGCGTCCACGCCGTCATCGGCGGCTCCATGGGCGGCGCCCGCACGCTGGAATGGACGCTGCTCTATCCCGAAAAGATGGACGCCGCCTGCGTCATCGCGGTGTCCGCGCGTGCCTCCGGGTGGCAGATCGGCATTCAAACCGCACAGATTTCCGCCATCGTGCGCGACCCGGATTGGGCCGGCGGCGATTACTACTCCACCGGCAAAGTCCCCGGCGACGGCCTCGCCGCCGCCCGCCGTATCGCGCACCTCACCTATCGCGGTGAGCAGGAAATCGACGAGCGTTTCGGCGCCCAGCCCCAGCGCGGCGAAAATCCTCTGGGCCCCTACCGCAGCGACGACCAACGCTTCGCCGTGAACTCCTACTTGGACTATCAGGGCGCTCGTCTCGTCGATCGCTTCGACGCCGGCAGCTACGTTGCGCTCACGGAATCCCTCAACCGCCACGACATCGGCCGCGGCCGCGGCGGACTCATCAAAGCGCTCGCCCAAAGCGAAGTCCCCACCATGGTCGTCGGCGTGGACACAGATATTCTGTACCCCTACCACCAGCAGGAGCACCTCTCCCGCAACCTCGGCAATCTCCTCGCCATGGCGAAGGTCGTCTCCCCCGTCGGTCACGACGCCTTCCTCACCGAGTCACGCCAGATGGACCGCATCCTGCGCAACTTCCTCACACTCTCCGCGCCGGATGGTCTGAACTTCGGGCCGGCCTATGTCGGCGACGAATACTACATCTAATCGCCGACGCCGCACTCGCACTCCCCGCGGCGTGCGCTGCCGCGAGCCTAGAACTTCACACCGAAACGCGCGAGCGCCTCGCGCACCTGGGCTGAATCAGGCCCCACTTGCGATCGATAGCCACCATGGCGCGCTCACAGCACGACTAGCTCCCCAGCGCGTCCACCGACGCTGACAGGAAAATCATCGCCGCGCCCACAGCTGCGGTAAAGACGGCGTCAAAGCGGCGCGAACGCACCGCGAGAATTCCCACGCGCTCCGAGTCGCAGGCCAGACGCACGACGGTGAGCCACAGCAGTCCAGTACCCAGCGCAAAGGACGCACGCCGCCAGTGTTCAAACGCAGCAAAGCCTGCCGATGCCGCCACCAACACGACGAAGATCCCAATCATCACCCATTGCACGGTGCTCGGCAGCCGCGAGGCCTTGAGACCGATGTCGTGCGGATTAGCCAGGGACAGCCCCTCCGGAGTCGTCTGCGCAGACGCAGAACGAGCAACCGAGCGGCGCGGGTCGTGCTGGTCGCGCTGCGGCTCCATGCCGTGCACGCTCTTAGGCCTGGGCAGCAAGCTGCTCGGCACGCTCAACGATGTTGTAGACAAGGAACGCGCGCGTGAGCGGGCCCACGCCGCCCGGGTTCGGGGACACGAAGCCGGCCTTCTCCCAGACGTCCTCGGCCACGTCGCCAGCGAGCTTGCCGTCGACGCGGGAGACTCCGACGTCGAGCACGGCCGCACCTTCCTTGACCATGTCCGCGGTGAGCATGTGTGCCTTGCCGGCGGCAGCGATGATGACGTCCGCCTCGCGGGTCTCCGTGGCAAGGTCCTTCGTGCCGGTGTGGCACAGCGTGACGGTGGAATTCTCGCTGCGGCGGGTGAGCATGAGGCCGATAGGGCGGCCGACCGTGACGCCACGTCCGATGACGACGACTTTAGCGCCATCAAGCTCCACGCCGTAGCGGCGCAGCAGGTGGATGCAGCCGTTCGGGGTGCACGGCAGCGGGGCCGGCTCATTGAGAACCAGCTTGCCCAGGTTCACCGGGTGGAGGCCATCGGCGTCCTTGGCCGGATCGATGCGCTCGAGGATTTTGTTTTCGTCGAGGTGCTTGGGCAGCGGCAGCTGCACGATGTAGCCCGTGCAGCTCGGATCCGCGTTGAGCTCGTCGATGACAGCTTCGAGTTCTTCCTGCGTGGTTTCCTCCGGTAGATCCTTGCGGATGGAGTTGATGCCCAGCTGCTCGCAGTCACGGTGCTTCATCTTCACGTAGGAATGCGAGCCCGGGTTGTCGCCCACGAGGACCGTCGCCAGGCCCGGGGTCACCCCCTGCTCCTTGAGCTTCGCCACGCGAGTGGCCAGGTCTGCAAAAATCTCGTCGCGGTACAGGGTGCCGTCTAGTTTGGTAGCGCTCATGCCCACCATCCTAGACTGAGCACTATGAGCCAGCTGCACATCGTCTTTGATAACCCCGTCATTCCTACTAATACGGGCAATGCCATTCGCACCGCCGCCATCACCGGTGCCACGCTCCACCTCATTGAGCCACTGGGCTTCAACTTCGATGACAAGCACTTAAAACGCGCTGGCCTCGACTACCACGACCTGGCAGATCTGCAGATCCACAAGGACTTCCAGTCCTGCATGGATGCCCTCCCCGGCGCGCGCGTCTTTGCTTTTACCACACACACCACCAAGTGGTTCACCGATGTCGAGTACCGCGACGGCGACGTGCTCCTCTTTGGCACCGAGCCCACCGGCCTGCCCAAGGAGCATCTCAACCACCCGCGCATCACTGAGCAGGTCCGCATTCCGATGATGCCCGCGCGTCGCTCGATGAACCTGTCGAACGCCGCCTCGACCGCTGTCTTCGAGGCGTGGCGCCAGCTGGGCTTTGAGGGCGCTGTCTAGCCCCACCTCGACGTGCACTGCGCACTCGCACCATCCCAGGCACAATAGATGGTTGTGGTTTCTTTGTCCTGTGTCGTCAATGAAAGTGGTGCTTGTCCATGAGTGACTCGATGTCCGAACTCCGTTCCCAGCTGCGTCCCTACCTCGCTAACCTCATGGATTTCCTCGAAGAGACCGTGGAGGAATACGCAGACGACATCAGCCAGGTGCACCCCACCCACCAAGCAGGAGCAAAGAACCTGTTGCGCTATGCGCAATTGCGCAACCACGATGTCGCACATCTCCAAGCTGGCCTTTCATCCCTGGGCGCAACACGCCTGTCCACGGCAGAGCCCGACGTCATCGCGCGTCTCCAGGCCGCACACAACGTACTCGACGTCTTCAACGGCGATAGTCCTACGTATCCGCTCGAACCCATCGGTGAAGCCTTCGCGAAGGCAGACGACATCCTCGACGACCACGCAACGGAGCTCCTCGGCCCCACAAAGGAGAACACTCACGCGCGCATCATGGTGACGCTTCCCTCGGAGGCAGCGGACGATCCGGACCTTGTCCTCAAGTTTGCTGAGGCCGGAATGGATCTTGCGCGCATCAACTGTGCCCACGACGGTGAAGAAGCCTGGGCCAAGATGATCGACAACGTCCACGCCGCAGCTGATGCGGTGGGTCACGACATTCTGGTCTCCATGGATCTCGCCGGTCCCAAGGTGCGTACGGGCGATATCGAGCCAGGCCCCGCCGTCATCCGTGCCCGCGTGACGCGCGATGCAGCCGGAAAGACCGTCGAACCCGCCAAGTTGTACCTCTACGCACGCGATACACCCCAGCCTGAGCTTCCCACAACACCCGGCCGAGAGGGTGCACCACTGCAGGTCGACCCCGCCTGGCTCAAGGGACTCGCCGTCGGCTCCGTCATTACGCTCGAAGACAATCGCGGCAAGCACCGTTCCTACCGCGTGGAGCGCATTCGCCCCGATGGGCTGGCTATTGCGCATGGAAAGAAGAGTGCCTTCATCGCCGCGTCCACGCTGCTGCTGCACGACGGTGAGGTCACCACCGTGAGCGGTATCGCGCACCAGGAACAGAAGATCAACGTAGTGGCGGGAGACACGCTCATCCTCACCACCAATCCTGCCTCTGCCGTGGTCCACGAGCGCGCCGAAGGCGTGACCACGACCCTCGGTTGCGACGCGCCCGAGGCCATCGAGGCCCTCGAGCCCGGCCACCAGGTTCTCTTTGATGACGGCGCTATCGACGCGACGGTGAAGGAGGTCGGCAAAGTCCCCTGCGGCGACGGCTCCACCGACACCGAAGCGGTGCTCGAAGTGACCCGCGCAGGAATCGGCGGCACGAATCTCAAGGCGCACAAAGGCATCAACCTGCCCGATACCTTCATTCCGCTTCCCAGCCTCACCGAGGAAGACCTCACGGCACTCGAGTTCGTCGCCCGCAACGCCGACATCGTCAACGTGTCCTTCATCCGTACGGCAGGCGACGTCGTCTATGTTCTCGACCAGCTCGCAGACATCGCCGCGCGCGCCGACAAAGAAGGCGATGAAGACGCCGCGGCCCACGCCAAGAATCTCGGCGTCGTCCTCAAGATCGAGACCGTACCTGCCTATCACCAATTAGCTGCCGTGTTGCTCGCAGGTATGCGCCACCGCACATTTGGCATCATGATTGCGCGCGGCGACCTCGCAGTGGAGCTCGGCTTCGAGCGCATGGTGGAAATCCCACGTTTGATGATGCAGATGGCCGAGGCCGCGCATATCCCCGTCATCCTCGCGACCCAGGTGCTCGAGAACCTCGCGAAGAAGGGCCTCCCATCTCGCGCCGAAATGACTGACGTGGGCTACGCGCTGCGCGCCGAGTGCGTCATGCTCAACAAAGGCCGGAATATCACGGAGGCCATTCGCATTCTTGACCGCGTGTCCCGCCGCCTCGGCCGCTCGCAGTTGAAGAACCGCCAGTCACTGCGCAAGATCAGCGCGTGGGAGGACACCCTCAAGTACAAGCCCGAATCCACGCCGGAGTAAAGCTCACCGTCTTAGGCTTCTGGCTCCCCGTCCCCGGCCTCGGGCACGGCGGCGAGCTCCGGCAGACGCCGGGCGCGCAGGCGCTCCATGAGGAGGGCGGCATCGGCAGGCTCGAGCTCTTCGGCGGCCATCTTCACGGGACCGTTGACAAGCTCGAAGCGCACCGTGCCCACTGTGAGCAGCTGCGCGAGCGGCCCCGCCTTGTAGGTGACCTCCTGGATATGCGGCAACGCGACGGCCATGACGCGACGCGTGAGCCACCCGCGGTGAACGATGGCCACGCCCTCATGCAGGGTCACCGACTGGCGCGCACGGTCCATGGGCGAGGCCCACCAGGCTCGGCGCGGCGAGGTAAACGTGGGCTGGGTATGGCCTTCTGGCTGGGCATAGGCGTCGATCTCCGCAGGCGAGAGATCCGAAACCACCGCGAACATCGCGAGCGCCTGCTCGCGCGTGCCCACCGGAACGATGCGCGTGGAGCCCGACTGTTTGCCGCCTGCCGTGCCATAGCCGGCAACGGAGACGTGCACCTCGTACCAGCCGAAAGGCCGCCACGTCCACGGCTGGGAGACGCGCACGCCATGGACGCGAGAAAGTCGAATGGCCTGCCGGCGCCTATCCGCCAGACCATAATTCACGTTGAGGACGCCACGGTCCGCGTCGAGGCGCGCACTAAAACGCCACGAGGTGTCGACGAGGTTCCACACCGACGGTACGAAACCAATGATGATGGGGATAACCGAAGCATTCGCCACCGGTAACGCGAGCAGGCCGAAGGTCACGGCGACCATCACGAGGGTGCCGGGTCGCAGGGCCTCTGCGAGAAGCGTGCGGCCAATGGGAATTTCCGGCAGGACCGCCGAGTGCTCCGCGTCCTCCGGCTCTGTCACCGCACCGCCATCCGCCATGGGTCGCGCATGCACGTGGGACAAGACCTCGCGGCGCACCTCCTCCGCCTCGGGCTTGGGCAGGTATCCAATCTGAATAACTGACGCGGTGCCACCCGCTGTTTCCACGCGCACCTGCGCCAGTCCGAAGATGCGGGCGATGACGGACTCGACGACGTCGACGGCCTGAATGCGGTCATAGCGCGCCGAACGGAAGGAACTAGACAGCACGCCGTGGCGCAGCGATACCTCTTCCTCGTCGATTTTGAAGCCCAGCTTGCGCCACCACAGCTCGCTCACGAACCAAATGACGACGCACACCACGACAAAGCCTGCGAGGGTGAGCAGCGAGTCGCGCCCCATGTCCCGCCAGTGGCCTTCGCGCAGGTAGGTCATGAAGTCCGCGACCATCTCTAAGTTGAAGTTGAGGATAAAGATCGCGACGATGGCCAGGATGAGCGACCAGAACCGCAGCAACGGCGTGAGGCGATGGACGCGGCGAAAGCCGTCCTCGTCGACCGGTATGCGGCCGCGCGCGTGACGGCTCACAGCCCGCTCATCCTCTCGCGTGCTTGGACTGCCAGCCGCTCGCGCAAGGCGTCGGCTTCTTCTGCCGGCAATCCCTTAATGGTGGCGTCCGTGCCTGCCGATGCCGTGTGCAGCTTCACCGTCTTTATCCCATAGGCCCGCGCCACAGGCCCCGCGGTCACATCCACGAACTGGATGCGGCCATAAGGCACGACCGTGAAGTTATGCCACAGCTTTCCCTTCGTAATGAGCAGCTCATCCTCGGTCTCCAGCCATTTCATGTTGCGCACCTGCGCCGGAATGAGCCACAGCAGCCATACGAAGAGCACTGCGAAGAAAGCCGTGCCGATATGCCACCACTTTCCCCAGAAGTACGCCGCCACCACGCACGCCACCGCACAGAGGACAGTCCACGTGAGGTTGACGATGTAGCGCACCTTCACCAAGGCAGGCGAAACCGCATTCATATTCGGCGGGACGACAGGGTTCATGATGGTCACACTAGCAAAAAGCCAGTGTTTTCTTCGCGCTACTTCTGGTTGCCAGAGTCGTCCTCCGCGGCGCTATCAGTCGCGGCGGTGTCCTCCCCCATCGCACCCACAACGTCCTGGATATCCGCGTGCCCACGCTCGCGCGCAGCCAGGAACGTTCTCGATCGCGGCCGCAGTCGATAACATCATCGGAAGTCCCTCGACCCCCTTGAGAGCCACTCGGACAGCTCGAGTGGCTCGAGTTTGTCCGCGGCGACGGTCACCGCGCCGGAGGCGTTCTGCACGATGCCGCGCACGACGAGCGCCCGCGCCGTACGCGCGAGCGTCTTGTGCCGCGCCCACAGCCCCGGCGTCACCATGACGTTGAGCAACCCCGTCTCGTCTTCCAGTCCAAAGAAGGTCACACCGGACGCAGTCTGCGGCCGCTGGCGGTGCGTGACAATCCCCGCGATCCGCACGCGCGAGCCATCCTCCACACGCTTGAGGTCGCGCGCTGTAAGCACGCCCTTCAGCTCCAAGTTCGCACGCACGAAATCCATGGGCTGATGGTCAGCCGTCACCCCGGTCGCCACAATGTCCGTGGCCATGAGCTCGAACGCGCTCATCCCCGGCAGCGACGGCGCCTCGATCGCGGAGAGCCCCGGCAACATCCCGGCGCGCTCCGTCGCGGCCACGCCCGCCTGCCAGAGCGCCTGGCGCCGGTCCACGCCGAAGCAGTCCAGCGCGCCCGCGGTCGCAAGCGCCTCGACCTGCTCGACATTAAGGTCCGCTCGGCGCGCAAGGTCCGAGATATCCACAAACACCGCGCTTGCCGATGCCGCCTCCACCCGCTCCGCAGCTTTCTCACCCAAGCCTTTGACCAGGTTGAGGCCTACGCGAATGCCAAAGCCGCCGGCAGAGCCTTCGACCGGCACGACGCGCGCCTCCTTACCCGACGCGTTGACGTCCACCGGCAGGATCGAAATCCCGTGCCGCCGCGCGTCTTGAATAAGCGATTGCGGCGAGTAAAAGCCCATGGGCTGTGCGCGCAGCAGGCCAACACAGAACTGCGCCGGGTAGTAACGCTTGAACCACGCGGAGAAATAGACCAGCGAGGCAAAGGACTGCGAGTGCGATTCCGGGAAGCCGTAGGCCGCGAACGCCACGATCTTGTTCCACAGCGTGTCCGCCGTCTGCCCCGTGATGCCGTTGGTCTCGCGCAGGCCGGTGTAGAAGCGGTCGCGCAGCGCCGCCATCTTCGCCGGCGAGCGCTTGGAGCCCATCGCGCGGCGCAGGCTATCGGCCTCCGCGCCGGTAAATCCCGCGGCGTCGACGGCGATCTGCATGAGCTGCTCTTGGAACAGCGGAATGCCCAGCGTCTTGCCCAGCGACTTCTCGAGCACCGGGTGCTCATACGTCACCGGCTCAATCCCGTCGCGGCGGCGCAGGTACGGGTGCACCGAACCGCCCTGGATGGGTCCCGGGCGAATGAGCGCGACCTCCACCACGAGGTCAAAGAAGCGCCGCGGTTTCAGGCGCGGCAGCGTGGACAGCTGCGCGCGCGACTCGACCTGGAACACGCCCACAGCATCCGCGCGGCAGAGCATGTCGTAGACTTCCCCGTCCGCGAGGTCCAGCTCCCAAAGGTTGACCACGCGTCCGGTCGTTTCCTCCACCAGGTCGAGCATGTGATGCAGAGCTTCCAGCATGCCCAAGCCGAGCAGGTCGAATTTCACCAGGCCCGCCGCCGCGCAGTCGTCCTTGTCCCATTGCAGGACCGAGCGGTCTTCCATGCGCGCCCACTCCATGGGCACGACGTCCGAGATCGGACGGTCACACAGCACCATGCCGCCGGAGTGAATGCCCAGGTGGCGCGGCTGCCCCTCGAATTGTTCCGCAAGCGCGCGCACGTTCTCCGGCGGCTCGCCCTTACCCTTCGCCCATGCGTCCGCAGTACCCTGCGGGTAGCCCAGCGCGCGGGCCGCGTCGCGCGTGGCACCCTTGCGCCGGTACGTGATGACGTTGGCGACCTGCGCCGCGCGCTCGCGCCCGTGTGACTCGTAGACATACTGGATGACCTCCTCGCGCCGGCCAGACTCGATGTCGATATCGATATCCGGCGGGCCGTCGCGGTCCGGCGAGAGAAAGCGCTCGAAGAGCAGGCCCGCGGAAATCGGCTCGGCGTTAGTAATGCCCAGCGCGAAGCACACTGCGGAATTCGCCGCCGAGCCGCGCCCCTGGCACAGGATGTTGGTCTTCTTACAGAAGTCCACGAGGTCGCAGACGATGAGGAAGTAGCCCGGGAATCCGAGCTTCTCGATGACCCCCAGCTCATACTCGATCTGCGCCCACGCCCTCTCCTTAATCTCGGCCTCGCGCGAGGCGTAGCGGACTTCGGCACGTTCCCACGTGAGGTGCTCGAGCCAGGACATCTCCGTGTGCCCCTCCGGCACGACATAGTCCGGCAGGCGCGGGGCGAGCGAGGTCCACGTAAACGAGCAGTCCTCCACGACGCGCAGCGTTTCCGCGAGCAGCTCCGGGCGCCCCGGCAGAAGTTTCGCCATCTGCGCTCCGCTGCGCATCCAGCCCGCGCCCATGGGATGTGCGTTAGGCTCGGCCTCGCCCACGGAGTTGCGGCGCGCAAGCGCCCGCTTGGCACCGGCCAGCCGCGCGCGATCGCGGGTCGCCGCCGCGGGCCGCGCCGTCGCGATGGCGCGCAGCCCGGGCCGACGGTCCCGCAGTTCGTCGAGCGCCGCGTGGCGGTCCGCGTCCTCCGGCAGCTGCTCGCAGACATACTCCAAAACCAAGCTGTCTATTTTTATTCTTTCGCTAAAGATATCGAAAGAGTCGATCCACTCGTAGCCCAGAAGATAGAGACATTCCTCCCCCAGCTCGTCCAGAATCGCCTCGAGCGACGGGTAGACAACCTCGCCTTTTTCGTGCGCATCCATGCGCGCGCGGGCCACCAATCGACTCAGCCGCCGGTAGCCTTCCGATGTGCGCGCAAGCACCGTGAGCCGCCGGCCTTCCGCCGCCACAATCCCCGCAGGACGCGTGCCGCGCGCCGTGTCGCCAGGCGCCCGCTCGACCGACAGCTCCACACCGTAGACCGCAGGCACGCCTGCCTCCGCCGCGGCTTCCACGAACTTCATAAGGCCATAAAAACCGTCCCTATCCAGGATCGCAAGGCCCGAAAGCCCCAGCTCCAGCGCACGAGCAACCATATCCTCCGGCTCCGAGGCGCCGTCAAGGAAAGAATAGGACGAGGTCGCGTGGAGCTCCGCAAAGGCGGGACCCTGCGCGCAGCCCCGCGCGGCGGCATCGGAAGCCTCAGCGATGGCCACCTCGACAGACGAGGGGGCAACAGCAGGCACGGGCGTAGGCCCAGGGCGACCGGACAGGATGCGCTCCACGCGCGACCACGGCAGTGCCTCACCTCCATTGAACCTCATGCGGCACATGATATTTCGAAAACTCGTTCCAATCAAAACTTTCCGGTCACCCGACCCGGGATAGACAAAGCGGTTCGTTCGTTGCTACGTTGAGCAACAGCGAATTACCCCAAGTAAAGAAAGTCTCCATCATGTTCCTCCGTCGCGTTCTCGCCACCACCGCCGCCGTGGCCCTCTCCGCTACCGGTCTCGCCGCGTGCTCCTCCTCCGATTCTTCAGATTCCGCCTCCGGCGATAACCCAACCATCAAGGTCGGCACGACAGACGCCTCCAAGAAGGCCTGGGCCGCATTCGAAGACGAAGCCAAGAAGGAAGGCTTCAAGGTCGAAATCCAGAACTTCTCGGATTACACCACCCCGAACCAGGCTCTCGACCAGGGCGCCCTGGATACCAACAACTTCCAGCACCTCAAGTTCCTCTCCGAGTACAACAAGGCCAACGGCACCGACCTCGTGCCGATCGTCGCCACCGAGATCGTTCCGCTCGCCCTGTTCTGGAAGGACCACGACTCCCTCGACGGCATCGAGGGCCAGGAAATCGTTATCCCGAACGACTCCACCAACCAGGGCCGCGCCATCAACGTGCTCGTCCAGGCCGACCTGGTCAAGCTGAAGAAGGAAGGCCTCATTACCCCGGCCGTCGCCGATATCGACACGGACGCCTCCAAGGTGAAGGTCACCGCCGTCGATGCCGCCCAGACCCCGGCCGCCTACGGCGAGGGCACCCCGGCCATCATCAATAACTCGTTCCTCGACCGCGCGGGCATCGACCCGACGACCTCCGTCTTCCAGGACGACCCGAACTCCGAAGAGGCCGAGCCCTACATCAACGCCTTCGTCGTCCGCGCCGAGGACGCCACCAACGAAAACATCACCAAGCTCGCCGAGGTCTGGCACTCCGATGCCGTCCAGGCCGCCGTCTCCGAGGACTCCAAGGGCACCTCGGTTGAGGTCGAGCGCACCCCGGAGGAGCTCAAGGCGATCGTCGACCGCCTCACCGAGCAGCTCTAGTCCCGACCCCCTCTCCCCCTTCCCCTTTCACTCTCGCACCCCCGGCTCCCTGCGCACGCACCGGGGGTCGCGCCCCTTTTCACCACCGCCTGCTTGTTAATGAAGGAACATTGTCCCCCATGCGCAATACTCGCATTCTCACTGCTGCGGTAGCAGCCGTCGCTGCCGCCGCCTCACTCACCGCCTGCTCCTCTGGCTCGAGCAGCGACAGCGACACGATTACCGTCGGCACGACGGATGCCTCTCTGCCGGAGTGGGGCGTGCTCAAAGACCTCGCCGGCAAGGAAGGCATTGACGTCGAGATGGTCAACTTCGCCGAGTACAACACGCCCAACCAGGCGCTCAACGAGGGCCAGACCGTCACTAATAAGTTCCAGCATCTCAAGTTCCTCGCGGACTACAACGTGGGCAACGGCACGGACCTCGTCCCCGTCGCGGCGACGCAGGTCTACCCCATGCCACTGTTCTGGAAAGACCACGACTCGCTCGACGGTATCGAGGGCCAGGAAATTGCCATCCCCAATGACGCGACGAACCAGGGCCGCGCGCTTAACCTGCTCGCGTCCAAGGGCCTCATCAAGCTCACGGCCGAAAAGACGACGCCGGACCTCGCAGACATCGACGAGGGCGCATCCAAGGTGAAGGTCGTCGCCGTCGACGCCTCGCAGACCCCGTCCGCCTACGGCGAGGGCCAGCCGGCGATTATCACGAACTCCTTCTTCGAGCGCGCGAATATCGACCCAACCACGTCCATCCTCTCCGACGACCCAGACGCGGACCCGGAGCTCACTTTCGACCCATACATCAACGTGTGGGCCGTGCGCGCCGAGGACAAGGACAATGCGAAGGTCCAGCGCCTAGCCGAGCTCTATCATTCCGAGGAAGTCGAAGCCGCCGTCCAGAAGACCACGGGCGGCACCACCATCTTCGTCGACACTCCGCAGGACAAGCTCCAGGAAATCCTGGACCGTCTCGAAGAGGAAGAGCGCGCCGAGCAGTAACCGGCTGCCTTCGCACCGCGGCCGCAGGCGCCCTTGCAGCAGACGCTGTAGTGACGCTGCAGTCGACATTGTCGGCCGCGTCGGGCACACTCAAAGCCCGACAAGAACACCCATAGTTTGAACCCATAAAGGACCCCCACTCGTGACCACATCTTTGCCGCAACGCCACGGCACGCGCGTCGAGTTCCGCAACTTGAGCAAGGTCTTCAAGAACAAGAGGACCGAAACCGCCGCGTTGCAGGACGTCAGCTTTGCCATCGAGCCTGGACAGATCGTTGGCATCATCGGCTACTCCGGTGCCGGTAAATCCACGCTCGTGCGCATGATCAACGCGCTCGATACCCCGACCTCCGGCGATGTGCTGCTTGACGGCCAGTCCATCGTGGGACTGCCGGAGAAGAAGCTGCGCACCATCCGCCGCGACATCGGCATGATCTTCCAACAGTTCAACCTGCTCACCTCCCGCACCGCGGCAGGCAATATCGAATACCCGCTGCAGCTGGCGGGCATGCCCAAGGCCGAGCGCACCAAGCGCGTCAAGGAACTTCTCGAGTTCGTCGGCCTAGCCGATAAAGGCGGCAACTACCCGGAGCAGCTCTCCGGCGGCCAGAAGCAGCGCGTGGGCATCGCTCGTGCGCTTGCGGTCAACCCCTCCCTGCTGCTCGCAGACGAGGCGACGAGCGCCCTCGACCCCACCACGACGCACGAGGTCCTCGAACTCCTGCGCCGCGTCAACAAGGAACTGGGCATCACCATCGTCGTCATCACTCACGAGATGGAGGTCGTGCGTTCCATCGCTGACCACGTCGTGGTCATGGAAAACGGCCGCGTCGTCGAAAACGGCTCGGTCTACGAGGTTTTCTCGCACCCGCAGACGGACACCGCCGCGAAGTTCGTGGCGACCTCGCTGCGCAATACCCCGGACCTCGTCGAGGCCGATGACCTACTCGCCCACGAGGGACGCCTGTTTACCATCAACCTCACCGAGCACTCCGGATTCTTTACCGCCGCGGCGAAGCTCGCCGAAGCCGGCGTGGCCATCGCCATCGTCCACGGCGGCATCACGACGCTGCAGCGTCATTCCTTTGGCAAGGTGACGGTCCGCCTCACCGGCCCCGACGCCGCCATCGAGGAGTTCTACGCCACGCTTGCCCGCACCACCGACATTGAGGAGATTCAGCGATGACCGTCACCACTCTCGCCGCAGACTGGGATCGCCTAGGCGATACCCTCGTCACCGCCATCGTCGACACGCTCATCATGGTCTCCGTCACGCTTCTCGTGGCGGGCATCCTGGGCCTGGCGTTGGGCGTCCTGCTCTATACCACCCGCCCCGGCGGAATCCTGCAGAACAAGTTCATCTACTTCCTCATCAACGTCGCGGTGAACTTCGTCCGCCCTATCCCGTTCATCATTTTGCTGGCCTTCGTCCAGCCGCTCACCGTTGCCGTCATGGGCGGGTCTATCGGCCGTAACCCCGCAACCTTCGTCATGGTCATCGCTGCGACCTTCGCCGTGGCACGCATCGTCGAGCAAAACCTCATGGCTATTGACCCGGGCGTTATTGAGGCCGCCCGCGCCATGGGTGCGAGCCCCTGGAAGATCATCACTTCCGTCATCGTCCCCGAGGCTCTCGGCCCGCTGGTCCTCGGCTACGCCTTCCTCTTCATCGGCATCATCGACATGTCCGCGATGGCCGGTTACGTGGGCGGCGGCGGCCTGGGTGACTTCGCCATCGTCTACGGTTACCGCTCCTTCGACTGGGAAGTCACCGTCGTCGCGACGCTCATCATCATCGTCATGGTCCAGGCCGCCCAGTTCTTCGGCAACTGGCTCTCCGCCAAGATCATGCGCCGCTAAGTCCCCGCGCATGCACGCGGCCCCGCCCTCACACGAGGACGGGGCCGCGCGTCGTTCTAGAGCGTCTCTACGGAATCCGCGGCCCACGCCTGCGACGTCTTCGGCTCGTCCCCACACGAGGAGACAATCCCGTGAACCTCGCGCTGGGTAAGCGTCACACGCCACGCACGCCCGTCCGGGTGGCGCACGGTGACGGCACCCTCGCCGGGGTCCTCCACCTCGAGTTCGCCGTAGTGCAGCCCCGTGAGCGTGGTCGCGACAGCCAGCTCCGCCACCTGCCCGCGCGGGGGCAGCAGGCCGGAGCCGCGATTGGCAGGAACAAACATCTCGCCGCGCAGCGCCGCACGCGTCATCTGGCGCGCCGCCTCCTCGTTGAGCCGACCAAAGGAGTACGCCCACGGCATAAGCAGCAGCGTCGGCGCGAAACGGTGACCCTTCATGTGCGAGGCTTCCCAGACCATCTTGCCGGGGAATTCCTCGTTGAGCGCCGCGGCGAGCGGACGGCCCTTGATCGCGCAGCACTGGTCGCGCTTGGCGTGCGTGCATACCAGCACCAAGGGGGTATCGACAGGCTCGCCGCCATTGCGGCCCGGACCGGTGAGATCCAGGTCGAGCATGTCTTCCGGCTTGTCCAGCAAGAGCAGCTCCATCACCTGCTCCTTCGCCCACACGAGGTAGCAACGGTGCAGCTTACCCACGTCACGCCCCTCACGACCTGGCAGGCGAATGAGCTGCAGGCCGGCCTGGCCCTTCATCTTCGCCTTGAGTTGCGCCGTAAGCTCCTCGCCAAACGTGTGGCCGTCCATAATATCGTGCGACCACCGGCCTGGCTGTTCAAAGAGGACATAGACGGACTCTTGCTTCGCGGTGCCGGGCAGTGGCTCCGGATCGCCGTGCAGGTACGCGTCGGAGCACAAGTTGTGCGTGGAAGTCATGTCCCCCAGCATAGCTTTGACAACAATCCGGTTAAGAAATTTTCTTTTTCACGATAGTAATTTTCGCTTTCTCCAGTGAACCTTTACGGTGGAGGAATGCATCCCTCTCAGGCCACTCCGTCCGCCGCACTCGCGTGTGCTCTCGGCGCCGCCTGCGCCCTGGCTCTCACCGCATGCTCTGCTGCTCCCACCAGCACTCAGGCCGCACACGATGCCTCGTCTGCCAGCACCACGCTGAAGACGATGGCCGCGTCCGCCCAGTCAGGGAATACCGGCGCCGGACTTACTCCCGTGGGAGACGCCAACACCGCCCTCAAGACGGAGCGCCCTGGCGCGCCTAGTCAGCTGCTCGTCACCAATATCCGCACGGGCAAGCACGAGGGCTTCGAGCGCGTCGTCTTTGACCTCGAAGGCACCGGCACGCCGGGCTGGTTCATCGACTTTACGGACCGCCCCACGCAGCAAGGCTCCGGCAACACCGTCAAGGTCGACGGCGACGCCGCCCTCAACGTCAACATCGACGGCACCGTCCTCCCCTTCGAGGTAGGCCACAACGACCCCGGCCTGAAGACCACGGACGGCCACGGCGGTTTTGTCACCCAAGTCGTCCCCGTCGGCACTTTTGAGGGCCGCTCCCAATTCTTCATCGGACTCAAGGGCCAGCACGCCTACGCCGTGCAGGTCCTCGAAGAACCCACGCGCCTGGTCATCGACATTCTGTCCTAAAAATAGGCCGCCTCCACACGCCAAGACCCGCGCGCGAAGTACAGCAGCCACGCCCGCTGTACCTCCTCGCCGTCGGCTTGGCCCACGAGCTGCAGCCGCGCCACGCGGCTTCCCGGCTCCGCCGTCCACCATTGTGCATCCACGGGCCAGGGCCCTGCCCAACCCGCCACGCGGTAGACGTACGCGCCCCACTTCACGGCATAGGGCTCGGCGTTGAGCTCCGCCTCCGCCGTAACGATAACCGGTTCGCCTTCCGCGCTCACCAGGTAAAAACGCGAAGCAGGATGGTTCATGCCGCCACCCAGTCGCGCCGGCAGCGGCCCTGGTATCCGGCCCGGCCACGTGCCCCAGGGCGCCGGGTCGCGCGCCTCGCCATAGGGCACGAATTCCACACGCTCGGCCACGCCGCGCCCGCCCGCCGGCCGCGGGACCAGCACTTTATCCACGCCCAGCTGCGACTGTACGCGCGCCACCGCGCGCCGCACCTGCTCATCACTCGTCCGCGAGCCAAAGAGCTCACCCGCCTCCGGTGGCGCTACTTCCACCGGCACGAGCTCCAGCCTTCCGATGCCCCCAGCCTCCGCCGCCCGCGCCGTGCTCAGCCACCCATCAAGCTGCCAGCGCACCCGGTTGGCCGTCGCTTCCTCATCCAAAGCCTCGCGCGTGCGCCACACGCGTTCCAGACGCTGGCCGCTCGTGAGCTCCGCGACAACCTCGAGGCGCACGCACACGAGTCCCGCCGCGTCGAGCTTGCCATGCAACAAGCTGGCGAGTTGGCGCGCGGCGAACGCGGCGGCATCGACACGCTCGATGGGGTCTTCCGGGGTAAGCCCCACGCGCAGCTCCGTGACCGCCAGCTCCGGCGCGACACGACGGTCGGGCGTGGCCTGCGCGATAGACTGGGCCTTCGCACCCGCCTGTCCAAAGCGCGTGACAACCTGCCCGCGCGGCAGCCCGGCGAGCTCGCCCAAGCGCCGCACACCAAGCTTGCCCAGTTGTTCCACGAGCCGCGCATCCACGCCCAGCGCTGCTTCCGCGATGAGCACGCCCACCGGCTCACCCGCGAGAAACTCCCGCGACTCGCCCGCCGCGACAACCGCGCCGCGCCCGGCATGCCGAGCCGCGATGAGCGCCGTGGCGATTTCGTCCGCCGCACCCACAAGACAATCCACGCCCGCGCGTGCGGTGGCGTCGATGAGCATCTCCAACGCGCGGTCTTCCCCACCATGGAACGCACCCGCCGCCGCGAGGTCCACGATCACCAGCCCCGGCCGCAGGATCTCCACCGAGGACGCCACGTCATCGAGCGAGTCCGCAATCGCCCCAAAGACCGCGCCGTCGCGCTCCGGGTTTGCGTCGAGGACGACCAGCTCCGGGCACACCGCCTGCGCCTGGCGCACGCGCATGCCGCGCCGCACGCCGGCCCCGCGCGCCGGTCCGTTGCACACCTCGACGTGATGGTTCGCCGCCACCGCCACCGGCCCCGCAACCACGCCCGGCGCCAGCTCCTCGTCCAAGTCCGCGGCCTGCACCGGCCAATCCGGAAACCACAGCGCCGCAACACGCATGCCCGCCGCGCGCGAGCCATGCCGCTTTCTGCGCGCTGCTGGCGCGCTCATACGAGCTCCAAACGGCGCCGCTGCCCGGCGGTTACGGTGCCGCGCTGCTCGCCCCGCTTCGTCTGCACCGTCACCGCAAGGTCCACACCGCGAATGCGTCCCGCCCCGCGGCCGATGCCCCGGTAGGTCGTCACCTCACCGCGCAACGTCAACCGCGCGCCCGGCAGGTGCGGGCCTACCGTGACGAGCGCCGCATGCCCCGCACGCAGCTTCGCTAAAATGGGGCGCGCCCGCGTAGGGCTGAGCTCCGCGGCCGCGCCGTGATGGATGACAAGATCGAGACCCTCAACGAGCACGCTCGTGGCCTCCCACGGCTGCGCACCCGGGTCCGGCACCGCGATGATTCGCGCCGCTTCCCCCTCGTCGATCACCTGTACGAGAGAGAGTTCGGGCCATCCCACAACAGCGGCGAACCCACCCGCCTGCGTAACCCGCGCCAGCAGCTCCACTGCGAGCGCCGGACAGTCGTTCAACTCCGTGACCGCACGGCGCTCCAGCCCGCCGCCCGGTAGCAGGCGCGCCAAATCACCGCCCACTTTCAGCAGGTCAGCACCCTCGACCGACGGTTCCGCGTCGGGCACGGCACGCAGCACGCGGGCCGCCGCACCGCTTCCCGCCAGCGCCGATCCGGACTCCATGGCCGCAACCTGGGCACGCAAAGCCGCGACGCGGGAGGCTTTGTCCCCGCCGAGCTTTCGAACACCTGATCCAGTCACGCAACACAGTTTATTCACCCACCCGACATGTGCAAACTGCTGTTCGAAAAGCATGCTCAGCGCCATGCGGTTACCGCCACATCGCCACCGCACAGGCGTACGGCAACGAGGCAGGCGTAGGCCGCGGCATCGCCCGCGCGAAGAACTTTTTGCCACCACCAAGATCCAGGACGAGATCAAAGACCACAGCGCCGCCCTCGCGTCGATTACCGAGCCCCTGAATAAGCTGGGTCTCGACTACCTCGACCTCGTCATCATCCACTCCCCGCAGTCATGGGCCGAGTTCCGCGCGGACTCCAACTTTGATAAGGAGAACCTCGAGGTCTGGCGTGCTCTCGAGCAAGCCCAGGCGGTGGGCCGCGTTCGCTCCATCGGCGTCTCCAACTTCTTAAAGTCCGACCTGCACAACATCCTCGACCACGGTTCCGCGCCGCCGGCGGTCAACCAGGTGCTCGCGCACGTCACCAATATCCCCACGGATCTCATCGCCTTCGCCAAGTCCCACCACATCACGACGCAGACTTATTCCCCCATCGCCCACGGCGCGGCGCTGAATATCCCGGAGCTCAAGGAGATAGCAGAGCGCTACGGCGTCACTGTGCCGCAGCTGTGCATCCGCTACACCCTACAGCTGGGGCTTATCGCCCTGCCCAAGTCCGCGACCAACGAGCACATCGAGTCCAACGCCGACGTCGAGTTCGAGATTTCGGACGCCGACATGGAAACCCTCAACAACCTGCCACCGCTCGAGGACTACGGCGAGGACGGCTTCTTCCCCGTCTTCGACAAGGCCGCCGCTAACCGCGAGGCCTCGTCCACACGCTCAAAGGCGCGCTTCCCGCAATGGGAAGCGCGCCTTTCGCATGCGGTTTTAGAGCGCGTCGTACTCCGCATCCGTGACCGGTTCGAGCCATTCGTTGGTCGCGCCCTCGGCCGGATCGGGAAACGCAATATGGCTAAACCAGGAGTCCTTGGCCGCTCCGTGCCAGTGCGTGACCTCCGGCGGGAAGTACAGGGTCGTGCCAGCCGTGAGACGCACGGGTTCCTCGCCCTCGATCTGCGCCCAGCCCTCGCCGGCGGTGCAGATAATCGTCTGGCCCGCCTTGTGATGGATATGCCAGTT